>Ga0209109_10000506_pt1 | contig 20749 bp, 16 predicted proteins | sample Rifsed10ft2_FD_184004 | JGI IMG/M metagenome (GOLD analysis project Ga0209109, IMG submission 184004) | Soil microbial communities from Rifle, Colorado, USA - sediment 10ft 2 (version 2) | ecosystem: Environmental > Terrestrial > Deep subsurface > Rock core/Sediment | place: Rifle, Colorado... | reverse complement strand
GCAGGTGCGAACCGGGTGACTCGCGAAGACCGCACCCAGCGGTGCGATCCATTTGATGCGGCTTGCTTAAGGTGCAGAGATTCTCTCGGGTCGGGAGCTAGACCTCGGCCTTGGCGGTATGCAGGGCAACCTGGGCTGCCAGCAGGTTGACGTCCACCGGCTTCTTGAGCAATCCATTCCCGCCCGCCGCGGCCACCCGGCTCTCCAGGTCGACCTCGTCCTGGGCGGTGATGATCAGAACCGGCAGCGCCTCACCCTGCGGCATCTTGCGCAGGCGGCCAAGGGTCTCGAACCCGTCGATGCCGGGCATTTTCAGATCCAAGAGTACGACGTCCAGCGAGTCGCTCGCGATCACACTGAGGGCCTCTTCTCCGCTGTGCGCGGCGAGCGCGACGTGGCCGCGGGAACTGACCACCATGCTCAGCGCCTCGACCATCGCATGGTTGTCATCGACTATCAGGACTCGAGCCAGTGCCACAACTCCCTTCGCCCGAAAACACCGGGGTCACCCGCCGTCGCCACCTATTCTATCTCCAGATTTGGCTGCATTACTACTCGTCCTTGGGGGCTACCCGCAAGAGCCCCAAACCCATCCTTTGCGGACTCGTTCAGCTGAGCGGGCCTGGTTGCAATTGTTGGACCGATCGCCGACCTATCGGGGGCCGGTCGGGAGGGTGATCTCGAAAGTCGTGCCTTGCCCCACTTCGCTCTCGACCCGGATCTGGCCCTGATGAGCGTCGATGACGGCGTGCGCCAGGTACAGACCGAGCCCCGGGCTTGGAACTTCGCCGCTGTCTCCGGTGCTCGAACTGCTGAACAAGGAAACCAGCTCCGCCTCCGGGATCCCGGGACCTTGATCGGAGATCCGGAAGCGCACGAAGCCTTTGTCTTCCACTGCCAGCACCCTCACCAGACCACCCTCGGGCGAACACTTGATGGCGTTCTCGAGTACTTCGCTAATTGCTCGGGTCAGGCGCCGCCGATCCGCCGCTACCCGCAAATGGGGCCGGGGATTCTCGAAAACCAGCCGGATACCGCGGGCTTGGGCGAGGGCCGCCAGGCCTTCGAAACTGGAACCGATCAGATCAGCCACCGGCACGTTTTCCGATCGGATTAGACCTGCTTCAGACTGCATCTGAGTAACGTCTAGTAGCTTATGCACGATCTGTTCGATCCGCTGGGCATTCTCCATCGCGTTCGCCAGGAACTCGGCCTCCCGTTCAGGCTCGCGCACCTTCCCGGACCCGAGCAATTCGAGATAACCCTTCAAGGTATGGAGTGGAGTACGCAGGCTGTGAGAGGCACTGAGCACGAACTCTTCCTTCATCTTGGCGAAGCCGCGCTCCGCCGCCTGAGCCCGCTTCCGCTCCGTGATCTCCCGCGCCACCACCATCACCAGGCTCTCGCTGCCGACGCCATGCAGCCGGGAGGTAATCTCCACCTCGAACGAACCCCCATCCACCCGCCGGGCCACTGTCTCAGTGGGCGTCAGGGGGCGGGTGCCTGGACCCTGGTTCGGTGGGATCAGGGCCTCTAGGTCATTCGGAAAGAGGTCGCGGACGTTGGATTTCAAGATGCTGTCTCGATCGGAGCCGAACAGCTCGCATCCCTGCCGATTCGCTTCCAGGATTTGACCGCTCAGGCTGGCCACGAAGATGGCGTCCTGCACTCCATTGAAGACGCTCCGGTAGCGCTGTTCCGAGGCGCGCAGCGCCGCCTGGGCCCGGCCCCGCTCCGCTATCTCGCCCTGGGCCTGTGCATACAGGCGGGCGTTCTCAATAGCGATCGCGGCCTGATCAGCAAATGCCTGCAGCCGCTCGGCATGGGCCTGTTGGTAGGTGCCTGGGAACTCGCTGCCGAGGTTCAAGAAGCCGAAGGTCTTCCCTTTTCGGCGCAGCGGCGCGCCGGCGTAGGAACCGATCCAGCTGGTTTCCGGCAGGTCTACCCACCCTGGGAAGCTCCGGGTGTCCGGCACGGCGATCGGCTTCCCAGTCTCTTCCATCTTTCGGAAATTCTGCATCTCTTGCCAGGGGACTCGAAGTTGCATCAACCATTCCGATAGGCCGCGCTCGGCATATCCGCGGCCCCGCACAGGCCTGAGCTCTCGCTTGCCCTCCTCGGTATCGATCAGCAGCATGATGTCAGCCGTGTCGTGTCCCACTACCCGACCAACGTTTTCCAGAATCTGATCCAGCACTTCGTCCAGCTTGAGGGTGCCGCTCACGGCCGCAGTCGTGTCTCGCAGGGCCTGCTCGGTTTCGATCAGACCCCGGGTGCGCTGCAGCCCTTCTTCCATCCGAACCATCGCGACGGAGAGTGCATCTTCAGTCGCCTTGAGATCGCTGATGTCGGTGACGACCATGACAGAACCAATGTGTTCGCTGCGAGCGTTCTGGACCGGCGCGGCCGATGCCAGGACGCTGCGAATCCTCTGGTCCCTTCTGCGCAGGACCAGCTCATATTGACTGCGCGCGCCGCCCTCGTGATTGCGGGCCTGTTCCCGGACCTTGGCGAACTGGTCGGGCTCCATCAAGTCACCCAGTGAGACCCCCAGCAGAGCCTCCGGCTGATATCCAAGCAGTTCCGCAAAGGCCGGATTCACAAACGTCAACCGGCCCTCGGTATCCAGCAGAATGATGCCGGTGAAGGCGGTCTCGGCCACTGCCCGATACCGCTCCTCGCTCTCGCGCAGCGCCTCCTGGGCACGCTTCCGATCGGCAATCTCCCGTTGGGCCCGCTCGTATAGCCTTCCGCGCTCGATTGCGATGGCCGCCTGTTGGGCGATGGCCTGACACAGGTCGATCTCTTCTCCCGTAAAGTTTCGCTCCGCGCGGCTCTCCCAAATCGCGGCGTAGGCAATCAGCTGACCGCCAACATTGACCGGGATGGCCAGGGTTGCCGTAGCCCCGAAGTGCAGCATGTGCTTGCGCTCGGCCTCGTCAAGGGTCGGATCGCCGACCTGCCGGACCAGGGCCCGGCCGGCTTCGATCGCAACCAGCGTACCGGGAAAGACGGTGAGCAGGTCGTAGCTGGCACCCAGATCGGTCTGGCGCTCTGCCGCCGAGGCCTGCCCGCTGTAGTACTCAGCCAGCACCTTCACCGATTTCGACTCTCGGTCATAGTCACAGATGTAGGCGCTCGTGGCATCTACCGCCTGGCACAGCTTCTCCGCCAGCCGGCCCAGCACGGCCTTCACTTCCAGAGTGGACGTGAAGACGCCGATCGCTTCTTTGAGCAGTGTCTCCCATTTCAGCCGCCGCTGGGTCTCCTCGATAAGCCGGGTGTTCTCAACCGCCACTGCCAGGTGGCTCCCGAACACTCCGGCCAGCTCGACATCGTGTTCACTGAAGCGATCCCAATTTTCGGTGTCCAGCAGCATCAGCGCGCCAACCGCCCGGTCGCCAACCATGAGCGGCATCCCCAGGATCGACTTTGTCTCAAACTCCTGAATCAAGTCGGGGTTGACCAGATCGGAACTCTGAGCTTGGTTTACGTACATGGGGCGGCGTTCCCGGATCACCCGGGCACCGAGGGTCCCCGGATCTGAGAGCGGCAGGCGACGGCCGATGAACGCCTCCCGACTTGCTCCATGGCCTGCGAAGCCAACGATCTCACTCCCCTTGGCCATCCATACATAGGCCCCGCCTACTCCGAACAACTGCATGCTTTGCAGGCAGATGAGATCCATCAAGCTCTGCAGCTCGAGATTGGCACTCAGCGACAGTCCGACCCGGGCCAGGGTCTCTGCCAGCAGACGCTGCTCCTGCTCCGCGAGCAGCAGGGCTTCCCGTTCCTGTTCGGACCGCTTACGACTGGTGATATCCGACAAGATCAGCAGGATCGCCACTTTGCCCTGGTAGTTGATGAGGCGCGAGATTTGGAAAACATCCGCAAGCTGGCCGTCTTGGCGCACAACCTGAAATTCGAACGCCTCGATCTCACCACCCTCCAGTTGCTGGGCTAGCCGCCGATTGAGCTCAGCAGCGCACTCGGGTGCACTCACCGCCAGGTAGTCGAACTCAGGCCCCAGCAGTTCGGACCTCCGGTACCCCAGGATCTCTTCACTGGCCGGGTTGGCGTAGACGATCCTGCCGGCCTGCAGGATCAAGATCATGTTGGGTGACTTTTCCGCGACCCCCCGGAAGAGCGCCTCCGATTCGATCAGGCCCTCCTGGGCCTCTTCCCGGGCGCTGACGTCGAGCACCGATCCGACGATGGCCGGCCGACCGTTGAGCAGGACCGCCCTCCCGATCTCCTCGCATTGGACCGTCGAGCCATCGGCTCGAAGTCCCCGGTAGAGGAATCGAACCGAAGCCGTCTCACCTTCCAACCGACGGCGGAGGAACTCCCTTAACTTCGACCGATCATCCGGATGGGCGAGATCTTCCGGGACCAGTTCGTCCAAGACCCGCTGCCTCTCAAGCCCGAAGATCTCGGCGAAGGCCGGGTTCACGTAGCTGAACCGGCCGTCCTGGAAGATATACAGCCCGGCCATCGAACCGTCGGCGGCCAGTTGGAAGCCGGTAAGCGCCTCTCTCAACTCCACCTCAGAGCGCTCCAGGCGGCCTTTGGCCCCGCGCAACTCGGCGAGCTCCTGCTGCAGATGTTCAGAGGTCAGAAGGACCTTTGGCTTCAGCTCGCGCTCTTTGGTTCCCATTGTCCTTGCGTCGAGTCAGGGCTCGATAGCGGAATGCGTGGGGCGGCCGCAACCGACCGCCATCGGCTGCGAGACCTTATGTTCCTCACAGAGTCTGCCCCGCTCTTCCGCCGTGACAAGAGGTTCAAATGTCCCATTGGCGGCCAACCGATACGGTAATTGACAGCCCCCCGGTTCGGTGCTAGAAATCGGGACAGCCCCCGGAGGATCCTGAAGTGCGCCTCGTCTTAAGGGTCGTTGTCGCCCTGCTCGTTGTTGCCGCGCTTATCGGGGTCGCTCTGGCGACCCTTCGCTTTTTGGTCGTCCCGCAGGCTTTCCCTCAGGTCGAAGGGGCGATCAGCCTTCCCGGTCTAAGCGCCCCGGTAGATGTTTACCGGGATTCGATGGGGATTCCTCACATCTATGCGTCCAGCGAGCATGACCTTCTGATGGCACAGGGATTTGTGCACGCCCAGGATCGGTTCTGGCAGATGGAATTTCAGCGCCGAGTCGGAAGCGGCCGGCTTTCTGAAGTGCTCGGGGAGGCAGCCCTGCCCCAAGATCGCTTCATCCGAACGGTTGGGTGGCACCGGACCGCGGCCCTCGAGGCAGAGGCCCTGGAAGGCCAGGATCGCGCTCTCCTGGAGGCCTACGCGGCCGGTGTCAACGCCTACCTCGAATCCCACCCCGGGTCGAAAGGGCTGGAGTTCACCATTTTGGGACTGACCGGGGTCAAAATCGATCCCGAGCCCTGGACCCCGATCGACACCCTCGCCTGGGGGAAGGTGTTGGGGTGGCGCCTTGGCGGCGAGGAGACCGTTGAGTTGACCCGGGCCCATCTTGCCGCCCGCCTGGGGACCGCGGCGCTTCCGGTTCTCATGCCCGCTTATGATCCCGACTACCCACTCATCGTTAGTTCGTCGCTGTCCGAGGCTTCCTTGGGCGCGGTCCCAGAGGCGGCCTACACACCGATTCTGCCCGGGGATGGCTTTGAGCTTGGCAGCAACAATTGGGTGATTGGGGGTGAGCGCACCACCACCGGGTTCCCGCTGCTCGCCAACGACCCCCACCTCGGGATCCAGATGCCCTCGCTCTGGTACGAGATCGGCCTGCATTGCGAGCCGATTGGATCGGATTGCGGAATCAACGTCGTCGGGGCCTCGCTCCCGGGAACCCCGGGCGTCGTCCTTGGGCACAACGAGCGAATCGCTTGGGGCTTCACGAATCTCGGTCCGGACGTAGTGGACTTCTTTGTCGAGCGCCAAAACCCGGGTAACCCGAATCAGTATGAGTATCAGGGTCAGTGGCACGACATGCAGATCGTTCGAGAGGAAATTGTGGTCGCCGGGCAGGACCGGCCGGAGATCGTCAACGTGCGGATCACCCGCCATGGTCCGATCATCAATGATGTGGCCGGTGGGACGGAAGACGAATGGGCGTACGGTTGGGAGCCGCTCGCATTCTCCTGGACCGGCCTGGAGCCGGGCACCATCTTCAAGAGCCTATTGATGCTCAACCGCGCTCAGAATTGGGAGCAGTTTCGCGAGGCTCTTCGATACTGGGACGTGCCGGGCCAGAATGCGGTCTACGCCGACGTCGACGGCAACATTGGTTACCAGGCGACCGGCAGGGTCCCCATCCGGACCAGCGGCAATGGCTCGATGCCGGTGCCGGGTTGGACCAGCCAATTCGAGTGGGCGGGCAGCGTGCCGTACGATCAGCTGCCTTCGCTTTTCAACCCGCCGGCAGGCTACATTTCCACCGCCAACAACGCGGTCGTCGGCCCCGATTACCCCTACTTTCTCTCGATGGATTGGAACCCGGGCTATCGAGCGCGCCGGATTGTTCAGCTAATCGAGGCCGACGCATCGATCTCGCTGGTCGACATGCAGACCATCCAGCGCGACAGCACTCCGCTCTATGCCGAAGACATCCTGCCCTATATCCTGGCCATTACGTCGGAAGAACCGCGTTTGCAGGCCGCATTGGATCTACTGCGGAGCTGGGACGGACGAGCAGATCGGGAGAGCGCCGGCGCGGCGCTGTTCGAGGCGCTGCGGGTCGAGCTGCTCGAGAGCACCTTCCAAGATGAGTTGGGACAGCAATTGTTCTCGCGGACTCTCCCCTATCTGAGCGTGGCGCTCGCCAACCTGCTTGGTCAGCCGGAGCAGGCAGTCTGGTTTGACGACCTGCGGACGACTGAAGTGGAAGATCAGGAGGCTACGATCGTCGCAGCCCTGGCTTCTGCCGTGGATTTCCTCTCGGAGACTTTAGGGGACGAGATTAATGCCTGGCGCTGGGGTGACCTGCATACCGCGACTTTCGAAAACCAAAGCCTCGGCCAGAGCGGGATTGCGCCCATCGAATGGATCTTCAACCGCGGCCCGGTCGAGACCGACGGCACCACTGGAACGGTCAACAACACTGCCTACGATGCCTCTCGCCCATTCGTGGTCGAGACGACGCCGTCCTATCGGCAGATTGTCGATCTTGGCGATTTCTCCAACTCGCTCTCTGTCCACACTACTGGCCAGTCCGGCCATCCTTTCCAGCCGCACTACGACGACATGATCGACATGTGGCGCAACTTGCAATACCACCCGATGCTGTGGACCCGATCCCAGGTCGAGGCCGCCGCCGAAACTCACTTGCAGCTGACCCCGTAGCCGATCTGGCTAGGTCGGCCAGAGCTTGTTCGTCACCAGCAGGCAGCTGAGTCCGAGCAAGAAGACGGTTGCAAAGAGCAGGATCGACAGCACCAGGCGCTGACCGGCCGACATTCCGAAGATCTTCCGTTCCGGAGCAGCCGGCGGCCGCTGGAACGGAAGGCCAGCCTGTGCAAAAGTCTCCTCGTTGGTTCTTTCTCTCAAATCATCGAACATCGTACGATCTCTCCTCTCGGCTTCCCTGTGCCGAGCGTCTATAGGGGTCTCAACCGATAGGCTCCGGACTCGAACACCACTTGCTCATCGCCCTCGATCGCCATCCGAATTCCAGCCTGGGGCGTCAGGCCCAGGACCACCCCAATCCGCTCCCCTTTCCCGTTTGAGATAGCCACCCGTTCCCCGCGATAGGCAAGCTGGGTTTCCCAATCCGGGTGGGCCGTGCCGTCGAGCAGCCGGCCGTACCACCGGTCCATCGCGGCCAGCACCCGAAGCAGTAGCGCCTCCCTGGCCACCGGCTTGCCGAGCGACTGCTCAACGGAGGTGGCCGGAAACTCGACCTCCGGCAGCGGCGTCTTGCCTACATTTAGGCCGGTGCCCAAGATGACGTGGTCCAGCTCGGAGCCGGTCCAGCTGGCTTCGGCTAGAATGCCGCCAACTTTCGCGCCGTTAAGCAGGACATCGTTGGGCCATTTCAGTTCGGGCTGGAGGCCAAGTTCGAGAAGCGCCTCGATGCTGCCCATCGCTCCGATTAGCCCGATCGCCGCAATCTCGCGGCTCCCTAGGGTGGTTGGCCGTAAGACCAGGCTGAATGCGAGTCCGGAACCTGCCGGAGTGTGCCAGCTGCGCCCCGAGCGGCCACGACCGGCGGTCTGCTCGTCGGCGATGACCAGGGTTCCCTGCGGAGCGCCGGCCCGAGCCAGCTCTGCGGCCCGATCGTTGGTGGAACCAAGCCTGGGGTAAGCATGCAGCTCGACCCCCAGCCTTCCCACCGGCAAGCCTGCCTTGAGCTCTTCGATCCTCAACACGCGGTCGATTCTAATCCGGCTGCAGGAGGCGTGCCACTCCGGTGATACAATCCTCGCGCCCAACCGGACGGGGATCGCTCCGGCCACCCACTCGATGGACCGAATCTGGGCGCCATGGCGCATGGACTATATCGAAAAGCAGGGTGAGAAACCCGGATGCTTGTTCTGCGACCGCCTAGCGCAACAGGATGGGTTTGGCAACTTGATCCTGCACCGGGGAGAGCAGGCCTTCGTCATCTTGAATCGCTATCCCTATACCAGCGGACACATGATGGTCGTCCCATTCGCCCACCGCCCTTCGATCGAGGATTTGGAACCGGATTCAATGCGCGAATTGATGCAGCTCTCTTCGACCGCGGTGTCCATATTGCGAACGGCCTACGGCGCCCAGGCCTTCAATCTGGGGATCAACATTGGAGAACCTGCCGGTGCAGGCGTGGTGGACCATGTCCACATGCATGTCCTGCCCCGTTGGTCAGGCGACACGAATTTCATGGTCACTACCGCCGAAACCCGGGTCATCCCCGAGGCGCTGGCCGATACCTACCAGCGACTGCGCGCGCTCTGGAGCGCAGCCTCCTCGGACCCGAGGTCGTAGCCGCCCCCGATTCGAGAAGTTCATGAACGACAAAGGCCGCGAACCCGTGATCTTGGGTGCCGCCCGCACTCCGATCGGAAGGTTCCGAGGGATGCTGCGGGACCTTCCGGCCACCGAGCTTGGCGCGCTCGTCGTGCGAGAGGCCGTTCGGCGGGCCGGGCTGGCCGAGGGATCCCAGATCGACGAAGTGTTGATGGGGAATGTGGTGGCGGCCGGCCTCGGGCAGGCGCCCGCCCGCCAGGCGGCCATCCAGGCCGGGCTGCCGCCGACGGTCGGGGCAACTACCGTGAACAAAGTCTGCGGCTCGGGGCTCAAGGCCGGGATGTTCGCCTCCCAGGCGATCAAAGCTGGAGATGCGGACCTAGTTGTCGCCGGTGGGATGGAGAGCATGAGCCGGGCGCCGTTCCTGGTGCGCGGTCGAGGGGGAGAATTGAATTACGGCCACCGGACCCTCGAAGACTCGCTGTTGTTGGATGGGCTGTGGGATCCCTTCCAACAATGGGCGATGGGCATGGCGGCAGAATTCATCGCCGATGAGTACGAGGTGACCCGCGAGGCGATGGACCGCTGGGCGCTGGACAGCCATCGCAAGGCGGCGGCCGCCCAGGACGCGGGAAAATTCGAGTCCGAAATCGTCCCGATCGAAGTGCCCGGAGAGGACGGGAAGGCCCGGTTGGAGGTTCGCGATGAGACCTTGCGCCGGGACTCCTCGCTCGAGAGGCTCGCCGCGCTGAAGCCGGTCTTCCGATCCGACGGCCGGGTGACTGCCGGCAACTCACCCGGACTCAATGACGGGGCGGCGGCCGTTGTCTATGCCAGCCGGGAAAAGGCGGCGGCTCTCGGCTTGAGGCCGATCGCTCGAGTCGTTGGCTACGCTCAGGCCGCCGTGGCCCCAAAACAGATGTTTATCGCTCCGGCTCAAGCCATCCCCGCTTTGCTGACCAAGGTAGGTTGGTCCCCGGAGCAGGTCGACCTGATCGAGCTGAACGAAGCCTTCGCGGCCCAGGTCCTGGCGGATGGCTACGCGCTTTCTGAAACCGGCTGGGATTGGGAGAAGGTCAATGTGCATGGCGGCGCCATCGCCCTCGGGCATCCGTTGGGCGCCTCCGGGGCCCGGATCCTGACCACCCTGATCTACGCCCTGCAGGATCGCGGGCTGTCGCGGGGCCTCGCCTCCCTCTGCTTGGGGGGCGGAGAAGCGGTCGCCATGGCGATCGAGCTGGAGTGAGGTATGCAGGTCAAGAAGATTCTCGTGGTTGGCGCCGGGACCATGGGCAACGGGATCGCCCAGACCGCCGCGGTCTCGGGCTACCAGGTGATCCTGTCCGACGTCGATCCCGCCGCGCTGCAACGCGGCACGTCTGCGATCGCAAAATCTGCCAACAAGCTGGCGAGCAAAGGACAGCTCAACGACCAGCAGCTCCAGGCCGCCCTCGCTATTCCGACTTCGACCGACCTCACACCCGCGGCCGAGGTTGACCTAGTGATCGAAGCCGCGCCCGAGAATCCGGAAATCAAATTCCGGATCTTCGAGGAACTCGACCGGCGTGCCCCGCCTGCCGCGGTTCTCGCCTCAAACACCTCCTCGATCTCGATCACCCGCATCGGGGCGGCCACGGCCCGGCCGGACCGCGTGATCGGGATGCACTTCTTCAACCCGGTCCCACTCATGAGCCTGCTTGAGGTTATCCGTGGGGTGAAGACCTCTGACACGACCCATGCCCTGGCGGTTGAGGTCGGCCAGCGGATGGGGAAGCAGCCGGTCCAGGCCAAAGACTCCCCCGGTTTCATCGCGAACCGGATCCTGTGTCCGATGATCAATGAGGCCATCTTTGCCTTGCAGGAAAACCTCGGAACGGCCGAGGACATCGACACCGTGATGAAGCTCGGGATGAGCCATCCCATCGGGCCGCTGGCGCTGGCCGATCTGATCGGCTTGGATGTCCTGCTGTACATCATGCAGGTCTTGCATCGGGATCTGGGCGATGACAAGTACCGGCCGGCGCCGCTGCTGCGACAGATGGTCGACGCCGGGCTCTTGGGGCGGAAGGCCGGCGCGGGTTTCTTCCGCTACCCCAGCTAGGTCGCCTGGGTTAGTCACGTAGCTCCTCTCGGGAAAACCCCGCCCGTGGGCCTCGCTCCGCCCATTCGCACACTTGCGCCTCCGGTCAATTCGGGTTATTCCTCGGGCCTGAGAATGAGCTACATTCGAAGTTCCCTGGCGCTTGGCGGGTTGCTCGGCTTGCTCACCGCCTGCAACTACCCAGGCCCTACGACTGCCGCGACTGCCGATGCCCTCGCAGCCACCGCCGACGCGCTCTCGGCTGCCAGTGCGACTCCCTCGGCGACCCCGAGCCCAGTTCCCCCCACCCCCTCGCCCTCTCCATCCGCCACCCCGCTCCCACCGGTCCTGCACATCGTCTACCTCGAGGACAACGATCTCTGGGCCCTCGAACCGGGCGCCGCGCCGGTCCGCCTGACCAGCTCCGGCAACGTCGGCGAGGTTCGGTTGGCGAGCGATGGGGAGCTGGTCGTGTACGTTATCCGGGATGCAAACTTCGAATTCGACGAAATGCGGAGCATTGGGTTTGATGGAACCGGCGACCGGCTCCTGCTGGGGTCCGACACCTTGGGGACTCTGTACCCGTTGGAAGGGTTCCTGCGCTACACCTTGTCTGATTTCAGCCTCGCACCGGGTACCCACCAGGTGCTGTTGAATACACGCGGCGTTTTTGAGGGCCCAGGCCTCGCCAAGAGCGATGACCTGCTGGCGGTCGACGCGGATAGCGGAGCACTCAGCATGCTGCTTGCGCCCGGTCAGGGCGGCGATTTTACGCTTTCGCCCGACGGAACCCAGCTTGCCATTGTCAGAGCGACGAGCGTAAGTTTCGCCCGATCTGACGGGACCGACCTGCGGTCCGAGGTGCTCACCTTCAGCCTGGTGCAGACCTTCAGCGAGTACTTCTTCTATCCACGGCCAATTTGGTCGCCAGCGGGCGACTCGGTGCTGGTCGCGATTCCGGGCGAGAACCCATTCGCCGAGTCTCCGGCCGGAACGATCCGGCTAGTGCCGGCGGCCGGCGGCTCGCCAAGCGTACTGGCTTCGATCTCGGGCGACCTCTTCCGTCCCCAAGGCGAGACCGCGCTGATCTCTCCGGATGGGACGACCGTCGCTTACCTGCGACCAGGAGCAGCGAGCGGCGAAGAGGAACTGGTGTTGTATCGGCCTGGAACCGGCGAATCCTTCACGGTTGCTACGGGGACCCTCCAGTGGAGGGGTTGGGCTCCCGATTCACTTCACTTCGCCTACACCCAGGGCAGCGGGCTGGACCTCTTCCTCGGCGAAGTCGGTGGGCCGCCAACGTCGCTTGGGTCGGCCGCCAGCCTGCGCTGGATCGATGACCGCCAATACTTATATCTGGCGGGGGCCCCGGGAGCCTGGACGCTCACCCTCGGCGATCTCTCCGCAGCTCCAATACCCATCGTCGATTTAGCTGGGTCGGATGGCGCCTTCGTTCCGTACGATTTCGCCCGATGAAGCCCTACTGCTCGAGCAGTTCCTGAAGCAGCTCCCGCGCCTTCTTAGCGTCTGCCCGACCGCCCGTCTCGCGCATTAACTGACCGACAAACCAACCGAGGACTGTCACCTTCCCCGCCCGGTAGCTTTCGACCTGGGTCGGGTTTGACTGCAGAATCAGCGCGGCAGTCTTTCGCAAGATTTCCGTATCAGTGACTTGGGCTAACCCGCGTTCTTCGACCAGCTGTCGAGGGGTCTTCACTGTCCCTCGTGCCTGCTCCAGCAATTCCTTGCCGACGCCGGCGGTGATCGAGCCGGAATCCACCAGCTGGATGATCTCGGCCAGGTGGGCCGGCAGCAAATCGAGCTCCGACGCCGTGCTCCCTGCCTGCCGGATCAGCCGCAGCACGTCATTCATGATCCAATTCGACACTCGCTTCGGATCGCCACCGTAGGCCAAGACGGTCGCTTCAAAAAGGTCCGAAAGGGTCCGCTCTTCGGTCAGAATCTCCGCGTCGTATTCCGGCAGGCGATACTCTCGAACCAACCGGCCCCGGCGCGCCAGCGGCAGCTCCGGCAGCGCCTGCTGCAGCGCCCGCAGCTCGGAATCTTCGACTCGGACCGGGAGCAGGTCTGGTTCCCGGAAGTAGCGATAGTCGGCTTCACTCTCCTTGGAACGCATTTTGCTGAGCACCCCGCGCTCATCGTCCCAGTCGAGAGTCCAGGACTCGATCGCTCGCCCCGCCTCGACCTCCCGGATCTGGCGCTCGATCTCGGCCTGGACGGCCTGGCGGATGTTGGTGATCGAGTTGACGTTCTTGATTTCGGTCTTCGGATTGAGCTGGCGGCTTCCCGGTTCGCGAATCGAAACGTTGGCGTCACAGCGGAGCTGCCCCCGTTCCATGTCCGCGTCGGAAATGCCCAGCCAGCGCAGCAGCTGACGCAGCCGAATCAAAAAGTAGGCCACTTCTTCGGCCGAGCGCAGGTCCGGACCGGTCACCATCTCCACCAGCGGGACGCCGCAGCGATTGAAGTCGATCAGCCGCTGCCCGGCGCGGTAGATGGTCCGGCCGGCGTCCTCCTCCAGATGCAGCTTGTGGATGGCCACCTTCCGCAGCTCCCCGCCCGGCAAGGGCACTTCGAACAGCCCCGCCCGCGCCAACGGCTCGTCATATTGGCTGATCTGATATCCCTTGGGAAGATCCGGGTAGAAGTAGTTCTTGCGGGCGAAGTACGATTCCGACTGGATCGCTTCCGCCTGCAGGGCGGAAGCCAGCTGCACTGCCTTACTAACCACTTCCTGGTTCAAGACCGGCAGCACCCCCGGAAGTCCGGTGCACACCGGGCAGATATGGACATTGGGGGGATCGTTCCAAGAGTCTGCCTTGCATCCGCAGAAGATCTTGGAGCGGGTATTCAGTTGAATGTGGGTCTCGACCCCGATGACCGCTTCGTACTCAGGCACTGGCCAGCTCCCGAAGGATCGAAGGTTTGAGCTGTCTCCAGGCGTGGTCGGCGGTCGCCTGCTCGTAGGCTCTGCCGATCCGCAGCAGGGTTGCCTCCGAGAAGTCGGGCCCCATCCACTGGACCCCGATCGGCAGTCCCGCGGAGTCTAGGCCGGCTGGGATCGAGAGCGCCGGGATGCCGGCGTGATTGGCGGGGACCGTCAGCAGGTCGGCATACTGCATCAGCACCGAATCGCCATAGAGGGTTCCCAGCTCAAAGGCGGTGGTGGGGGTCGTTGGCGCCAGCAGCGCGTCGAGTCGGGAGGGTCCCTCTCGATCGAAGGCTCGCTCGAAATCTCGACGGATCGCGGTGCGGACCCTTAGCGCTTGCTCGTAATAGCGCTTCTCATATTGGGCGCCTGACACATACATCCCCATCAGGATGCGCAGCTTGGGTTGCAGTCCGAATCCTTCCCCCCGGCTGCGCCGGTAGAGCTCACTCAAATCGGCGCTCGGCCCGGGAGTGCGGTATCCGTACTTGACCCCATCGTAGCGGTGCAGGTTCGAAGCGGCTTCCACTCGCGAAATTACGAAGTAGGCCGGAATGGCGAACGGCACACTCGGCAGGCGGACGTCCTCGACAATCTCGGCCCCCAGGTCGGCCAGCGTGTCCGCCACCTGGCGCACTGCCTGCGCAATCTCAGGCTGCAAGCCTTGCTCGCGCAGTTCTCCGGTCTCCTCATCCGGAGTGCGCAGACTGAGGAAATCGGGCGAGAGGCCGATCCGCAGCCCCTGGACACCGGCTTCGAGCTCAGCCAGGTAGTCCCCCAGCGGCGCAACGGCCGCGGTCGCATCCCGCTCGTCCGGGCCGGCAATCGTCGTTAGCATCAAGGCCGCGTCGGTCGTGTTGCGGGCGAGCGGTCCGGGGCAATCCAGGGATGAAGCAAAGGCGATCAGTCCATACCTTGACACTCGGCCGTAGGTCGGCTTGAGCCCGACCACCCCACAGAAAGCCGCCGGCTGGCGGATCGAACCGGAGGTGTCGGTCCCCAAAGACAGGGCGGCCTCTCCGGCGGCCACGGCCGCGGCGCTGCCACCGGATGAGCCTCCCGGCACTCGGTCCAAAGCCCATGGATTGCGGGTCGTCGGAGTGAAGGCGGAGGACTCATTGGACGACCCGTAGGTGAACTCGTCCAGGTTCGCCTTCCCGATCGTCAGCGCCCCGGCCGCCTCTAGCCGGGCCACCGGCGTGGCACTGTAGGGAGCCACAAAGTTCGCCAGGATCCGGGACCCGGCGGTTGAGGGAGTACCGGCGGCGCAGAAGATATCCTTGACCGCCACCGGGACTCCGGCCAGCGGCCCGGGATCCTCGCCGGCAGCCAACGCCCGGTCGACGGCCTGGGCCTGCTGCCGCGCCCGCTCCCGGGTAACGCTGATGTAGGCGTGCACTCGGGCTGGGTCGAGTGGATCGTCGAGGGTGTTCTCGAGGCTCCCGGAACGGCCTTCCACCCGCTCGATCCGAGTGAGGGTCGAGTCGAGCGCCTGCTCCGCGCTGAACTCACCCCGCTTCAGCCGGCGAACCAGCTCGTGGGCAGGCAGATCGCAGATCTGCCCACTCATTCCAAATCTGTGCGGGGAAGGTCGGGGACGACCAGGTAGCGATCCGCCACTTCGGGCGCTTGGGCCAGGATCTCTTCGGCCAGCTCGGAGGGTCGGATCTCATCCGCCCGCGGGCCGGGTCGGGTCGTGGGACTGTAAGGCACCCCGTGGGAAGTGATCGGCAGGTCCGCCGCGATCCGGATGGCCTCTAGATCGCGGATCGCAGCGAGCTGAGCGTTCAATTCCCGGCGGAGGTACTCGGCTTCTTCCGCTTGCAGTTCGAGCGCAGCCAACTGAACCAGGTGTAAGAACACCCGCTCATCTATTGGTTCTCGATTCGGAGTTTCGGCCATGGCGCGCCTCTCCCGATCGGCATTGTACCCGAGGGCTCCGTCAGACCCTGCGTGCTATAATCGCCCCGCCTCGCCCCACCCACCAGTGATGGTCAGCCAAATAACTCATCCGGGTCCTAGTCTGCAGCTGACACCCGAGCACGAGCAGATCCGCCAGCTCGCCCGCGAATTCGCGCAGAGCGAGATCGCGCCCATCGCGGCCGAATTCGACGAGAGGGGTGAGTTCCCTCTTGCAACGGTTCGCAAGATGGGCCAGATGGGCTTTATGGGGATCGAAGTACCCGAAGAGTACGGGGGAGCCGGCCTGGACAGCCTGGCCTACGTGCTGGCCTTGATCGAAATCAGCAAGGCCGATGCCTCCCACGGCACCATCATGTCGGTCAACAATTCGCTCTTCTGCTACGCGTTGCAGCGATTCGGGTCGGAGGTCCAGAAAGAGACGTTCCTTCGTCCGGTGGCCTCGGGCGAGGCGATTGCGGCCTACTCGCTGACCGAACCGATGTCGGGCTCCGACGCCGGGACGATGCGTTCGCGGGCCACCCGAGATGGCGACGGGTATTTGATCAATGGCCGCAAGTCCTGGGTAACCAGCGGGCCGGTCGCCAAATTCATCCTGTTATTCACGATGACCGAACCCGAACGCAAACACCACGGAGTGTCGGCCTTCCTGATCGAGACCGGTCAGCCCGGCTTCAGCGTCGGCAAGACTGAGCCGAAGCTCGGCATTCGGGCCAGCGCCACCTGCGAGGTCCTCTTCGAGAACTATCGCTGCCCGGCCGCAAGCCGGCTGGGAGAAGAGGGAGAAGGGTTCAAGATCGCGATGCACGCCCTCGACGCGGGCCGGATCGGGATCGCGGCTCAGGCGCTGGGCATTGCCGAGGCGGCCTACGAGGCCAGCCTGAGTTTCGCCCGCCAGCGGGAGGCCTTTGGCAAACCGATTGGGGAGTTCCAGGGCACCGGCTTCAAGCTAGCCGACATGAAGACCCGGATCGAAGCCAGCCGCCTGCTGATTTACCAGGCCGCCCTGGCTAAACAGGCGGGCAAACTGAGCGGCGAGCCCTTCACCCTGGAGGCCTCGATGGCGAAACTGTTCGCCTCCGAGACCGCCAATTTCTGCACCAACCACGCGGTGCAGATCCACGGGGGGATGGGTTACTCCAAAGAACTGCCGGTCGAGCGCTACTTCCGAGATGCCAAGATTACGGAGATCTACGAGGGCACCAGCGAAATCCAGCGGCTGGTCATCTCCCGCCAGGAGCTGGGGCTTCGTTAGCGGCCCGTAAATCCTCGCGAGGCGGAACAGACACGCCTCCGCCTGACCGCCGCCCAGCCGGCCATTTGCTCCGTTTTTCACAAAGTATGATCGGCGAGCTCTGGTATCCCGAGTGGATTGCCGGGAATGCGGCATTGACCCATACTTTCCAACCCGGTGGTGGGCATGCGGGAAGGCCTGCCGGAAATGGCGATCCTGAGACGAGAGACTGAGCGTATGCACGCGGTAAGACTCACGGGCCTCGGCAAATGAGCGGCACTGCGGGTCTGGTCCTATTTGCCGCGGTTGCCCTGGCGGCCATCGGGCTCGATCTGGCCATGTTGTGGGCCTGGCGCGCGCTTCGCCAGGCGAAGGTCCCTCAATCGCGGATGCCTGGTACCGAGGCCATTCCATCAGATGGAACGGCCGCTCCGCCTCCAAGGGTCGTGCGCTGGATGCAGGCGATTGAGGCCTCGATCTCGGGCGGCTATGCCATGCCCCGGAGGCTGACCCGGCTGGCGGCCGGGATGCTGCGCAGCGAACCGAGCCTGCTGCGGACCGTCGTGGTCCTGGCCTCATTCCTCACCGCCTTGGGCTTGGGCTACGCCTCCTCCGATCAATTCATGGTCCAGCCCTGGCTGCCCTGGGCCTGGATCGCGTGTGTGATTGTTTCCCTGTTCGCCCTGTTGCCGCTTGCGCGCCCGGTTCAATCGTTAGATCGAAGAGATCGCTGGATCTTTGGAGTGGTCACGCTCGCGTTGCTGCTCCGGGTGACCTGGCTCGAGACCATCCCCGGTGGATTCCACGTCGACGAGTGGGGCGACGCTGACTTCACCCTCCGCTATGTCCTTCCCCCGACCGACCGCACGATTTCACCGTTCGCCACCGGACACAGCGCCCAACCGGCCATGTACTTCTACCTGGCCCGGGCTTCGCTCGCAGTATTTGGGGAGAGCATCTCCGGCCTTCGCATGACCAGCGTATTGGCGGGCTCGCTTGCCATCGTGGCCACCTTTGCTCTGGTCTCTCTGCTTCACGATCGTAAGGCCGCCTATCTGAGCGCGGTCCTGATGGCGACCTATCACTTTCACATTCACTGGTCCCGGATCGGCTTGAACAACATCTGGGACACCCTGTGGGTCCCGTTGATCCTGGCTCTGTATGTCTGGGGCTGGAGACGCGATCGGCCCGCAGGAGCGACTCTCGCCGGCCTGGCGCTCGGGCTTTCGCAATACTTCTACGCAGGCAGTCGAATCGGGATCTTCCTGCTGGCCTACCTGGTGATTCGTTTGTGGCGGACGGACCGGGACGATTCCCGACTGGTCATGCATGTGGGCCGGCTGATCGGAATGGCGGCCGTGGTGGCCGCGCCGCTGGCCGTCTTTGCGGCTCTCAATCCGGAAATCTTCTTCAATCGCCTCACTTCTGGTTTACTTTGGGATCCCTTTGCAACCGAGCTCGCCAGGACTGCTCCGGCCTTCTTGCCTTCCGTGCCACAACAATTCATCTGGACCCTGCTCAGCTTCACGGCGATTCCAGAAGGAGCCGGTTTCTATCGCCCCGGAGTGCCGCTGGTGATCGGGCTGGCAGTCCCCTTGCTGCTGGCGGGCGTCTTCTGGCAGATCCATCGCAGGGAGCTGCTGCCGGTGTTCTGGCTGGCACTCACGATGTTCTTTGGCGGATTTCTGCTCGAAGCCCTGCCAGCCAGCAACCACTACGCGGTGGCGATCCCGGCGATCTGTTGGTTGATCGCCTCGCCGCTGGAGGCACTCATCAGCCTCGGCAGGCCGCGCTGGGCGTTGCTAGCGCTGGCGATCATTGTTGCCACCGACCTCTACTTCTACTTCGGAATCTACGCCCAGGCACCCTCGGTGGATTTCGTCCACGTCTTTCCGCCGAATCCGTGGAATTAGGCGCTGGGAAGTTCAAGCCATGAAAGGCATCTTCTACCGCACCCACGGCGGCAATGAGGTTTTGGAGTACGGAGACCTGCCCGATCCGCAGCCGGGTCCCGGAGAGGTGCTGGTGCAGCTGGATCAGGTCTCCCTCAATCGGGTGGACCTGGTGACCCGAAGCGGTTGGCCCGGGATCAAGCTCGAACTGCCGCATGTGCCGGGATGCGATGGCGCCGGCCGGGTGGTCGGGCTTGGTGAGGGAGTGACCCGGTTCTCGCTCGGCGATCCGGTCGTAATCTACCCCAACCTGAGCGACGGAGAGTGCGAGGCCTGTCTCGCCGGATTGGACAATCAGTGTCGCCAGTGGCGGCTGCTAGGCGAGCATGTCTGGGGGACGTTTCGCGAGCGACTCGTGCTTCCGCAGCAGAACGTGCTGAAGACTCCGCCGGATTTCCCGCCGCGGGAGGCGGCGGCGGCCGCGCTGGTGTATCTGACCGCCTGGCACTCCCTGATCAGCCGCGGCGGAGTGCGGCCTGGGGAGGTCGTGCTCGTGGTCGGGGCCTCCGGTGGAGTCAATACGGCCTGCATCCAGATCGCAAAACTGGCCGGGGCGACGGTGTTCGTGGTCGGGTCGAATCGGCAAAAGCTCGCGCTTGCAGAGAGCCTCGGCGCGGATCTGCTGATCGACCGCTCGCAGGAAGCCGATTGGTCCAAGACGGCCTACCTGGCTCAGGGCCGCCGGGGAGTAGACCTGGTGGTCGATAACGTGGGGGCTCCGACCTTGACCCACAGCTTGCGGGCGGCCCGCAAAGGTGGCCGGATCCTCACGGTCGGCAACAGCGGCGGCCCACAGATTGCCCTCGACAACCGGCTGGTCTTCGGCAAGCACCTCTCGATCCTCGGGTCGACGATGGGGACCCGCAGCGAATTTGCGACCGTGATGGGTTTGGTCTTTCAACGCAGACTGCGGCCGGTGCTCGACCGTGACTTCCCGCTCGCCGAGGCCGCCGCGGCCTTTGCCCGAATGGAGGCCGGGGAACAACAGGGGAAGATTACACTTGCGGTTGGATGACCGATACCAGCCCACCGGCCAGGCGCCGACCCCTGCTCGTAACTTGGCTCAGCCTGGGAGTGTTAACCCTAGCGGTCTTCAATCTTGGCGGGTGGTTGGCCGGCCTCAGCCTGCCGGATCTTCCGTACTCGGTCCCCAGGGCTTATCTGCTGGTGCGCAACGCCCTCTGGGCCACTTGGGGAGGGCTGAGTGCGTGGTTCGCCTTCCAGGGAAAGCCCAGTGCGGCGGGTCTGCTGCGGGTTGGCGGACTGTTGGTGCTGGGCTGGTACTGGGCCGACCGCCTCTTGCTCGCCCGTTCTGACTACACCCGGAACCGCTGGCCATTGGCTGCAGTTTTCACGGCGCTGGCCGTCACAACGGTGGCCGTGATTCTGAGCCGGCCCAACGTGCGTGACTACTTTCAGGAGAAACGCTCATGAATCAAGACATCAATCATTGGGACCTGGAACAGCTCCGCAGTCAGGCCCGCCAGGCCGGAGGGGCCGACCGGATCGAGGCCCAGCACCAACGCGGCCGGCTCACCGCCCGAGAGCGGCTCGAACTGCTGTTGGACAAGGGGTCTTTCCGAGAGACCGACATGTTTGTGACCCACCGCACTCAGGATTTCGGTCTGGATGAGCGCAAATACCTAAGTGACAGCGTCGTCACCGGTTGGGGGACCGTCGAGGGCCGGCTGACCTACGTCTTCTCT
>Ga0209109_10000504_pt1 | contig 20760 bp, 15 predicted proteins | sample Rifsed10ft2_FD_184004 | JGI IMG/M metagenome (GOLD analysis project Ga0209109, IMG submission 184004) | Soil microbial communities from Rifle, Colorado, USA - sediment 10ft 2 (version 2) | ecosystem: Environmental > Terrestrial > Deep subsurface > Rock core/Sediment | place: Rifle, Colorado... | reverse complement strand
TTATGAATGACGCCGGTAACCTGCTCCCAGCCGGAGAAACCGGAGAGGTTGTCATCCGCGGGCCTAACGTTACCGAGGGATACGAAAACAATCCGAAAGCTAACCAGACCGCCTTCACGAACGGCTGGTTTCGCACCGGGGACCAGGGTCGCTTCGATGCGGATGGGTACCTTTTCCTCACGGGACGCCTGAAAGAAATCATCATTCGGGGTGGCGAAAAGATTGCTCCGAGGGAAGTGGATGACGTGCTCACCCGGCACCCCTCCATCGTCCAGGCAATCGCCTTCGCTGTGCCACATCCTACCCTCGGCGAGGACATCGCGGCGGGCGTCGTTCTGAAAGAAGGCGCTTCTGCAACTGAGCGCGAAATCCGCGACTTTGCAGCCTCCCGGCTTGCCGAGTTTAAGGTTCCCAGACAGGTGCTGATCTTGGATGAAATACCCAAAGGTCCAACCGGGAAACCCCAACGTATAGGTTTAGCCGAGAGGCTCGCCCATGACCTGGCTCTCAACCTGCAGAGCAGGTTCGTCGCCCCCCAGACCTCAGTTGAGAAACAGTTGACTGAAATCTGGAAAAATATCCTGAAGGTGGACCGAGTCGGTGTCCGGGACGATTTCTATGCCCTCGGCGGGGACTCACTCGCAAGCATGATGCTGATGCTCGAGATCGAGGAGCGTTTCAACACCGATCTCCCCCTTGACGGCTTCCTCAAGTCGCCCACGATCGAAACCCTCACGCAGTTGCTTAGGCAGAAGGAATCACCGACGTCCAACGCGCATGTGACGGCCGGACAGACCCCCCCCTCCTCACTGATCAGAGATTCAATGCTGACCGGTCTCAGGAACCGGGTTCTCCAGCTTATTGCGCTTTATGCTCCCGGCTTCAAAACAACACGCGTGTGGCTTCACCGCATGCGCGGCGTCTCCATCGGGACAAATGTATCGATTGGGTTGTCAGTCCTCATCGAGACTGCGTACCCGAAGCTGGTCACGATCGGAAACAACGTAACGATCGGGATACGTGCCATCATCATCGGACACCTCCGGGATTCCACGACACGAGCCAGACTCAGCAATCAACCCACGGTCCGGATTGAGGACAATGTGTATATCGGGCCAGGCGTGATTGTCCTGCCGAACGTGACTATTGGGCACGGGGCGGTCGTGAGCGCAGGAAGCGTTGTTTCGAGATCCGTTCCGCCACAGACACTCGTCCGCGGCAATCCCGCTGAGCCCATTGCCCGCTGCGGCGTATCCTTGGGTGGCGGTGTTTCCTATGAGCATTTCCTGCGTCACCTTGCGCCAATTAAGGATCGGAAGTCTTCCAGCGCGGCCTTGTCGGCACACAGCCTCTCGCATCGTGTGCATGGCTGATTCCGCTCGCGAAACTCGTTTACTTGTGCAATGAAAAGGACGTCGGCTCTTGCGGAACAATAGTCTCCTCACTTCCGATGGTGCCATGCACGAACCTGGAGGAACACGTCGGCAAGAACAAGAAGTGGAGGGCGCGAAAGACCAGCGCGTGCCGCGTTTGTCGTGCTTGCTCTGTGGAGGCCTGCGGTACTATCCCATTTTCAACGAGTTCGGCATTGACATTATGCGATGTCGTCGGTGTCATCATGTCTTCTCGTCCTTTCCAGCCAACCCTCACTATGACGGTTTTTGGGGCGATGAAGTCGCTGACGGTGACCAGTTCTACTGGAGCAAGGCTCGCGCCAGAATGCATCAAGATTTCGCCGAGAGATTTCTGGCCGGCCGTTCGGGGAGGCTCCTCGACATGGGATGCGGCCTGGGGTTTTTTCTCACAGTAGTCTCGCGCTACCCGAACTGGGAGGCATTCGGCTGCGAGATTTCCGCGCCCGCAGTTCAATACGCGCGTACACGGCTTGGCCTTCATAAGGTCATGTGTACACGACTCGAGGATGCTGATTTCCCTTCAGGCTCTTTGGACTTCATCACGATGTGGGATGTGATCGATCACATTTTGGAACCCGACCCCTTGCTGAGGCGCTGTCACGCGTTGTTGCGGGAGGGCGGGATCTGCTTTATCCGTACGCCGAACCTTTCCACACAACTGCTTCGCGCACGGCTCAAGAGACGTCTGCGGGGTATGCAGCCTACGTTGGCGTACCTGATGCCCCGCGATCATCTTCATATCTACTCAGCCGCCAGTATCCGTAGACTCCTAGAGCGCAATGGCTTTTCATGCATTGAATTCGTTCACTTACACCCTATCCAAGGTATGTCGGCCAGCGGCCCCCTCGCCCGAGTCGTCAAGAACGTGTGCTTTGAGGTCGTGCGTGCTCTTGCCATTATTAGCATGGGTGCCTTCAATTATGACACCCTATTCGTTCTGGCTCGAAAAGACCCTCAGAACATAACCCCACGCCTCGCTGATGCTCCCCCCGTGCCCTCTATGCACGACTGTTCGCCGTCTCCGGGCTCGAACCCAAGACCTGCGATCTGCGCAACGGGACTGCCGTACGGTCGGAACTCAAAGACGCATGGGTGACACATCAGCAGTGTCTCGTAACCATCCACGGCGATTTGTTCCTACATCAGATACAGCGTCTGTCAAGTCAATGAGTAAGTCTCCGTTTAGGCGCGTAGTCAATCGGGTCCTACATTTGCTCGCTCGGTTTCTTCCCGGTGCGACAAGTATTCGGCCGTCGTTGCACCGTCTCCGGGGAGTGATCGTCGGCAAGGACGTGTTTATCGGCGACGAGGTGTACCTGGAAAACGAACACCCAGAGGCAGTGGAAATCCAGAGCGGCGTCCAAATCAGCGTGCGTGCCATCATTCTGGCACATACGCGTGGTTCCGGCAGAGTTGTCATTCAGAAGAATGCTTTCATCGGACCCAACAGCGTTATTGCCACATCTGGGAACCGCACTCTGCGCATTGGAGAGGGCGCCGTCATTGGCGCCGGAGTCGTGGTCACCAGGGACGTTCCCGCGCACGTCCTTGTGACTAGCATGACGGCAATACCGGTTGCCCGTGTTTCGGTCCCCTTGACCAGAGTCGAGAAGATGGAGGACTTCTTACGTGGGCTTGTGCCCATCCGACGGTAGTCGAGTGCGGGAGTATTCATCCTAGTTGCTGCACACTCGCCGACGCTGCCGCCCAGTCGTGCTCGGGGTTTGAGCGGAACGCTAGAATCGGCCCGGTTCGAACACGGTGTTCACGCGAGAGACGAGATCCAGGAATTGTCGCCTGATTACTGCGGTCTGGCCGGCGACGATTGCGCTTCCCTCGAGCACGAGGGGTCCTAGCTTTCCTGGCACCCTCAACGTTCTTGTCGCCCTTGCGGAGGAATTGAACCGGATGTCCGACCCGCCGTTGGATCTTGTGGAAGTGACCAACTCATCAGAGACGTACACGGCCCGACCTTCACTGTCTCCCGGCTTCTCGAGACTCGCGACAACTGAATGCAAGCTGACCGGCTTTCCTGACCAACTGACATCGGAGCACGCAATGCTTCTGCAGGTTTGGCGGCCAGCCCCTCATGACGGAACCAAAGGAGCCCGTCCCAATTGATGCGTGGAATGTTCTCTCACACTCATGAAGTTGTTATTCTCTGCTGGAATAGGCCGGGGCCGCAGGACGTCAGGGCGCAGAAGATCGCAGCCTTCCTGGGAGCAGAGACGACATTTGTCTGTCTCACGGCGGCGGCCCTGGATGACGAAGCATCAACGCGGACATTGGTGCCCAGATGCGCCTGTCTCATCGTCGACGCAGAAACACTCGCCAAGGCTGCCGACGCCATGCACACCGTAGTCAGCGAGGTACGGCGGCTGACGGAAGTGGCGGAGCATGTCTTCATTTACGGATTCCAACGGACACAGCGTCACGGCGCGATACTGCGAGCACTTTCCTCGGGTGGTCTCCTTGCAGTCCAACCCCTGCGTGACATGGAGGCGAAGTTTCACGTTGCGGGGGGCTATAGTGAATGGTGCGGGCAATTCTCCGGGCTCTCCCTGGGAGCGGTGGAGTCAACCAGAGAGGATTCCTTTCACGAGGGTACCGAACAGCCACAACAGGCCGTGATTATTCGGGCTGGTGAGAAACCTTTCTTCGTCCGCACGCAGAACGGCGAATCACAGGTGTTCTTTCTCGCTTGTGGTGAGTTGGCTGATTTGGACGAAGAGGTACGACGTGAACCTCGCCTCTTGTCATGGTTCTCCAGGCTGATACCGTTGATGATGTTTCTGCGAGGAGCCCTGGGAGAGGGCCTCTGGCATAACGACCATCCTCGAGCCTGTTTCATCATCGATGATCCCTTGTTGAAACACAGGCACGGCTTTCTGGAGTATCCGAGACTACTGGAAATCCTCGGTCAGCATCGCTTTTCCGCCTCTATCGCCTTCATCCCTTGGAACTACCGCAGAACACGCAAGCAGATCGCCGATCTATTCTCCACCGCACCAAGCTCTCTCTCCCTTTGCATACACGGATGTGATCATACCAAGGCAGAGTTTGCCGCGAAAGGTTTCGAATTCCTCCGCAGCAAAGCTCGGCTGGCACTTGAGAGAATGCACGCCCACAGGCAACTCTCGGGAATTCCATTTGACGACGTCATGGTATTCCCTCAGGGTCTGTTTTCCCCCGAAGCTGTAAGGGCCCTGGATGCGTGCGGGTACCTTGCAGCCGTCAACACCCAACTCTGTCCGCCACACATGCCGCAGGCGATGACGCTTCGTGACGTGTTGGACGTGGCAGTCACCGCGTTTTCGGACCTTCCGCTGTTTGGGCGTCATTACCCCAGAGATCCGGCAGAGTTCGCCTTTGACCTCTTCCTGGGAAAGCCAGCATTGGTGGTTGAGCATCACGGCTTTTTTCGGAACGGCTACGAGGTGGTCGGAAACTTCGTCGACCGCCTGAACGAGCTCGACGGCCGACTTGTATGGAGTAACTTGGCAACCATTTGTTCTCGTGCCTGTCTCAGTAGAGTGACGCCGAACGGTGATATTCATGTTCGCTTCTTTACCAACCGCTTTCACCTGACGAATAGCGGGACCCGGACTCACACATATGTGTTGTTTCGGCAACGGACCTCCGAAGGGCCACTGCCTTCCGTCACGGTGAACGGACACCCATGGGCGCGAGAAGAAAAGGGCAATAGCCTCACAATCAGCTTGTCCGTGGATGCCGGGCAAACGGCCGAAATCAGGGTTTTCCCTGAGGTCCCGGCAGATGATGCCGCTTCGGCGTGGAAACCGACGGATATTCATAATGCCAAGATATTTGTTCGTCGAATCCTCTCTGAGGTTCGCGACAATTACGTGGATACCAATCCCACCTTAAGCGGAATGGTGTCCACAGCTTGGCACTTTCGGCTGTGGTGCAGGCAACGAGTTGACTCAGGCCAGAGAAGCCGCATACGGTCATCGTCTGGCTAGCATCCCGCTGGTACACACAACACCTCACTCGACCGGCATTACCAAATCCCGGACACCACATCTGAAGATATGGCAGCATTCCAACCTACTCTGCCGCTCAACCCGTTCAACCCACAGGCGATTGACTAGCCACCAGACAGACCGGAAGGAGAACTTCGAATGCTCACCCTCGCTCAGATTGGGGTTGGTTACTGGGGGCCAAATCTCCTAAGGAACTTGGTTGCCAGCAAGGGGTGCAAAGTCAAAACCGCCGTTGATGTCTCCGACGCCAGACGCGAGTACGTGCGTCGACTCTACCCGGGGATCCAGGTAACTGACAGGACCGATAGTGTCTTTCACGATTCAGAGATTGCCGCCATAGTCATTGCAACGCCAGTAGCCACCCACTTTGATCTTGCCACTAGAGCGCTCAAGGCAGGAAAGCATGTTCTGGTCGAAAAGCCTCTGGCCACGAGCGTAAAGGATGTTGAGGAAATCGCGGAGCTAGCAAAGGAAAGAAATCTGGTAGCGATGGTGGGCCATACGTTTCTTTTTAGTCCTGCCGTCCGCTACGTGAAAGGGTTGATAGATTCTGGAGCGTTGGGGGAGATCCGATATATCTACAGCCAGCGATTGAATCTCGGCCGTATTCGCTCGGATGTGGATGCCTTGTGGAATCTCGCCCCCCATGACATTAGTATCATCCAGTACTGGCTCGGCGACCCAACTCCTCTTTCCGTGGTCAGATGTGGAGCCGCATACATTCAGGAAAACGTCGCAGACGTTGTGTTCTTGAATATCTCGTATCCGAACAAGATCATGGCGCACATTCATGTCAGCTGGCTTGACCCCCGCCGTGTCCGTTCGATGGTACTTGTCGGTACGCGCAAGATGGTCGTCTACGACGACACCGCAGAGAACCCCGTGGCAATATACGACAAGGGCATCGACCGCAAGGGAGTGGGTGGCGAGCACACGCATGACGAGGGTCGACATTTTCCGACATTCGACCACAGATCAGGAGACGTCGTTTTGCCGAAGATTGATCCCCAAGAACCACTCAGTGCGGAGATAGCGCATTTCCTCGTCTGCATACAGAACGGTGTTCACTGTCTTACCGGACCAGAGCACGCGAGAAAGGTAGTGCAAATCCTGTCCTCTACGCAGCACCTCTAGAAGCATGGGCAACGTCTCGCACTTCAGGAAGTGATCCCACACCATTTCTCTCTACACCCTGGGGCTCCGGCCATGAAACGGCACAACATAAAACTTGCTCTAGTTTGCACTGTTGGTGGTCACTTCGAGCAAATGACCAACCTATCTGACGTCTACTCCCAATACGACCACTTTTGGATCACCAACCGCAATACCCAGACGACGAGCCAGCTTGTCAATGAAAAGAAATACTTCGTTGAGGCCGCGCATTACAAGAAGCCTTGGACGTACTGCGCTCAACTTCCCGCCATTATTAGAGCTTTCTCAAAAGAGAAGCCCTCACACCTCCTTTCAACCGGCTCAGGTAGAACAGCTTTCATACCTTTCCTTTTGGCCAAGGCGCTTCGGCTGCCGTTTCTCCACGTCGACACCTTCGCACGCGTCCATGGGTTTTCGAAGTTCGGTTCTCTTCTGGTCAGACTGAATCACAAGATTTTTTGCCAATGGCACACTGATGACGAGAACGCAGTCTACATAGGCCCAATATTCACAGCTAACCCGCGCATGGAAAAGCCTCCCGAAGCCAGGCACGTGTTTGTTACACTCGGCACACGTTCGGAGCCCTTCTCGCGACTGCTTTCCGCTGTCGAAACGCTGGTAGCAGATGGATTGATCAAGGACGAGGTAGTAGTTCAGGCGGGTCATACGAAATACACTTCCGCCAATCTCAAGATGTTTGATTTCTGCTCACCGGACGAAATCGACGATTTGATTCTTAATGCAAGCTTCGTAATCACTCAAGAGAGCGCTGGGATAGGAACGAAGTGCTTGAAGGGCAACACGAGGTTTATCGTTATGCCGCGCGATTTCAGGTACGGTGAACTTCCTGCAAGAAGTGATATGAAGGAGGATTTGCATCTCAAAATGCAGGAACTCGGCTACACCAAGGTTGTTCACAACGCCTCCGAATTACGGGAGGCGATTAGGAACCTCAAGTCCATAAAAACGGGCTTTACCTTCAACAACACATTGGCACTGTCCACAATTAAGACAGCCTTGGAGGAATCATGAACATTCCACTTGTCGATCTCACCGCTCAGTACAGGAGTATCAAAGGGGATGTTGATCGGGCCATTTCTGACGTGGTCGCTGCGAGTGCGTTCATCGGAGGGCGATACGTCGACACTTTCGAACAGGCCTTCGCGCGGTTTTGCTCCGCCAAACATTGTGTCTCGGTGGGGAACGGCACGGATGCACTTTTCATAGCCCTCACAGTGCTGGGGATCGGAAGAGGGGACGAGGTGATCACCGTCGCCAATAGCTTCATCGCCACGTCTGAGGCGATCTCGTTGACGGGAGCGAGGGTTGTATTCGTTGACATTGATCCCAAGACGTACAACATTGACGTCAGCAAGATTGAGGAAAGGGTAACTCAGAACACCAAAGCCATCGTACCGGTTCATCTCTACGGTCAGCCTGCCGATATGGCCCCTATCGTGGAAATCGCCAACAAGTACGGGCTCAAGATCGTCGAAGATGCTGCTCAGGCCCACGGGGCGGGCTACAAGGGCCACCCCATCGGCACATTCGGCGAAATTACCTGCTTCAGTTTCTATCCCGGAAAAAACCTGGGGGCGTACGGTGATGGCGGCGCACTCATCACGAACAGTGATGAACTCGCCTTAAAGGCAAAGATGTTTGCCAACCACGGGAGGGTGGAGAAATATGACCACACGATGGAGGGTGTAAACAGCCGCTTAGACGGACTTCAAGCTGCAATTCTCCAGGTGAAGTTGCCGCATCTTCGCGAGTGGACCGACGCCAGGCGGAAGCATGCCTATTTGTATGATGATCTCCTGAAGCATCCCGCTCTCATAACGCCCGCCGAGATTGATGACGTGAACGCCGTCTATCATCTATACGTCATCCGGGTGAAGCAGGAATTGCGCGACAGACTCCAGAAGCACCTCCTTTCGAAAGGTATTTCCACTGGAATCCACTACCCGATTCCCCTCCCCTATTTGAAGGCATATGCGTATCTGCGTCACGGCGAGAGTGACTTTCCTCGAGCGGCGGCTGCCTCCCGCGAGATACTGTCCTTGCCAATGTACCCCGAATTAGATGAGACAAAGATCTCCTTCATTGCAGAGCAAGTGCAGGCGTTCCTCAAGGAGAGTGGCGCCTAGGACGCACGCGAACGGCATTCGAATGCCAAAAAGCGTCTTTGACCCGATCTGCCCGCGACTCTCTCGCGAGGACCTGCGGTAGCAGGATGCTGAAAAGCCCGTTTATTCCCAGGCTGCCAGAAAAATCCAGATTCACGGCAGCGCGCGATGCGCGGGGTTTCCGCCTTTGGCGGATCAGAGGCGTACTTGGGCTGCCCGGCGCAGCGCCGAACCCATCGGCGGGTTGGGTCTCCGGCCCGCCGAGTACCCATCCAAAGGATGGGTGTCCGCAGATGGGCCTTTCTTAGCAGCCTGGTAGAGGGCAGACTCGTGAAACCGTCCTACGTGCTCATAACACCGGCCCGAAACGAGGAGATGTATATTGAAGAAACCATACGGTCAGTGATTTCGCAGACCCTGCTGCCCAAGAAGTGGGTCATTGTCAGTGACGGCTCTACGGATCGTACGGACGAGATAGTAAGACGCTATTTATCGGAGAATCCGTGGATGGAACTGCTCCGGATGCCGGAACGACGGGATCGCCACTTCGCCGCAAAAGTACAGTCCTTCAACGCCGGTTACCAAAACGTCGCGCAGCTTGCCTTCGACGTCATCGGAAATCTCGATGCGGACATCAGTTTCGCCCCCGACTACTTCGATTTCCTCTTGACCAGGTTCGGTGAGCTCCCGGATTTGGGGGTTGCAGGCACCCCCTTTGTCGAGGGAGCGACGCAAGTGTACGACTATCGCTACACCAATATCGAACATGTGTCGGGAGCCTGCCAGTTGTTCAGGCGAAAGTGCTTCGAGGATATTGGCGGCTATATCCCGATTCGCGGCGGAGGCATAGACTGGGTCGCCGTGACTTCGGCAAGAATGAAAGGCTGGAAGACGAGAACGTTTACCGAAAAGACCTGCGTCCATCATCGCGCGATAGGAACAGCGGGCAACAGTAATTTAGTGGTATGGTTCAAGTATGGGCGGAAGGATTATTTTTTGGGTGGACATCCATTGTGGGAATTATTTCGCGCAATTTACCAAATGAGTAGTCGACCATACATTATTGCCGGAATCTTCTTATTGTCCGGCTACTCCTGGGCCGCATTAACCCGAGTGGAGAGACCCGTTTCGGAGGAACTCATCCAATTCCATCGCAGAGAACAACTCAACCGACTCCGAAGTTTCTTGGTCGGCGTGACAGGTGGTAATCCTTGAGATTCATGATCGCATGGTTCCCTCTGACCTGGAATTACCTACGCGCAAGCGCCTGAGCCATCATTTCTCATCACGCGGTCTGTAGTTCTTGACACAGGCGTGCCGGTTTGCTCTAATATTCGTGTGGCGCACCCAGAGTGGTGTCCCGGGGGCCGTTATGTCAGTTTGCGCTGAGATGATGCCGGTAATCGAAAGCAGTATCCGCAAGGTCGAGAGATGGGTGGAAGACCATCACTACAAAGGATATGAGCCGTTCGACGGATTGTCGGCTTGGGCACGTCCACTAATGTGTGGCAACCAACTTGCCGAACGAATCCTTCAGCAATCGATCCGGCAATGTCCCTTTAACCTGCGGCCATTCTTTGGGGTTCAACCCCTAGATTCCACAAAGGGTCGGGGTTACATGGCGTGGGGATACTTGGAACTCTACAAAGCGACCAAGGAACAGTCATACCTTGAGAAGGCGATTCTTTGTCTGGAGTGGCTTGATACGCACAGAGTGCCGCGCTTCCGACATCACAGCTGGAGCAATCATTATGATTTTGTCTCTCGCGGGGGTTCGTACACCAAGGACGATCCAATTATTGTGTGGACGAGCCTGATCGGTCACGCCTACCTCGAAGCATTCGAGATTACCGGACAGCAGTGGTTCCTGAGTGTTGCGGAGAGCGCCTGTAAGTGGATCCTCCAACTCCCGCGCGAAAGGACCGACCGAGGCGACTGTCTGAGCTATCTCGCCCACCAGCAGCACTCCATCCATAACGCCAACATGCTGGGTGCTAGTCTTCTTGCTCGCACCGCCAAGCATACAGGGAGTGAGGAGTCCCTACGCGTCGCACGCTCAGCTATGGCGTATAGCTGCTCGCGGCAACTCCCAGACGGGGCCTGGTGGTATGCGGAAGAACCCAAGTACCACTGGATCGACAATTTCCATACGGGGTACAATTTGGACAGCCTGCACCTTTACCTCGATGCGACGGGCGATGAGGATCTTCGTCCGCACCTCGACAAGGGCCTAGCGTTTTACAAAGCCCACTTCTTCGAAGAGAACGGGCGCCCCAAGTACTATCACACACGGACATACCCGGTGGATATTCAGTGCGCCGCACAAGCGATCGACACGCTCGCGATGTTCTCGCAAAGTGACCCCACGTGTCTAAAGCTTGCAAACAAGGTAGCCGCGTGGTCGATACGCAACATGCAGGATCCGAACGGATACTTTTATTACCGGGAATATCCGCTCCTGAAGTCAAAGATCCCGATGCTGCATTGGGGACAGGCAACTATGTTTAAGGCGTTGGCACATCTCTTTTCACGCCTGACGTCCATGGAGTCGACGGTACCCTCTTGCGATTAGTGGATTGAAGAGTCGCTGTTGGCGATGATCGGCCTCATGGCGCAACCGACGGAACAGGCCGCCGTCGTCACATGCTCTGTGGCGTTCATGGACGCCAACAGATGCAGCGATCGAAAGGGTTACCGACTGGGAGCAGGGCTCCCGCCCCCACCACCCTCCAACATCCTCTGGGCACGCCTGAATCGGATCGCCAGGCATCAACACAACGATGAACAACGAAGCAAAGCCGACCTCGGCAACACCCAGCCATCTCCCTGGCGCGATGGGGACGACATTGTCGGTGGGGTCAGGCGCAGCCGACGACGTGCTGTGCCGGAATGACGACTCGCGCCACGGTGGTGCCCTCATCATAAACGCTGATGATTGGGGGCGAGATCGCGTCAATACCGACCGGACCTTTCAGTGCATCCTTCGTGAAACAGTCTCCTCGGTGAGTGCCATGGTGTTTATGGAGGATTCGGAGAGGGCTGCGGCCGTCGCTCGGGAGCGCGGAATCGACGCAGGGCTTCACCTGAATTTCACGACGAGATTCTCAGCGCCAAGAGCTCCGGCGCAACTGATCGAATATCAGCAGCGGCTCTGCCGGTATCTTCAGCGGCACCGCTTCGCCCGGGTCGCGTTTCACCCGGGTCTCCGCCGTTTTTTCGAGTACGTCGTCGCCACCCAGCGCAATGAGTTCTGTCGTCTTTACGGCGCGGAGCCGCAGCGGATAGACGGACACCATCACATGCACCTCTGCACCAACATCCTGTTGCAGGGTTTGCTACCGACAGGGACCGTCGTTCGACGTAACTTCTCTTTTCAGCCCGGAGAAAAGGGCGTCGTCAACCGTCTCTACCGTCTACTCGTGGATCGAATGATGGCGAGGCGCCACTGCCACACGGACTTCTTTTTCTCTCTCCCACCGCTCGCGCCTGCAGGCCGCCTGCAACGAATTTTTTCACTGGCGAGGCAGTTTGCGGTAGAGGTGGAGACACACCCCGTCAACCCGGAGGAGCATCGCTTCCTGGCCGGAGGCGAGATTTTTCGCCATCTCGGGGATCTCCCGATCGCGCGCTGCTTTGCCTCGCGCACGCGGGCCTCCTTGGTAAGCCGGCAGAATTCTTCATGCTAGGCAGATGCGTTATGATTTCGCGGGTATGAACTTGATCAGAGAACCGCAAGTCGCCGAGGTTGATAGAAAGGTGGAAGACACGAAACGCGACGCATTCATAATCAGCGCGGACGATCCCATTCTGATAACAGGGGCCGCCGGTTTCATTGGTTCCAGGTTGGTTACGCGTCTACTCGAATTTGGATTCCGAAATGTGCGCTGTTTCGCCAGGTCATCTAGAACGCGAACTGCGGTCGCGTCACTTTCTGGGCGGCACGACAACGGGGGGAGAGTTCAGGTCGTCAAGGGCAATCTTCTGTCGAAGGAGGATTGTGCCGACGCGGCCAAGGATGTGGCGGTGATCTTTCACCTCGCCGCAGGCCGGGGCGAGAAGTCCTTTCCCGACGCGTTCATGAACTCGGTCGTCACGACCCGAAATCTCCTGGAGGCCTCTCTCCGGCACGGGTGCCTGCGGCGTTTCGTCAACGTGAGCTCCTTTGCAGTCTATGCCAATCAGCACAAACCGCGACAGAGGTTGCTGGACGAATCCTGTCCGGTAGAAGAACACCCGGAGTTGCGAGGGGACGCATACACTTTCGCAAAGGTCAAGCAGGACGACATCGTCACCGAGTATGGCAGGAGGTTCGGGATCCCGCATGTTATCGTCAGGCCTGGTTACGTTTATGGCCCTGGCAATGTGGCCATCACCGGCCGTGTGGGCATCGGTACATTTGGCATCTTTCTGCATCTTGGCGGATCCAATACAATACCCTTCACATACGTTGATAATTGCGCCGACGCCATTGCCCTGGCCGGGATAAAGCCAGGGATTGAAGGCGAAGTCTTCAACGTTGTAGATGACGATCTGCCCTCCAGCCGCCAATTCTTGCGGCTCTATAAACAAAACGCGAGAAGGTTCAAATCCGTCTATGTTCCCCACTTGGTCAGCTACGCGCTCTGCTACCTGTGGGAGCGATATTCAACCTGGTCAGAGAGACAGTTGCCCCCCGTCTTTAATCGCAGCCGATGGCACGTCGACTGGAAAAAGACGCGTTATACCAATGAGAAGCTGAAAACGCAACTCGGATGGGTGCCACAGGTCTCCACGGCGGAGGGCCTCAGGCGGTATTTCGAAGCCTGTCGGGACCAGGGATCATATGCTTAAAGTTGCCATCGTGGGATGCGGCAAGATCGCGGATGCTCACGCCTCGGAGATCCAGAGGATCAAGGGATGCGAGATCGTTGCCGCCTGTGACCGGGAACCACTGATGGCGCGCCAACTTTGCGAGAGGTTCCCGGTTAGGCGCTACTTTAGCGACCTAACGGAGCTCCTCAGTGAAGCTCGCCCAGACGTCGTCCACATCACAACACCGCCGGACAGCCATTTTGGGATTGCGAAGCGCTGCCTGGAATCCGGAAGCCATGTCTATCTGGAGAAGCCCTTCACACTCTACGAGGACGAGGCTCGACGACTGATTGCCCTCGCAGACGAAAAGGGGCTGAAGATCACCGCTGGGCATGATGATCAATTCGGCCACGCCGCCCGGCGCATGCGAAGGCTGATCCAGACCGGTTTTTTAGGCGGCCGACCGGTACATATGGAGAGTCACTACTGCTACGAACTTGGACGATCTGGTTATGCGGGAGCACTTCTCGGAGACAAGCGGCATTGGGTTCGCCGGTTGCCCGGGAAACTCTTGCAGAATATTATCAGCCACGGTATTGCCAGGATCGCCGAGCACCTCACCGGCGAGTCGCCGCAAGTGATCGCGTACGGGTTCACCAGTCCGTATCTGAAGAGCATGGGGGAGGGCGAAATCATCGATGAACTGAGAGTCATTATTGCCGAAAAGGAGGGGGCCACGGCCTATTTCACTTTCTCCTCACAAATGCGCCCCTCGCTCCATCAATTCCGGATTTTTGGTCCCAAGAACGGCCTTGCTCTTGATCATGATCAGGAGACAGTCATCACGCTTCGCGGGACTCGATTTCCAAGCTATGCCGAGAGGTTCGTTCCCCCTGTCGTGTTTGCGAAGCAGTACTTAGGAAATCTGATCACGAACGGGCGAACATTTCTGGCAAGAGACTTCCACATGAAATCCGGCATGAAATACTTGATCGAAAGTTTCTACCGTTCCATCACTGATGGTACTCCAGTGCCTATCCCCTACCGGGAGATTCTTCTGACTGCCAGAATCATGGACTTGATTTTCGGTCAACTCGATGTCCATCAGCGGCAGGCCAGAGCGCAAGATCGTATGGGCGGGTATATCGCTGCCGGCCACTGAGACAAGAGCATGTCCGCATCGCCGTCATCATTCCGTGGCTCCTCGCTAGAATAGTTGCGCACCCATCACCAACGTTCTCTTCTGCCCACGGGCCGACAGCGTCACCCCTGTTGGGGAGACGGAGACCAATCATGCGAGTGTGTGGTAAGGAAGTCGAAGTCCAGGGCCGGCTGATACGGATAGCCCACCTCGACGGGGACAAATACACGTTTCCGGAGATTCCAGAGGGAATGCTCGCCGGCCTGCGGAAGTGTGGCATGCGGATCGACCTCTTCACATTCCTGCAGAAACCACCTGACACCTCGCCCAAATACGCGTACCCGATGGAGTGGGACAACCTGGCGGTCCTGCCGGTGTCCACCTTCGACCACTGGTGGACGCGGCAGATCGACGGAAAGACTCGGAACATGGTTCGGCGCGCCGAGAAGAAAGGAATAGTGGTCCGGGAGGTATCTTTCGATGATGCCCTCGTAAACGGGATCTGGGAGATCTACAACGAGTGCCCCGTCCGCCAGGGAAAGACCTTCCCCCACTATGGCAAAGACGTCGAGACGGTGCGTAAGATGAGCGCAACCTTCATGGAGACTAGCATCTTCATTGGAGCGTTTCTCGGCGAGAAGCTGATCGGTTTCATGAAGCTGACGGGTGACGAAGCTCGATCGCAGACTGCGGTGATGCATATTATCGCTATGGTCCGGCACAGGGACAAGTCTCCGACGAATGCGCTCATCGCCCAGGCAGTGCAATCCTGTGGGAAACGCGGCATTCCTTATCTTGTGTACTCGAACTTCGCGTATGGAAAAAAGCAGCGGGACAGTCTCAGCGAGTTTAAGGAAAGCAACGGATTCCAGCGCATCGATCTGCCTCGCTACTACATCCCTTTGACGGGCATCGGTCGGGCGGCATTTCGCCTAGGACTGCACCGTCGCATCGTGGATCGTGTGCCTGAATCGGTACTCGCGAGGTTTCGCGAGCTTCGGAACGTTTGGTACAGCCACAAGTTCCAGCCGAAGACGGAGGCCTAAGAAAGGCCCCATGCCCGCGATCGCTGGTCTTGTTACACAGTTGCCCTGTGCGTGGGCCGAGACACACTCGTCTCGCAAGGTTCAGTCGCTTCGCCATGACTCCTTATGTCGCCCAAGGAAGCTGGCGAATGGCCTCGAGAGGAGGGGGCCATCCTATCTGGGCCATCTCTACGAGGAAGACCTAATTTGCGCTGCGTGCCTTTTGCAGCTTTAGAGGGAGGACCTTTTGTCGGTACCACATTCTTCACAGGCCTCCGAGACGGTGCGCCTTTTCTCCAAGGAGACCCTGATCGCCGGACAACCGCGCCAGATCTCATGTGCCGAAATCTGCGGACAGATCTACTTGATTAGACGTGGCCCCCTGACGATAGTCGAGCTTGAGGACGGATGGTACGAGGACGTACGCGACCCCGCCGCCGTGATCGAGAGCTTGAAGCACGCGAAGGGGATCAAGGCCGACATTTTCACGTTTTGGCAGCGTCTGCCTGAGCTCGAACCAAAGTATTTGTACCCCATGGAATGGGAGGAACTGGCTGTACTCCCAATCGAAGACTATCAACACTGGTGGAATAACCAGATCAAGTCCCGCGTCAGGAACCAGATCCGAAAGTCCGAAAAGGAAGGCGTTGAGGTGCGAACAACATCCTTCGACGACGACTTCGTGCGAGGGATGACCGCAATCTTCAACGAGGCGCCCGTCCGCCAGGGAAGGCGATTCTGGCACTACGGAAAGGACTGTGAGACAGTCAAACGCCAGTTTTCGCGCTTTCTGTTTCGGGAGGACATGATCGGAGCCTATTATCGTGACGGACTCATCGGATTTGTAATGTTGGCGAATGCAGGGGGGTTCGGGATTACGGAACAAATTATCTCGAGTATCAAGCATCGAGATAAGGCGACAAGCAACGCACTGATTGCCAAGAGCGTCGAGCTTTGTGAGGTGAAGGGGATGTCGTATCTGGTTTACCTGCATTGGGGTGACGACTCCCTTGCCGAGTTCAAGCGGCGATGCGGATTCGAAAAAACACGGGCTCCGCGATACTACGTCCCGCTGACGCCGTTAGGGAAGCTGAGCTTGAAGGCTGGCCTTCACCGCGGCTGGCAGCAAATGCTACCCATAGGAATCAAGAGCCGACTGAAGCAACTGCGCAAGGCTTGGCACGATCGGAACGAGGAATGACTGTGTCCGTCAGCGCAGCTACGTTCTGGCTCTGCTGCGTTCTACGGTGCGATAGGTCAGTCCCCTCCTTCTGTACTGTCTAGAAGAAGCGAGCATGCCGGGAATCGTCGGACTCATCACCACAGGACCCCGCCAGCAGGCAGAGCAGGAGCTGCATCGCATGCTTGCGGCCATTCGGCACGACTCCCACTACGGAACGGGAACGTGGTGTGACGAGTCACTGGGAGTATACGTAGGATGGGTCGCGCAGAAGAATTCCATTTCCTATGGAATGCCTATCTGTAACGAACGAAATGATGTCATCCTGGTTTTCTCTGGAGAGGAGTTCCCCGAACCCGAAACCGCTCGCCGTCTCAAGGAGCGGGGACATTCGCTCGATTTGGAAGGGTCCTCGTATCTCGTCCACATCTACGAGGAAGACCCCGCCTTCCCAGCAGGACTGAATGGTCGCTTTCACGGACTGCTAGCGGACCGGACACGTGAATCGGCGACTCTTTTCAACGATCGCTATGGGATGCACCGGATCTACTATCACGAGGCCAAAGGGGCCTTCTATTTCGCCGCGGAAGCGAAGGCAATTCTTGCGGTTCGTCCCGAGCTGCGAACGGTGGATCCTCGCGGCTTGGGAGAGTTCGTCGCCTGCGGCTGTGTCTTGGGGAACCGCACGATTTTTGAAGGCATCCACGTCCTGCCGGGTGCAGCGGCCTGGGTATTTCGCGGAGGTTCCATCCAGAGAAAAGGTACCTATTTCCAGCCGCGCGAGTGGGAGGACCAAGTCCCCCTAGAGCCGGAACCCTACTACCAGAAACTCCGTGAGGTGTTCACGCGAAACCTTCCTCGGTACTTCCGTGGCGCGGACCGGATTGGGATGGCCTTGACCGGGGGACTGGACACCCGGATGATCATGGTTTGGGGGAAGGCTCCCCCTCAGTCGCTTCCCTGTTACACCTTTGGCGGGATGTTCCGCGACGCCCAGGATGTCCGCGTTGCCAGGCGAGTAGCCAGCGCGTGCCAACAATCCCACGAAGTGATCACGGTCGGAGATGACTTCCTTTCACGATTCGCCCACTACGCCGAGCGCAGTGTCTACCTCACCGAAGGATGCGTCGATCTGAGTCGTTCCCCAGACCTGTATGTCAGTGAGAAGGCACGCGAGATTGCCCCAGTGAAGATCGTGGGGACCTACGCCAGTGAGCTACTCAACCAAGTCCCGGCGTTCAAACCTGTGACGCCTGTAGCTGGGCTCTTCAGTCCTGAGTTGCTTCCTCGCATTCAGCAGACGGAGGAAACCTATGCGCACCACCGTCGCGAGCACCCAGTGACGTTTGCCGCTTTCCGGCAGTCCCCCTGGTGGCACTACGGAGTTCTCGCACTTGAGCAGACTCAGCTCATCGTGCGGGCCCCGTATCTCGACAATGACTTCGTCCGTACAGTGTTTCGCGCGCCGAAGTCGGCCCGCGTGAACGGCGACGTTCGCTTGCGGTTGATCAGTGAAGGCAGTCCGGCACTCAGGCGAATCCGGACGGACCGCGGCGCCGGCGGAAACGCGGGAGGCCTCTTCATGGCGGCCACCCGGAGTCTTCTCGAGTTCACGTTCAAGGCAGAGTACGCCTACGACTACGGTATGCCCCAATGGCTGGCCAAGATTGATCATCTGCTTTCCCCGTTCCACTTAGAGCGTCTCTTCCTCGGCAGGCACAAGGTGTATCATTTCCGTGTCTGGTACCGGGATGCGCTCTCCGATTACGTCCGTGAGATGCTGCTCGACCCGCGGACTCTTTCCCGGCCGTACGTAGACCGGAACGGTGTCGAGACCATTGTGCAGGGCCACCTTAAGGGAGACCGGAATTTCACCCTCGAGATTCACAAGCTCCTGACGCTGGAACTCCTGCATCGCCTCTTCCTGGAATCGCGATGATTCAGTCACGTCTATACGAAGTGCGTGTGGGGGGATGCTGATGCCCCCCTTGCTAGCCACAGTCGTCTTCGCTTTTGGAATCCTGGGGCTCTTTGCACTCAATCGGGATCCGAAGGCTCGGACTTCAAGAGCCCTTTGGATTCCGGTGATCTGGCTGTCGATTAATGGATCGCGACCTGTGTCGCAGTGGCTGCAGCTTTCGCCTGCGATGGACTCACCCGACTCTATCCTCGAGGGAAGTCCTCTCGACGCACAGGTGTACGCGATTCTAGTGGCGGCCGGGTTAATAGTGATGGTCGCGAGAGGAAGGCAGGTCGGCACCTTTCTGCGAGCAAATGGACCGCTCCTTGCCTTTTTCCTATACGCCGGAATAAGCGTTCTCTGGTCTGACTACCCCTTCGTAGCCTTCAAGCGCTGGACAAAGGGCGTAGGTGACCTGATAATGGTTTTGATCGTGCTGACGGATGCTGACCGGAACGCCGCAATTGCACGACTCCTGGATCGGACAAGTATCCTGCTGTTGCCAGTGTCCATTCTATTAATAAAGTATTACCCGGACCTGGGGCGGGGGTATGATCGCTGGGAAGGGAAGCCCATTATCACCGGAGTCACCACGAACAAGAACCTTCTGGGGGTGATCTGTCTCGTCTTGGGAATTGGGGCTCTGTGGCGTTTTCTCCGGGTGTATCGCAGTAGAGAGAGTATCCACAGACGGCAACCGCTGATCGCCCAGGGCGTCATTCTCGCATTGGTGTTGTGGCTCCTTTGGATATCCAATTCGATGACTTCACCGGCTAGTTTTTTGCTAGCGGGCAGTTTGATCGTGGTCACGAGCCGTTCCGCACTGGCCCGAAAGCGGTCGGTCGTACACCGTCTCGTATTGGTAGTGCTGTTCGTCCCCCTTTCTGCCCTGTTTCTCGGCGCCTCAGGCGTCCTGGGGGCGATGGGAAGGGATTCGACCCTTACCGGTCGGACTGAGATCTGGTCTCTTCTCCTTCCCATGGCCGAGAATCCGTTGTTCGGAACTGGTTACGAGAGTTTCTGGCTCGGGAAGCGACTCGAGACGATATGGAGCTGGGACTATTACTTTCGTCTGAATGAGGCTCACAACGGCTACATAGAGGTCTTCTTGAACCTGGGATGGGTGGGAATAATTATGCTCGCCGTGCTCATGGTGAGCGGTTACAGGGACATTGTCAACTCGTTGAAACGGGATTCGGACGCAGCTAGGCTCAGGCTGGCGTATCTCGTCGCAGCGGCCATCTATGGCTTGACTGAGGCAGGGTTCAGGATGATGAGCCCTGTGCAGATTGCGTTCCTCTTTGCTGTCACTGTCGTTCCAATGGTTGGCTCCGAAGGTCGCAACGCGGTGACAGGTGTACTCATGGCATCTGAGGCGGATAACGGCCACTCCAGTTCAACCACAGGTGAACGAGTTCCCCCGATTGCAAGAATTCATTCCGAGGAGCTCACACCTGCTCCGACAATACCCTGATTCTGGAAACCGTTACACCTCTCCGGCAGAGAACGCGTATCCTGCATACACTCAAGCCACACCTTCAGGCGAGCCTCATACGCTTTGGCATCTCTCAACGGTTACGAGCCTCATTTCTCTATGACCTCTACTGGAAAGTAGCTGACAAGTCGTTACTCGAGGATAGACACAGAGAGGTTGATTTTTACCGGACACTCCTCACGGGATTCCGTAAAGGTGATTTGATTTTTGACATTGGGGCAAATCAGGGATCCAAGACCGCTATCTTCTTGAGCCTGGGGGCGCGAGTTATAGCAGTCGAACCAGATGACGCTAATCAGAGCATTCTAAGAGAAATGTTTCTGAAATATCGGTTGACTCCACAACCGGTCGTCATCGTGGGTAAAGCATTGAGTGATCGATGCGCAATTGAAACGATGTGGATCGATGAGCCTGGTTCGGCGAAAAACACATTTAGTCAGAAGTGGGTCGAGACCCTGAAAGACGACCAGG
>Ga0209109_10000501_pt1 | contig 20847 bp, 18 predicted proteins | sample Rifsed10ft2_FD_184004 | JGI IMG/M metagenome (GOLD analysis project Ga0209109, IMG submission 184004) | Soil microbial communities from Rifle, Colorado, USA - sediment 10ft 2 (version 2) | ecosystem: Environmental > Terrestrial > Deep subsurface > Rock core/Sediment | place: Rifle, Colorado... | reverse complement strand
AACCGCTCTTACATGGATGAAAACCATGCGTCCTAACCGATAGACGAACGGGCCCTGCTTCTCTAATGCGGATGCAAAAATACAACTATTTTTGAAACGCACAATAGTAGATGCGAAAAAATTTATATTTTTTTAATATGCCTTAGCAAACAATACTCTTCCCTTAGACTCAGCCCCAGTAAACACACAACTTCCAGCCTCTTCCACTCTATCTAACGCGATACATCTAATAGTAGCTTTGGTCAAATCTTTTATCTTCTCTTCCGTGGCCGCAGTTCCATCCCAATGCGCTGATACAAAACCGCCTTTGTCGTTTAAAACAGCTTTAAATTCTTCAAAACTATTTACTTCAGTAATGTGGCTGTCTCTGTAATTTAATGCCTTATTGAACAAATCATCTTGAATTTGCCCTAATAAATCACTGATATAAGCCGCTATTCCGTCTTTGGGTTTCACTTCTTTAGTCAAAGTGTCTCTTCGAGCCACTTCAAAAGTTCCGTTTTCGAGATCTTTCGGTCCAACGGCAATTCGCACAGGAACTCCTTTTAATTCCCATTCCGCAAATTTAAACCCTGGCTTTTGTGTTGTTCTGTTATCGTACTTGACAGAAACATTCAATTTTTTCAATGCAGCTACCAATACGTTCACTTCAGCCGTGATTTCATCCAGCTGCTCATCCGTTTTATGAATCGGCACTATCACGACTTGTATAGGGGCCAAATTTGGAGGCAAAACCAAACCCTTATCATCGGAGTGGGTCATCACTAAAGCCCCCATTAATCGTGTGGAAACACCCCATGAGGTTCCCCAAACATATTCTTGTTTCCCTTCCTTATTGGCAAATTTCACGTCGAATGCTTTCGCGAAATTTTGGCCTAAGAAATGGGACGTCCCCGCCTGAAGCGCTTTACCGTCTTGCATCAATGCTTCAATACAATACGTTTCTTCGGCACCCGCAAAACGTTCTGTTTCCGTTTTTATCCCTTTTATCACAGGAATAGCCATAAAGTCTTCCGCAAACTCGGCATACACATTCATCATTTTTTCAGACTCCTCTATTGCCTCATCTCTGGTTTCATGCGCGGTATGCCCCTCTTGCCACAAAAACTCCGCAGTTCTCAAGAACAAACGAGTTCTCATCTCCCATCGAACTACATTAGCCCATTGGTTAATCAACAAAGGTAAGTCTCTATAAGATTGAACCCATCCCTTATAGGTTGACCAAATAATTGCCTCGCTCGTGGGACGTACAATAAGCTCCTCCTCCAGTTTTGCGTTAGGGTCAACCATTAATTTCCCAGGCTTGTCCGGATCATTTTTCAGTCTGTAATGCGTCACGATGGCACATTCTTTCGCGAATCCTTCCGCATTTTTTTCTTCGGCTTCAAACATGCTTTTAGGGACGAACAATGGAAAATAGGCGTTTTCATGCCCTGTTTCTTTAAATCTTCGGTCTAATTCTGCTTGCATTTTTTCCCAAATGGCATAACCGTACGGTTTGATGACCATACAGCCTCTAACTCCTGAATTTTCGGCTAAATCAGCTTTGACAACCAGTTCATTATACCATTTTGAATAATCTTCTGATCTTGTAGTAAGGTTCTTACTCATATTGAATAGTTTGGCACAAATTTTGCATTATTTTATTTACCTAAATAGTTCGACAAAACTAACTATTTTTGTCGTGTGCAACAATAAAAAACTTTACAGATATGAAAACTAATATTTTTTCATCCAAAAAAACTTCATTTATCCCATTAATTGGATTTTTGAGCTTTTTGATGGCGTCCTGCGGATCCTATCAAAACAGATCCTATTATGACGGTGACGGAATCTACGGAAACTCAGAAAGAAACGGACTCGGAAATGTGGAAAGCGAATCGAAGGCCAGTAAAAACAGTCACTACAAAGATTATTTCGGCTCGTTGCAAGATGACAATCAATCTGCTGAAATTTTCACTAATATTGATCGCTATAATGACTATGACACCATTAATGGCAACCGTCAGGATATAAAATCGGACTATGCCGATTGGGGAAACAATTACACAAAAGCTGATATTAACATTTATCCGAACAGTTGGGGACTGTCTCTAGGGTTCGGCTTCGGATATCCCTATTATGGATGGGGCTATTCCAATTACGGTTGGGGCTATCCTTATTATTACGGCTACTCCGGTTTCGGGTGGAACTACCCTTACTACGGTTGGGGATACCCTAGCTATTACGGCTGGAATTACCCGTATTATGGCTACGGCTACTCTGGCCATAGCTACCACCATAACAACTATTCCTATAATCCAAGCAGAAGGGGCTCCTATTCCACTTATTCTAATAACAACCGAAATTACAGCGCAAGAAACTATTCTCAAAATAGAACTAGTTCAAATCGAAATACAAGCGAAACCGATTACAGAAGACGCTCATTCAACAGTAGCGGAACGACAAGAACAAGTCCCACTTTTAGCAGAAGAAGCCAGTCTCAAAACCAGAGTAGATCCTACGATAGCGGCACGCGATCAAGAACAGATATACGCAGCACTAGCAGCGACAGACAACAGAGCTCAAGTAGATCTAGCAACAACAGCTATTCCCCTTCAAGATCAAGCGGCTCTTCAGATAGCGGAAGGTCAACAAGCGGAGGAGGGAGAAGACCATAAAATAGAAAAGGTAATCGTTGATCAAAAAACATAAATTGTATTAAAATGAAAAAATATCTATTTTTATTAATTACCGGTTTCACATTTGGCGTGGCACAATCACAAGAGATTGCTGATGCATTGCGCTATTCGCAGGACAATCTGAACGGGACAGCTCGTTTCAAGGCCATGAGTGGCGCTTTCGGAGCGCTCGGGGGCGACTTTTCCTCCATTAGTTTAAATCCTGCGGGCTCGGCTGTTTTTTCGAATAATCAATTTGGAATTACGCTAACCAATAGCGATGTAAAAAACAATTCCAATTATTTTGGCACAAGTACAACCGATGAAGATAATTCGTTGGATTTAAATCAAGCCGGGGGAGTTTTTGTCTTTAACAATAAAAATTCAAATAGCGATTGGAGAAAGTTTTCATTGGCGATAAACTATGAAAACACGAACAACTACGCCAATTCAACGTTTTCAGCAGGAACCAACCCGAACAATTCGATTGCCAATTATTTTTTAAGCTACGCAAATGGAGTTCCGCTAAATATCCTTGATGATTCTTATTATGAAGAGTTAGATCATGGCACACAACAAGCATTTTTGGGCTACCAAGGCTTCGTAATCGACCCCGTGAATATGGACCCCGATAATACGGAATACGTCTCGAATGTCGCCGAAGGCGGAAACTATTATCAGGAAAACGTCATGTATTCGGAAGGTTACAACGGAAAATTATCCTTTAATGCCGCGACTTCATACCAAGATAAACTTTACATAGGGATAAACCTGAATTCGCATTTTACCGATTTCAGGCGATCGTCCGTGTTTTATGAAGACAACAGCAATCCATTGGATTCCCAGTATAAGGTAAGCAAATTGCAATTTAACAACGAACTATATACCTACGGAAGCGGGTTTTCATTTCAATTGGGGGCCATTGCAAAAGTGACCAATAAAGTTCGACTGGGTTTAGCTTACGAATCTCCTACATGGTATGATTTAAATGATGAATTTTCCCAAAAAATAATTGCAGTGCGAAGTAATGCCGACGGAGATTTACCAAAGGACGTTGTTGACCCAAGAATCACGAATGTCTATGCGCCCTACAGACTTCAAACGCCAAGCAAACTCACCGGAAGTTTCGCTTACGTTTTTGGAACATCAGGCCTAATCAGTATCGATTACGCGATAAAAGATTACAGTAACGCCAAATTCAAGCCTGAAAACGACAGCTATTTCAGCAGTTTGAATGCCGACCTAAGCAATACCTTAGACAATTCGGGAGAATTGAGAATAGGTGGCGAGTATAAAATCAATAAACTAAGTTTAAGAGCAGGATACCGTTACGAACAAAGTCCCTATAAAAATTCGAGCACCATTGGCGATTTGAAAGGCTACTCGGGAGGTTTGGGATATAATTTTGGCTCGACAAAAGTGGACTTGGCCTATGCTTACGCCGAAAGAGACGCGCAACAAGGATTTTTCTCTCAAGGACTGACGGATGGCCCAAAAATCAATTCCATCAACAATATCGTCTCGTTGACCTTGTTGTTTGAATTGTAAATATCTTCGATTTTCAAAAGAGTAAATCTAAAAAACAGTTTATTAACCGTCTTGTTTTTTTACAACAGTACGGTTTTTTTTTAGCCCTGATGGAAGTGAAAACCCTCCCGATTTTTATTCGGGAGATTGCAACGTACAGCAGGAATAGCTTCATAAAAAACAGCTAAAAGACAGCGAAAAAACTTCTGTTTGAATAAAAAAACGTAATTTTGCACTCCAATTTACAAATCTATGAGAACCAAGTCTTTAAAAAAGAATAAAATCAATGTAATCACTCTTGGATGTTCCAAAAACATCTACGACAGTGAAGTGTTAATGGGCCAACTTCGTGCGAGCGGAAAAGATGTGGCGCATGAAGCTCCCGCTGCGGAAGAAGGGAACATTATTGTCATCAATACCTGCGGATTTATTGATAATGCCAAGGCAGAATCAGTGAATATGATTTTGGAGTATGCCGATAAAAAAGAAAAAGGTTTAGTAGACAAAGTGTTCGTGACGGGATGTTTATCCGAACGTTACAGACCCGATTTAGAAAAAGAAATACCTAATGTAGACCAATTTTTTGGAACAACCGAGTTGCCACAATTACTGAAAGCATTGGGTGCCGACTATAAACATGAATTACTGGGAGAGCGATTGACCACTACCCCAAAAAACTACGCTTATTTGAAAATTGCCGAAGGTTGCGATAGACCTTGCAGTTTTTGCGCGATTCCATTAATGCGCGGGAAACACGTTTCTCAAACCATTGAGAAATTAGTGAAAGAAGCGGAAGGATTGGCTAGAGATGGTGTGAAAGAATTGATTTTGATCGCGCAGGATTTGACGTATTATGGTCTTGATATCTACAAAAAACGCAACCTTGGAGAGCTGTTGGAGGCCTTGGTCAAAGTGGAAGGAATCGAATGGATTCGTTTGCATTACGCCTTCCCCACCGGTTTCCCGATGGACGTGTTGGAAATCATGAAGCGTGAACCAAAGATTTGTAACTATATTGATATTCCGTTGCAACATATTTCAGATTCCATCTTGAAATCAATGCGTCGTGGTACGACTCAGGAGAAAACAACCAAATTATTAAAGGATTTCCGCGCAGCAGTTCCCGGAATCGCAATTCGCACGACCTTAATCGTAGGTTATCCAGGTGAAACCCAAGAAGATTTCAACACTTTAAGGGATTGGGTTCAGGAAATGAAATTTGACAGAATGGGTTGTTTTGCCTATTCTCATGAAGAAAACACGCATGCCTATTTACTGGAAGATGATGTCCCTGATACCGTAAAACAAGACCGTGCCAACGAAATAATGGAATTGCAGTCTCAAATTTCATGGGATCTAAACCAAGAAAAAGTAGGACAAACTTTCAAATGCATTATCGACAGAAAAGAAGGCGGTCATTTTGTGGGAAGAACGGAGTTTGACAGTCCGGACGTTGACAACGAAGTGCTTATTGATGCTTCAAAACATTACGTAAAAACAGGAGAATTCGTTATGATAAAAATCATCGAGGCTACTGAATTTGACTTGTACGGCGAACCAGCGTAGTTTTAAGATATTCGTCAATTGACAAACCATTTATAAAAGCAAACATGAAAACAATTCAACTCTTTTTCGTTTTGACGGTAACGTTATTGTGTAGCACGGCCGTTTCCGCACAATACGGGAACAATGGCTACGGCAACAACTATGGTGGTAGAGGTTATGGATCTACGCATGACAGAATGAACCAAATGAAGCAGGGGCGTAATAGCGACGACAAACCTGAAGAAATCCCTGTTGAAGTAATCGTTGGCAAAATAATGGAAAACCTAAAAAAGGAACTTGTTTTGGATCAATTGCAGGAAATCGCAATAGCAAATGTTCTGACGGAAAGCGTCAGGACACAAGGAATTTTGTTAAAAGCAGAAAGCAATCAAGAACAAAAAATCAAAGAAATAAAAGCGCTGTCTGAAGTTACAGATAGAAAGGTGAATGAATTTTTAAATGAAGATCAAAAATTGAAATACAAAGCACTTAGCGACGAAAGCAATAACGGAAAAAAGTCAAGAAGAAAAAGATAACTTTTTTTGAACCCCAAGAATCCATTCTAAAATATGAAAAAATATTTTTACTTTATAATTTTTGCTGCTGTCATTACTTCATGCGCCACCAATCCCTATAAAGCCAGTGAGAAAGAATATGACAGCAAACTCAAAACTTTTAAGGAAGTAATTTCAAATAAAGAGCCAGAACCATTGCCTATTGTCACCAAAACGATAATAAGTATTGACAACGCTTACACCAAGCAATTATATACTTTTAAGGATACCATTTCAAAAATGGGATCGACGGCTTTGGATAATGGAATCCAAACGGAATGGATCAGTACGGTCAATTTTAATTTGCGAAAACCAAATTTCATCATTATTCACCATACTGCACAGGATTCGCTACAGCAAACCATCAAAACGTTTACACTGACCAGAACGCAAGTGAGCGCACATTATGTAATTGCAGATGATGGAAGCGTAGTACAGATGCTGAATGATTATATGCGCGCTTGGCATGCTGGCAAAGGCTCTTGGGGAAAAGACACAGACATCAACTCGTCTTCGATTGGTATCGAACTCGATAACAACGGAACGGAAGCATTTTCAGAGGCACAGATTACCAGCTTAATGGCGCTTTTAAGCAAATTGAAAAAAGAGTATAATATACCGGCTCAAAATATCATAGGCCATTCAGACATCGCCCCTGCTCGCAAAAATGACCCCAGTGTATTGTTCCCATGGAAAACATTGGCTGAAAACGGGTTTGGCCTTTGGGGAGATGACACATTGGAACCCGCGCCGATCGATTTCAATTCCGAACTTGGATTGCGGATAATAGGTTACGACACTAAAAATCTTTCGGCTGCAATAATGGCATTCAAAAGACATTTTATCCAAACCGAGGTAAATGATATTCTGGACGAAAAAACCATCAATACCATCTATTCCATTTATAGGAAGCAATAAAACAAAATAGTATCAAAAACCGTTCTTAGGCAAACCAAGAACGGTTTTTTTTTTTACAAAAGTACGTCCATCTATCAGTAACGGCTCCGCTTTTGTGGCGACTATCATTTAGTTTAAGCTGCACTTCGGTCTGAATCAGTGTTTCAACTAGCTTATATTTTCATTAGGTTTTGCTTTTTTAAAATCTTCGTGTTATTGTTAAAATAAATACCTAATAATTTATAAATCAGTATTTTATGATTAACTTTATTATGTCGGATTTAAAGCAAAAGTGTGATAGAATTGATAATTTAAATTAATTCACCCACCAATACTAGCTCGATTTCATTTCGTTATCCTAAAATAACACTTAAAACTAATCATTAAAAAACGATGATCATGAAAAGAAGTTTAAAAAAATTAAAAGGATATAGCATCAAGGCGTTAGACGGGATAAAAGGGAACGTAAAGGATTTTTTGTTTGACGAGGAATACTGGACTGTCGAATATCTTGAAGTCCAATTGGGTTCGATAATTCCAACTAAAAAGGTGTTAATTCCGAAAACTCTCCTAAAACAACCAGATTGGTCCACGAATCAATTTGCCATTGAGTTGACCAAAACTGATATTGAAAACTGCCCAACATTAGAGGAGCATCTTCCGGTTTCGAAAAAATATGAGAAGGAGTTAAACAGCTATTACGATTCATATAACAAATGGCTGTACTACAATGTTCCTCCGTTAGACAGCGCGGTTGTTGTCTATCCGCCAAGACCGATAACGGTCCCTACAAAAGTTATTCATGAGAACGACCTAGACGAGGTGCTAAGGAGTTTTAATGAGGTCAAAGGCTATCATATTCGAGCTTTGGACGGAAAACTGGGACGCGTTGATGACCTAATTATAGAAGACTTCAATTGGCAAATTGTATATGTTGTTGTGGACACCAGTGACTGGTTACCTTCTGGTAAAAAAGTACTGATAAGTGTGCCATGGCTAAATGAAATCAGCTATCTCAACAGGGAAATAAGCGTCAATTTGCACATATCTTCGATAAAATCGGCACCAGAATTTGATCCCTCAACACCTATAAATGAAAAATATGAGATGCGCCTCTACGATTATTACGGAAGACCTGTGACGCACCACTAATATAGCAGTGAATATCACTTTCTATTAAACTCTTTATCGAATCAAGTGACTAGGTTTATTTGCTTAAATATCCAATCTATTTGCTTGACAATGCTTTTGGTGCCCATATAATTACAATGGATTCAGATGGGGAATTGTCAAATAAAAAATCGGAATTATGTATACATCATTATTAATTTCATTGATTATTGCTGTAATACTTGCTCCTATTTTAGTATATGGTCTTAAGCGACCCGGACCTGGGCCATTAAATGGATTGCTGTTTATATTTATAATAATCCTTATGTTTTCTTGGGCAATTGGAGGCTGGATCGAACCAATCCACCCTTTAAATATCAGATACCCGTGGCTTTCCTATTTCCTTGTCGGCTTTTTTATAATGTTATTATTAGGGGCCTTGCTGCCAACTCCGCATTCGAAAAAAGAAAACCTCACAGAGGAAGAGATAAGGGCTGAGCAAGTTGCTGACTTAACTATTGGGTTCTTTTTTTGGATCATGTTATTTTTGTTAGCGCTTATTGGGATAGCTAAATGGTTCTAGGGATTTCAAACCTGCGTTCATAATATCAAAGTTTTAACAAAATTATCCTTTACCTCTTTTAATTTTAAAATAATAACCATGAAAATACTAATTCTTTATGGCACCACAGAAGGGCAAACCCGCAAGATTGCCCACTTTATGGAAGCCATTTTACAGAATGCGGGACACCATGTAACAATTGCTGACACCGCTACCAATCCACCCGCACCAACCGCATATGATGCCATACTGATTGGTTCCTCCATACACATGCACAAATACCAATCGGCCGCGAAGCATTATATCAAAAAGCATCTTGACGAGTTAAATAATATGCCTGGAGCTTTTTTCTCAGTATCGCTTGCCGTAGCATCAGGTCTTGCTGAGGAAAATCTTGGAGTACAAAAAATAACAAACGATTTCCTAGAACAAACCGGATGGAAACCTATGATGGTCACCCAAATTGCAGGCGCACTGAAATACACCGAATACGATTATTTTAAACGTCTCGTCATGAAAATGATTTCAAAAAAAGAAGGGGGCGCAACGGACACGTCACAAGATTATGAATACACCGATTGGGAAGAGGTGACAAAATTTGTTAATGAATTTTTAGAGAGGGCATCTCAAAAGCCTTGATTTGTGTATTTTAGCATTCAATTAAACTTTGATTACATGCTAATAAATCACATTATGAGGAACAATAGTCTTCCCTATTTTATAATTTTCCTATTTACAGTCTCAACCTCAATTTGTTCTGCTCAAAAAAACAAAGTTAAAGAACCTGACTATAAATACATCACTGACGATTTGGAATTATATAGCACCATAGTCGCTATGGACAGTGTTTTTTTTCAGGCATACAATATTTGTGATCTTGATAAACAAGCTGCGATATACTCTGACAACATAGAGTTTTTCCATGATACGGGAGGCCTAATGACGGTGAAGCAAGAAATATTAAATAGCACAAAAAAATATGTATGTGGTAAGGTAACCAGAGAACTAGTGAAAGGAAGTCTTGAAATTTACCCTATCAAAGATTTTGGAGCTATCGAAATGGGACTCCATAAATTTCATAAGAACACTGAAAAGGAAGGCACTCCTTCTCATGCCAGTAAATTTGTCATCTTTTGGAAAAACGACAATAATACATGGACAATTACAAAAGTAGTTAGTTTGCATTAGTGTTTTTTAAACAAAAAAACCATTCGCGGCGGCGAATGGTTTTTATTCTTATTCAATACTTACAAAGGAATATTTCCGTGTTTTCTATTAGGAGTAACGCTTACTTTATTTTCAAGCATACTAAAGGCTTTTATCAATTTGCGTCGCGTGTCTTGCGGTAGGATCACCTCATCTACAAAACCACGTTGTGCTGCGGTGTAAGGGTTGGCAAACAAATCGGCGTATTCTGCTTCTTTTTCCAATAGTTTGGCAGCGGGATCAGCGGCCTCATTTATCTCCTTTTTAAATATAATTTCTGAAGCGCCTTTGGCTCCCATTACCGCGATCTCGGCTGTAGGCCAGGCAAAGTTCATGTCAGCACCAATGTGTTTAGAATTCATAACGTCATATGCGCCACCATAGGCTTTACGCGTAATAACCGTAATTCTGGGTATGGTCGCTTCACTCAGCGCATAAAGCAATTTCGCTCCGTGGACAATAATCCCATGCCATTCTTGGTCTGTTCCGGGTAAAAATCCGGGCACATCAACAAGCACTAATAATGGAATATTAAAACAATCGCAAAAACGGGTAAAACGTGCCGCTTTGATTGAACTGTTCACGTCCAAAACTCCCGCCAAATACAATGGCTGGTTAGCTACAATTCCTATGCTGCGACCGCCTAATCTAGCAAATCCTACAATGATATTCTCGGCATAGTTTTTATGTACTTCAAAAAACGAATCTTCATCAATAATCCCAGCAATTACGTCATGCATGTCGTAAGGCTTATTCGGATTATCAGGAATTATATTTGCCAACTGTTCACGAACCTCATCATTGAGTTCGTAAGCTAACTTTTGTGTCGTTTCCTTATTGCTTTGTGGCAAATAGCTCAACAATCTTTTTAGATCTTCCAGACATTCCACATCATTTGCAGAAGTAATATGTGCCACACCCGATTTAGTGGAGTGCGTGCTAGCTCCTCCCAACTCCTCAGAAGTCACAGTTTCATTAGTTACGGTTTTTACCACATTAGGTCCGGTAACAAACATATAACTGGTATCTTCAACCATCATTGTAAAGTCAGTCATCGCTGGCGAATAGACCGCCCCACCGGCGCAGGGTCCCATAATCGCTGAAATTTGCGGAATTACCCCGCTCGCTTGTACATTTCTGTAAAAAATATCGGCATAACCTCCCAGTGAACGAACGCCTTCTTGTATGCGCGCACCACCAGAATCATTTAGACCAATCATCGGGGCTCCCATTTTGACGGCCATATCCATTACTTTGCAGATTTTCTCCGCATGTGTTTCGGATAATGCCCCACCAAAAACGGTGAAATCTTGGGCAAAAATATAAACTAATCTTCCATTTATAGTTCCATATCCCGTTATAACGCCATCACCATAATAGAGTTCCTTTTCCATTCCAAAATCAGTTGTACGGTGCGTCACCAGCATTCCAATTTCTTCAAAAGAACCTTCATCCATCAAATAATTCACGCGCTCTCTGGCGGTCAATTTCTTCTTGTGGTGTTGTTTTGCAATTCTATTTTTACCTCCGCCCAAATGAGCAAGGGCAATCTTATCGTTTAATTCTTTTATTTTAGACTCCATAATTTATTGATTTGGTAATCGTACGATTTTTTGATCTTCAAAATACTGCTTCAAAGCTATTAGTCCCGCAATTTTAGCCTCTTCAGCCAATTGGTCTTTCAATTCGGCAGTATTGTAATATTTTTTCACAAAATGGGTGTCGAAATTTCCCGATCTGAAAGCCTCGTGTTCAAACACAAACTTTCCGAAAGGCAAAGTCGTTTGTACCCCCTCTACTAGATATCCGTCAATTGCTTTGATCATGATTTGAATGGCTTCCTCGCGAGTTTCTCCGTAAGTGATCAGCTTAGCAAGCATCGGGTCATAATAAATAGGTATGTCCATATCCTGCTCAAAACCGTTATCAACACGAATTCCATCGCCAACCGGCAATTGGTACACATCCAAATGACCTACACTAGGCAAAAAATCATTCATTGGGTCTTCAGCATAGACTCTCAATTCTAGAGCGTGTCCTTTAATTTTCAAGTCTTCCTGTTTAATCTGCAACTCTTCCCCTCTCGCCACTTTGATTTGAAGTTCGACCAAATCCAATCCGGTAATCAATTCCGTTACGGGATGCTCCACTTGCAAACGCGTATTCATCTCCAGGAAAAAGAAATTATTATTTTCGTCCAATAAAAACTCTACCGTTCCCGCTCCCAGATAATCGCAAGATTTCGCCACCAAAACCGCAGCCTCACCCATTTTCTTACGCAATTCGGGTGTCAATACCGAAGAAGGCGCTTCTTCTATCACTTTTTGATGGCGACGCTGAATGCTGCACTCTCTTTCGAATAAATATAAAATATTTCCATGACTGTCCGCCATGATTTGAATTTCGATATGTCTTGGCGATCCCACGTATTTTTCAATAAAAACTGAACCGTCACCGAAAGCGTTTAATGCTTCGCTGATTGCCCTGTTCATTTGGGACTCAAATTCCTCCGCATTTTCGACAACACGCATTCCTTTTCCACCACCACCTGCAGACGCTTTTATCAAAATAGGAAAACCTATTTCGCTAGCTACTACTTTGGCTTTTTCTATATCTGTGATGGCTTCGTCAACCCCTGGAACCATAGGGATATCATAGCTTTTTACGGCTTCTTTAGCGGCCAATTTACTTCCCATTATGTGAATGGCTTTCGATTTGGGGCCAATAAAGATGATATTGTTCTTTTCTGCTTTTTCTGCAAAATCAGCGTTTTCACTTAAAAATCCGTAACCGGGATGAATGGCATCCACACCTAGCGATTTGGCAACTTCGATGATTTTGTCTCCCAACAAATAGGACTGGTTGGAAGGGGATTCCCCAATCCAGACGGCTTCATCAGCAAACTTCACATGGGGTGCATTCCGATCTACGGTAGAATAAACCGCAACCGTTTTTATGCCCATTTTCTGGGCCGTTTTCATGACCCTAATTGCTATTTCGCCTCTATTGGCAACTAATAATTTTTTCATATTTAATAAGACTAAAAGAATAATGACCGTTTTACTGTTAGAACAAAGAGGCAAAAAATTCTTGTTTATTTATCTATTTTCTATACTCTATTATCTTCTTCCCTATTCAAATTCAATTAATAGCTGTCCTTTATCTACCGCATCACCTAACAATACCGAAATCGATTTGATGGTACCATCTCGTGGGGAAAGAAAACTGTTTTCCATTTTCATGGCCTCCAAGATCAACAGGCTATCATTCTCTTTTACAATTTGCCCAACAATCACACTTATTTCCAGAATCAAACCTGGCATAGGTGCTTTTATTGCATTGACCTGTTTTGTAAGTCCAACTTCAAAGCCCATTTCTTTGATCAACATGTCTAAATCATTTGCAATAGCAACTGTATAGCTGTTGTTATTCACCATGACTACATATTCTTTTTGGTAAAAATCAGCGGAGAGAATCTCCGCTTTAAAAGGTTTGTTCTCATGTAAAATATGGAAAGAATTGGAATCCAAATTTACGGCATCGAGTTGTCCAACTTGTTCCTTATCAAAGTCAAATTGAAAGGAATCATTTACATTTACTTTATAGCTATCACTCATTAGTGTAATTTTTATGGTCGTAAAAATAGACAAAAGAAAACGTTTTCGTAAATGAAAAAGGGAAGTTTTATGCTAAGTTAGTATAGTTGCCTAAAAGATGGCTTGTTACAACACCAGCAGCCCATATTCACGCAAACTATTCACTGGTTTTGAATACCAGAATAATTCAAAATCTTCCCGCTGTTTTTCAAAATCAGCCTTGATTTCCTGAAATGTATGGATTTTAGCATTTGCAACAGACACTTTTTGAAGGGTTTCTGCCAACCATTCGCCTTCCGCTTTATTGGTTTGAATGCTGAAACTTTCCTTTTTGTCATGGAAAGTCAAACTCATCATTTCCCAAGAATTTCCTTTTTTTGATTTAGTAAACTCCTCGACAAAAGGTTTGCCACCTAACCAAACGATTTTGGCCGTAGGTTTTATTTTGAATTCTTCGGCTTCTTGCAGCGCATTGAAAATGAAATCCTGAGGAATCTTTGTCTTTGGGATTTTAAAATCAAACCATTCCTGCAGCGTATAATCAAAACAGATTCCGTGCATGAAGTTGAACAGGGATTTCTTTAATCCAAAGCTGAATTTCTCATGGTCTATTCCTGTCGAATCTTTATAATTAATGTCATTATTGGCAAAAGTTCCAATAACTTCGGTTTCTTTCACAACACCAAACTTCTCCGGATACATGCCCACAGGACTGTGTGCCGTCATGGCAAATTGGTGCCAAAACCCGGACTGCAAAACGCCCACTTCAAACAATTGACGCACCATTTCGAGACTATCAACGGTTTCCTGAACCGTTTGTGTCGGGTAACCATACATCAGATACGAATGCACCATAATACCCGCTTCGGTGAAGTTTCGGGTGACTTTGGCCACTTGCTCCACCGTTACCCCTTTGTCAATTAATTTCAATAACCGATCTGAAGCCACTTCGAGTCCGCCTGAAACGGCAATGCAGCCCGATGCTTTCAGCAACAGGCACAAATCTCTAGAAAAACTTTTTTCGAAGCGAATGTTCGTCCACCAAGTAACGGACAATTTTCTCCTAAGAATTTCAAGAGCCAAGGCACGCATTAAAGCCGGAGGTGCGGCTTCATCAACATAATGAAAACCGTTTTCCCCAGTTTGCTCAATCATTTCTTCCATTCGATCACATAGTAAACTGGCGGAAATGGGCTCGTAGATTTTGATGTAATCCAGCGAAATGTCACAAAAAGTGCATTTCCCCCAATAGCATCCGTGTGCCATCGTGAGTTTATTCCAGCGACCATCAGACCACATACGGTGCATTGGATTCACGATCTCGATAACCGAAATATATTTATCCAAAAGCAAATCCGAATAGTCGGGTGTGCCGACTTGAGATTGTTTATAATCCAGTTTTAGGGAATTATTTTTATAAATCACTTTTCCATCTTCCAACAGAAAGGTTCTTTTATAGGAATTGTAAGTTGGATCTTCTAAATTTAATATCAACTCTTCTATGGGCATTTCGCCATCATCCAAAGTGATGAAATCGAAAAACTCAAAAACACGTGCATCCGAAAGCGACCGCAGCTCCGTATTAGGGAAACCGCCTCCCGCTGCAATTTTAATTTCTGGATGATGCTTTTTTACCCATTGCGCAGATCGAAAGGCACTATACAAATTCCCCGGAAAGGGAATGGAAATCAGAAATAATGTAGGCTTAATGGTTTCTATTCGTTCCTTCAGGATCGAAATAAGAACATCATCGATATAAGTTAGTTCTTGTTGCAAAGCCTCGTACAATTGGTCGAAAGAATTGGCCGACCTTCCCAAACGTTCCGCGTAACGGCTAAAACCAAAATTAGCATCGACACATTCCACTATGAAATCAGAGATGTCTTCGAGATATAAGGTGGCTAAATGTTTCGCCTTGTCTTGTGTTCCCATGGTCCCAAAAGCCCAATCCAATTCTTCCAATTGCGCAAAACGGGAAGCTTCCGGTAAATAATCTTCCTGACAAATTTGAAGTGCCAATGTTGGGTTTTTCCCTTGCAAGAACGCGATAACGGAATCGATTGTTTTGACGTACTCCTCTTGTAAAGCAAAAATTCGTTTCGAATTATCCGAAATTGTATTTCTTGAATCTTGAAACTTTAAACCTGAAACTTTAAACAAATTTAAAAGCCCTTCTTTCGAAAACAATTTCAAAATCACTTCAATCCCCAAATCCGCCTGAACGGAATCAATGCCTTTGGTATTCAGAAACCCTTTTATGTAAGCGGTTGCTGGATACGGTGTATTCAGTTGGGTAAAAGGAGGCGTGATGAGGAACAATTTGGTTTTCAAAAGAAATAAGTTTTATGCAAAAATAAGGGATAATTTCAGTAATTCCTGTTAAACATTGGCTATAAGTCAAAAGCCAATTTAGCACTTTGTTCTTTTAGAAGAAAAATCAAAACTTATGTTCCTTTTTACTAACCATCAACAGCGAAAATAAAGAGATACAGGATGCGGCAGTCAAATAAAATCCAACATAGGTCAAACTATAATGTGTTGCCAGCCAAATAGCAATCATAGGGGCAAAAGCAGCTCCGATGATTCCAGCCATATTGAACGCCAAAGAGGTGCCTGAATAACGAATGTTGGTAGGAAACAATTCCGACAAGAAAGTCCCCAAAGGCCCATAGGTAACCCCCATCAAAGCCATTCCAACACATAAAAACAAAGTCACCAGAACGGGACTGCCTGAATTCATGAAAAATGAAAATGCAAAACCGAAAAAAGCAATGGCTGTTGTGGCATAAATAAGCATTTTTCTGCGCCCGATACGATCCGCCATAAGCGCAGAAACGGGAATGAAAAACGCAAAAAACAGTACCGAGAACAACTGCATTAATAGAAAATCCCTTTTGGAATAACCCAAATCTGATGTAGCCCAACTCAATGTAAACACCGTCATCAGATAAAACACTAAAAAGGTGGTAATGGCAGCAAATGTGCCAAAAATCAACTGGTTTTTATAGAATTTCAATAAAGTGAAAAACGGAATTTTCAATTCTTCCTGTTCTCTTTTGGAATTTTCGAAAGCGGGAGTTTCGGTTATTTTTAATCGGATATAGAAACCCACGACAACCAGTAGTGAACTCGCAATAAAAGGAATTCTCCATCCGTAATCAAGAAAAGATTCGGCAGTCATCGTATCGGTCAATATCAAGAAAGTCCCTCCCGAAAGCAACAATCCTATCGGTGCCCCCAATTGGGGGAACATACCGTACCAGGCGCGTTTATTGGGAGGCGCGTTTTCGATGGCCAATAATACGGCTCCACCCCATTCGCCACCTAGACCGACTCCTTGACCAAAGCGACACAACATTAATAATAAAGGGGCGGCAATTCCGATGCTGGCATAACTCGGCAAAAAACCGATGCTTACCGTTGAAATACCCATCGTCAACAAAGCGATTACTAAGGTCGTCTTGCGCCCTATTTTATCCCCGTAATGGCCAAAAACTGCCGAACCAAGAGGTCGGGAAAGAAATGCTATCGAAAACGTGGCCAAGGACAGCAAAACCGAATTGGTACTGTCTGATGAAGGAAAAAACAATTGTGGGAAAACCAAAACTGCGGCATTGGCATAAATATAAAAATCAAAAAATTCGATCGTCGTACCTATTAAACTGCCAAAAAGAACATGATTTAGTGAATTTTCTTTATTCGGATTGGAATTATCTTTCATATGGGCTTTAAAATATTTCGATAAAAATGACACAATTTTTCGAAAGTAACAAATGTATTTTGTTGCAATGAATTTCGGCAGTTCTAATTAAAATATCCTATCAAGCCAGCTTATTATTTTTTGACGAAATTGTAAATATCCGCAATAACTGTTGCATTCACATTTGCTTTCGCCAAATACTCTTTAGGTTCAGAGATGCCCTCTCCAGTCATGAATAAATGATTCAATTTTGGGTAACTAATAAAAGTCGCTTTATCATTGTTTTTTAATGCACTCTTCCATAATTCAAAATCCTTCATGGTGACTTGATAATCCCTTTCACCTTGAAGAACTAGAATTGGGGTTTTTACTTTTTTAATTTCTTTTAAAGGATTATAATCTAATAAAGATTGCCAGTAGTACCCTGAAAGATTAAATGGAAGTTTATCTTTAGGAGCGGTTACATTAAAATTTTTGGATTTTAGGAAAGCAATCTGCTCCTTCACTTTATTTACAGCCTCCAGTACTTCTTCTGACGGATTGAGTTTATAGATGTAATCGTATTGTTCGGCCACAAGCACTTCCAATGGTCGGGCATTTCCTGCCATAAGTACTACTTTGACTATATGATTTGATCGGTTTGCGATTCGAGGTAATAAATTAGCTCCAAGACTGTGTCCCAAAACGGTAATTTCATAGTCTTCAAATTGACTGTCTTCCTTGAAAAAATTTATAATGTTTACTATGTCATCGGTTACTTCATCATCGATAGTACTATTTTCTTTAAAACTTTCTGGATTAGTCAGCGTCCTTTTATCAAATCGATAAGATGCAATTCCTTTCGCTAATAAACTTTCTGCGATATCCTTGAAAGGTTTATTTTCAAAGATTGTTTCATCCCTGTCTTGCGGACCAGATCCATGCACAAAAAGCACTAATTTTTTCAAATTATCGTTTTCGGGTATAAGAATAGTTCCTTTCAAATCGATATTACCGCTTCGTATATTGAGGTCTTTTCCCAATGAATTTGTCTTTTTGAATTCCTTGTGTGGAGTAAAGAAAAAACCTATAATTTTATTATCGACATTAAATGTTATTTTCACATCCAATTTCATTTTTTCAAAATCAGAATAATAAAAATAGGTGTCGTTTTCATTATTGACTTCAATTACAGCATTAAATCTGCCTAATTGATTAGCCAATTGCAGCTCCGCATCCTCCAATAATTTTACAGAAATTTTATTTTTTACCGTTTCATCAAAATAGGAATGCGCTTCCTGATAGTTTTTTTCTTGAAGCAATAATTTAATAAATGTCTCCCCGATTATTTGATTGTTGTTTTGCGAAAAAGAAAGCGTCGAAGTCACTACAAATAAAATGGTCAGTATATTTTTCATGTGTTTAAAATTGATTTTGTTAAATAATGTTATGCTTTTAATTTTTTAAATTTAAAGTACGAGTAAACAATTGGCACTAACGATATGATTGCCACTACTCCACCAAAAACATAAATAAAAACGCTATTGGCAATCGTTAAACTGCATAGCACGATTATTAACCCTCCTACAATCCAAAGCTTCCCGGCAAGAGTATGTGTTGATTTCCAAACTTCAGTATTTTCCAGCGTCCATGGAGTTTTTATTCCAATAAAATAATTGGGTTGGACCACCTTGAAATAATTCCCCAATGCGATGAATAAGACACCAATTGGGATATAAATTAAATTAGGACTGGAAGTGGACTGATTCACGGTTAGATGCAAAATAATAAAGGCCAATGTTGACATGAACAAAACCAAGATGAATTTCAACTGGTAGTACTTCCCTCCCATCAATTGAATCTTCTTTTTAGGATCGATCTTGGGAATCACAAGCATCAAAATATAGGTCAATACAGGCAATAAAAATAACAAGGCTATCAAAGAATATTTATCTCCCCATTTATCGGCTTCTCCTTTATAATTCCAATGTGTGGGTACTTTCTCGGGAAGCGTATTCCAAATTATCGCCAAATACACAAATGGTGCTAAAACAATTCCAATCAAAGGCAATTCCTTTTTCAATGTTAATTTCATGGTTCTATTTTTTAAAAGTTAATATCCACTGTAATACGTCTTCCATTACAGTGGTGTTAATGGAATAAATGATAAACTGTCCGTTTTTTTCGAAAGTGATTAAATCTGCTCGCTTTAAAATATCCAGATGATGGGAAATACTCGGTTTTGAAATATTAAAATGATCGGCAATTTCACCAGCCGACAGATCTTTCGATTTCAAAAGCTCCAAAATTTCTCTCCGCGTTGGATCATTTAATGCTTTAAATATATCATTCATTTTTTGCTGTAATTATATATTTAGGCAAATATCTAAATATTAATTGAAACGGCAAAATTAAATTTGAATTTCTTACATTTACACAAATTAGTAAACTATGCCAACCGACTGTATCAGCTATCAAAATTCTGGATATTTTTCTCCATTGATGAATGATTATTTAGACGAAAAATCAAACTTACAATCCCTATACAATAGATTCCCTACACTTGAAAATTTCGAAGGCCAAATCCTTGAAAAGCAAGCCAATTATAATGATGCCAATAGAGCCACGCTGGTTTCAGTATTGGAAAAACAATACTCGGGAATTACGACCTCCCGTTTGACACAGCAAAACATTGAAGCCTTAAAAATATCGAATACCTTTACTGTGACGACGGGGCATCAACTGAATTTGTTTAGCGGCCCCTTGTATTTTCTGTACAAAATAATATCGACCATAAACCTCACCAAGGAACTGAAGGCAAAGTATCCAACATCCAATTTTGTACCCATCTATTGGATGGCAACAGAAGACCATGATTTTGCGGAAATCAATTATTTCAGTTTCAAAGGAAAAAAATTCAGATGGAACAAGGAGAGCACTGGACCCGTTGGCAGACTATCCACTGAAGGGCTGGCAGAATTGTTTGAAATTTACGCCCAAGAATTGGGTTCGAGCACCAATGCCAATACCTTGAAAAAAATATTTTCTGAAGCCTATCTAAAGCATGACAATTTAGCGGATGCCACACGCCATTTAGCCAATGCCCTTTTTGGATCTCAAGGCCTCGTGATCCTTGATGCGGACAATCCCGATTTGAAACGCAGTTTTATTCCTTATGCAAAAGAAGAATTATTGCAGCAGACGTCCCACAAAGCGGTACTTGAAGCCACCGAAAAATTAAAAGACTATAACATTCAGGTGAATCCCCGCGAAATCAACTTGTTTTATATCGAAGATCAGTTACGCGAACGCATCGTTCTTGAAAACGGGATTTACAAAGTAAACAACACCAAGATGGAGTTTACCGAAGAAGAAATGCTGAAATTACTGGAAAACAATCCTGAAATGTTTAGCCCTAACGTGATTATGCGTCCGTTGTACCAGGAAGTGATTTTGCCCAATTTATGCTACATTGGAGGAGGCGGGGAAATTGCATATTGGTTAGAATTGA
>Ga0209109_10000500_pt1 | contig 20856 bp, 18 predicted proteins | sample Rifsed10ft2_FD_184004 | JGI IMG/M metagenome (GOLD analysis project Ga0209109, IMG submission 184004) | Soil microbial communities from Rifle, Colorado, USA - sediment 10ft 2 (version 2) | ecosystem: Environmental > Terrestrial > Deep subsurface > Rock core/Sediment | place: Rifle, Colorado... | reverse complement strand
GGATCTGCTTGAGCGAGCTCTGCTTCCGGATACCGCCCACCTCAAGCAGCACATCCAGATTGCCCCCGTCTTTGAGGCAGACGTAGATCGTCCGATCCGGGCCGTACTGCTCTGCGCAGGTCGAGCACTGGTAGCCAGCGAATTTCATGGGGAATCAGTGGCCACGTTCGCCGCGGACGTAGGGCAAGCCAAGGGCGGCCGGCGCCCCTAATCGCTTGCGCAGCGCCTCCCGCGAACCGATGATCAGCACCGCGATCGTGAAGGCGTACGGCAGCATCTGCAGAAAGAAGCCGAAATAGGGGTTGAAGAAGAACGGATTCCGAAGTCCCAGCAGGGTCTGAGGGCCTTGGATGTCGAGGATCGTCCGACGCAACGCCCCAAATGCATAGCCCCCGAAGGCAGCCCGCCAAGGATTCCATTGAGCAAAGATCACCAAGCCGACCGCGATCCAGCCCATCCCGCCGGTCGTCAGCTCGCTGAACCAGCCCGGTGATATCGCCAGACTGATGGTCCCACCCGCCAGACCCGCCAACGCACCGCCAACCATCACGTAGGAATACCGCAGCCGGTACACGTTCAAACCCATCGCATCGGCCGCAGTGGGGTTCTCGCCAACTGCCCGAAGATGGAGGCCGGGGCGGGTGCGGTTGATGTAGAACCAGGCGATCGGCACCAACAGGTAGCCAACATAAACCATGACGCTTTGCTTCGTGAAAAGGATGGGGCCCAATATTGGAATTGCGCTCAGCACCGGGAGGCTCAGGGTGGGCAGGAGGGAGATTGCCCCCGCCTTGTTCAGGCCTTCTCCGATCACGAGGCTCAATCCGGTACCCAGGAAAGTCAGCGCTAGCCCGCTCACGACCTGGTCCGCTTGAAAATGGATGGTCACAACGCCGTGGAGCAAGGACAAAGCGCTGGCTGCAACCATCGCCACAATGAGACCGAGCCAGCCGTTCCCAGTCGCCACCGTGACGCTGAATGCGCTCATCGCCCCGATCAGCATCATCCCTTCCAGGCCCAGGTTGAGGACTCCGGCCCGCTCGGCGAAGATCTCGCCGATCGTCGCGAACAGCAAGACCGTTCCGGTCGCCACCCCAGCCTGAAGAATGATGATGGGATCCACGTTTCAGTTTGTCACGCCCGGCGCGCCAGCCGGACCCGGTAACGCAGCAAGACCTCGCTGGCGATCAGCATGAACAGGATGATCCCCTGGATCAGGCGCGGCACTCCGGCCGGTTGGATCTCGCGGCCCGCTAAGATCAACCCGCCAAAAAGGATTGAGACCGGGATGACGATCAGCGGATTCAGCTTGGCAAGCCAGGCGATAATGATCCCGGTGAAACCGAACCCGGGGGAGATTGAGGCCTGCAGCCGATGAACTACCCCGGCGATCTCCGACATCCCGGCCAGGCCCGCAATCCCTCCGGACAGCATCATCACCAAGACCGTGTTCCTGGTTATCTTGATTCCTGCATACTCTGCCGCCCGGGGGTTGTCGCCGATCAGCCGGATTTCATAGCCCCACAAGCTGCGGTAGAGGATGTACCAGACGATGATTGCGGCCACGACCGCGAAGACCAGCCCGAAATGGGTGGTCAGTCCCCTGAAGACCGGGAACTGCTCGGCCAGGTCGGAGAGCCGCGGCAGCCAAGCGGCCCGTTGGAAGGTTCGGGTCATCTGAAAACCGCCCTCGCTCCACACTCCGAAAATGAAGTAGTTGACCAGCGCCACCGCAATGTAGTTGAGCATGAGGGTGGTAATGATTTCGTTGACCCGCAGGCGGGCCTTTAGCCAGCCGGGCACCAGCCCCCAACCCGCACCGAAGAGGATCCCGGCCACCAACATGACGGCGATCGTGATTGCCCGCGGAGTGTCCGCCCGGACCATTCCGGCCAGCACAACGATGCTCGCGCCGAGGGCTCCCATGTAAAACTGCCCCTCGGCCCCGATGTTCCACAGCTTCATCTGGAAGGCGATCGAACAGGCCAGCCCGGTCATGATCAGAGGGGTGGCTTTCACCAACGTATCGGAAAACACGCCCAGACTCCCAAAGGCCGCCCCGGCAATGTGCGCGTAGGCCCGGACCGGGTCTCCACCGACCAGGGCAAGGACCAGCGCACCAAGCAGCAGGGCAACCACAATCGCGCCAATCGAAATCACCGGACTCAGCCAGCGCGGAACTTCGAGGCGCGGCTCTATTCGAACAACAAATGGAAGGCGGATCCTGCGAGCCGGCCGGACCGCGGCGGACTCGGTGCGTGTCATGCGGCCGCCTTGGACTCGCTCGAGCGCGCCCCGCCCGTCATCAACAGCCCAACCGTCTCAGCATCGGCCTCCACATCGTCCCCGACGATCTCTCCCTCATAGATCACGGCGATTCGGTCGCTCAGCGAGAAGATCTCCTCCAGCTCTTCCGAAACCAGCAGGATCGCAGCCCCCGAGTCGCGCTGTTGGAGCAATAGGCGCTGGACCCCCTCGATCGCCCCAACGTCCAGGCCCCGGGTGGGTTGCATCGCTATAAGCAGCGCGGGTTCTGAAGAGAGCTCCCGGGCCAGGATGACCCGCTGCAGGTTGCCGCCGGACAGCAGCCTGGCCGGGGTCTCGACATTCGGGGCCAGGATGGTGTACTCCTGCTTGAGGTGCTCCGCCCGCTCATGGGCCGCATGCCGGTTGAGGGAGCGCCCCCTCGCCAGGGGTGGTTGGCGATAGGCTTTCATAATGACATTATCCGTGATGCTCAGGTTGGGTGCGGTACCAACGTGAGTGCGGTCTTCGGGGATGTGGGCGACACCAAACTCGATCGACTCCCGAGCCGGGCGATTGGCCACCTCATTTCCGTTCACGAATATGCTTCCGGCGGTGCAGCGCCGTAGCCCGGTGATGACCTCACCAAGCTCGCTTTGACCGTTGCCCGCTACGCCGGCCAATCCCAGGATCTCGCCCGACCGCACTTTGAGCCCCACGTTTCGGAGCGCCGGCAGCCCCTTGTCATTCTGAGCGCTGACCTCCTGCAGCTCCAGCACCACCTGCCCCGGCTCCTTGGGCCGCTTCTCGATGTCGAAGAGTACCTTTCGACCGACCATGAGATTGGCCAGTTCGGCCTTCGAAGTCGCGCCGGGATCGATCCCGGCCGCGGTCACCTTGCCCTGGCGCAGCACACTGATCCGATCGGCGATGGACATGACCTCATGCAACTTGTGGCTGATAAACACGATCGACTTGCCCTGCCCGACCATCGAACGGAGGGTCTTGAACAGCTCCTCGATTTCCTGGGGGGCGAGCACCGAGGTGGGCTCGTCCATGATCAGCACCTGCACCCCGCGGTACAGCATCTTCAGGATTTCGACCCGTTGTTGTTCGCCCACCGACAGCTGCCAGATCTTCGCCGAGGGGCTAACCTGCAGCCCGAACCGTCTACCCGTTTCGGCCATTCGTTCGTCGTACTGCGAAAGCCGCATGAGGAATCGCGGATCATCCAGTCCGAGCAGTATGTTTTCGGTGACCGTGTGTGAGTCGATCAACGTGAAGTGCTGGTGGATCATCCCCAATCCGAGGGCGATGGCATCCCGAGGAGAGTTGAAGCTGACCGGCACCCCACGGACCCGAATCGTTCCGGCATCCGGCCTGTACAGACCCGCCAACACACTCATCAGAGTGCTCTTGCCGGCCCCGTTCTCTCCGAGCAGCCCGTGAATCTCGCCGGGCCGGAGGTCGAAGTCGACATTGTCATTGGCCAGGACACCGGGGAATCGCTTGACGATCCCCCGCATCTCCACCAGATTCGAGACTTCCGACATCGAATTCTTCCTCTGCGGGACTGGAATGGCAGTCGGCGGCGAAAGGCCGCCCTGGCGGCACGGGGAAACCGCGCCGCCAGGGGTGGAGTCAAACTGAGCTCAGGCTTTGGACCCTATGAGACGCGGACGGGGACAGCCGCCCGGGCTCTCATCATCAAAGTTCAGGCAACTCCGCAGTTACGCCATCCGCCCACCAATACATGCAGGTCTGGCATGGTGAGCCGAACGCGGCGAAGCCGTCCAGGTCGAGCTGCTCCAAGGAGACACCGTCGGCCAGAATCAGGTTGCCCTGATTGTCGTAGAGCGGGCCCTTGAACACATCAAAGCGATTGAAGTCGCCGGCCAGGGCCGCGGCCAGCGTATCCCTGACGAGCTGCAGATCTGCCGCGGGCAGGTCAGCTATGCCCGGCTGCGGGGTCTGACCTTCCATGAAGCCGTAAAGCCCCATGCCGCCCTCGGATGAGTCGAAGTACTGGAAGCCGGGGACATAAGTCCCGGCGATGGTCTCTTCGGTGATTCGGGCATAGATCGGGCCCCAGGTCCAGTAGGGCGTGGTCAGGCAGCGGTCCACCTTGCAGGCGCCGACATGATCATAGTTGACGCCCCATTTCTCTTTCTCCATCGCCACGTCGCCGGCCGCCGGAGTATCCGCACCGGTGAACACGACCTGAACCCCGGCGTCGAAGAGCGAGGCGGCGCCTTCCTTCTCAATCACCGGGTCGTGCCAGGTGTTGATCCAGCGCACGTCCATCGTGCACTCTGGGCAGGTCCGTTTCGCGCCGAGCATGATCGCATTCCCCAGGCGCAGTTCCTCTGGGATGGGGAAGGTGGCCATATATCCGAGCCTCGGATTGCCATCGGTCTTGGCCCGAGAGCCGGCGATCATTCCGGCCATGTACTTGAAGACCTCCATCTCGCCGAAGAGGTTTCCGTAATTGGTTCCGTTGGTCTTGAAGCCGGTGAGGTGGATGAACATCGCGTCCGGGAACTCCCCTGCCACGATCTCCATGGGATCCATGTAACCGAAGGAGGTGCCCAGGATCAAATCGAAGCCCTTGCGGGCCAGGCTGCGAAAGACCTGCTCCGAGTCGGCTCCCTCCGGGACCAGCTCGATAAAGGCCACATGGGTATCCGGGACGTTCTCTTCCACGTAGAGCAGGCCTTCATAGTGTGCCTGACTCCAGCCTCCATCGTCGTGGGGACCGATGAGCACCATGGCCACGTTGAACTTGCCTTCTTCGACCGCCGGAATCTCGAATCCACCGACGACCTCAGGCGTGGCCTCGCCGGCACAGGCGGCCAGCGCCAGGCCAGCTAGCAACAGCAACCCGACGCTGCGCCACATGCTGTTTCTCAACATCTCTACTCCTCCTGATTCATCCCAAAGATTGTCGTTTGGTTAGCCGTACCGAGCTCCTGCGATTCTGGTAAGCGACCACCTCCTCCATTAAAGAAATCCCGCCGGCAGTCAGGGCACTACCCAGGTCCCTGTCTCACCGGCGAGCGCTCGGCCGATATTCTCCGGATTGGTCACGAGGGCCTGTTTTCCCCCGGCCTCCAGGTAGTTGATGATGGCCTGTACCTTTGGCCCCATGCTGCCTTTGGCGAAATGGCCTTGTTGCAGATACTGCTTGGCGTCCGCCAAGCTAATCCTGTCCAGCCACTGCTGATCCGGCTTCCCATAGTTTAACGCAATCTGGGGGACCGCAGTCGAGATGAGAAACAAGTCGGCCGCGATGCTGGCGGCCAGCAGGGCGGAGGCGAAGTCCTTGTCGATCACCGCCTCCACTCCGACCAGATTTCCGGCCGGGTCCTCAACGACCGGAATTCCTCCTCCACCGACCGCAATCACAACGAAACCGGCTGCGATCATGGCCTCGATGATCTCGCGCTGGACGATACTGACCGGCAGCGGAGAAGCCACCACCCGGCGCCAACCGCGCCCGGCGTCCTCGACCACCGACCATCCCTCGCCGGCCGCCCGCTGAGAGGCGGTGGACTCGTCCATGAACGATCCGATGGGTTTGGTCGGATGCTTGAAGGCCGGGTCCTGGGCGCTGACCAACACCTGGGTCACAACTGTGGCGGCCTGCTTCTGGATCCCGCGATGGCGGAACTCGTTGTACAGGGCTTGCTGGAACATGTAGCCGATCGCACCCTGAGTGTCCGCCCCACAGTAGTCCAACGGGACTTCGTGCAATTCGTGCCGCGAGAGCTCCGAACGGCGCAGAATAAACCCAACTTGCGGTCCGTTGCCGTGGGTGATCACGACGTCCCAGCCGGCCTGGATCATGCCGACGATGTGGCCCATCGATTCGGCCGCCGCGGCGTACTGGTCCGGAACAGTCTGATGGGACTTGTCCTTGATCAGGGAGTTGCCTCCCACCGCGACGACTGCGACCTGAGGTTTCTTCATCGCATGGTCAAGGCCATCACGGCCTTCTGGGCGTGCAGACGGTTCTCGGCCTCGTCGAAAACCGCGCTCTGGGGGCCGTCGAGTACCTCGTCGGTGACTTCGATGTTTCGGTCGGCCGGCAGCGGGTGCATATAGATGGCATCCGGTTTGGCCAACCGGAGCTTCTCGCTATTCGTGATCCAATCGGCGTACTGATCCTGGATGCGTTTGCCTTGGGCTTGGTCGGTGGTGGTCAGCAGCGGTCCCCAGGACTTGGCATACACGATGTCGGCCGCCTTGAATCCCTCCCGCATGTCGTCGACCTCTTCGAAGGCGGTTCCGTACTTCCGGGCCTGGTCGCGGGCCTGGTCCAGGATCTCCGGCATCAGCTTGAACTCCGGCGGGTGGGCCAGAGTCACATCCAGCCCGAAGCGGGGCATCTGCAGGATCAGGGATTGGGGGACCGAGATCGGCTTCAAGTAGGAGGCCGCGTACGCCCAGGAGACCACCAGCTTCCGGCCGCGCAGATCCCGTCCCTTCTTCTCGATGATCGTCATCAGGTCGGCCAGGATCTGGAAGGGATGATAGATCTCGCACTGCATGTTGAGCACCGGCACCCGGGAGGCCTCGGCTACCAGGTTGAGATAGCGGTTTCCGACCCCCCATTCGACGTGGCGGATCGCGATCCCATCGAAATAGCGGCCGAAGATCTCGCCGATTTCCCGCTCGGTGTCGCCGTGGGCGATTTGGGTGGTCTTCGATTCGATAAAGGCCGCATGGCCCCCCAGCTGGGCCATCCCGGCCTCGAAGGATCCCCGGGTCCGGGTGCTGCTGAAGAAGAACAGCATGGCCAGGGTCTTGTCCCGCAGATAAGGGTGCGGTTCGCCGAGAGCGCGTTTACGCTTGAGATCGAAGGCCACCTCCAGGACGGTTTCGACCTCAGCTTTGCTGAAATCAAGATCGCCGATCAGGTCCCGTCCGACCAGGTCGGTCTGCATGGCTTACTCCATCGCTCCCAGCACCAGCGAGAGCAGGGCCATTCGAACGACGACCCCGTTGAAGGCTTCGATCCAGTAGCGTGCGTGGCCGGTGTCGTCGACCTCGGGCAGCAGTTCATCCATACGTGGCAAAGAGTGCAGCACGATGCAGTCCGCTTTGGCTCGCCGCAGCAGGGCCTTGGTGACCTGGTAATTGGCCGGAGTCATCCCGACCTCCCCGGCCCGTTCATCGCGGGATTTCGTGTAATCCGGTTGGACGACCGGCTCCATGTAGATCACGTCGGCCTGTTCGATCACCTGCTCGATGTGCTCCACCTCCCGGTAGCGCACATTGAGGCCATCGATCTCCTTCTTGAACTCCGGGGTCAGCGCCATCTCCGATGGGGCGATGTAGCTGGCCTGAATGTCGAACTGGCTGAGGGCATAGCTGATGGAGTGCATGGTCCGCATCCGCATGTCGCCGACAAGGACGAAATGCAAACCGTCCAGGTTTCCTCTTTCCTTGAACACGGTGTAGAGATCGGTCAGCACCTGGGTCGGATGTTCTCCCCAGCCATCGCCGGCGTTGATCACCGGCACGCTCGACCATCTGGCCGCCTCGGCCGGCGCCCCCTGTTGGAAATGCCGCATCACGATCACGTCGCCGTAATACTCGAGCATGTGAACGGTATCTTTGATCGACTCCTGGTAGAAGTCGCCGGCCCGGGTCATTTTGGGATCAGCAAAACCGGTGACCTTGCCGCCCAGCCTGAGCATGGCCGCCTCGTGGGCCAGGCGGGTACGGGTGCTCGGCTGATAGAACGCCGTCACCAGAATCTTGTCCGCCAACAGATCCGAGTTGCGGCGATCCCGGGCGATGGGCGCCAGGCGATCGGCCACCTCGAATACTCGGAAGTACTCAGCCCGCTCAAAGCCCTTCAGAGAGAGAATGTCGCGTCCTGCAAAGCTGCGCATCGAATGGATGCCTCCTAGACCGGCTGCGGCCGGCTCACCCCGGCTGTTGCCCTAACCTGCCGAACGACCTGAAAGCGGAAGGTCCCCGGCAGGAAATAGCTTCTCGATCGATCCACGATTGAACCATCACGGGCGACGAGGCTGGCCTCGAATAACAACAACGCTTCGCCGGGCGAAAGTTCCATGCGGTCCGCCAGCTGGTGGTCGGCTGCCACCGCATTGATCTCGGTGCGGGAATACTCCAATGGAAGGTCGCCACGCTCCAGCAGCAGGTCGAGCACGGAGCCACGGAAGCTGTTTCCCCAGGCTTCATCTGGAATCAGACCTTCGGTGATGACATCAATCAAGTAGGCGACCGGCTTGCCCGCCGCCCGGATCACCCGGGCGATCTCCACCACCTGCTGCCCAACTCTGAGATCGAGGGTCTCCGCTTCTGGCTGGCTGGGTGCCCGCCGTTCCACCGACAAACCGCCCATCACGACCTGCAGACCGATCTTGGCAGCCAGGGTCTCGATGCTGACCAGTTCTTCGAGGCCGGCTTCGATCGGCTTCGGGCCGACGTAGGTGCCCACGCCCTGTCGGCGCACGATCAGCCCTCGCTCCTGAAAGGCCCGCATTGCGTCCCGCAAGGTTGCCCGCGAGACTCCCAGCTGCTCGGCCAGCTTGGGTTCCGACGGGAGCGCTTCGCCGGGCTGGCTGCGATCCAGCAGCTCGGCCAGCGCCTCGGCCGTTCGCCGATAGGGAGCCTGCCCCCGGCTCACGGATGCGGCTCCACGACCGAAAGCACTTCAAAGTGGTTGACGTCGATTAGGCCCTTGTCCGAAATACGCAGCTCGGGGATCACAACCAGAGCCAGCAGGCTCAACTGCATGTTGGGGTTGTTGAGGGTGCATCCGCACTCGCGGAAGGCCTGCAGCAGCTTTTTGGTCTTGCTGGCGACCCGCTCTGCCGGTTCGTCCGACATCAAACCCGCAATCGGGAGTTCCACCAGCGCGATCGGTTTGCCAGCCCGGACCACGATTTGCCCGCCGCCCACGCGAGCGAGCTGGTTGGCGGCCACCGCCATGCTGGCCTCGTCGGTGCCAACAACCAACATATGGTGGGAATCGTGGGCGACGGTAGAGGCCACCGCACAGGAAACCTTGAAACCAAAACCCTGCACCAACCCGACCCGGATCTGGCCGGTCCCACGGTGCCGCTCGACGAGCGCCACTTTGGCCAGATCCTGGCTGAGATCGGTCGCCAACTGGCCGGCTACCGGATTCAGGCTGAGCCGCAGGTGGCGGGTTGGAGCCTGGTTCTCAATAACCCCGATGACGTTGGCCTGCACCCGTCCGTTGGCAGCGACCGGCAGCCGAAAGTCCTCCGGGACAAGCTCACGGGCCAGGTGCACCGAGGCCCTGACCTGCCGGGGGTATTCGAACTCAGACGGCGTGAGGCGCAACTCCCCGGCCTCCGCCGCGATCCGGCCTTTAGCAATCACGCTGTCGACTGCGAATTGCTTCAGGTCCGGGACCAGCAGGAGGTCGGCGAATCGCCCGGGCGCAATCTGCCCAACCTCGGTCGCTACTCCGAAGTGTTCGGCAGGATTCAGAGTGGCCAGCTGGATAGCCAGCATGGGGTCGGCTCCCTGCTCAATGGCGTGACGGACGACCCGGTCCATGTGTCCTTCTTCGACCAGGGTGGCGGCGAGGCAGTCGTCGGTAACCAGTATGAAGTGGCGGGGATCAAGGCCCAATTCCGTGATGGCCCGCAACTGCTCGGCGACATCATGCCAGGCAGAGCCCAGCCGCATCATCACCTTCATCCCCTGCCGGATCCGAGCGACTGCGTCCTCCAGGCGGGTTCCTTCGTGATCATCCTGCGGGCCACCGGCTGCGTACCCGTGGAACGGGCGCCCGAGGTCCTGGGAGGCGTAATGCCCGCCGATCACCTTACCGGCCGCGCGGGTTTCCGCCATCTCGGCGTGGGGCGAATCGGCGCCGAGAATTACGCCCGGGAAGTTCATCATTTCTCCCAGCCCGATCACCCCGGGCCAGCTCAGTGCCTCGGCCACTTCGGCGGGCCCGAGCGCGGCTCCGGCGGTCTCCAACCCGGGCGCGGAAGGAACACAGGACGGCATCTGCACCCATACGTGGATCGGCTGCCGGCGGGCCTCCTCCACCATCATCCGCACCCCATCCAGCCCAAAGACGTTTGCGATCTCGTGAGGGTCGATGAAGATGCCGGTCGTGCCACGCGGAAGCGCTGCCCGAACGAACTCGGTGATCGTCAGCATGCTGGACTCGACATGCATGTGCCCGTCCAGCAGGCCGGGAACCAAATGGCGTCCGTCGGCTTCCACCAGGAGGGTGTGCTCGCCAATCGTATGGCTGGCATCTTCCCCGACGTAAGCGATCCGCTCGCCGGCGATGGCAACGTCGGTGCCGGGGAGGATCTCACCCGACTGGACACAGACCCAGCGTCCGGCGCGGACAACCAGGTCGGCCGGCCGGCGACCCATCGCCACCTCAACGAGCTGTTTCGATTGGAGCTCTTCTGGACGAGCGTTCAAGCTTATTACGCCCCGAGGTGTTGAGGTTCACAGGGCGAATTGCGGCGAGTGTAACACCCGGCTACCAGCCGGTCAATTGTCAGACAACAGCCCGGCAGGTGCCGAATGTCATGGTCCGCGACAATCGAGTCAATGAGGAGGACCCGGGCGGTTTACGTTCACTGGATCTCTAGGTCCGGCCCGCCCGCCTCAAGCCGCGATCCCGCTGTATGCGAGCTCGGCGGCCCGCAGGGTGTTCTGCAGCAGTCCGGCGACCGTCATCGGACCAACCCCTCCGGGCACCGGAGTGATCGCCCCGGCCACTTCGATCGCCTCTTGATATGCGACATCGCCCACAATTCGGTAGCCGCGTTTGGCGGCGGGATCCTCGATCTGGTTGATCCCAACGTCGATGACGGTTGCCCCGGGCTTGATCCAGTCCCCCTGCACCAGCTCTGGCTGCCCGACCGCCGCGATCAAGATATCTGCTTCGTGACAAATTTCACGAACGCCGGCCGTCTTTGAATGGCAGATGGTGACTGTCGCGTCGTGTTTGATCAACAAGAGCGCAACCGGCATCCCAACGATGTTCGATCGCCCGAGCACGACCGCCCGGCTCCCCGCCAACCTCGCGCCGGAGCGCTTGAGCAGGGTCAGGCAGCCAGCCGGCGTGCACGGGACGAAGAGCGGATCGCCGCCTTTCATGGCCAGCCGACCGAGGTTGATCGGATGGAAACCGTCCACGTCCTTCTCGATTCGGATCCGGGCCAGGACCGATTGCTCATCGAGGCCGCTCGGCAGTGGCAGCTGGACCAGGATGCCATGGATCCGGCGATCTTCGCCCAACTTCGCCACAAAGGATTCGACTTCTTGCTGAGTGGATTCCCCTGAGAGCTGGTGATCGAAGGTCTCGATTCCAACTTCGGCCGCCGCTGTCCGCTTCGCCCGCAAATAGGTCGCCGAGGCCGGATTGTCTCCGACCTGAACGGTCGCCAGCCCCGGAACCAGACCGCCGCGGCCGATCAGGGCCTCAACCCCGGCAGCCACCTCGGCCCGGATTTCGGCCGCGATGGACCTGCCATCGATGATCCTGGCTTTCATCTCGAGCGGGTGGGGTTACGGACGCCAGGCCGGGTCAAAGTCGAGGGCCGGATCCTTGTCCAGCTCCGTCACGTTGGCGCAGGTGGTCGTCATAATGGCGATATTGTGGTTGACCCCGTCTGGCCAGCTTTCGAAGACCAACCAGCGGTCATCCGGGGAGAAGTCCGGATCCACCATCGGGTGGCTCGAGTAGGGGCTCTGCTGACACACACGAAAATCTGGAACTCCCAGGTCATCGAACCGCGTTCCGATCAGGCGAGGGACACCCGAGAGCGAGCGCTGGAAGACCACCAGCTGCCCATCATGCGACCAGGCCGGGTGGGTGTCCGGCGACCCGCTTCGGGCGAAGCGCTGCTCGTTGCCCCCTCGATCGGACATCAGCCACACCTGCGCCCCGCCGTTGCGGTAGGAGACGAAGACCAGGGCGGTACCCTGGGGAGACCAGGTCGGTTGAACTTCCCGGGCAAAGATTCCGCTTACGTTTTCTACCTGGCCCCCGTCGATAGTCATCACATGAACCTGCGGCCGGCCGAGCCGCTCGCTCGCAAAGGCGATCCGCTCCCCCTCCGGCGACCAGGCGGCGTCGTAATCGCCCCCGGGAGTGGTCAGCAGTGGCTGGGGTTGGAGATTCGCCATATCAAGGATCCAGAGCCCGGCGCCGGAATAGGTCTCTTCGCTATCCGGACAGGGTGAGGTGAAAACCAGCGATAGGCCGTCGGGCGCCCAGGACGGCTGGCATGCGCCATCCGACATGCTCGTCAGCGGCTTAAGACCGGTCCCATCGATGTTGATCAGGTAGATTTGAGGCAAACCGCTCCGATCTGAAGCAAATGCAATCTGGCCGATTCCTCCGCCAATTGGAGTTGGCTGGGCTGTCAGGGCAATCGAGGGGTCTACGGTCGGAAGCGGGGTCGCGGAGGGCAGGGCCGAGGTGGGCGAGGCGGGCGGAAGCCCGGACTCGGCTGTCGCCGCCACCGTGGAAACGCTCGCTTGTTGAGTCTGGCCGGCCGCCTGCGAAGTGGCCTGCCCGCGGCCATTCACGATCCCCGGCAGCAAGAGCACGACCACGATCGCCGCTACCGCGACCGGTATCGCGAATTGAGGCCAGCGCCGCGACGGCTTTTCTTCGAAAGGCAAGCGGGTGGGCAGATCGCCGAACCCGGCCGTGATCGGAGCCCGCACGGTGCGGTCGAGGTATGGATAGTCCCGAACCAGGGTCGGCTTGCTCGCCTGAGCCGCCGACCCCAGCGCGGCCGCGAACTCCACCATCGATTGGTAGCGCTCGTCCGGCCGCACGGCCAGCGCCTTCTCGATCGCCCGGGCCAGGGCCGCGGTGATTCTCGGGTTCCGCCTGCGCAGCGGCGTCAGATCCTCGCGTCCCATGGCCCGCTCGAGGGAGTCCTCTGGAATCGCGCCGCTCAGGCAGGCATACATCGTGGCCCCCAGCGAGTAGATGTCGGTCCGCGAGTCGGTCCGTCCGGTGCCATACTGTTCCGGAGGCGAGAATCCGGGGGTCATGGCTTTGGCCCCGGTGGTTGTGCTCTCGGACTTGTCGTCCACTTTGGCCAGGCCAAAATCGACCAGCACCGCCCGACCGTCGGGCTGAATCTTGATGTTGCCCGGCTTGATATCGCGGTGCAGGATCGAATACGGCTTCCGGCTGTGAAGATAGGCGAGCGCGTCGGCAACCTCCATGAACCAGGGGATCGCCTCCCCTTCGGAGATCAAGCCATCCCCTTCGATTCGCTCGCGCAGATCCTTACCCTGGATGAAGTCCATCACCAGGTATTGGCCCTGGCCGCGGATCACGAAGTGATCGGTGACCCGAGGCAGATTGGGATGCCGTAGGCTGGCTAGAATCGTGGCTTCTTTGTAAAACTGGCGGGCGAATTCTTCGGTGGTGAAGAGGTTCTCTTTGACCGCGACTTCGACATTGAGGTTGGCATCATAGGCCTTGTACACTGCACCCATGCCGCCCTGACCCAGGACGCTTTCGATCCGATACCGATGGTGCAGAGTTTCTCCGCGTTTGAGGGCCATGACAAAACTGGCCGGCGCGTGTGGCCGCAGGCCGCGGTCATTGTAGCAAATGGCCCAGCCTTTTACTACGCCGCCGGTCTGCAGGAGGGTAGAAGTGTATTCCCAGCCGGCGATCGTAGCCGTCGACGCGTACCATAGCAGGCGGATGGAGGTCGCTTGACCGTCCGAATTCGGATCCTGATGGCTTGGCTAGGTTTGTGGCTGGCGGGCTGTGCCGGCGGTTCGGCGCTGGAGTCTTCAGTCAAGGCTGCCCTGCCCCTGCAGCTGCCGCCCGCCTGGACTACAACGCCGACAAGCCAGCCGGCCCCAACTCAGACACCGTCGCCGTCCCCCGAGCCCATCCCGACCCCGTTCAGCAGCGGGCCGGAGCTGATTGGAACCAGCGTTGCGGGCCGACCGCTGGAAGTTTTCCGTTTTGGCCACGGGCCGATCCGGAGGCTGATCGTGGCCGGGATACATGGGGGTTACGAATGGAATACGATCGAATTGGCCTACGAGTTGATGGACCACCTGCACAGCCACCCGGAGCTGGTGCCGCGCCGGATCAGTCTGTATGTTCTTCCTGCCCTCAATCCAGATGGGGAAGCGCGCTCCCACGGCCGACCCGGACGGGCGAATGAAAACGGGGTCGATCTGAATCGAAACTGGCCGTCGAACTGGCAAGCGGACTGGCCGAGAGAGGGGTGCTGGAACTATCTGCCGATCAGCGGCGGCACCGGGCCGGGGTCGGAGCCGGAGGTGGAGGCCCTGATGTCATTCATCCTCTCAAAGCGGTTCGATGCGATCATCAGCTATCACAGCGCGGCTTTGGGAATCTTTCCGGGTGGGCAACCCCCACTCGACGACTCGGTCCGGCTTGCCGAGGCAGTGGCGGCGGTCTCTCCCTATCGGTATCCCCCGATCGACTCCGGCTGCCTGTTCACCGGCCAGTTCGCGGACTGGGCGGCGGATAGGGGGATCGCGGCGATCGACCTCGAGTTGGAGACCCATCACAGCACAGATTTTGAGATCAATCAGCGGGTGCTGGAGGTCTTCCTGAATTGGCGTCGCTGACCAGGGTCAGGTGCTGCGCAGGAAACCGAAGCGGCGCGGCTGATAGTTGGGAAAAATCTGGGAGAGGGCCGGGTTGTTGAGTCGCAGGCCGCAGACCTCGCTCAACACATCCCGATAGTCGGTGGTTACAGCCAGGTCCCCGGGGCCGAAGAGCTGATCCTGCTCCAGCCCGGGCCACCGGCCATGAATCGTATTTCCGACCACGTTTCCACCCAGCAGCAGCATCAGACTGCCGTGGCCATGGTCGGTGCCGAGACTGGCGTTTTCCTGCACCCTCCGACCAAATTCGGTCATGACCACGACGGTCAGCCGGGAGTGGAAGTCTGCCAGGTCGGCGTGCAATGCCGCCAGGCCTTGCCCGAGATCCGCCAGCAGATCAGCCATATACCCTGCATTGGCACCTTGGGCGAAGTGAGTGTCCCAGCCTCCCAGATCGACGGCTGCCACTTCCAGCCCGACCTCGGCCTTGACCAGCATCGCAATCTGCAACAGGCCAAGACCGAACTCGCTGTTTGGATAGACCGCCGAGTCCCCCGGTCGATACGTTTCCGGATGCAGGCGTTCCAACGTGTCCAGGATGCGGAGGGTTTCGCGTCCCAGGGTACCCAGCTGGTCGTCGCCTCGGTACAGGGAGGAGAGCCCGGCCTGCATGAGCTGCTCGATTCGGCGGTCGCCGGCCAGGTGGAACTCGGAAATCGATCGCAAGGCCGTGACCGGGATCGCCCCCTGCAGGCTGCGCTGGGCAGCTTCGCCCAGACCTACCGCCCGCAGCGGGGATGGGTTGCCGGTGTCCAAGCTGGCCAGGTGACGGTTGATCCACCCGGAGGCCGGTCCGGCCGGATCCTCCACCCCCCGTTCCATCAGTTCCATCGCCTTGAAATGGCTGCGGGATTCGTCCGGGGCGCCGCAAGCATGGACGGGGGCCAGGTGGCCCTGCTGCCACGCCGGCAGCAGCGGCCGCAGCGCAGGATGGAATCCAAAGAAACCATCCAGGTCCACCGCCCGGTAGGCGGCCTTCGCCGCCAGGTCATCCGGCCGGGCGATCGCCAGGCTGGGCCGCTGCGCGTAGTAGGCGGCCTCGCCGTGCGGAACGATGATATTCAACGCGTCCGCCGCGCCGCGCAGGAAAACCACCACCAGCGTGTCGCCCCGCGGTGCTTGGCTGAAAGCCAGACGCGGCATCCAGGCCGGCCAGGTCTGGCGAACCCGATCGGCCGCCGCCGGCTCGCAGCACGATTGGCGCAACACATGCATGAACTCAGACCGTTTCATAGTCGCTTCCCTTTCGATCCGCCGTATCTAGTGCCATTGGAACCCGGGCGAGGCCAACAATCCGGCCAGCAACAGTTGGAGTTGAGTGTGTTCGTCGACCTGGCCGATTGCCGCCTGCAGGCCGCGGCTCAGCTCCGGGTCCAGCCGCAGGCCGAGCAACAGCTCAGCCATTCGATTGAAGGTGTCCCCGCCCGCGGCGGCTGCCAGCCCGTCGAGGTCGAGGGTGGTTCCGCCGATCTGGTTTTGAGCGACATCGAGCGCGAAACGCCAGCGCGGCATGAGATTGCTGATCCAGTAGTCCGAGCGATCCGGGGGGCCATCCGGCGTCGGCCACTCGAACGCAGGCTGCCCCATCTGGCGCAGGTATTCCTGGACCGGTTGGGCGCCATCGGTGTCAGCGGCCAGAGTACGCAGCCCGCCGGCAATGAAATCGTTTGGTCTTTTCACCTTCGCGCCCCATTCCGGTAAGCCTTCCAGCAACAGTCTCTCAAGCACTGTCCCAATCGAGCCGTCGGTGGCGAGGAAGGTCTTAGCCGTGTCCTCGATTAACTGGGCCGGCGGCGCTTCACTGACGAAACGGCGGACTAACTTGGTGGCGACGTGGCGGGCAGTGGAGGGATGGGTCGCAAGCTCATCCAGAATGGACTCGGCTTCCCGTTGCCCGGCCGGCTCAACCCGGAGGCCGAGCACGAGCTTGGGCGCCGAATCGTGCAGGTCCGGATTGAACATGAATTGGCCTTGCCAGAAGTGCTCCTTGACCGTCCACCCGGTCAGGCAGCGGGCCAACTCCATCACGTCGGATTGGGAGTAACCTCCGTCCACTCCCAAGGTGTGCAGCTCCATCAACTCGCGGGCGTAGTTCTCATTGGGGGCTGCACCCTCATTTACCTGGTTGTCCAGGTACACCAGCATCGCCGGCGAGTGGGCCGAGGCCCAGAGCAATTCGCGGAAGTCGCCCAGGGCGTGCTGCCGAATGACCTCCCGGTCATCGATCACCTTGAGGAACCAGCAATCTCCTTTCCAGACCGAGATGTTGAAATGGTCGCTCCAGAACTCAACCATCCGCTCGTAGAGCTGGCGGCGGCTGTACACCCGACGGAGCAATGCAGCTTGCTGGAGCTCAGGAATCAGAACTTCTTTGTCCCAGTCGGCAAGCGTATCCGGGTCGGCCCGTAGGCTGTCCAGCGTTCTCAGGCGCCAGCTCACGGCTCGATCCTCGATCGATTCGGGAGCGAGCTGCTGCTCGACCCAGCTCGTCCAGCCCAGGCCCGTGATATCGAATCGATCCTGCTCGGTTGGACCGTAGGTCAGCCGGCTCAGGACCTGGAAATCCCAGGTACTGAGCGGCGGCCAGCCGGCCAGCGTCCCGGGCAGCCCGGAGAGCTCGCGATAAATCGGCGAGCAGGCCGAGACGGTTGCCCCACCGGCAATCATTGCGGCGAGGCGCAGAAACTCACGCCGGCTGAGGGTCATCCGAGGGCCTGGCCGAGGGCGGGCTCAATCACCGGCGCGGTCTTGCGGGCCGGCATCCAGCCCAGCACGGCGAAGGTCGATGCGCCGAAGGCGGCCACGGTCCCCAGCGGGATCAGCAGAAACCACCCGATCCCCGGGAAGGCCGACGCCAGCTCGAGCGCGACTGCCCCGCGCAAGAATCCAGTCAGCGACGAGCCACTCTGCCCGACCTTGCTCGTCAATCGCCTGCCCATGAGATCGGCCAACCCACTGGCGCCGAGGGTGGCAGCTGCCAGGGAAAGGAACAGGAGGGTCGCCCCGACGAACTGGACTGGGCCGTAAGGCTGCGCCAGCAGGATCGCGATCACGATCCCGAGCGGCATCGCCAGAGCGCCCCCAATCGCCAGGCAGCGCCAGGGTGTGTGCTCGAGGCGCTCGCTGGCCCGGCCGACGATCCGGGGAAACATCAGCCACCAGGCAGTCAGCATTCCGGGGTACGCGATCCCCAATCCGATCAGGGTTCCAAAGACAGCATAGACATCGGCCATGGTCCGGCTCCTTTCCACCGACAGGCGGTCGGTGGTGTTGGTTTAGCCGGTAGTACAGGTTGAAGAGGGGGTTTGTCGCGAGGAGAGGGCGGATTAGCCCGGCGAACGGCGGAAAAGGCCGATGAGAAACCCGCCGAGCCCCTGGATCGCCAAATAGGGGAACAGGCCGAACCAGCCCAGAAAGGGAGTGAGGGAGGCCAGCACCAGGGCGGCTGCTCCCCAAGCCGTCTGCCGGGTGTGGGTGGCGTCTGGAAGTAGCCGCTCACCGATCAGCACCGACATCCCGGCGAGCCCGAAGGCCAAAGCGATCGCCAGCAGTCCGAGCAGGATGAGCGCGAGTAATTGGAAGACGCCGCCCCCGCCTCCGCCGAGCGCGCCAAAGGCCGCCACGATGATGCTGATAAAGAGCAGGTTAACCGTGCCGAGGGCGAGCGACCGGCCGGGCATCTCAATCGTGGCCGCCTTGGCGCTGCCAACCTGAGCAGGGAACAACACCCGCAGCAGGCTGAAGAGGGCCACCAAAGAACCAAAAACCACTGGAGCAGCGATCAGCATTGCGACCCCGTCGTTCATCGCGATACCTTCGGCCGAACCCTTCCCAAGACCAGGCCGTTTCCAACGAACCAGAGAAGCAGAGCCGCGATCGCAATCGTTGCCCACATCCCGGCCGAGGCCAGGTCAGGCAGCTCAATTCCGCTCCAGGACCGCAGCGATCCGAGCCACTCCAGCGCCCGATCCCAGCCGATCGAGACCTGGCTGCTCGCTGCCTCGAGTTGGGTCACGATCCGCCCGGAGGCCGCCGACAGCCCGACCAAGATTCCACTCGTTCCCAGTCCCAGGACCATCGCGGCGAGGATCCCCAGCGCGCCCAGCAGTTCGCCAATTGCGAGCGAGGGAACCCAGCGCGGCAGCGGCGACAATGCTTTCAGAATGGCGGGGGCGAGATCCCGGGTCAGGCCCGCTTCGGGCAGCCCCTCAATGGACGAGAAGAGCTGTCGCAACCGTTCGATGTCTTTCGTGCACGAGCGGCAGGACTGCAAGTGAGCCTCCAACTCGGCCCGCTGGCCGGGTTCCAATTCGCCATCCAGGTAAGTGTACAGGAGGCTCTCTTCCGGATGATTACTCACTTCCCATCATGCTCCTTGCCAGCGTTTTCCGCGCCCGATACAGGTGGCTCTTGACGTCGCTGAGTGGAATCTCCAACAGGTCTGCGATCTCAGCATAGCTCATTTCCTGGTAGTGCCGCAATTCAATCACAGCCCGGTAGCGAGGAGGGAGGTCCCTGATCGCTCGCTGTAGCGCGTCCGAGGCTTGAGCTCCGGCGAATATTTTCTCGGGTTCATTTCCAGATGCGACCAACGGCTGGTCACGATCTTCATCCAACTCCATGCTCGGTGGCGTCCTGCGGTCCAGGTGATTGAGACACACCCGGGTGGCTACCCGCCGAACCCAGGGGCCAAACGGCCGGTCGGCATCGTAGGTCGCCAGCCTGCGGTAGGCCCGGATAAAGGTCTCCTGCGCCAGATCCTCCGCTTCCATCCGCTCGCCGAGCATGCGATAGCAGACATTGAACACCGCCGACTGGTACCGCCGAACCAGTTCCCCGAAGGCCTGGACTTCGCCGCGCCGGGTGCGCAGCACCAGGTCACGGTCGGCTGGCTCTGGCATACTCTCAAGAGTACTACAGCGGTCGGGCCGAGAATGTCGCGCTCGGTTCGGAGCCCGCCGCGCTTAGAGCGATCATTGGGGTTGGGCACCGGCCCCCTGGGCACTGAACACGCACCAAGGATTAACCGATGTTAATCTCAAACCCCTCCCCCGGTACGATTACGATTTGTATAAGGGTAGTTGACCAAAAATGGTTCGATTGGTAAAGTTTTCACGAATACAATTAACGCTGGAGGAGTTATCCCTAGATGGCAGTTGCTACTCTGATTTCTCTGCGTGAAGGCTTAGAGGCCGCACTGATTGTGGGGATCCTGCTTGGCTACCTGCGCAAGATCAACCATCCTGCCGGGAGAGGACCCGTCTGGATCGGCGTGCTGGCCGCGGTCATCCTCAGCATCGGGGTGGCAGTCGTTATCCAGACCGTCGGCCTCAAACTCGAGGGGAGCGCCGAGCAGCTGTTCGAAGGGACCACGATGTTCCTGGCAGTTGGCGTGCTCACCTGGATGATCTTCTGGATGCGTTACCAGGCCCGCCTCATGCGAACCAGCCTTGAGCATGAGGTCCAGGCCGCGGTCGCGGCGGGCCGCAATCGGGGCCTGGCGGCAGTCTCGTTCGTGGCAGTGTTCCGGGAGGGCGTTGAGACCGCTCTATTCCTCTCTGCGGCTGCTTTCGCTGCGGATGATGGAGGAACTCTACCCGGCGCCGTGCTTGGACTGGGCCTGGCGGTCTTGATCGGCTACCTGATCTACGCCACGACTGCCCGGTTGAACGTTCGGATCTTCTTCAATTTGACCAGTGTGCTGCTGCTCGTTTTCGCGGCCGGACTGTTTGCTCACGGCGTCCACGAATTTCAGGAGGCCGGGGTCTTTCCCACCCTGAATGCCCAGCTGTGGAACACAAACCACATCCTGGATGAAAGCTCGACCATCGGTGAATTCCTTAAAGCGTTAGTCGGCTACAACGGCAATCCCTCCTTGGAAGAAGTGGCTGCCTACCTGGTGTACTGGGTGGCGACCCTGCTGGGGGTCCGTTTGTGGATGCAGTC
>Ga0209109_10000496_pt1 | contig 20899 bp, 19 predicted proteins | sample Rifsed10ft2_FD_184004 | JGI IMG/M metagenome (GOLD analysis project Ga0209109, IMG submission 184004) | Soil microbial communities from Rifle, Colorado, USA - sediment 10ft 2 (version 2) | ecosystem: Environmental > Terrestrial > Deep subsurface > Rock core/Sediment | place: Rifle, Colorado... | reverse complement strand
GGCGGAAGCGCAAGATCAGGGAAATTGCGGAGGCTCCCACTGCTGCCAGAACGAGAACATCGACGATACCCTGCACCCACAGACCAGCAGCCCCCTCGATGCCAAGCGGGTTATTGATGGATGGAATAAGCCTGAAGGGGCCGGGTTGGAGCGCTGCCGTAATCGTCACCAACCCTGTTGCTCCAACGGCGAGCCACATCACAGACCGCCAGCGCCGAGATAGCAGCCGACCATTGGGAAAGAGTAAGAGCGTGAACGTAAATATGAGGGAGAAGCCGAGGGTGCCGGCCCACAGTCTGATCCACGCCATTATCACACCGCCCGGGAGCGCGCCCGGCCTCGTCACAAGCGCGTAGACCGCGTATTGTTCCGCGAAATCAGCAAGTGCGAGCAGGAGTGCTCCAGCCCCGAAAATCCAGCCGACGGGGTTCTCGGGGCGGCGCGAGGCAATCAGCGCCCCCACCGTCGCGAACGCCAGGGACAGTACTTTGAAGAGATTGCCTAAGAATGAGGCGGGATCGTTTACGTACTGAAGAAGCAGTCTGAGCGCCACGAGCGCCACGGAGAGCGCCCATAGGGACCAGGCTAGCCGAGCGAGGCGGAGCGCACGGCCGTGCAAACGCATGACCGGTTTGCTTTGTGCGTTCGCATCAGTGCTCAAGACTGCCTCCGCAGAAGAGGAAAGACGAACGGGGAGGTGCGCCCCTATGATAGCACCAATAAGCAAAATGAGCAGATCAGGCCGGGGCTGATCCGCTTCATTCTGCCAACCCGTGTTTTACTTCACCGTGATCGTCACCTTCTCGCTGTCTGTGTAATTCCCCGCCGCGTCGTAGGCGCGCACGAAGATGACGTGGTCGCCCTTCTCCGCCGCCGTGATCTTCCAGCGCGTCGAGTACGGCGGCGCGGTCGCGCCCTCCGACCCGAAGCCGTCAATGAAAAACACCACGCGCGCGACGGAGAGATTGTCCTGCACCTCGGCCTGGATGACGACGGACTCGTCCGTGCCCACGGGGAACTCCTGCCCCGCTTTGGGTGTGAGCAGACTCACTGTGGGCGGTGAGTTGTCCACCGTCGCCGGGACGGTCGAGGTCTCGAACGAGGGCGGCCCGCCCGCCGGGTCTTTCTTCACCAGCACCAGCCGCAGCGTGAACAGCCCGTTCAGCCCGGCGGTGTTCCACACCTGCAGGACGCCGTGCTCGATCTGCTCTCCCCGGTTACCTTCAATCTTCGTCCACTCCTGCGGGAACAGCCCCGGCCCGTAATCCACCCAGAAGTAATCGTAAGTCGCGGGATCGCCTTTCACCGTGCCGGAGACGGCGATGGTGCCGCGCAGGTACTCGAATGGCTGCGGGTCGAGGATGGCGACGTCCCCGGCGGGCAGACACGAGCTCCCCACTGGATCGTACTCGGTGGGCGGCTGCTCCAGCCCCACCGTGCGCACCCACTCCGCGGCCTCCGGCGGCAGAATCTCGTACACCCGCTTCTCCTGCAGTTCGAGCGGCGTGCAGACCGTGGCGCGCTTGCCCGTCTCTTTGTTGACCGTCACCGCCTGCCAGATATTGTCGGGCGTGGTCGGCTCGTGGCCCTGGATGAAAACCTCCTCGCGCGTGCGCGGGCAGTCCTCGGTGGGCAGGAGGCCCGACGGCTCGCACGCTTTCACTGTGACGATGCCGGGGGGCGCGTCCCATCCCTGCGGCGGCAATGATTGTGTCGCATACGCCGTCACCGCGTGCCAGATGGGCGCGGCCCCCGTGAGGCCGGTGACGCCCTTCATCTCCGTGTTGTCCGCGTTCCCCACCCACACGCCCACCGCGAGCTGCGGCACGTAGCCCACCGTCCAGTTGTCGCGGAAGTCGTTGGTCGTGCCGGTCTTCGCGCCCGCCGGGCGGTCTGGCAGTTCCAGCGGGTTGCCGCGCCCGAACGCGCCCACGCGCGCCTCGTTGTCCGAGAGCACGTTGTTGATCAGATACGCGAGTTCAGGGCTGAGGATGAGCTGGGTCTGCGGCGTGTCCATCTGGTATGGGATGCGCCCGAAGCGGTCCTCGATGCGCAGGATGCTGATGGGGTCGAGCGTGCGATAGAGAGGGCGCGGATCGTCGGCGGGCTGCCCGGCCATCACGCCCGAGTTGGCGAAGACGCTGAACGCATACGTCATGTCGAGCACGGTGACCTCGCCGCCGCCGAGCGTGAGCGCAAGTCCGTACTGCCCGAGTTCGAGCGTGTTGATGCCGAGCTGGTGCGCGAGCCGGACGACGGAGTCCACGCCCACGAGGTTGATCGTCTGCACCGCCGGGATGTTGTAACTGCGCGCGAGCGCCGTGCGCATGCTCACCGGCCCGTGGAATTTGCGGTCGTAGTTTTCGGGCACGTAGATGTCGCCATTCGCGAGCGGGAAATTCGTCGGGATGTCGAGCAGCATCGAAGCGGGCGAATACCCGACCCGGAACGCTTCGAGATACGTGAACGGCTTGAAAGCCGACCCCGGCTGGCGCAGGCCGTCCACCGTGACGTTGAAGTTGCCGGAGATGGCCGCGTTCCAATAGTTGAGCGAGCCGACCAGCGCGAGGATCTCACCCGTGCGCGGGTCGAGCGCGATAAGCGCGGCGTTGGTGACGTGATGATCCACGCCCGCATCGGACCCGTTGACCGGGGGGAGGAACGCGGCGGCCTGGCACTCGCCGCCCCCTTCGGCGGGGACGACGCCGTTGGGGTCGCCGCCGCTCAGCCGGGCGATCTGCGTCCGGGCGGCGCACTCGGCCTGATGCTGCAAGTCGAGGTCGAGCGTGGTGATCACCTTCAGCCCGCCCCGGTTCACCAGGTCTTCGCCGTCGTAGCCACGGCGGTTGAGGAGGGCGACGACCTGCTGCCGCGCGTACACGCTGAAGTGCGGGGCCTGGATGTCGAACCGCTGGACAGGCGGCTGGATGGTGATCTTCTCTGCTTTGGCCGCGTTCGCGTCTGCTTCCGTGATGAAGCCCTCGCGCGCCATCACGTCCAACGCGATCTCTTGCCGCTGCCTGGCTTCTTCCGGCGCGTCCACCGGGTTCAGCCCCGGCGATTGCGGGACGGCGGCGAGCATCGCGGCTTCGGCGAGGGTGAGGTCGGTGGCGTGCTTGCCGAAGTAGACGAGCGCCGCCGCGTCCACGCCGTAGGCGAGGTTGCCGTAGAAGTTGGTGTTGAGATACCACTCTAGAATTTGCGTTTTTTCGTAGCGGCGCGTGATCTCGGCGGCGAGGAGGATTTCGCGCACCTTGCGCGCGTAACTGCGCTCCGTGCGCTGCTCGAGCGGGATGAGGGTGTTCTTCACCAACTGCTGCGTGATGGAGCTGCCGCCCTGAATGGACTCGCCGCGCAGATTGGAGACGAGCGCGCGTGCGATGCCGACGAGGTCGTAGCCGGGGTTGGTGAAGAAGGTCTTGTCTTCGAGCGCGACGGTGGCGCTGATGACGCCGGGCGGGAGCGCGTCGTAGCCGGTGTACTGCCGGTCGCCGCCGCGCGGGTCAATCACCTCGTAGAGCACGTGCTGCCCGGTGCGGTCGTAGATTTGTGTGGTCTGGAAGAAATCGCCGTTCTCGGAGCTGAACGCGGCCTGTAGGGCCTCCGCCGAGGGCAGGTCGCGCGTGAAGTAGGCATAGATACTGGCGAGCACGCCCGCGGTGGCGACGACGACGAGCAGGAGTGCAAGCGCGAGGGAGAAGCCCGCTCCCGCGGCGGCGCGCAGCGTACGCTGTGTTCCCCTGCGGGCGAGCGCGCGGCGGGCCTGGCGGCGGCGAAGGACGGAGGTGGTGGAGGGCATAGATCACCGAAAAGGTTTCGATCTTCTAGAAAACTGGGTGTCAACGATGAACATAGCGTTTTTGTCGCCTACTCTCTTTTACACAGCAGCGCCCGCTCAACCCACGCTTTGGTCAACCCATTCCTCGTCATCTTCTCCGCCGAGTATAGCACGCCGCGAATTACGGCTTTACTATGACTTTCCCCAGGATCACCCGATCCCCCAGTTCCGCGTGCGGGCCGGAGACCGCCAGCCGCTCAGCCGTTTCTAGCAGATATAAACCCACTTCGAGCTGATACTCGCCCGGCGCGACCAAGGGAATCCATTGCCGCTTATCTGCGATGACCTCGCCGGGCGACCAGAACGATGTCGGGTATAGGCCGCCGCGCGGTCGCGCGTCGTCGCCTGCGGCCAGCGCGCCGTCCGGGTTGAGCAGATGCACGAACACCGTGTAATCTTCGGCCACCGACGCGAGCGATTTCCAATAGAAGGTGATCGTCGCGGGTGCGCCCGCCGCCACTTCGGTTGGAAACTCGGCGCGGTCAAGTGCGATGGCTTCTCCGAAGACTGTGCCCACCGCCTGAGCGCCACTCCCCGCATCAACTTTCCTCGGCGCGAGTTTCATTGTCCCGATGGGACTTGCGCGCGCCGAGGCGTCGGGCGAATCCAGCAGACGCAGGAACTGGCCGGTCGCCGGGTCAACGACGGCGACGGCAAGGCGGTAGCCGATGGGGCGCTGGGCCTCGTCGAGTGGCAGCGCGTATTCGTCGCGGACGAGTTGAGATGCTTCCCAGTAGGAGGTCGGGCTGAGGCCGGGGTGGTCGTGGGTCACTGTCGCAACGGGGATGCCGCGCGCATCCATCAACGTAACCTGGACGGCATAGTCCCGCGTGGGCGGCTGCTCGGCCTGCCAGTAGAGCGTGAGCCGGTCGGGCACGTCCACGCGGTATCCGACGAGGCGCAATTCGCCGCCGAAATCGCGCCACTCCGGCGCGGTGGTTCCGCTGATTTTCTCGTCCTGCAAATGGATGACCAGCGGCGAGTCGAAGTGATCCAGCCAGATGAATTTGAGCGCGGCGAGCGCGAACAGCACAGCGGCGAGTGATAGCAGGTAGTTCACGCTTGAAGCGTAACCCATCGTTGCGGGGAGTGGACTCTCAGGGCGGGCAGGTGCTTCAGGGTCGGGTTGGCGATGCGGGCGCGCCATCCAACGCCGGGGGACGAGCAGAGTTAATCCGACGAGAGCGGCGGCGACAAGGGAGAGAACATCGGCGAGGGCGCGCAGGGGCGTCTCGCCGAAATAAACGGTGACGGTGTGCTCGCCTGCCGGAACGGACAACTGGAGCAGCCCATCGTCGTTTGGCCCGGTCGGGACAGGCTTTCCATCCACGCGCGCCGACCAGCCGGGGAAGTAGAACGTGTGGAAGACGAGCGTCTGCGCGGCGGGGAGACTCAGGCGCAGAATTGCGCGGGTCGGTCCGCCGGTCGCCGCGATCAACGCCCCGGTCGGCAAGTCGTCGCGCTTCAATTTCACGTCGAGCGTCGCGCCTAAATCTGCGCCGGGGAAGGGCGGTTCCGTGGGCCTGAAGCGCGCGGCGGCGGGCGCGTATTCGCCCCAACTGGTGAGGCCGTAAATGCCGTAGCGCAGCTGCGCGCTGGAGGCGTCGGCGAGGGTGGGCCGGTCAGGCAGGGATTGCGTGCGCGGAGGATACAGGTAGGGCGCGGCGTTGGCGAAGAAGATGACCAGTCCGAGGCCGATCAGCCCTATGCGCCACCGCTGCCGCCCGGCCTCACGGGCCAGGCTCCCGCAGACGAGGGCGAGCAGAAACGCGCCGGGGTCGAGCCAGCGCCACGGGAATTGGAAGTTGCGCAGGAGGGGCAGGTTTTCCCAGAGAGGCGTCGAGAGGGGTGAGGCCAGGAAGACGGCTCCCAGCCCCATCAGTCCGCCGAGGAGGGTGATGACTTCGGTGTTTTCGAGCTGGCGACGACGCGCCATTTGGATCAAGGCCGGCTGGAGCGCAGCGAGGCCGAGCGCCAGTTGTCCCAGTCCCACCGTGACCGGCAGGGGCGGGTTGGTCAGCCCGGCCAGCGCGGGTTCGGGCCAGCGCAAAACATCGGCGAAGAAATGGCGGAAGTCCAGATCGGGCGAAGTGAGGACGAGGGTATATTGCGTGAGGCGATATTCGGAGAGGGCCGGCAGCCAGATGAATGCGGACAAAGCGGCGCCTACGGCGAGCGCCAGCGCCACAACGGCCACGCGCGGGCTGCGCGTTGTTCCGCCTGCCGCGTCATGGCTCAGAGCTGCGGCGAGACCGATGACGGCCAATGGCGCGGCGAACACGAGGCTGGAGGCGGTGTGGGAGAGGAGCACGGCGGCGAAGAGGAGCGCGGCCCAGACGATTTGTCGCGCGTTCGGTTGCCTGGCCACGTGCACGAGCGTCAGCGCCGCAAACGGGAACAGCCCCATCGCCAGCGCGTTCGAGAGGCTCCCCCGCTCGAAGGTGTGATAGAGCAGGTGCGGGGAGAGCACGTACGCCGCGGCGGCGAACACGCCTCCCGCCTCGCCATAGAGTTCACGCGCGAGCAGGAACATGCCCACGCCCCCCATGATCAGCGTCAGGCCGAATGCGACGTTCAGCGCGGCGGGCGCATGCGCGCCGACCAGCCAATAGGCCAGCGTGAGCAAATAGGCGCTGAGGGGGGGATAAAAGTTGAAAAGAGGATAGCCGTAGCCGAGGAACAGATCGGGCGACCAGCGCGAGAACCACACGCCATGCCGCAGCAACGCATTGATCTCGGCGATGCGGTAGAAGTGGAGCAGGGTGTCGTGGCCTTTGGGCGGCAGGCCCAGGAGGGGCTGCCCTACGATGACCAGCGCCGACCCCACGGCGAGCCACGGCAGCGAACGACGAATCATTTTCCCCCCTGAGCCGTCTTCTCCAGCACGACAAAATGGGACAACCCCAAAACGTTCAATGGGGTCTGCTCCAGCCCCTGCGCGGCGTCGCGGATGAGGCGTCCTATCGTCCCGAAGCGCGCGATCAAATTGTCGTAGCCCCCGAAGATGCGCGTACGTGTGACGATGCGCACCGGCAATCCGTCGAATAGTTTCCGCAGGCCGCCCGCGGTGTACGCGCGGACGTGCGGCGCGAGTTTGTTCCGCAGCGGGTCAGGCAGATAGTTGACGAGTGGGATGTTGCCGAACTTGTATTGCCCGCGCCAGTAGACGCCGTGCGTCTCCACCGGGTACCAGCGGTTGGGACAGAAGAGGAGGATGCGCCCGCCGGGCCGCGTCACGCGCACCATCTCCGCCGCCGCCGCGCCGTCGTCCTGCACGTGCTCGATGACTTCGTTGGAGAGAATCACGTCGAAGGCGTTGTCGGGGTAGGGCAGGTGCTCGCCCGCCGCGCAGACCACGAGCGGAGGAGCGAGGCGGCGTCCGGCCTCGGCGGCGCGCTCGAAATCGTATTCCAGTCCGAAGACTGCCGGGGTGAATTGGCGCAGTTTCTCGACGTAGACGCCGAGGCCGCAGCCGTTCTCCAGCACGCGCGCCGTTCCGAGCGCGAGTTGCGGCGCGGCCTCGCGGATCATCTTCAAGCGCCGCTCCTGCCCCGCGCGCCACACGTAAGACGGCTCGCCACGCAGCGCGGCCTTGTTGGGAGAATAGGTCGCCATCAGTGGACGATTATACCCCGTTGATCTTTTGCGAATTTTGTCTCAACAAAAGAGTCTTGGGATTCTGAGATTGGGATTTGACAGTTGCTTAATCTCCTCACTGGTATAATCGCCCGCATGCGTACTCGCGTTCAATCCCGCCAGCGGCAGCGCGCCTCGTGGCGATTGATCCTCGGGGTGCCGCTGGGCCTCACGCTGCTCGCCGCGCTCACCGGGTGGTGGGCATATACGACTTATTATTGGCGCGTGGAGGATAACGTCCTGGAGTTTTGGGGGCAGGTGCGAGACGTCGTCGCCCCGCACCCGGCGAACCTGCCCACGCCCATGCAGGCGGCGGGCATTCCCACCGTTGCCTTTCCTCCCACACCCTCGCCTGAGGCCACCGCGACCGCCGCGGCGACCACGGCGATCACCGGCCTCTCCACGCCCATGGTCGAGCCGACCGATCTGCCTCCCACTCCCACGCCGCTCCCATCGAAGGTCACGCTCACCGGCTTCAAGTACGAGCCGCAGTTGTTCAACAACTGCGGCCCGGCCTCGCTCTCCATCAATCTCAGTTATTGGGAATGGAAAGGCAATCAGAAAGACGTGGCCGCCGTCATCAAGCCTAACCAGTACGACCGCAACGTCTCGCCGCGCGAGCTGTACGAATATCTCCTTACGCAGGGCTTTGACGCCTACATCCGCGTGAACGGCGACCTCGACACGCTCAAGCGCTTCATCGCCGCCGGGTATCCGGTGCTGGTGGAAAAGGGCTACACCTGCGAGAAGGGCGAACGCTGCTCGGGCTGGTTCGGCCATTACTCGGTTTTCACTGGCTACGACGACGCAGAGAGTTACTTTATCACGCAGGATACTTTTCGCGGGCCGGACTTGAAACTCTCGTACGACTACGTGCTGACTAACTGGCGCGCGTTCGATTATCTGTACCTCGTCGTCTTCCCGGCAGGCGCGGAGCGCGACGCCGAGGTCGCCGCGCTGTTGGGAGCCGCCGCCGACCTCAACCGCAACTATCACGATGCGCTCGCCCGCGCGCAGAACGAAGCGCTCGCCCTCACAGGCGAGGACGCGGCGTTTGCGTGGTTCAACGTGGGCACCAACCTGTATTATCTTCAGGATTACGCCGGGGCCGCCGCCGCCTACGATCAGGCCCGGCAGACCGGGCTGCCCTATCGCATGTTGTGGTATCAGTTCGGCCCGTACCGCTCGTATTACCAGATGGCGCGCTATCAGGACGTGATTGACCTCGCCACCTTCGCGATAAGCGGGGCCATCGGCGAACCCGGCCTCGAAGAGGCCTACTTCTGGCGCGGGCAGGCGGAGGAGGCGCTTGGCCAGCGCGACCAGGCGATTGAAGATTACCGCACCGCCCTCGTCCGCCATCCCGATTACCAGAACGCGCTGGACGCGCTGGCCAAGCTGGGGGTGAGTCCGTGAGATCGTGAGATTGCACTGCGGCAGTTGACGCGAAGCGTGCACCTACAGAAGGCGAAGCCGCCCTGCGGCGGCTGAGCTCAGTCGGCGGAGGCTGACTTTGCCTTGTGTTGCCGCGATTTCAATTGCCGGAGCCGGATTGCAATTTCCAGCGCCAGAGAGAAAGGATAATCCACCATGCGTGCTCCCTATACACAGCTGTATCTGCACGCAGTCTGGGCCACGTGGGATCGGCTGCCGCTGATTACGCCCGACGTTGAGTTGCGCTTGTATGGAGAGATCAACGAGAAGTGTCGGGCGCTGAAAGCCCATCCACTGGCTCTGGGAGGGATGCCCGATCATCTGCACCTGCTGGTTCGGTTGCCGACGACCCTCGCGGTGGCGACATTGCTCAAGGAAGTCAAAGGAGCCTCGTCGCATCTGGTCACGCATGAAATCAAACCCGGCGAGTTCTTCAAGTGGCAGGGTGCCTACGGCGCGTTCACGCTTTCCAAAGACGAAGTTCCGCGCGTGATTGACTATATCCGCAACCAGAAAGAGCATCACGCCTCGCAGACTCTTTGGCCGGATTGGGAACGCTGCGAAATCCAAGATACGGATGACGATTGGGAAGAGTTCGCGAAGGGCGAGTAACACCAGTCGGCGGAGGCCGACTTTGCCTTGTGTTGCCGCGATTTGAATCGCTGGAAGCGCCCAACCAAAAAGGCCGGCGCATTCGGCCAGCCTTTCGTTCGGTGGAGGATGGAGGCTCGTCGTGAGGGTTATTTGCTTCTGTTCGCCTGCCGCCACTCCCTGAAGGCCTTGCGCAAATCTCGCTCGGCCTGCCGCAGGGTCTTGCGCGCATTGGCCAGCGCCTCGTGCGCGCTCTTGACCGTCTCCCTCGCCGCCTCACGGTTGGTCACCTGGCCGTTCTCGTCGAACCCGGCGTGCGCGCTCAGGATGCTGGCGGCGTTGTCGTGCTTGCCCTGCGCTGCGGCGACCTGCTGATTGAAAGCGGACAGCGCCGCTTCCAGCGCGGAGGTGTCTCTGCCTTTGGCTTTCTGCTCGTCAATGAACGTCTGCACCTTGCCCGCGAACTCGCCCGCTTTGTTCAGATGTTCCTGTTGGATGGACAGCCACTTCTGCTCGGCCTTGAACGCCGCCTCCAGCCGTTTGCCGCCGCCGGGGGCGGTGGCCATCCCGTCGTCCGCGTAGGCGGTGGAGGTGGGGGTGAACACGAAGCCGGCCAGCATGGCCAGCGCGGCGACCGCGCCGAAAACGCGCCACACAAGTTTGGTTCCGAAGTTGAAGGGTTTCATTTTTGTCTCCTGATTGAACCTTTCCGCTTGTTGCTCGAAGAATAGAGGCGCGGCATTAATTGCGTTCTGCTCCACTGTAAACTGCTTGTAAAAGAAGCCTTGCACCCGTGAGATACTTGTCCTACCGCCTCGTCAGGACTTCCCTCCTGGTCGGCGCGTTCTTCGGCCTCGACAAAATCGTCGCGCTCGGGCGGCAAGTCATCATCGCGCGCTACTTCGGCCTCGATCCGGTCCTCGACGCCTACAATGCCTCCAACAACCTGCCAGACACACTCTTCGCGCTCATCTCCGGCGGCGCGCTCGCCATCGCCTTCATCCCCGTGCTCACCGAGACGCTCGACCGCGAGGGCCGCGCCGGGGCGTGGAAGCTCTTCTCGCTCGTCGCCAACCTTGCCTTCGTCGTCACTGCGCTCTGTGCTGCGCTCATCGCGTTGTTCCCGCTCGTGCTCGTGCGCCGCGTCGTCACCCCCGGCTTCTCGCTCGAACAGCAACTGCTCGTCGCCGACCTCATGCGCCTCAACCTGATTGCCACGCTGATCTTCTCCATCAGCGGGCTGGTGATGGGCGCGTTGCAGGCTAACCAGCATTTCTTCCTCCCGGCCCTCGCGCCGATCTTCTACAACATCGGCCAGATCGTCGGCGTGATCTTGCTCAAACCGGCCTTCGGCATTCACGGCCTCGCCTACGGCGTGATCCTCGGCGCGGCGCTGCACCTTGCCATTCAAGTCCCCGGCCTCGTGCGCTACCAGTTCAAATGGACCCCGCGTCTCACCCTCGCGGACGACGGCGTGCGGCGCGTCCTGCGGCTGATGGGGCCGCGCATCCTCACTCTTGCGTTTATCAATCTCATCTTCATCGTCAATGACAGTTTAGCCTCCTACCTCGGCCCAGGCGCGATTTCCGCCCTCTTCTACGGTTGGCAAATCCTGCAACTGCCGGAAACGATCATCGGCACGGCGGTGGGGACGGCGCTCTTGCCCACGCTCTCCGAACACGTCGCGCGCGGCGAGCGGGCTGAACTCAAGCGCCTTTTGCGCCGCGCCATTGCCATCCTGCTCGCCATCACCATCCCGGTCGCGCTCGCCAGCCTCGTCCTCGTGCGCCCCGCCGTCAAACTCGTCTTTGAGGGCCGCGCCTTCACCGCCGAAAACTCAGAGTACGTCATCCTCGCCGCGCGGATGTTCCTGCTCGGCCTCGCCGGGCACGCGCTCATTGAAGTCGCTGCACGCACGTTTTACGCCCATCAAGATGCACGCACCCCGTATCGGATGGCCGCGCTCACCTTAGGCGTCTATGTCGTCTTCGCCTTTGCATTCTTGGGGCTATACTTTGGCATTGCCCAAAGGGGCATGTTCAACCCGTATCTCATCTTCACTGCCCTCGCGCTCGCCAACAGCCTCGCCTTCACCACGGAGGCTATCGTTATGCTCTTCATCCTTCACCGCAGAAACATCCTATGACACTTACACACTTACGCCCTTACACACTTTTCTTCTTCCTTTCCCTCTTTCTTTCCGCCTGTGCGCTGATCCGGCAAATCCCCGGGCTGCCCACGCCCGTGCCCAGCCACGCGGCCGGCCCCGGCAACCCGACGGCTGCGCCACCTTTCACTCCTACACCATCGCCCGCGCCGCCAACCGCGCCTGTCACAGTGGCCGTCAGCCCAACTGACACCCGCCCATCCCCGCCCACCGCGACGGCGACTGAACCACCTGACCCACCGACCGCTGGCGCGCGACCACCCGACCCTAACGCTTACGCCCTCCGCAAAATTGTGAGCGGGTTGGACGAGCCGGTTGACCTCAAGCACGCGGGCGATGGGTCGGGCCGTCTTTTTGTGATCGAGCAGCCCGGCCGCATCCGCATCGTCGAAAACGGCGAGTTGTTGCCCGATCCATTCCTCGATATCGAGCCCCTCGTCAACAGCCGTGGCAACGAGCAGGGTCTCCTCGGCCTCGCCTTCCATCCGGATTACGCGGCCAACGGCCTTTTCTACGTCAATTACACCGACGTGAACGGCGACACCGCCGTCGTGCGCTACTCCGTCCCCGCCGACCCCAACCGCGCCGACCCCGCGAGCGCGAAGGTGATCCTGCAAGTGGATCAGCCTTTCCCCAATCACAACGGCGGCGACCTCGTCTTCGGCCCGGACGGCTACCTGTACATCGGGTTGGGCGACGGTGGCTCCGGGGGCGACCCGCAGGGCAACGGTCAGAACTTGAATGCGCTCCTCGGCAAGATGCTGAGGATTGACGTCAATCACGGCGATCCCTACGCCATCCCGCCGGATAATCCTTTCGCCGGGCGCGCGGGCGCGCGGCCCGAGATCTGGGCCTACGGCCTGCGCAACCCGTGGCGCTATTCATTTGATCGCGCGACGGGCGACCTCTACATCGCCGACGTAGGGCAGAACGCTTACGAGGAAGTTGATTTTCAGCCGGCAGACAGCCGGGGCGGCGAGAACTACGGATGGGACAAATACGAGGGCTTCCACGCCTACGACGGCGGCGCGACCGACGGCCTCACCATGCCCGTGGCCGAATACGCGCACGCGGTGGGGGGGTGCTCGGTCACCGGCGGGTACGTCTATCGCGGCCCGAGCCTGCCTGCGCTGAACGGCGTCTACCTGTACAGCGATTATTGCTCCGGGCAGGTGTGGGCGCTGTATCGCACCGCTTCCGGCTGGGAGAACGTGGCATTGCTCAACGCCTTCTTCTTGATCAGTTCCTTCGGCGAAGACGAGGTGGGCGAACTGTATCTGCTCGATCACGGGGGCGGGGCGGTGTATCAACTGGTGGCCGCGCCGTAGGGACGATCTTGCGATCTTGCGGCGGTTGCATGAATTCGCCGCCCTTGATCTTCGGCGCCTCGTACGTCGCCCGGCAATCATCCGTTTCGAGCACGCCCGCGCCCATCAGTCCTTTCTCGAGGACGGCCCGCAGATGCCGCACCGTCTCTTCGTCCATCATGCCGCCATGGTCATCTCCTCCTTGGCGGTAAGTTAGGGTGACAGCCATGCCGCGCTGAGGTAAACTATACCCTATGCCTTCTTCGCCCAATCTGTATCGAAGCCTCTTCGAAGCCGCCAGCGACGGGTTGATCATCAACGACGTGGAGACCGGCCTCGTGGTCGAGGCCAATCCCGCGGCCGGCGCGATGCACGGCTATGCTCGCGAGGAATTCATTGGCCTGCACCCGACCGCCTACCTCCACCACGACAGTCATCACTTGTTCAGCAAGTACGTCCAGACGGTTCAGTCTGGCCGCGTGTTCGAAGCACTGATGGTTCACCTGCGCCGGGGCGGCGCACCGTTCTACGTAGAGCTGCGCGGGACGGCGTTCACTTATCAAGGCCGGTCGTGCCTCCTGGGCGTCGTCCGCGATGTCAGTGAGCGGGTCCAGGCCGAGCGGATGCTCCGGCAACGGGTGGAGGATCGCACGCGCGAGCAGTCTACACTGCTGGAGATCTCCCATACGCTGGCCTCCGCGCTGGAACTCCAGCCGGGTCTGATCCTCGTCCAATTGCAGGTGATTGTCGCGTATACCCATGCCGGGCTTTTCGCGCTGGAAGACTCGGCCCTGGTCGCCCTGGCCGTGCGTGGGCCACAGCGGCTGGAACAGGCCCTGCCTTTCAGCATCCCGCTGCACGACCCCGAGACCCCGGCGGTGCTGTTCAACGGGCACCAGCCGATCCGGATCGCCGACGTGTGGAGCGCCGACCCGGCGGCGCAGTTTCTCCGGGCGCTCCTGACCGATCAGGCGGCCGAGCTGTTGGAGGGGGTGCGAGCGTGGATGTGGGTGCCCCTGGCAGTGAAGGGCCGCGTCATCGGCGGTGTGGGCCTCGCCCACGCCGAGCCGGATTACTTCACGGCCCACCACGCCGCCCTGGCCCTGACGGTGGCCAACCAGGCCGCGGTCGCCCTGGTCAATGCGGAACTGTACCAACACGCGCAAACGATCGCCACACTGCAAGAACGCCAGCGCCTGGCACAGAACCTGCACGATGCCGTCAACCAGTCGCTCTTCTCCGCCGGCCTGATCGCCGAAGTCCTGCCGCGCCTGTGGGAGCGAAACCCGGACGAGGGGCGGCGGTCGCTGGAGGACCTGCGCCGGTTGACGCGCGGCGCGCTGGCCGAATTGCGCATGCTGTTGGTCGAGCTGCGGCCCTCGGCCCTGACCGACACTGAACTGGGCGACCTGCTGCGCCTGTTGGGAAGTGCGCACACGGGCCGGACGAACATCCCGGTCGCCGTGACCGTGGCGGGGCAAGGCGCCTTGCCCGCCGAGGTGCAGGTGGCGCTCTACCGTCTGTGCCAGGAAGGGCTGAACAACATCGCCAAGCATGCCGGGGCCAGCCGGGTGGAGATACATCTGCAACATGAGGCCGGCGTGGTGGAAGTGCGCCTCCGCGACGATGGCCGCGGCTTCGACCCCGAGCACACACCACCCGGTCACTATGGCCTGAGCATGATGCGCGAACGCGCCGAAGCCGTGGGCGCAGTGCTGTCGGTCACGAGCCAGCCGGGTCACGGCACCGACATCACCATCCGCTGGGCGGAAGCCCCCGAACAGAAGGCCCGCTGACCGTGACGCCTTCCCCGCCTATTCGCGTGATGGTCGTGGATGATCATCCAATGGTGCGCCGAGGACTGGCGACCATTATGATGGTCTTTGACGACTTGGAACTGGCGGGCGAGGCCGCCGGGGGCGAGGCCGCGATCCAACTCTGCGCCCAGATCCTGCCCGACGTCGTGCTCATGGATATGGTCATGCCGGATATGGATGGGGCGACCACGACGCGCGCCATCCGCCAGCAGTTTCCAACGGTGCAGGTCATTGCGCTGACGAGTTTCAAAGAGGCGGAGCTGGTTCAGAACGTGCTGGCGGCCGGGGCCATCGGCTATTTGCTCAAGGACGTGTCCGCCGACGAACTGGCCCAGGCCATCCGCGCGGCGCACGCCGGCCGCGCCACCCTCTCGCCCGAGGCCGCCCAGGCGTTGGTCCACGCCGCCACCCAGCCGCCCGCGCCGGGCCACGACCTGACGGAGCGCGAGCGAGCCGTGCTGGCCCTGATGGTCGAAGGTTTGAACAACACTCAGATCGCCGAGAGACTGGTCGTCAGTCCATCCACCATCAAATCCCACGTCAGCAACATCCTCTCCAAGCTAGGTGTCGCCAGCCGGACGGAAGCCGTGGCGCTGGCCGTCCGCCACCATCTCGCCGCCTGACCCAGCCCCTGATCTCCCCCAACTGGCGGATGTCGCCGGGGCGTGTTAGGTGTAATATGAATTCGCGCTCCGCGAATTTTTAGCCGCGGCCCAGCCCGAAGTGCGCACGGCCCTCCGTTTGTGGCTGTTGGTGGTTGATCGTGCTGCGCGGCTTGTTCGCTGTTCTGTTTGGCTGGGCCTGGTCTTCGAGACTGAGATGGAGTGTGCTAGGGTAAATTCACGCTTTGGCTGCCCCCCTGCCATGATCCGCCGCGTCTCATCGCCTCGCAATATGGTTAGCCCAGGCTGAAGGGCCTCCCCGATCCGGAGGAGCATAACGATGCCAACCAGGACGAAATCCCAACTTAACCAAGAGAATGCCGCCTTTCAGACGCGCCTGGCCGAACTGGAAGCCAAGTTGGCCCATCAGCCCTCCGGCGAAAAGACGTTGCCTGAGAGTGATTTGGCCGAGCGCAAGCAGCGCGAGGACATGCTGAAGGCTTCCGAACTTCGCTACCGGCGACTCTTCGAGACCGCCAAAGACGGCATCTTCATCCTGGATGCGGACACAGGCCGGATCACCGACGTCAACCCCTTCCTGGAAGATATGCTGGGTTACTCTCACACCGAATTGATCGGCAAGGCGCTCTGGGAGATCGGCCCGGTCAAAGACATCGCCGCCAGCCAGGACGCCATGCGGCACTTGCAGGACAAGGAGTACATCCGCTACGACAACCTGCCGCTGGAGACCAAAGCGGGAGAGCGCCGGCAGGTGGAATTCGTCAGCAACGTCTATTTGGTCGAAGGCTGGAGAGTTATCCAATGCAACGTCCGCGACATCACCTCGCGCAAACACGCCGAGGCGGGCATACATACGGCCAATTTAGAACTCGTGGCATTGGTGGCCGAACTGCAAAAGCGTGACCGGGAAATGCAGGTGCTTAACGGCATGCATGATCTGCTTCAGTCCTGCAAGACCCAGGCCGAGGCGTATCAGGTGATTGCCCTGAAGGCGAGTGAACTCTTCCTCGGGGGAAGTGGTTGTTTAGCGATCTTTCATGCCTGGGATCAGCAACTTGAGGCGGCCGCGCGTTGGGGCGATGAGGTGATGGTGGAGGCCCTCTTTTCATTGGAGGATTGTTGGGCGCTACGGCGTGGTCAACTTCACGAAGTCATAGATCCACAGGCGGGCTTGCTGTGCCGTCATTTTGTCCATCCACCGCAGACGGGCTACGTGTGTCTGCCGTTGATGGTCCAGGGTGAAACACTGGGGGTGTTGTGTCTCATCGGTATTGCCGCCTGGAAAGATGAGCGTCAGGTCAACCAGCATCAACTGGCCGTGATGATGGGCGAAGCGATCAAGCTGGCTTTGTCCAACTTGAAACTGCGGGAGGAACTGCGCGAACAGGCCACCCATGATCCGCTGACCGGCCTGTTCAACCGGCGCTACCTGGAAGAGAGTCTGTCGCGCGAGTTGTATCGGGCAGAGCGCCAGAAGAGCCCCCTGTGCGTCGCGATGCTCGACCTCGATCACTTCAAGCAATTCAACGATACGTTTGGGCATAGCGCCGGCGATTTGCTGTTACGCGAGTTCGGGCGGCTGCTGCGTGAGAAGCTGCGCAAGAGCGATATCGCGTGCCGCTATGGCGGCGAGGAGTTTGTGCTCATTCTGCCCGACTCATCGCTGGCGGATACCCGGCAGCGGGTGGAACAGATCCGGGCGCTGGTCGGGGAACTGCAGATCCGGCACGGCGGGCAACTGCTCGACACCATCACCCTGTCGGCCGGCGTCTCGGGGTCGCGTGAACACGGGTTTATCGGGCGTGAACTACTGCGCGCGGCGGACGAGGCCTTGTATGCCGCCAAGCAGGCCGGGCGCGACCGCGTCGTCGTTTACCAGGCGAGGGAGTCATCCACGTCAGCCACAGCCTCTCCAGGTTGAGCGTCGCCAGCCGCACGGAAGCCGTGGCGCTGGCCACAGGCCACCGGCTCATCGCCTGATACCCTCTCTTTAATCTCCCCCAACTGACGGAGGCCAATACTCCCCGGCGGATGGATGTGGCCGGGGAGTGTCTGTTGTAGCCTGTATTCATGACCAGAGTCTATTTGGCTGATGCCCAGCCCGCAGAGCGCTCGGCCCTCCGTCTGCTGCTGCTGGATCTCAACATGCAAATCGTCGGCGAAGCCGCCGACTGGCCCACCACGTTAGCCCAGGCTCCCGCCACCCACCCAGACATGTTGCTGGTGGATTGGAATTTGCTTCCCAATGGGTCCGGCGTAGCCCTGGCCGAACTGCGCATGGCCTGCCAAGCCGCGATTGTCGTTGTCCTCATCAGCCATCTGGATGCCCGTCAGCAGGCCGCGCTCTCCGCCGGGGCCGATGCCTTTATTAGCAAGGGCGAGACGCCCGACCGCGTCGCTGAACGCCTGCTCAGCGCGGCTGGGAGCTGGGAGCGTTCGTTCTTGATGACGCCCTCGAGCGGGTTTCAAGGCGGAGGCGCAGTTTCAAAACCGGCGCACTACGCTGTCCCGAGCGCCGGCGCAAACTCGGGCAGCTTATCCGAAGGATCGGGAGGCTCACATCATGAATAAAGGTGAATTCGAAGGCAAGTGGATGCAACTGCGGGGTCAGGTCAGAGACTGGTGGGGCAAACTCGCCGCCGACGACCTGGATCGGGTCGCCGGTAACTTCGACCAATTCATCGGACTGCTCCAGGAGAAGTATGGCTATACCCGCAGGCGCGCCGAAGAGGAATTCTACCGGCGGATGGCGCTGCTCCGAGAGATGCGCGTCGAAGAGGAATCTAAACAGCGGCTGGCGCAGCATGAGGCCCGCCCACAGAGCGGTGTCCCGGCGTCGTAATTCGGACGGCTGAACGCCTGCGCGTCGAGGGCATTCGTGCTTGATGACACCCCTCAAACACTGATACAGGACAGGTCAAGATGGTTAACTTCATTGTATGGCTCATCGTCGGGGGGATCATCGGCTGGTTGGCCAGTTTGGTTATACGGACGGATGCGCCACATGGCACACTGTTCAATGTCGTCGTGGGCGTCGTGGGCGCGTTCGTGGCCGGCCTTGTGCTGACGCCTCTGTTTGGCATCAGCACGATCAACCAGAACAATTTCAGCTTGCCGGCCATGCGGGTGTCGTTGCTGGGCGCCATCCTCCTGCTGGTGGTCGTCAGCCGCTCCCGCCGGGGAGCGCTGCGCGTGCGCTGAGCGGATTGAACACCGGCGCGCTCCGCTGCCTGGAGCGCCAGCGAAAACCGGGGCAGCTTATCCGAAGGTTCAGGAGGCCCACACTATGAACAAGGATGTATTCGAAGGCAAGTGGGAGCAAATGCGGGGGCAGGTCAGAGAATGGCGGGGCACGCGGCGCGTCACCGACGACGACCTGGATCGGGTTGCCCGTAAGTTCGACAAATTGATCGGCGTGCTCCAGGAGAAACATGGCTACACCCGCGAGCGCGCGGAAAAGGAGTTGAACTGGCGGATGGCGAAGCATGTAGCCCATCAGAAGAAGAGCCATGTCCCGACGCCGTAATGCGGCGGGCTGAAGGTCAGGGCTTGTGCCCTGGCTGGCGCTGAAATAGGCACCAAGCACGGTTAGTTGGGAAACACGGGCAACCCGTGTATCCCAAACACTCACACAGGAGAAGACAAGATGGTTAACTTCATCGTATGGCTCATCGCAGGGGCGATCATCGGCTGGCTGGCCAGTCGGATCATGGGGACGAATGGGCAGCAGGGCCTACTGCTCGATATCGTGGTGGGCGTCGTGGGCGCGTTCGTGGCCGGTTGGTTCCTCACCCCGATATTTGGCATCAGCACGATCAACCAGAGCAACTTCAGCCTCCCGGCTTTGCTGGTGTCGTTGCTGGGCGCCGTCCTCCTGCTGGCGGTCGTCCGGCTCTTCACCCGGGGAGGGCTGCGCACGCGCTGACGGTTTTGCTTTACCTTACGATCACAGGATTACCCGTTACGGGGTAATCCTGTGATCAAAAGAGAAGGGGTGCGGCGCCGCAACCCCGCCGTAGAGTTGTACGAAACAACCGGCCCATGTGCCCAAATGAGCTGTGTCCTCAGCGTTCGATGAGGACCCTGCTCAGAGCGAAGCGAGGTCAAAATGTCAGAGAGACAAGTGTCAGAAGTCAGAACGTCACAACGAGAACCAAACCGAGAACAACGCATCTTCACGTTTAAAGCCACCTATATGATCTGGCTGCTATTGGTCATGCTCGAAGGCCTGATCGCGCTCCGCATCGGGCTGAAGCTGATCGGGGCCAACGCCGATAGCCCGGTGGCCACCCTGATCTACGGCTTCACCAACCTGTTCCTGTTCCCCTTTGCGGGGTTGACGGGCACACCCACGGCCGGTGGCATGGTGCTGGAAATTTCTTCCGTCATCGCCATGCTGGTGTACGCCCTGGCGGGGTGGGCCTTTGAAAGAATGGTCTGGGTGATTTTCTACCGCCCGCGTGAAGCGGCGGTGGCCGTCACTCAAAGGACGAGCAGCGAGCAGCACACTGAGTAAACACAGGAGAAGACAGTAATGGACAATCATAGCGACCAACTTGAGGCCGATGCCAATCATCCGGGGAGCTTTTTCGCCGGGCTGCTGCTGGGAGGCCTGGCGGGCGCCGGGGCGATGCTGCTGCTGGCACCGCAATCGGGGAAAAGGACACGCGCCAAAATCCAGCTGAAAGGCATAGAACTGCGCGACCAGACGGCCGAAGCCGTGGAAGACGCGGCGGCGCAGGCCCGCGTCAAAGCCCGCCAGATCACGGCCAACGTGCGCGAGAAGGCCAAAGACCTCCAGCGCCGCGGTCAGGATATGCTTGACGAGCAAGTGGCACGTGTGTCCGCCGTCGTCGAAGCCGGGAAAACGGCCGTCCAAGGTTCCTGAGGCTGACCACGGCCTGCCGGACGCGCGTATGCCGGGGTGAATTTGATATTGCAGGAGACACAAGGAGACACCATGTCTGACTATCAGCAGAGCAATGAAGTGGCTGTGGATCGCCGCGAAGAAACGGTGACCACGCAACAACCTGGCTACGCGGTGACCGAGCAGGTCACACGCGATGTGGCGGCGGAGCGGCGGCTTGGCACGTTCCAGGTCACACGGATCACCTGGACCATTCTGGGTATATTGGAGATTTTGCTGGCCCTGCGCTTCGTGTTGAAATTGATTGCGGCCAACCCGAACGCCGGCTTCGCCGTTTTCATGTATGGCATTACGGGGGTGTTCGTTGTGCCGTTCACGGGATTGGTGGCGACGTGGTTCTCCGGTGAAACGATCCTCGAAGTGACGACGCTCATGGCCATGGCGGTCTATGCGCTGCTCGCTTGGGTTGTCGTGCGCGTGATCCCCATCGTTACGGATCGTGCCAGCGCCCGCACGGTCACGCGCTCGACACGCGAGCAGACGCCGGGCGGCGCCGGCAACGAGCGTACGAGCCACACCAACTCCAGCGGCTAACAACACCGGGTAAGCCCAACGGCGG
>Ga0209109_10000495_pt1 | contig 20905 bp, 23 predicted proteins | sample Rifsed10ft2_FD_184004 | JGI IMG/M metagenome (GOLD analysis project Ga0209109, IMG submission 184004) | Soil microbial communities from Rifle, Colorado, USA - sediment 10ft 2 (version 2) | ecosystem: Environmental > Terrestrial > Deep subsurface > Rock core/Sediment | place: Rifle, Colorado... | reverse complement strand
TTATCTGAGCTGAGGAACCTGTTGTGCAATGGTTTCGTAGGGGCACGGCATGCCGTGCCCCTACGCGTTTTCCGGGAGCGGGCGCGACCTTTGGGGCCGTGCGCCGGTAGTATCTTCACACAGGGCGGGGATGGGGTTCGCATGAAGACGGCTCTTCTTCTGGTGATCGGGTTGCTCGCCGCCGCCGCCCTGGCTTGCGCCTCGACCCCGGCCACGCTGCCACCGCCGCCCGACACCTCCGTCTTCGACTCAGGCCGGACGGCCTACGGCTTCTTCCCCTCGCCGCCGCTGCCGACGTACGAGAGCGTCCTGGAGACGTTCCAGGCGATGGGGGAACACGGCGATGTCGTCCTGATCCAGCAGAACATCCCTTGGGACGAGTTCATCGAGGACAGCGAGGGGGAGTCACAGACGATCACCGACATCCGCAACCAGGTCATCCTGGCGAGGCAGAACGGTTTGGAGGCGGTCTTCATCGTCGACCCGCTCAATGGGCTCAACCGGCGCGAGTTCTTCGGATTGCCGTCCGAATGGACCGACGCCACTTTCGCCACGCCCGAAGTGCGCCAGGCTTTTCGGAATTTCACCTTGCGCGTCCTGCGCGAGATTCATCCGGGTTACCTCGGGTTGGCGTCGGAGATTAACACCTACGCCGACGCCCACCCTGAGGATTTCGCCAACTTCCTGAGCCTCTACCGCGAGACCTACGCCGCCATCAAGGCCGAAGCCCCCGCCACGCAGGTCTTCGCCACCTTTCAATGGGAGGACCTGAACAACCTCATCCCGGGCGCCTCCGAAGGGAGGACGCCGTATTCGATCAACTGGGATCAGGTCGAGGCGTTCGAGCCCGAGCTCGACGTCTGGGGCATCTCGTCCTATCCCTTCGTCGTTTTCCCTTCGGCCGACGAGATCCCCGACGACTACTACGTGCCGCTCCTGACCCGCACCGACAAGCCGCTGGCCGTGGGCGAAGGCGGCTTTACCTCGAGGCCGATCGGTCCTTTCAGCGGCACGCCGGAGGATCAGGTCGGCTACCTGGAAGCGCTGCATGGCCAGATCGGTGAGCGATTGGCGATCTGGATCTACCTCCTTCTCAGCGATTTCGATCCCGACGAGTACGCCCAGGCGATGCGCGACCAGGGGCGGGCAGAGGTGGATATCGAGGCACTGGGGATGTTCAGCGCCGTCGGGCTGCGCCAATCGGACGGAACAGGCAAGTCGGCGCTGGCGGTGTGGGACGCGTACCGGGAGGCCGACGGGTAGCCCCACGCTTCGTAATCAGCCTGGGGTCCGGCCCGGCCTTAGGACTAGTCCGATCGCTGAAGGCTGATCACTGTTGCAACCGGCCGGTGCGGCCTGCCTGCCGTCGGTCAAGTCCTCTCGATCGAGGCCAGCAGCATCTCCATCGCCGCTTCGGCCGAGCGTTCCTTGTTCGATTGCCGGTCGCCCTGCCAGACGTGCTCAGCGGCGGTCTCCCCGTCGCGCGTGCTGAGGGCGATCCACGTCAGCCCGACCGGTTTGCCGGGAAGGCCGCCGGTCGGTCCGGCGATGCCGGTGACCGACAGACCGACATCGGCGCCCAGCGTCTGCCGTGCGCCGCGCGCCATCTCGATCGCCGTCTCGCGGCTCACCGCGCCGTGCTCGTAGAGCGTCTGGTGATGCACCCCCAGCAGCCGCTCCTTGGCATCGTAGGCATAGGCGACAATCCCCCCCAGGAAGTAGTCCGATGACCCGGCGATATTGGTTAGACGGTGGCCGATCAAGCCTCCGGTGCACGACTCGGCCAGCGCCAGGGTCATGCCGCGGGACCTCAGCGCTGCCCCGATCCGCGCTTCGAGCGACTCAGTCATGCCATCCCGCCTCCAGGAGGACCCTGATTGTATTCCCTCTCGATGGAGCGACTCCTTGGGGATTCACCCTCACCCCAACCCTCCCCCTCAAGGGGGAGGGCGGGGTGAGGGTGGATGCCCAATGTCTCCCTCCCCCGTCCGGGTCCGTTGACACCGCCCGAGCCGCCCTGTATCCTCCGCGTGTGACCCAACTCTCGTTCACCGGGTACGCGCCTCGAACCTGGACGATCGGCGACCTCGTCCGCTACCTGCGCCAAACGGTGGAAGCCGACTTCCGGCTGCAGGACCTGTGGGTGAAAGGCGAAGTCTCCAACCTCTCCCGGCCCGGCTCCGGACACCTGTACTTCACCTTGAAGGACGCCGACGCCTCGCTGCGCTGCGTCATGTGGCGGTCGGACGCCGTGCGGCAGCGCTATCTGCCGCGCGACGGCGAGACGATCGAAGCCCACGGCCATCTGGGGGTCTACGAATCGGCCGGCCAGGTGCAGCTCTACGCCGACACCCTCCGTCCGACGGGGGAGGGCGAGCTGTTCCAGGCCTTCCTGCGTCTCAAGGCCAGGCTCGAGGCGGAAGGGCTGTTCGATCCGGCGCGCAAGCGGCCGCTGCCGGAATGGCCGAGGCGCATCGGAATCGCCACGTCGCCGGCCGCCGCCGCGCTGCGCGATGTCATCCACGTCTTGCGGCGCCGCTTTCCCCTGGCCGAGATCATCCTGGCGCCGACGCCGGTCCAGGGGCCCGAAGCGCCGGCCGGGATCGTGGCGGCCCTGCAGGCGCTCAATCGCCACGCTGCACCCGACGTGATCCTGCTCGTGCGCGGCGGGGGCTCGCTGGAGGATCTGGCGGGGTTCAACAGCGAGGAAGTGGCGCGCGCCGTCGCCGCCTCGCAGGCCCCGATCATCAGCGGGATCGGCCACGAGACCGACTTCACCATTGCCGACTTCGTCGCCGATGTGCGCGCCCCGACCCCTTCGGTGGCGGCCGAACTCATCACCCCGGACCGCCTCGAATTGGCCGAGGCCGTCATCGGCGCGCGCGTGCGGGCGCTGAGGCTCCTCGAGCAGAGCCTGCAGGCGCGCCGCGACGCATTGCGGGAAGCGCGCCTCGAACTCGCAGCGGGGGCGCCGCGCGCCCGCCTGGCCAACGCCCGACAGCGGGTCGACGAGATGCAGCTGCGTGCCTTGCGCGGCTCGCGGTCGCAGCTGGCGCTGCGACAGGCCTCCGTGCGCGGGCTGGCGCAGACGCTGCGCGCCGTCGGGCCGCCGGCCGTCCTGGCGCGCGGCTATGCCGTGGTGCAACAGACGGCGACCGGCGCCATCGTCCGATCGGCGGCGCAGGTCCGCCCGGGGGAGCCTCTCGACATCCGCGTTCACGACGGCACGTTCCCGGCGACCGCCGGTGCGCCGAAGAAAGGTTGAGTCCCGACGATGCCCAAGGCGAAAGCCAAGCCACCGGAGGAGTTGACGTTCGAGCAGGCGTTCGAGGAGTTGCAGGAAGTCGTCGCCGGCCTGGAATCCGGTGAGCTGGCGCTCGAGGATTCGCTCAAGCTATTCGAGCGCGGGCAGGGGTTGGCCGATCGCTGCAGCCAGCTGCTCGAACACGCCGAGCTCCGGCTGCGCCAACTCGTCCCCGACGAGCGCGGCGGCTACAAGGAGGAGGACCTCGAGGTGGAGGAATAGGGAGGGCGCGCCGGCCCTTCGACTGCGGCCGCAGGACGGGACGACCTTCGGCCACGATGGCTGGCGGCCTCCGCTCAGGGAGGTCATGGGCTTTTCCACCAGGGCATCCTCCGCGCTGAGCGGAGGCCGAATCGCCGAAGGCGATCGGCCGCAGTCGAAGCGCTGGAGAGGCAGGAGACTTGTCCGATGAAGTGGATCACGCGCGAACACGTCAAGGTCGATCGGGTCGCCTGCCCCTGGCTCATCCATAAGTTCGTCGATCCGGCGGCAGAGTTCATCTTCGTCCCGGCGGACCGGGTGGCGGATGAGGCGCAGCGGCTCGGAGCGATTCCTTTCGACGTCACCGGCGCCGAGTTGGGGCATCACGGCCAGCGGTGTTCCTTCGAAGCCATCCTCGACAAGTATGAGCTGACCTCCGACCCGGCCCTGGTGCTGCTCGGCCGGATCGTCAACGGCGCCGACACCGACAACGCCCTCTACCGCCAGCCGGAAGGTCCCGGCCTGACAGCGGTCGCCGAGGGCTTTCGTCAGCTCGGATTCCGTGACGATCATGAGATCAACGCCGCCGAGGGGGTCGTCTACGACGCGCTCTACGCTTATTGCCAAGGGATGATCCGCCAGGGGCGGCCGCATGGGGCATCCCCGGACTGACTTGGTCCTGCTCTTCTCCAGCCGGGCCCTCCGCCTGTTCGGCTTTGGGTTTCTTTCGGTCAACCTCGTCCTGTTCTTGACCGGTCTCGGCCTGACCGGGGCGACCGTCGGACTGATGCTGAGTCTGGCCTTGCTTGGCGACGTCGCCCTTTCCCTGCTGATCACGACGTCGGCTGACCGTATCGGTCGACGGCGCATGCTCTTGGTCAGCGCGCTGCTGATCGTCTTCGCCGGCGTCGTGCTCGCCTCGACCGACAACCTGTGGTTGATTGGCGCCGCCGCCTTAGTGGGGGTCCTCAGCCCCAGCGGAAATGAAGTCGGGCCGTTCCTCTCCATCGAACAGGCCGCTCTCTCCCAGATTGTCCCCGACTCCCAGCGCACGCGCTTGTTTACGCGGTACAACCTGGTGGGTTCGTTGGCGGCTGCCCTCGGTGCGCTGGCCAGCGGCCTGTTCATTTCCGGGTTGCTGGCTTCCGGCATGGTCCGCGAGCAGGCCTATCGCTCGACAATCATCGTCTATGGTGTGGTGGGCGTGCTCCTGGCGCTGATCTTCCTGCGGCTGTCAACCGCGGTGGAAGCCCCGGCCGCCCCGCCGGCGGGGCCGCGGCGCCTGGGGCTGCACCGCTCCCGGCCGGCGGTGCTTCGGTTGAGCGGGTTGTTCGCATTGGATGCCTTCGCCGGCGCGTTCTTGATTCAGAGCTTGCTGGCCTACTGGTTGACGCTGCGCTTCTCCGTTCCACCGGCGGCGCTGGGCGGTATCTTCTTCGCCGCCAACCTGCTGGCGGGCTTTTCCGGCCTGATCGCCGGCCGCCTGGCCCAGCGTTTCGGATTGATCAACACGATGGTCTTCACCCACTTGCCGTCCAACATCCTGTTGATGGTGGTGCCGCTGATGCCCACCTTGCCGACCGCGGTGGGGATGCTGCTCCTGCGGTTCTCGATCTCGCAGATGGATGTCCCGACACGTCAGTCCTACACAATGGCCGTCGTCAGCCCGGACGAACGTTCGGCGGCCGCCGGCGTGACGACCACCGCCCGATCGGTCGGCGGACTGCTCTCCCCGACGATCAGCGCCCAACTGATGGCGCTGCCGGGGCTGATGGCCGTCCCCTTCTTCGTTGCCGGGGGCTTGAAGATTGTCTACGACGTGCTGCTGTACCGTGGGTTTCGCAGGGTGAAACCGCCGGAGGAGGAGGCAGATCGGTGATGGATTCGTAGGGGCACGGCATGCCGTGCCCCTACCAGGAACCGCCGCGAGTCATCCACGACGAGGAAAGACCATCTTCGGCAGCTGCTCCGCTTCCGGCGCCCGTAGCAGCCGCGCCGCCAGGTAGTAAAGCCCTCCCCCCAACGCCACGCCACCCAGGCCGATCAACAGATCGCCGCGCCCGTGACTGACGGCGATCCAGGCGATCAATCCCACGGTCATCACCGTGGAGGCGCCGACCGCCGCCAACACCCCGCGCTGGATCTGGCGCCAACCCAGGCCGTCGAGGCGGCGGCGGATCAAGATGACCAGTATCGTCGCCTCGATCGTTGTGGCCAGGCTGTTGGCCAGCGCCAGGCCCCCGACCGGCTGCCACCCGAAGCGGGCGAAAGCCGACGTCAGCGTCAAACTGAGAATGATGTTCAGCCCCATGGCGACCAGGCTGGCGAGCGCCGGCCGCAGGGTGTCCTTCAAAGCGAAGAAGGCCCGCACCACGACCTCCAGTACGGCGTGGGCCGGCAACCCGACGGCATACCAGAGCAAGGCCCACGCCACCAGGCTTGTCGATTCGGCGGTGAAGGCCCCGCGCTGGAAGAGCATCGCCACGATCGGCGTCCGCAGCAGCATCAGTCCGACCGTCGCCGGCACGGCCAGGAACAACACCCCTCGCAGCGTGCGCGCCAGCGTCAGCCGCAGCTCGCCCAGAGCGCCGCTGGCCGCCTGCGCCGAGAAAGTCGGCAGAGCGGCGATGGCTGTCGATTGAGCGATCAGCGCCTGGGGCATGAGCATGATGCTGAAGGCGTTGGTCAGCGCCGTCAGACTCCCGGTCGGCAGGCCGGAGGCGATGATGGCGTTCACCAGGAAGTTGATCTCGACGATCCCGACGCTCAGCAGGCGCGGCGCCATCAGGCGAAACACCTGGCGCACCGACGGATCCGAGAGGCCGAGCGTCGCGTGGTAGCGTGCCTGCCGGTGCCGCAGGCCGGGCAGCTGGATCACCAAGTGCAGGCTGGCGCCCAGGACATAGCCCCAGGCCAGGCCGTCGACCCCCATTCGCGGAACCAGAAAGACAACGCCGAGGATTACCCCCAGGTTGCTCATCGCCGGCGCCAGCGAAGGCAGCAGGAAATGCTGGTGCGCGTTGAGGACGCCCATCAGCAGTCCGCTCAGGCCGAACAGGATCGGCGCCAGCAGCTGGATGCGAAGGAGCTGAACCGTCAGGGCGATCTGCCCGGGGTCGTCGAAGCCGGGGGCGACGACGTGAGTGATAAGCCACGGGGCGAGCACGAAGATCAGCGCGGCAAACGCCGTCAGCGCCAGGAAGACCAAGTTGGCGACCGACGAGGCCAATCGCCAGGCGGCGGCGCGAGCGTTCCCCGTCAGCAAGCCCGTGAAGGTCGGTACGAAGGCGGAGGCCAGCGCCCCGCCGGCGAGCAGGCTGAAGAGCAAGGCCGGCAAGCGCAGGGCGGCGAAGTAGGCGTCCAGGCCGGCGCTCGTCCCGAACGCGGCCAGGACCATCATCTGCCGCGCCAGACCGGTGAGGCTGGCGATGAGGAAGCCGAACATCACCACCCCGGCGGCGCGTGCGATACGTTGGTCGACGGCGCTGTCCACGGCGGCGGATTATAGAGCAGGTATCACAGGCCTGTCATTGCGAGGAGCCCCGGTCGGAGACCGGGGCGACGTGGCAATCTCATCAACGCGGAGATTGCCACGGCGTCCCTCGACAAGCTCGGGACGCCTCGTAATGACTTCCCTCCTCTGACCACCGACCATAGGCCACTCCTCCGAACACCGGCTGGCAATGTGAGTAGAATTGTGGCGCGGGCCCCACGGGCGCGAGGCGGATCATCGAATGACTTCCGGCAGGACAACTCTCGGCTGGCTGCTGCTCGTCTTTGGCGTCCTGGTCTTCATCTGCGGCGTTTGTTCGATGAGCACGCCGCTGCTGGTCGGACCGACGCTGGGCGGCCTGACCGGGGACGGCGGCGGCTGGTTCAGCGACAACTTCGACTCGGGCAACTGGAGCTCGGGCTCGTCGGACTGGAGCTCGGGGGATTGGGGTTCGAGCGGATCCGATTCGGGCAGCTGGGATTCGGGCGGCTTTGACTCAGGGAGCTGGGATTCCGGCGGCTCCGACAGCGGTTCATGGTAGGGCGGCGATGTTCCTTGTCGTGATCGGGCTCGTCATGATGGTCGCCGGGTTCAATCTTGTTCGGCAGGGGAACCGGATGGCGCCGGCGATGCCGGCCAGGGCGCGCCGTGCGCCGGCCCGCCCCGCCGCGCCGGCGACGCCCGCCGCCGTCTCTGGAGGGAAACCCATGGCTCGTCCCCTTTCGGGCAAAGCCGGCCAGTTCGGCGCCGCCGGCCCCGGGAAGCGACTGACCTACAAGCACCCCGAACGCGGCTCCTTGAGCGCCGCCATTCTGGGGACGATCCACTACGCCGAGTTGTGGCAGCGGCGCAAGGCGCCCAGCGAACCGTGGGTTCCGACGGGCAACATCTTCACCGCCCACTGGCTGGGCGACACGCTGCTCTACCATTGGAAGGATCGGCTGTACGTGCTCGACTCGTACGACATCATTACCGACGCCGAGATCTCCCAGCAGATCTTGCCCGCCGCCAAGCAGTTCGGCCAGAGCGACGAGACGGCCGAAGTCTCCTTCGCCTATCCGCCGGCCTCCTGGACCGTGACCGACATCGGCAAGTTCCAGGTGGAGGGCATCGAGGGCAGCGGGCTGCGCCTGCAGGCCGGTGCCGTCGGGCGCTTCTTGCACGCCCGCGGCGGCTCCGGTAACGAGGGGCAGGCCCTGGTGGTCGAGGACTATCAGGAGGGCGGCGGCGGACAGGACACCGCCTGGCGCGGCTGGCTGATCTCCTGGGACGAACTCGAATCGGTCAAATGATCCGGAGGAGGAGACTCGATGGGTAAGAACCGCGACTGGTTGATCGGCCTACTGACTCTGACCGGCGCCCTGATTCTCGGCCAGGTCATCTCGCGCCTGCTGGCGCCGGCCTCGTGGGACATCTTCGCCGCACGCCTGCCGGTCATTCTATCGATGATCGCCTTCTGGGGGCCGATCGTCGCCAGCGTGGCGGCCGCCTTCGTCGTCATCACCATGCGCCTGCTCGGCTTCGGGTCCCTGTCGGAGATCCGACAGGAATCGGTCGACCAGAACAACCCGGCGCCGGCGATCGTCTTCGTCGGGACGCTCGTCGCCAGCCTGATCTTCCTCGGCCTGGTCATCCGCACCTGAGCCGCCGGCCGGCCGGCGCGGCCGGCCCGCCACCGCCCTGCTCGATGATCCGCCTATTCCACCGCGATCGCCGCGGCGCCACCCGTCGCGACGTACCTCTCGACAAGCTGCCGCGCCTGCTGCGCCAGCCGGGCGGGATGGTGTGGCTGGACTTCTCCGGCGAGCCGCCGGAAGTCTGCGAGCCGATCCTGCGCCAGGCGTTCGGGTTTCACCCCCTGGCCATCGACGACGCCCTGCAGGAGACGCACGTCCCCAAGCTCGACGACTGGGGCGAGTACCTGTACGTGGCGATCCACGCCATCCACTATGACGCCGCCCGCGAGACGCCGCTCACCACACATGAGATTGACGCTTTCCTGGGCGCCACGTACCTGGTCACCCATCACGACGACCCGCTGCCCGAAGTGGACCGGGTCTGGGAGCGGATCGGCAAGGACGAACGCTATCTGGCCGACGGTCCGGACCACCTGTACTACACCCTGGCGGACGAGATCATCTACAGCTACCTGCGCAACATCGAGGCCATCGACGAGACCATCGAGGCCTTCGAGGACGCGGTCTTCGAACGCCCGGAGCCCGAGACGCTCGAAGGCGTCTTCGCCCTCAAGCGCGGACTGCTCCAATTGCGCCGGATCGTCGGGCCGCAGCGCGAGGTCTTCAACAAACTCGCCCGCGATGACCTGCGGGTGATCGACCGCCGGGACCGCATCTACTTCCGCGACGTCTACGACCACCTGGTGCGGCTGCACGATATCAACGAGAGCATGCGCGACCAGGTGACGGGGGTGGTCGAGATCTATCTCTCGGTCACCAACAATCGTATGAACGAGATCATGAAGACCCTGACCCTGATCACGACGATCTTCATGCCGATCTCGTTCCTGGTGGGTTTCTTCGGCATGAACTACTTCGCCGCGCCGGTGCTGTTCGGCGAATGGACTACGCCGTCGTCCTTCGCCTTCACGATCTTCGTCTTGACCCTCACGCCCCTCGGCTTCCTCATCTGGTTCCGTCGGCGGAAGTGGCTGTGAAAAAGGGCTGAGGTTGAGCGGCTGGCAACTCGCCCTCACCCCTGATCCCTCCCCCTGCATCGGCTGGAGCCCGAAGCAGCAGGATGCAGGCTGAAGAGGGGCCGACACAAGCCGGGGGAGGCCCACAGGGCTGCTTCGCGAGGGTAGGGGTGGGGGGACAGCAGAGTCGCACTCATCCCACTCGCACGAAAGAAGAGGCCGACCATGTCGTATGGAAGGTCCGCCCGCTGGTACGACACGATCTACGGCTTTAAAGACTACGCCGCCGAGGCCGAGTCGGTGCGAGCCTTGGTGACCGAGGCTCGGCCTGGCGCCCGTCGGCTGCTCGACGTCGCCTGCGGCACCGGCGAGCATTTGCGCCATCTGCAGGCATTCTTCGAAGTCGAGGGGATCGATGCCAGCCCGGACATGCTGGCCGTCGCTCGGGAGAAGCTCCCCGGCGTGCCTCTCCACCCGGCGGACATGCGCGCCTTCGATCTCGGCCGAACGTTTGACGCCGCCATCTGCATGTTTAGCGCCGTCGGGCACCTGGCGGACGAGGCCGAATTAGTCGCCGCGGTGCGAGGCATCGCCCGGCATCTCGAGTCGGGCGGCGTCTTCCTGCTCGAGCCGTGGCTGACGCCGGAGGCCTACACCCCCGGCAAAGTCCATGGGCTGTTCGTCGACAACCCCGACGTGAAGCTGGCGCGCATCAACGTCAGTCAGCTCTCCGGCCGAACCTGCGTGTTCGATATGCACCACCTGGTCGGCACCCCCGACGGCGTCGAACACTTCGTCGAGCATCTCGAGTTGACCCTCTTTCCCCTCGACAGCTATCGGGAGGCGCTGGCCGCCGCCGGCCTGTCGGTTCGCTTCGACCCGAACGGACCCACAGGGCGCGGGTTGTTCATCGGTGTCCTACCCGGGCCGTCGACCTGAGGCCGTCTCGCACAACGCCCGCCGGATCAGGGCCGAAAAGGTCGAGAGGAGTCGCGCCGCCTGGAGCGCCGTTGACGATTCGCTCCCACCCCTACCCGTCCCAGGCAGCGGGCGAAGCGTCGCGTTTCTTCGGGGAGGGGGAAGGGGCGCGGGGTGCCTCCGGCCGAGCCGTGCTCGCCACCGGAAGCACCTCCATCGGGGCGTGAAAAGGCCCGCCCTCCAACTGGCGAGGGCGGGCCCGGTTTCTTCCTGATCCGGCCGAGCTAGCGTACGGCGTAGCTGACGGTGACGTTCACCGTGACCGTGTTCATTCCGGTCGACACCGGCGGTCCGCCACCCCCGCCGATCCCGTACGCGCCGGCGCCGAAGTAGTACGGCTCGGGCAGGGTGACGCCGGTCGAGATCGAGATCGGCTCGCCCAGCGTCAGGCCGGCGTTGACGGCAATCAGCGCCGCGCGCGCCTGGGCGTCGGCTATCGCCTCCGCCCGCGCCTCGACCTCGGCGGCCGAGGTGTTGGCGATGGCGAAGGTCACCCCGTAGATGTTCGTCGCTCCGGCGTCGACCGCGTTCTGCAGCAGCTCGGAGAGCTTGGCCACGTCGCGCAGACGGACGCTCAGATTGTTGTCGACGAAGTAGGTGACCTGATCGGTGAGCACGCCGAACTGGTCGTATTCGGACTGCGGGTAGACGGCGAAGTAGGCCGTCTGCATGTCGGCGTCGGCGACACCCGTCTGCCGGGCGGCCTGCATGATCGCCGAAGCGATGCGGTTGTTCTCGGCCACGGCCCGCTGGACGTCGGCGTGGCGGGTCTGGATGCCCAGGTTGACCGCCACCACGTCCGGCGCCACCTGGACCGAACCGTCACCCGGCACGGTGATCGAACGCCCCGTCCCCGGCTGAGCGACACATCCAGCCAGCAGGACGGCCGTGAGGAGGATTCCGGAGAGCAATCGGGTGCGCATGATTTCCTCCCTCAACGGATGCCGTAGGTGACGAAGAGCTGGACGGCGTATTCCAGCGTCCCCGGCGCGGTCGGGACGTCACTGGCGACAGGGGCGGCTTCGCCGGCGTACGGAAGCGGGACCGGCGAGACCCCGCCCGTGTTCTCGACGACGGTCAGGATCGGGCCCAGTGTGACGCCGCTCTCGGTCGCCAACTGTTCCGCCTGACGCTGCGCGTCGGCCAGCGCCTGGCTGCGGGCAGAGCCGAGGGCCGCCGCCGGCTCGGCGACGGTATAGGTCAAGCTCTGTACCGAGTTGGCGCCGGCGCCTAACGAGTCCCCCAGCAACGTGCCGAGCAGCGACACGTCGTGCAGGGTGATGGTGACGGTGTTGTCGACGAAGTAGGTCACTTCGTCGGTCACGTTGCCGAACTCGTCGTAGCGCGGCTGGGTCGAGATGCTGAAGTACGTGGTCTGCACTTCTTCCGGCGCCACCCCCAGCTGGGTGACCGCCTGCACCACGCGTTGCGCCGCCTCGTTGTTGGCGGCGACCGTCGGGCCGACAGCCGGACCCCGGGTTTGTACCCCCAGGGTGACGATGGCCGTGTCCGGCGGGATTACGACTGAGCCCTCGCCTGTCACGGCGATCGTCCGCTCGGCCTGGCCCAGCCCCAGCGCCGAGCAGGCGCCGAGGGCCAGGGCTATGAGCAAGAGAGCCGGTGCCCTCCAGCGTTGGAACAACATTGCATGGCCTCCTTCCTTAGGACGCCCGGCGTCCTCTCCAGGATGCGAAGCGCAATCCTCTCCAGGATGCGAAGCGCAATCCTCGAGACGACGCAAAGTGCGGTCCCTGGGCAGGCGCAGTATACCTGCTCGGGTTCGACACCGGGAGTCACAAGGGTAGACGCTGAGGGAAGGGCGGAAGTTCCACTGGGAAAAGGGGTTCTTAACCTGGCGTATCGACCTTCCCGGAAGCTTCAAGCTTCCGGGAAGGTGCCATGCCATGCCAAGACGTCCAGGGGCTGCCCCGGCCTGCTGGATCGTCGTCGCCCGATCGCCAGAATCGGGAGAGCCGGGGACGCCGACCCCGGCTCTCTGCTAAGGAGGAGAAGAAGAGATTCCGCCCTTCCGGAGGCTAGAATACCCCCGAGACCCGCGGGCTGCTCGGCGCGCGCCCGACGCCCGTCCTACGGAATCCCTACGCCGGGCGGGTTCGGCACAGCCTGCAACACTTCGCTGGTACTGCGGTCCTTGGATCGAGAAGCTTCCCGGAAGTTTGGAGCTTCCGGGAAGCTTCGGATCGCCATGCTAGAATGGCCGGGTCCTCGGCCGGCGTGAATGCTCACCTCCTGGCTCCTGGCCGCTCTCCCCATCCTGCTGTTGGTCGTCCTCATCCTCGGCTTTGGCTGGTCGGCCGCGCGCGCCGGACCGGCCGGCTGGTTGGCGGCGGCGCTTGTCGCCTGGTTGGGCTATGGCGCGCGAGCGGACGTCCTGGCCGTGGCGCAGGCCAAGGCCTTCTTCCTGGCCGTCGACGTTCTCTTGATCGTGTGGTCGGCCTACCTGCTGTACCGCGTCGTCGACGAGGCGGGAGGCGTCGCCACGCTGGCGGCGGCTCTGCCGCGGCTGACCCCGGATCGCGGCATGCAGGCGTTGCTCATTGCCTGGGCCTTCGCATCCTTTCTGCAGGGCGTCGGCGGATTCGGTGTGCCGGTCGTCGTGACCGCGCCGATCCTGCTGGGCCTGGGCTTCGACCCGGTGACCGCCGTCGTGGCACCCTCGCTGGGGCACGCCTGGTCGGTCACGTTCGGATCGCTCGGATCGTCCTACCAGGCGCTCATCGGCGCCAGCGGCGTCCCCGGTCCGGTGATGTCGGCGCAAAGCGCGGCGCTGTTGGGCGCGGCCTGCCTGGTGTGTGGGGCGATGGTGTTGCACGTGGTGCGTGGTCGGCTCCGTCTGCTCTTGCCGCTGGTGCTGATGGGGATGGCGATGGCGGCGACACAGGCTGCGCTTGCCGTCGGTGGGGTCTGGCACATCGCCGGATTCGGCGGTGGGCTGGCCGGGCTGGCGGTTGGATTCGTCCTGGCCCGCTCCACCCGCCGCCCGTCGGAGCCGCCCGGCGCCGCAATCGTGCCCCTGCGCCTGGTCGCGCTGGCCCTGACCGGCTACGCCCTGTTGGTCGTCATCACGCTGGCCGTTCAGTTCGTCGAGCCGCTGCGCGCCGCCCTCGGCTCGGTGGTCGTCCAGGCGCATTTCCCGGTCGTGGCGACCGGCCTCGGCGTCCAAACGCCAGCCGAGCCGGGCAAGAGCCTGGTGCTGCTGCGCCATGCCGGGGCGATTCTGGTCTACGCCTCGGCCCTGACCTACTTCATCCTGCGTCGGGCGGGGGTCATGCCCCGCCGCGCCGCCGGCCGCATCGCCGTCGACACCGCCCGCGGAGTCCTCGGCTCGAGCATCGCCATCATCTCGATGACGGCCATGGTCACGGTCATGGCCCACGCCGGGATGACCGACGTGCTGGCGCGCGGCCTGGCGCAGGCCTCGGGCGCCGCCTTTCCACTGGTGGCGCCGTGGATCGGCGCCCTGGGCGCTTTCGTCAGCGGCTCGAACACCAGCTCCAACTTGCTCTTCGGCATGCTTCAGCGCCGGACGGCCGAGGTTCTGGCGATCAGCGTCGCCTGGATCCTGGCGGCGCAGACCGCCGGCGGCGCCATTGGCTCCGTGCTTTCGCCCACCAAAGTCTCGGTGGGTGCCCTGAGCGCTCGCGGGGCATCCCGTCCCCCGGGGACGCTGCGCGGTAGCGACCGCGCAGCCTCTCGTGGGGAAGCGGAGGGGCCGGCCGCCGACGAGGAAGGGCGCATCATTCGCAGCCTGCTGCGCTATGCGGCGCCGCTGCTGCTCGGCCTGGGCGTCATGACCGCCCTGGCCCTGGCCGGAGGGGGAGGATGAACGGCGCGCCGGGCGCACGGTCGCGTCAGCGGCTCCAGGCCGGCGCGCTGGTGATCTTGCTGACGGCATCCGCGCTCGAGATCTGGGCCGTCGGCGGCGGCCTGGGCACGCTGCGCGACGGCCTGCTGGTCACCATCGCGCTGACGATGATCATCGCCGCCGCCCGGGGCTGAAAGTCCGCGGCCGCGCGCCATCGTCCATCAGGACGGCTGATGTACAATCGCCGCCATGCCGGACGAAGCGGACGTGCTGGTGCTGATGACGGTGCGTTTTCCCGACGCGCTCCTGCAGCGCATCCGCGCCGTTTCGCCTCGCCTGCGCGTCGAAGTCCATCCCGCCTCCAACACCGCCGAACTCCCTGGCGGGCTGCTGCCCGACGTCGAGATCCTGTACACGATGCGCACCCTGCCGGACCCCGAGGCCGTCCCCAACCTGCGGTGGATCCAGTTCCACTCCGCCGGGGTCGACCACGTCACCGAGCATCCGCTGCTGCGCGGCGAGGTGCGCGTGACGACCCTCAGCGGCGCCGGCGTACCGCAGATGGCCGAGTACGTCCTGATGGCGCTGCTGGCGCTGGGCCGGCGCCTGCCGCGCCTGGAACGTGATCGGGCGGACAAGCGCTGGGCCGAGAACCGTTTCGAGCGCTTTCGGCCGAGTGGTCTCAAGGGCAGCACCGTCGGCATCGTCGGCTACGGCAGCGTCGGACGCGAAGTGGGGCGTCTGTGCCGCGCCTTCGGAGCGGAAGTGTTGGCGACGAAACGCGATCTGCGCCATCCGGCCGACGACGGCTATCGTCCCGATCACCAGGGCGATCCCGGGGCCGAGCTGCCGACCCGCCTCTACCCTCCCCAGGCCCTGCCGTCGATGGCGGCCGAGTGCGACTTCCTGGTGGTGACCGTGCCGCTGACGCCCGAGACGCGCGGCCTGGTGGGCCGAAGCGTGCTGCACAAGATGAAACCGACCGCCTGCCTGGTGGATGTCTCGCGCGGCGGCGTGATCGATCACAACGCCCTGATCGAGGCCCTGTCGGAAAAGCGGCTGGGCGGCGCGGCGCTGGACGTCTTCCCCGTCGAACCGCTGCCGACCACCAGCCCGCTGTGGGATATGCCCAATGTGCTCCTCTCCCCGCACATCGGCGGCGCCTCCGATCACTACTTCGAACAGGCCACGGCCCTGTTCACGATCAACCTGCAGCGCTACCTGACCGACCAGCCGCTGCTAAACGAGTTCGATCCCCGGCGCGGGTATTGACCATGACCGCCATCCGCGGAGTCATCTTCGACTTCGGCTCGACGCTGATCCGGTTCCGCGGGGACTGGGACGAGGTCCTGCGCCGCGGCCGGCAGGACATGGCGGCCTGGCTGAGGCAGGCCGGGTATCCCCTTGAGATGGAGGCCTTCAGCCAGGCGGTTCAGCACGCCTTCCAAACCAACTTCCGCGAGCGACACCACGACCACCGTGAGCGGGCCTCCCGCCAGATCATGCGCGAGGCGCTGACCCAGCTCGGTCTGCCGGAGGTGCCGGACGAAGACCTGACTCAGGCGCTGCGACGGCTGTATGCGCCGAGCGAGGCCTGCTGGTCGCCGGTGCCCGGCGTTCACGAGGCGTTGTCGGCCCTGGAGCAGCGCGGGCTGCGCCTCGGCCTGCTGTCCAATGCCAGCGATGTCGACAATGTCGGACGACTGCTGGAGCAAGCCCGCCTGCCCGTCGTCTTCGATCCGGTGGTCATCTCGGCCGCCGCCGGCGTGCGCAAGCCGACGACTTCGCTGTTCGAGGGGATCCTGCGCCAGTGGTGGATAGAGCCGACCGAGGCGGTGATGGTCGGCGATCTACTAGGAGAGGACATCCTCGGAGCCCAGCGCGCCGGCCTGCACCAGATCTGGGTACGCGCCGACGCCGATCCGGCGTTCAACGCCGAGTTTGTGGATCGAGTCTTCCCGGAGTGGACCGTCGACACCATCGTCGACGTCCCGGCGCTGCTGCTTCCCCTGACGGCGGACTCCACCCAATGACGAAGACCACTCGAGGAGGGCCGCCGGCCGCCCGGGCGCCGGAGCATCGCCGCGCGCCCCGACCCCGGACGGGAGACAGGCTTTGAGCGCCTGGGTCTCGCGTGCGCGCGAACTGCGCGGCCGCTACCCGGGACAGTTCTGGCTGCTGTTCTGGGGGATCCTGCTGGTGGCCTCCGCCTCCAGCATGTTCTGGCCGTTCCTGTTGATCTTCGTCCGCCAGCAGCTGGACCTGCCCATGACGACAGTGGCGCTGCTCCTGACGGTCAACGCTGCGGCCGGGCTGGTCGGGTTGGCCATCGCCGGTCCGGCGGCCGACCGTTTCGGCCGCAAGCCGGTGATGCTGGTGAGTCTGGTGGGGCAGGGCGGAGCGATGGTGGGGATGAGCCTGGCCGCCTCGCTGCCGGCTTGGATCGCCGCCATGGCATTCCTGGGCGCGTTCAACCCGCTCTATCGGGTAGGAGCCGACTCGATGGTGGCCGATCTGCTCCCGGCTGAGGAACGCGCCGGCGGCTACGCCTTGCTTCGAGTCATCTCCAACCTGGGAATTTCCATTGGCCCGCTGATCGGCGGCTTCGTCACCAGCGTCTCCTACGACATCGCCTTTTACGCTTCGGCCAGCGCCAGTGCCATCTATGCCGGGCTGCTCTTCTTCCGCGCCCGCGAGACCATGCCGCCCCGGACGACCGCTCGCGCCGCCGCGCCCGGCAGCTACAGTCCGGTGCTACGCGATACCCCGTTCGTCCAGTTCATCGGAGTCTATGCCCTGTCGGGCATGGCCTACGTCATCCTGATGGCGCTGCTGCCGGTCTACGCCAAGGAGAACTTCGGCGTGGTCGAGCGGCAGTACGGTTTCATCCTGGCGACCAACGCCGCCATGGTGGTGCTGGGCCAATTCGCCGTGACACGCTGGACGTCGCGCCGCCCGGCCCTGCCGGTGCTGGCGCTGGGTTCGCTGTTCTATGCCGCCGGGGTGGGAAGCGTCGCTCTGGGTGCGGGGTTCACCGCGTTCTGGTTGAGCATGGTCATCCTGACGGTGGGGGAACTGATCATGGTCCCGACCTCGACCACGCTGACGGCCAACCTGGCGCCGCCCGAGATGCGCGGCCGCTACATGGGGTTGTACAGCCTCACCTGGACGATCAGCGTCGGCCTGGGCCCGGTGTTGGGAGGACTGCTCAACGACCGTCTGGCGCCGGTGGCGATGTGGTATGGCGCCTGCCTGCTGGCGCTGGCCTCGGCGCTGATGTTTGTGGTGCTGGGCCGCTCGTCTCGCCTGCGAGCGGCGGGCGCCGTCGCGGCGGACTGGGCGCGTTCTCCAACAGAGCCGCGACCGATCGGGTGAGCCGCCCGGACCTCGCTTCGTCCGCTTCGCGATTTTCGATTTCACAACCGCCGGGGCGGCGGAGTCATATGTCGTAGGAGGGCGCTCGAACGTGGCCACTGCCGATCAGATCGAAGCCTGGGCCGGCAGGTATGGAAAGGAGATCCACGCCTACCTATGGCGCATGCTGGGCGATGGGCAGGACGCCGACGACGCCCTGCAGGAGACCTTCCTGAGGGTCCTGCGCCATCGCCGCCCCGCGTCGATCCTCGAGCCGCGCGCCTGGCTGTATGCCGTCGCCGGCAACGTCGCCCGCTCGCAGCTGCGACGCCGGCGCCGGGAAGGGGAAAGGCGCGCAACGCCCGACGTCGACCTGGCGGCCCCAGACGGAGTCGCCGACAGGGATCGAGTGGACGCCGTCCGCCGGGTGGTCGAGTCCCTGCCGGCGAAGCAGCGCCAGGCACTGCTGCTGCGCCGGTATCAGGGGCTGAGCTATGACGAAGTCGCCCGGGTGCTGGGGGGTAACGCGCAGGCGGCGCGGGCCAACGTCTACCAGGCCGTCGTCAAGCTGAAGAAGGCCTTTCCGGAGGAAGTTCGATGACCAAGCACAAAGACCTCCCCGACAAGGAGCTCGAGCGGTGGCTGGCCGGCGCTGCCCCTCCCGTCGAGACCCCGATCTTCGCCGCCACCTTGGACGCGGCCTTCGCCGCCGGCCCGGAACCAAAGACCTGGCGCCGGGCGCAGCAGCGGCTGCAGGATCGGTTGAATGACAGTGCCCCGCGCGTGTACTATGACCGGGTGGGATCGTCGCTCGTCGGGCCGCTGTGGGTCGCCGTGACGGATCACGGTCTGGCGGCGGTGACCTACGGCGGAAGCGAAGCCGAGTTCGCCGGTCGGGTCGGGCGACGGCTGCGCTCGACGCCGGTTCGTTCGACCGAGCGCACCGTCGCCGTCCGCCGCGAGCTGGACGAGTACCTGCGCGGCCGGCGGACGTCGTTCAGCGTGCCGGTCGACCTGCGCCATGTGACCCCTTTCCAGCGCAGCGTGCTCGAGGCAGCGCGCTCCGTCCCGCGCGGGCAGGTGGCCAGCTACGGCGACATCGGACGCCGGATCGGGAAACCGGGCGCGGCGCGTGCCGTCGGACAGGCCCTGGGGAGCAACCCGGTGCCGATCGTCGTCCCCTGCCACCGGGTGCTCGCCTCCGACGGGTCGCTCGGGGGTTACTCCGGACGAGGTGGACTGCGCACCAAGCGGCGGCTGCTGGCGCTGGAAGGTGCGGCGCTCCCCTGATGGATCGGCGGCACGTACCCGAGAGGAGGGATGTATGCTCAAGGAATTCAGACAGTTTGCGCTGCGCGGAAACGCGCTCGACTTGGCCGTCGGAATCATCCTGGGAGCCGGGTTCACCCGGATCGTGAATTCCTTCGTCAGCGACGTTCTCATGCCGCCGATCGGGCTGCTGCTGGGCCGGCAGAGCATCCCCGAGCTCTTCCTCGATCTCTCCGGCGAGTCGCATGCAACGCTGGCGCAGGCAGTCGAGGCCGGAGCGGCGACCGTCAACTATGGGCTGTTCCTGAGCGCCGTCGTGGACTTCGTCATCGTGGCCCTGGCGGTGTTCTTCCTGGTGAAGTCCGCCAATCGCCTGGTGCCGCGGCCGGAGCCCGAGGCGGCGCCGACACGGCCCTGCCCCTTTTGTCTGTCGCCGATCCCGGTGGCGGCGTCGCGCTGCGCGCACTGCACGTCGGACCTGAAAGGCGCCATCGAAGGAACCCCGGCCTAGCCGGAAAGAACAGTCGAGCCACAACGGTGAGGTGTGAATGAAACTGCGGGATTGGGTGACCTTTTGGACGCTCGGTTTGATCTGGGGGTCGTCGTTCTTGTGGATCAAGATCGCGTTGGAAAACGTCGGACCGTTCACCCTGGTCGCCTGGCGGCTGCTCATCGGGATTGCCGGCCTGACGCTTGTCGTCTTGGCACGCCGGCCGGCGTTTCCGCGCGGGCGGCGCATCTTCGGGATGCTGGCGCTGCTGGGACTGACCAATACGGCCTTGCCCTTCGTCTTGATCTCGTGGGGCGAGCAGAGCATCGATTCGGCCGTGGCTTCGATCCTCAACGGCACGGTGCCGCTCTTCGCCATGGTCATCGCCCACTTCGCTCTGAAGGACGACCGGATGACCCCGGCCCGCGTCGCCGGTCTGATCCTGGGATTCCTGGGTGTGATCGTGCTGATGTCGGGCGAGCTGGCGCCGGGCGAGATCCGGGCGGGAGGCCTGGGGCAACTGGCGGTGCTGGTGGCGGCCATCCTGTATGCCTTCAGCAGCGTCTACGCCCGCAGGAACCTGCACGGCCTGTCTCCGGTGGTGCAGTCCTTCGTGCCGCTGGTGGTCGCCGATCTGTTCATCTGGACCGGGGCGATCGCCATCGAGGCGCCTGCCCTGGTGCCGACGAGCGGACTGACGTGGTTTGCGCTGGTGTGGCTCGGCTTGCTCGGATCGTGCATCGCCTATCTGCTGCTGTTCACGCTGCTGCATCGCGTCGGCCCGACGCGGGCGACCATGGTGACGTACGTCTTCCCGGTCGTGGGGCTTGTTCTGGGGATCGTCTTCCTGCAGGAGCCGGTGACCCTCAGCCTCCTGATCGGGGCGGCCATGGTGGGAGCCGGCATCCTGGTGGTGAACGGTTCGACTCTGTGGCGCAGCCTGACGTCGCGTGCGGAGAAGCCGATCGAGGCGGAGTCGTGAGGCTGGGCTGATCTCCGTGGTGACGGATCTGATGCGCTGGAGATGTCTCGTCTTCCCCCCGATGCGTCCTTCGAACCCCCTCCCCATGTCCCTCCCCTCGTTGAGGGCGCATGACGGCGTCACAGAGTCCTGCAGGGGGAGGGGAAGGATTTTGAGGGGCTGGGGGCGAAGCCCCCAGCCCCTCAAAGACTCCACCCCCTCTCCGCAGGTCGCCTTCTAGAGGTCAGCCGCATCACCGCGGAGAGGAGGCAGGGGGTGAGGCAGAAAGCAGGCCTTTCGCGCTACCTATTGGGCGATATCACTTCCCACCATAACCTGTGGGGAATCGCAGCATGCATCCAATGGCCTACGCCCG
>Ga0209109_10000492_pt1 | contig 20945 bp, 14 predicted proteins | sample Rifsed10ft2_FD_184004 | JGI IMG/M metagenome (GOLD analysis project Ga0209109, IMG submission 184004) | Soil microbial communities from Rifle, Colorado, USA - sediment 10ft 2 (version 2) | ecosystem: Environmental > Terrestrial > Deep subsurface > Rock core/Sediment | place: Rifle, Colorado... | reverse complement strand
GAGCGGGAATAGCTCAGTGGTAGAGCATCGCCTTGCCAAGGCGAGGGTCGCGGGTTCAAATCCCGTTTCCCGCTCCAATAGTCAGTCTTATTCTCAGGATGCCTTCCACTCCCCGTACATCATGACGGGGACCACTACTCCGTTTCCAAGTCGAAGTCCTGTCCTCCACAGGTCGCGTAGACCACAGACATGATTGACATTACCATTGCATCGGTCGAAGAGGCCGTTCGTATTCTGCCTAGCGTTGCGCACGGTATTCCGGTATTGACCAGTTGTCAGCTCGATGCGCTAGCCAGCGCGGCGGCGCCTTCAAATTTCGCGGGGCATACCACGCGATCGCCCGGTTGATGTCCTCGCAGCCGTCTCGCGTGTTTGCGGCAATCTCGTCAGAGAATAATGGACAAGGATTTGCCCTGGCTTGTCATCTTCAGAGAGCCACCGAGCGTATTGTGATGCCCAAACCGTTTTCTGCCATGAAGCGTCGTGCGGTGCTGGGCATATAGGGCTCAGGTACACATGGTCGAAGATCGGAACTGTGCTGATACAAATTGCACGAACTCGTGGGTGACTATCAGCTGGTCGCGGTTCACTCGGTTAACGATTCGTTCGTGATAGCCGGTCAAGGGACGGTGATGGTTAGGTTTGTCGATCAAGTTGTCGATCCCGACATCGTGCTAGCGCCAGTAGGCGGTGGAGGCTTGCTTTCCGGTCTCTGTCTCGCGGTCTACGCGCTCCGATCGCACATGGCCATCTTTGCCTGTGAGCCGGCCAGCGCCTTGAGATGTGATGGATTCGGTCAAGCAGAACCGTGTCGTTCCCCTGCCCAAACAGAACGCACTTGCCGATGGCTACCGAACAGGCTTGGGGAACTGACCCCCCCGATTCTCCGTCGGCACGTGACGGGGTTCTTTGTGGCGGGAGAAGAGAAATTTGTACAGCAATGCAATTTGCCCATGAACGGCTCAAGCTTGTGATCGAACCCTCGAGTGCGGTGGCGTTGGTTCCTCTGCTCAGGCAAGAACCTCAACTCGTCGGTAAGCGGGCCGGCGTGGTGCTTACCGGGGGCCATGTGGAATGGTTGCGGCCCTGGCCATGTCTGGACGGGACCGAGACTATGCAGCGATGGGGTGATTAGCGGGCTGCGTGTGGAAGGGATTGTAGCCGCCCCACCTGTTCAGCTGCACGAGAGAGTTCGCCCGGGGTGAGCGGGTTTCGACCAAATCGTCCCTGGTGGTAGAGGGCGGTCACGTCAGCCACCATGGGACCGGCTGCCTTCCATTCCTGTTCAACCAGTCTGGCAAATTCACTGGCTGTGGCGGCTGGAGGTTTGCTCACGCCGTGTCTCTCCACCGTGCGAAGCATGCGGGTATAGAGTTGGACGATCGCAAGCTCCGGGTGCGCTGTCGGAAGATGTGTGGTGGCCCAGAGACCTATCCTATCCCGAAGCATGAGGAGGAACAAGGCCAGACCGACCACGATCACTCCCGTGACGAGTTCCAACATGCCAGGCTGGAATGTTCGGGCCACGTGCGTCAGGCGGCTGAAGACCTGACTTATCGGGGCACTCAGCGACGAAACCCATCGACTCACTCTTTCACGCAACGCATCACTGCCTTCTCGTACTCCATGAACGACTGCCAGTTGATCCTTCGCGCTGTAACGGACGAACAGGCGATCCCACTGTAACCGAACGGATTCCCCGAGTCGGCTGAGGGATTCCCAGCGAGAGGTGGTGACTGCTGCGCTGACGCTGGGGGTGGGATCCATGGTGACCCAACCTGATTGAGGAAAGTAGACCTCAACCCAGGCATGGGCGTCCCGCTGGCGCACGGTGAAATAGCCCCCGTATTCGTTCCATTCCGTGGCCAGGAATCCTGTCACCAGTCGAGCGGGAATGCCTACCGTTCGCAGCATCACGACCATGGCGGTTGCATAATGTTCGCAGTACCCGGTTTTACGTGTAAAAAGAAATTCTTCGAGCGGATGACTGAGCGTGGCCGTATCGCCTTCAAGGCTGTAGCGATAATTGTCCAAGAGATGTTGCTGGATGGCCAGCGTTTGTCCGAAGGGGGTCGTGGCCTGCTGGATGACGCGATGTGCCAACTCTGCAACATGCTGCGACTCTAGGGGAACCTGAAGGTAGTGGGAACGGATTGAGTCGGGATAGGCCAGGACCGACGCGGTTCGTTCATTTTCGACGAGCTGCGGAACTTGAGAGGTGACGGAGTATCGGATGCGGGATGAAGGAGGAAATGGCAAGTGGAGCCCGCCCATGGCATCGGCCTGTACGGTGAGAAACTCGCCGCTCACGAGTTCAGCGAAGGGCACGGCGAACAAGACTGCGGTATCGAGCGTTTCCAGCAGGATATCTTGGCGGATCGTTCCTGACCTGCTGCCTAAGGGACGGCTGCCGGCTGGGCGAGCGAGGAATGTTCCATCAGCCACGAGACTCAACGAACGCCGGCGGGTTCCGCTGTGGCTCCATGATCGTCCGTTGTACTGATCGTAGGCGAGGCCTCTCAGGTAGAGGCGGTCTTTTTCAATAGCGGGTTGGTCCGGTAGTTCAACCCGCATGACGATCTGAGGATCTTGTTTGACTGATCCGATCGTCCCCAGGTCGACCCGATCGGAAAATCCCGTCGTCCGCAGTGCCTCTCCGCTCGTCTTCTGCAGCATGCCTGCACCGATGCGAGGGATGAGAAAGAAAATGGCGAGCGTCAGGGCAACCGTCAGAACAGCGATGCCGTTTGTCAGCCAAAAGAAGTGATGAGTGATGCGGCTCGGAAATGTGGGTTGACCGGCTGCCGTGCTCGCGGGTGTGACGGCGGCAGGGGTTTCGCCCGTTTCTTGGGTCAAGTGATACAGCAAGAGTGTCCAGACAGCCGCGAGCAGATACAGCAGAAAAATCGGGACATACCACGCATCGGTCGTAAGTGCCGCGGAAGCCAGGATTGCCATAAGACTAATCCCGTAGAGATGCCGATAATCACGCCGTTGTTGCAGGGTGAGCAGCTTGATAGCCAGCAGCATGACCAAAAAGTGGATACCGGCCGGGAGGAGGTCTCGTGATACCACGGTGAGATCAATCAGCAATATGGCCAAGGCGCCGATCAACAGGACATTCCAGAGGGTCGGCGAGACGGTAACCTGTGCCATCGCCTGTCGAACGAAATGAATTCCTCCTGCGTGAAGCAGCGAGATGGTCAGGATGATCGCTGTGGGGAGGGCGAGCCAGAGCGGGACACTCTGCGCCAGCACGAGTCCGGTGAAGGCTGTGGCGGCGAGGAAGACGGAACTGAGGGCAAAGGCCTGATCAAAAGGCATGTGTCAATTCTTCGAGTTGCGTGGCATGGAGCACCCGATCAGCTTGCTCCATATTGGTGGGTGCCGCCTGGTCCGACCAGGGTACGACCGCCACCGTGTAGCCCCGCTCGGCTTCGTGGGTGAGCGGAGGGTGCGCGCCATGATGGCCGACTCCATTGGTTTCAGGTGGTTGCCGTTCGCATAGCGCCAATAGGCGCAGCATCGCCAAGAGATGAGCGGATCCAGACCCGAGTCCTGAGTCTTCTGTCCCGATGATGAGTCGTACAGGGTAGGCCCGCTCTGTCAGTTGCCAGAGGAGCGATGCCACGAACGTCACGCTGCGTTCGAATAGGGGCGCGCATTCTTCGGGAGCCACGATTGAGAGGACGACTGTGATGCGTCGCTGGTCCTCTGCTTCGGTTTCCCGAACGATCAGCTGGGACGTGCGAGCGGTTGTCATCCAATGGATGGCTCGCGAGTCATCGCCTGGTTGATACAGGCGGAGGTTGTACAGTTGGGTTCCATGTCCTCGTTGTGGGAGGGACTGCCCTTGCCCTTCGCTGACCAATTCATCTACGAACCGCAAGGTGAGCGGCCTGATGGGGGGACTGACGAGCAGATGCGCTTCCGTGGAATAAAGCCCTTTCTTGAGAAACAGTCCGAAGGGGAACAGCGTGTAAGCCCGGATCCCTTGGAACCGGATCCAGCCACGTTTCGTTGCAAGCAGTGGATAGGAGAGGAGCACGGAGCTTTGTGGGGGCAGGAGGTGAATAGAGAGACCTCGGTCTACATCTTGGCCTTCGACGACATCGAGTAGGCGCAGGGAAAAGCTGGATAAGTGCCGGTTTCGGTTGGTGACAGACAGTGTGAGGGTGGTCGGCTCGTTGGCCATGATGAGATCAGGCACATGCCGATGAAATTCCAATCGTCGAAGACAGTATTCCGAAAGCAATCCGGAGATCACGATGAGGCTGAGCATCATCGCGAGGAGTAAGTAAAACAGATTGTTGCCGGTGTTGATCGCGGCGAGCCCGATCCCGAATGTGAAGAGAAGAAACCTCGTCCCTTCAGTTGTGAGACGAATCGACCGCCGCCGGGACATGCCCTGGACAAAGGAGAAGGTTCGAGAGACACGGAGGTTGAGGGGTGGGTGCTTCACGCCTGTAGCTTATCCAGTTAGCCGGGGCCATCCGTGACTGGCTAGACAGGAACGGGAACGGTCTCGACAATGTCGAGCACCATACGCTCCGCCTGTTCGAAGCTCTGTGTCCGCATGCCATGGGTCCGGTTCAGCATGACGCGGTGGGACAGCACGATCGGCGCCAGTTCCTTGATGTCGTCGGGGAGGCAATAGTCGCGTCCGCGGACGACCGCCAATGCCTTGGCCGCTTTGCTCAGCCCCAGCGCTCCGCGTGTGCTGACCCCTAGGGATAAGAGCTCGCTCTGACGGGTCGCATGCACGATCGCGAGCAGATAGTCCGTCAAGCTCTCTTCCATGTGGACCTGATCTACGCGAGTCTGCAATGCCAATACTTCGTGGGCTGACAGCACCGCTTCCAGTGTTTCAGCGGGATGCAACGAGTGCGGACGGGCGAGCACCTTCCGCTCTTCTTCGAGCGCGGGATATCCAATACAGAGGCGCATCAGAAACCGGTCGAGTTGGGATTCCGGAAGGGGGAATGTTCCGTGATATTCAGCAGGGTTCTGCGTGGCGATGACCATAAAGGGCTGCTCAAGCGGATGCGTCTGATTATCGACGGAAATCTGTGCCTCACTCATCGCTTCCAGGAGACTGCTCTGGGTCTTCGGCGTGGTGCGGTTGATCTCGTCGGCCAGCACGACGTTGGCGAAGATCGGACCAGGGATGAACTCAAAACCCTGTTTTTGCCGGTTAAACATGGAGACGCCGACGATATCGGAAGGCAAGAGATCGCTCGTGAATTGAATGCGCTTGAACGAACAGTCAAGCGATCGGGCCAAGCTATGCGCCAGCGTGGTTTTGCCGACGCCAGGAACATCTTCGAGCAGCAGATGGCCGCGGGCCAGAAGGCAGACCACCGCCATTTCGATAACATGGGATTTCCCCTTGATGACCAGCGCAATATTGTCCTGGATCGCCCTGATGGTGTGAGCTGAATTCATGGTGGGATTGTCGTCCGGGTGGTTCAGGAATGGATGGTGATCCGACACGGTCGAAGTCTAACAAAGGGTCTTGAGACGGTCAATTCTCATGTGAGTTCTTGCATCGAGCAGTCTGGAGAGGGCGACTCATAGGGTTTTGCGCCGACTGGGCCGTCCTCGTCGTTCGTGAAACGTCCGAATCCGGAAACGAACGACGCTTCACTGGCTTCGAGAACGCCGCATGGGAAAAGGCGCGTCTCGGCGCGCCTGGGCTGGGCGGGTGAGACGAGCGACTTTCTCAGCCTCCTGCTATTCTGGTACGAGGATCAGCATCCAGGGAGGTGTTTCTTCCACCATGTCAGAAAACCGTCTGGCGGTACTGCTGGCGGGAATTCCTGGAAAGACGGCTCCACGGCGAATCTGAACGGAGCGGAATCGATAGAAGGGGTCCTGCGGCGGGTGAAGGGGGAGGACTCGTGGAATCTGTCTGCGTAACGGGCCGCAGTCTGACAGGTTCAGGGTTTCGCCGAGCGCGAGCCGGGAGAGCCGCTCGAAGATTTCGCCGAAAATCGTCGGGAGATTGTCTGGTGTGAACGGCTGATTGTCTGGTCGATAGCGGGAGTCGTCGAGGAGTTGTGCCAGGATTTCCCAGAAGACCTGGGTATCGACGGCTCCGACGACACAGAGGAGGCCTCGGCGCGCCAGCAGCTCGAGCAGGGCGAGGGGACCTCGAATCTCGAATTTCCATGGCGGAAAGAGGAGTGCACGGTCTCCATGCTGGACCTCCAGCGCCGGTTCGCCGGAAAAGTGGGTCTGCCGAAACGTGCCTTTGGTTCGAAGGAGCTCTTGGGTGATGACCTGATCGGACAGCCTGGTTGGTTCGTAGGCAAACGTGGGTGTCGCGGGAGCCCAGCAGGTCGCGATCGTATAGCGTGGTGCGAGCTTCCTACCCTGGTCGAGATTATCCAGGTCGAACATGTCCTGGTTTCCGTAGAATTGAAACGAGAGCCCAGTCCGAGACCGCAGGCCGTTGAGTCTCTCTCGTTCCGGATGGAGTGGTCCGCCCAGTTTTGACCCTGGCTGAAGCCGATCAAGGCTATGAAGAATCAACTCGCGCTGACGCAGTTGAAGGGGAGCCACATATTGTTCGACCAGTTCTGTGGCAAACGAGAGGTCGCCGGCTCCCAGATCGAGCAGGGAGGCCACGTCCGCATCGAGCAGCAGGTCAAAGGGATTAAAGTGGGAATGGGCGAACGCCTCAATCTCTTCACTCCGCAGGGAGGTCACGGGCCACTGGGACGCCGGGCCCTCAACGACGCCGAACCACACACAGAGGGCTCGCACGGCTTTTGTCGGGGGAAGCCCTGTGAGTTCCTTGAGTCGGGGGCCTGGGAGATCCTGAATTCGTTCGGCTTCTGCGTTTCCCAAGGCCAGGGTGATCGCATCACGGACGGTGAGGGGAAGATCGACACGGTGGCTTTCTTCGATCAACCGTTTCAACGTCGCAGTGAGCTGCTTGGCCTCAACAAGTTTGCGTGAGGCCTCCCACTCCTTGTCGCGTTCCTGCAAGAGCTGGGTGACCTGTGAACGAAAGTCTGCAAGGACCTGTGCTGTAGAATTCATGAGTCGGTTGGTACGAGGTGCGTGATAGTAGATCTGTCGATGTCCGTTGGTGAATGTGTGGCAGCATAACGACCTGGTCCCTGAGCGTCAAGGTTGTCGTCTTGCCCATCCCGAGAGACCTGTGTTAGGTAGAGGTTATGTACAAGACACCAATGCTGCTCGCTACACGAGCAATCTTCGTCACATACAAGGTGTTGTTAGTCGTCGGGGCATTGTGGTTCACCGTGGCCTGCACGAGTGGAGGGAGCGCCAAGTTTTCTGCCGCCTCACAGGACGGGCGTCATGCGTTGTTCAAGGAATGGCAGATCATTGATACGGCGACAGGGCAACCGGTCCCTCTCGACCAGTGGACTGAGTTGTTGCTCCAGCAGGACATCATTTATCTGGGCGAGGAACATCACAATCGATTTCATATCGATGCGGCGATGACGGTGCTGCGGAGGCTGAAGGCGGAGGGGCGTACGCCAGTCTTGGCCATGGAAATGTTCGGCTGGGACGGTCAGGCAGCACTGGATCAATATCTTTCCGGTTCAGCAATGAATCGCAAGGAATTCCTAGAGGCCGTCCGGTGGCAACAGAACTGGGGTGGCTCGTTCGAGGATTATGAACCGCTGGTTCAGTTGGCAAAAGAACAGCATTGGGCTGTGGATGCCATGAATCCTCCGAAGCCGTTAGTGAGGATCGTCGCCAAGAACGGTTTGGTTCAGGCGAAGTCTGACCCAATGATGGCACAGTGGGGCATGAAGGACGAAGCCATTGTCGATGATCCGATCTATCGGGCGCGTATTCTTCAGCAACTTCAGGCCTGTCATAGTGGGGGGGCTGACAGCTTCTATCAGACGATGCTCGAAGCCTCCATGGTTCGCGATGAAGGGATGGCCAAGACCTTAGCCCGTCGCCTCAACCAGATTCGCTCGGGGAGCGATATGATGGCCGGGCCGCTCGTGAGCTATACAGGGGCTGGGCACATTCAGTACGACCTTCCGGTTCCGAAGCGAGTGGCCCGCCGCCTGACGAATCAGCTCCGCCAGGTCAGCGTCTATATGAAGTCTTTCGAGGTGGGGCGTATCGAGCAATTACAAGACATGATCCGCGAGAAGATTGCGGACTATCTGTGGCTGACGCCGGTCAGTGCGCAGGGGCCGCCTCCCCGATGTTGAGAAAGCCGTGAGGTGGCAGGAGTGAGGGGTGCAGAAAACGTCTCCGGTGATCGCTGGACGCCTCCCCCCGTAGGCCTCACGAATGCATGAAGGAGGAGTCTGATGCCAGATAAGCCGGTGGTTGCGCAACGGGCGCCATGCATTGTCGAAGTGGGTTCAGGCACGCTCTATTGGTGTCGATGCGGTCGATCGAAAGCGCAGCCGTTTTGCGATGGATCCCATACGGGCACGGAGTTCTCGCCGATGGAGGTTCACTTAGAAGAGAAGAAACGGGTGGCATTCTGTGGCTGTAAGCAGACGAAAAAGCCTCCCTTCTGTGACGGGTCTCACTCGCGGATCTAATCATGTGGTGCTGGCTGAAAATCCGCACAGCGAGTGCGAGAAACTCGGTGGCTCTGCTGGGTGCGTCTTCACGATCCACTCAAACTACCGCCGTGCAACCAAGGGGTATGCGCTGTTTGGTGTCGAGGGAAGAGGTCAGCGGTGACGCAATGCCTGTTGAATACTGATGAACCCTTGACAGTTTCCCCGGTCTGTTTCACACTACGCCACAACATCAGTTGGAGTTGTTAGCGATTGGGAACGCAGCGCATGCGAAACAAGATCCCCTGTTCCGCTGAGCGGTTAAGCCTCCTGGATCCTCCGATGATCCAGGCGGTGGTTGATCGCAATGCCTTTCACATCGGCAATCAGTATCTCTCTGAAAATCGCGTTCGGATCGTCGAGGCCGATGATGCACAGATTTCGTCCGCCGTCATCGGGAATTCCGGCCTCTACGAACAGACGATCCGTCTCAAAGAGGGGCATCTCATCTCAAAGTGCAGCTGCACCCTGCCGGAAGAACCGATGTGTCGTCATTGTATTGCGGTCCTCCTGGAATATCATCGCTGGGCACAGCCGAGAAATGGTCAGCAGAAGAAGCCGAAGCCGTCCGAAGCCCCACAGTCGGCACAGCCCTCTCCGAATAGCGCCGGCGCGCCGGCGCCAAGTCCCGCTTCGACGACCGACCTGAAGCTGGGCGAAGTGATGGCATTCGTCGAATGGCTACAACCTGCGATAAAAGCGTTGGAGCGAGGGCAGCCGTTGCCTGATTCGCCAAAGCTCGGCGGGGATCTCGCTTCCTGGATTCAGGCCATTCGTAATCTGGAGGAGCGCCGCCGCGAGAGCGAAGAAGTACGGATCAACCTGGAATCCGACATGCGGGACCGAGAAGCCTATGTCGGCCGATTGACGCAACAGGTGCAAGCTTCCATGGAGGAAATTAAGGTCGCCCAAGCCAGCTCTCAGCAACTGCAGCAGGAACTGACTGCTTGTAAAGAGACGCTCGCGAAGGTTTCCGAGGTTGCCTCCGAGGTTGGGAGATATGATAGTCAACTCACGTCTATCGCAAGTGAGATGCTGTCAAAGGGATCACAACTCGACAAGCTTGCTCATTCTTTTAAGGACGTCTCGACCGCATTGAAAGCGCTTGCCAAGACCTCTGCCACTTCCTAGCCTATCCCGTTCAGTTGTTCCTCCAGGCTCCATATTTATTTTAAAAGCTTTGCGGCTGGTCGGCAATTTCTGTGTGACGACGCCCTCGTCTCGTCCAATCGATTCGAGGGAGGATTAAGTCATGAAAGGGACTTGTACCAGGGTCGTCGCGGTGACGGGTACGGTCCTGCTGGCCGGGGTGTCCTACATTTTAGCGAATGAGCCGAAGGGTAAGGGGAGCCTATCATCTTCACTGCGTCAGTTATTGAAAGGATTGGGTGGTCGGCTTACCCCAACGGCCTGGCGTAGTACGGCACGCAATTCATCGCGATCGTAGGGTTTGGTGAGGTAAGAGAATGCGCCGCTGGACAATGACCTCGCACGGCAGTCCTGTGCTGTAACGGCGGTGAGAATAATCACGGGGAGTGAGGGCGCGATTGCCCGGATTATCTCAAGTACGGCTAGCCCATCTCCATCGGGTAATCCAATATCGAGCAACACAGCGGCAAAGTCGGTAGTCTTCACCCGCGCCAGCGCATCGCGACAGGTCGAGACGCCGGTCACGCGAAAGCCGTCATGTTCGAGGAGGTCATATAATGCGGTCAGGATGTCCGGATCGTCGTCGACGATCAAGATAGCCGGAAGGCCAGTCTGGCGATTCATCGCCGTCTCTTCATGAGATAAGAAGGCAGGGTGATTTGGAGCCAGAAATTTAAGAAACATTGTTGAGCCTGTCTTGCTCAACGGAAGTACTCTCCGCTCGCGTGCATCACTCGATGGACGGTTGTGGGACAAGGGTGGCCTGAGTGATCCTCTCACCCGGACGGGCTGTCCCATTGTCGGCGATCCTGACACGAGGAGACACGTTCATGGTCTGACCGACCAATCGAGGTCGCCCCGCGCGGAGCGCGTTCGTTCGTTTTGGGAAGGGAGCCTGACGTAAGGATTCCATCTCCGCCAGGGAAGTCCGTAAGGACTGAGCGATCAGCCATGCGAGCGTCAAGCTAGGACTCCAATACACTGCATCGCGCAGACGATCGACGAGATCGCCAGGAAGGCTGACAGTTAGCCGGACCATACGAGGCTGTTGTCGTCGAGCCTCGCTCTGTCTGGCAGGCAGGCTAGCGGCCCTGCGGCGCTCGTTCTTGATCAAGCGATCGGGAGCGGCCTGATGGGTTAGCGACATATATGCCTTTCAAGGTTGGTATGAAATGAAGCAGTCCGGCTTCCGGACTGTGATGGGACGTCATGCCTTTGCGATTCCTGCTGTCAGAATTGGAGGGCCGCGCCGCTCCCGATGGGCAGGACGCGGCCCCGATGGCAGAAGCGCATGGCGGTGGGAAGGCTCCGGATGGGCACAATCCAGAGGTAGTCCCACCTGCGTGAGAGGCATGTACCTCTTGGGTGGGGCCCCACCGGCGTTTTGCTTCGCCAAGAAGCTTCCAGCTTGTGATCATCGGCTTTGCCCCCTTATGTCGGGCGATGAGAGGACTACAGCAATACAGCAACCCCTGTACCAGAGTTTTCTCAGTGAAATATTATGACGCCTACGATGTAAGTCGTTGAGTAACTTTGGTTTGGTGAGTGAGCGGGCAAGATGAGGCTATAGGACAGAGTCGTATCTGATTCGGTACGCTCTTTATCCTAGGAGATACAGGCACAAGGGGAATGCGATAGGTGAAAGCTACTGAGAGCCAGAGATTGAGCGCGATCTATTGGTGGAGATGATTCATCGCGGCGGCACAGAGGATGATGAAGAAGCCGATCCAAAGTGCGGCTCGTTGGAAGGGGATCGCTTCGTAGGATTCTTCCTCGCCTTCTTCTGCGTCGTCGGATTTGAAGAGCACGGTATAGAGGAAGAGCGTGAGAAGACAGAGGACGAGAAACAGCTTGATAAAGAAGACGGTCAGGTATTTCGCATGGTGCTGGATCCCGCTGCCGGTTTGCAAGGTGATGGCCTGATTGACATAGTGGAAGTTGATACCACCGGTAAACAGCAGGACGACGAGCAGGATGCCCGCGACTTTCTTGTAATGCTGATAGAAGGCATCGGTGATCGGCTTGATCTGTTCCTTGGCGACCGCCTTCTTCAGCCCTGGGGTCACCGCCATGACGAGGAACGCGAGTCCGCCGATCCAGATGACCGCCGACAACAAGTGGAACCAATGATTGATGATGGGAATCAGCGTATTGAGGTCGGTGGCGAGGCTTTGAAGCGTGTCCATTCCGATAATCGTTAGGCGTGAAAAGTGAAACGTGAGGCGTCCGGATCGCGCTCTGAGAAAGTACTTCTTACCACCCCTTACCCCTCACGCCTTACCGCTCACGTCCACGTCAAAATTTGAAGACTGGTGCGTCGTTGCCGAATCGTTTCTTGCGGAGCTCTTCCATCAACTCAATGGTAATCAGGGGGATGCTATGCTCGCGTGCGTGCTTTTCGACGCCTTTTTTCACCATGGCGCGTAAGAAATAGGGAATCCGGTTGAGTCGTGTTTCTGAGTCCTCATCCCATGCCACGTCGCCTTCCTCAGGCGTGTTAAATGCGACCTTAATCTTCTCGCCACCTTTCGGGGTGTACAGACACCATTGGTCTTCGTCCAGCCAATCGCCGTGATCGACGTAGGGGCGTGCGCGGCAGCCGCCGCAAATGTCCGTGTATTCGCAATCACCGCATTTACCTTTCAGTTGCGGATAGCGGAAGGAATTAAAAACGTCGGACTTTTCCCACAGATCGACGAAGCTTGTCTCACGGATGTTCCCGGCAGACAACGGCATGTAGGGGCAAGGGGTCAACTCGCCATTGGGGGTTACACGCGCGTAGTTGGTGCCAGCGAGGCAACCGCCGCCCATATAACCAGTCGCTTTGGTAATGGGGGAGTTCGGATCTTTCTCGTAAGCCAGCCGTTTGAAATGTGGCGCACAGCGGGCTCGGACGAGCATACCCTTGTAATTATCCTGACAGTTGACCAGGTAGCCGAGCACCTCTTCGTACTGGGCCGGGGTGATGTCGGTCAGTTCTTCGCCGCGGCCGGTGCAGACCATGAAGAAAACATTGAGCACCTTGGCGCCAAGTTGGTGCGCCCAATCGATCACCTCAGGCAGTTCCTGATAATTCATGGGTTGCGCGCTGAAGTGTACTTGGAAGGCCAACCCGTTTCGCTTGCAGGCCTCGATGCCGGCGAGTGCGGCTTCCCACGCGCCGGGCACGCCACGGAAGCGATTGTGTTTCTGGGGATCGAGCGAATCGATACTGATGCCCATGCCCATCACGCCGATCTCGACCAGCTCCTTCGCCATCCGGTCATTGATCAACATGCCGTTGGTCCCGAACACCACCATGAAGCCGAGCGTCACAGCGTGGCGCGCAATGTCGAGGATGTCAGGACGGACGAGCGGTTCGCCGCCCGTGATCACGAGGAGGCAGCCCTTGTTGACCTCTGCAATCTGATCGATGAGCTTGTAGCATTCATCGGTCGAGAGTTCGTCGTTCCCGCCGGCGGACTTCGTCGTCGCGTCGAGATAGCAATGGTCGCACTTGAGATTGCAGCGTTTCGTGAGGTTTAGGGCGATGAGATAGGGTTTGAAGTCGTCAACAGTTCGGCCGTCATGCGGCGCAGGAGCAGTGGATGACGGAGCAAAGAACTGCGTCACCTGTTGCTGGATAGAGCCGAACGCGCCAGCAAGAGACGGGGCATTGAAGATTGGAAGAGATTTACCCATGAGTTTTAGGCGCTACGTGTTGAATGTTGAATTATGAATGTTGAATGGGAAATGTGAGCGTCGGGACAGGCCTGTCATTCAACATTGAGAATTCAACATTTAACATTGGCAAAGCTAGGAACTAGCTTTGCCGGTCAGGTTCGAGATCATGTCCTTCAGGTTGCCGGTCTTCATGGCTTCCGCCATGTAGTCCTTGGCTTGTTCGATGCCCTCGTGGGCCACTTCGGCCGTGATGACCAGGACGCCGATCTTATCGGCATGTTTTTCGATAAGGGCACGCGTACACTCGCGCATGAACCCTTCAGGGGCCCGCTCGAGTCGTGATTGAGCCTCCGGCATCCAGGTATAGGGAGAGGCCGGGGCAGGTTCCGCCGCGTGGCCGTTCTCGTTTCCATGATCGTTCTCGTGCGAGGCAGTCGCGCCATTGGTGCCGGTCGTTGCAGCGGCCACGGTAGCCTGTGCTTCAGTCGAGGCGCCGGTTCCCTTATTCGCGAAGATGGGGGTGTAGTCTTCTGAGGCCGCTTCCTGAATCATGGGCGCGGCATACTCCAGCGTGATCGTGGTCATGCCGAGTTTGCGAGCGGTCTTTTCGATTTTGGCCTTGGCGCGTCGACGTTGGAATCCGGCTGGGACTGCACGGATTCCTTCTTTGGCGTCCTTTGTCCATTGCATGGGGACGTCATCGTAGGCCAGGTCAGTTTCGAGGGCTCCTTCAACGTGAGCCGCTGCCTCGAAGATCTTCTTGTCGACCAGTTTGAAACGGTCGCCTCCGGCGGCACAGACGGGGCACTTTACGGGCGTCTCGCCCTTGCCGATGTAGCCGCAGCCGTCGCAGACGAAGTAATCCTGGGTCATCCGGTCCAGGTAGGCTTGAGTGCCTGCACTGACTTTCGGCTTTTCTTCCACGATCTCGGTCATTATGCCGCTGAGCGTCGAGCCCATGAGATCCTGCACCACGGACTCGTCAGCCTGCATCTTGTCGCGGTCGATGCCCGCGGCATCCAAGCTGCCACCCAGTGCGCGCATGGCATCCATCGCGCCCTTGGGAAGGATGTGCCCTATGGCCGCATCAACCACCGTGTTGCTGATGATGGTGTGGCCCTTTTCGATGGCATAGCGGTGGATGGCCGTCTTGGCCACGCCTCTGGCGAATATCGGGATCTTTTCCATCCGGCGGAGGGCTTCTTCCGTCCAGGCGATGGTGTATTCCGCCAGCGTATCGATCGGTGGTACGTACTTCCGGTTCGACACCAGGATATTGCAGGGCGCGGACCGCAAGAGATTTTCCGTGTTGCTGCCGATGTCCATATCCTCGTCGCTGTGCACGCCGATCCGTCCGACGATGAGCAATGCCGGGATATCCTTGCGCACGTATTGAATGATCTTTTCGAAGGCCTTGCCGTCCAGCAGGGTAGTCTTGACGTCGGTTTGCTCGGCCTGAGCGATCTCGCGGCAGATGTCGAGGTGCGATTGGTAGATCTTTGCGAGGCCGCTGTCGATGATTTCTTCGTGTAGTTTTTCCTGCTCTTTAAAGCGAAACACTTTGCCGGCTTCCTCGTTGAGGACACCTGAGATGCTATGAAAGGCGGCATAGTGGAAATAGGGATCGAAGGCCGAGATGGCTTCGACCGGCATGTTGAAGGCCTTGCCCAGTGCCAGGCCGGTCATGAGTCCACCGAAGGAATAGGGGCTACCGTCCACCGCCACCACGATTCTCCCGGCGGTCATGGGCTGGGTCTGCTTGATGATCAGCATGTCCGAATTCCGCACGCGACGAAGCACGCGCTCGGTGTTACTGCCGATCACGCTGTCCTTCACCGCGCCGACACCCAGGGCGCCCATGATCACTAGGTCGTAGGCATTGGTATTGATGTCTTCGGCCAGCACCTTCCAATTCCGGCCTTCGAGCGAGCGACGCTCGATCGGCAGGTTGTTTTCCGCGCATTTCTTATCGACATAGTCGAGGTAGGAGTCGGTGATAATCTGAAGACCACGGGTAATCAGTGAATCGTGAATTTGGCGCTGACGGTCGAGTTCTTTTTCATCGTGGTATTCTTCGGGCAAGCCCGCTTCCATCTGTTTGAAGCGTTTATCATGCATTTTGGCCGCATAGACGTGGCTGCCCACGATCTTCGAGCCGAAGGCTTTAGCGAAATGAACACCGACGTCGACGGCTGTGTTGGAATGGTCGGAGTTATCGACCGGGACATAGATCGTCTTATACATAGAGATGTCTCCTCCAGATGCCCTCCGGGCCAGGGCGAACGAGGGTAATTGTCAAAATTTCCAAATGGTTGACGAACTTCCACAGACTCAAAGAACACGGATGATAGCATCGGCCTGAATTCGAATGCAAGGCGTCGACGGGGGCTGGTGGGACAACACTAGGATGCTGGGGTCACGACGGACTTTTCGCTCGCATCCTTTGCGGAGCGAAGGGATTGTCGGGAACGGAGGATCTCTTCCAGGGACAGGAGGGCATCGCGTCCAGAGTTCCCTTCGATCCCTCGGATCAAACTCTTGTCGGCATAGGGGCCTGATTCTTTTGGGGCCTGGGATAGGGATCCCGTCCACTTCCGCGGGTCCCGGCTTCCCTCTTTCCGTTCCCAGGCCCGGAGGCAGGCCTTGGCGATGAACGAGTTCAGCGGCGCCGGGTTATAGAGGAGCTTTCTGATACTCGTCGGAGTCAACATCAGAGGGTTATAGCCGGCCGAGAGGTATCCCTCTTCTAGTAGCCGTTGTTCCAAATCGGTGTTCGGCTGAATGCCCAAAAAGAACATGAGGGGGAAGACGCGCTCCTCACCGAGGATTGAGGCAACCACCTTGTAGGACTCTACGCTTTGGAGCAAAGACTCCTCGGTTTCTTTTGGACTGTTCAGCGAATAGTTGAGAATGACCTTCCCTTTGAATCCCGCTTCCGCTAGATAGCGACAGCCATCGTACAGCCGCTCAAGCTTGAATCCCATGTGGAGGTTGTTCAACACCTCCTGGGAGCCCGACGTAATGGCGACTTCGAGATCGCCGACGCCGGACCGGACCATGAGCTTTGCCATCTCCGGAGTGATGAGCGATGTCCGAATATAGCCGGACCACTCGATCTCCAACTTTTCGGCGAGAATCCGTTCAAGGATTTCGGTGCATTGGGGATAGGCTTCCTTCCCGGTAATGAACTGTGCATCCGTGAACCAGAAACGCCTGGCACCCCATTGATGGTAGTGCTGAGAGATATCCTTGACGACCATGGAGGGGGGCCGATAGCGCACCCGCTTTCCTTCAATATAAGGGTAGAGACAGAAGGCACAGTCGTAGGGGCAGCCTCGCTTCGACTGGACCCCGATGGATTCACCCGCATATTCTCGATATTGCGGAAAGATCGAAGTCAGGTAGGGCAAGTCGACGGTGAGGGCATCGAGGAGAGCCGGCACGCCCTGCTGGCCCTTTCGAATGGTCTTTCCCTCCCGGAGGATGTAGCGCTCCTTCTCCAGCGACTGGCCTTCAATGACCTTGAGGATGGCGTCTTCTCCTTCCCCAAGTATCCCGATGGTGCCTTCAGGGAGTTTCTGGATAAGCTGATCGGCAAAGGCGGTAAAGGCCCCGCCGCCGATCATGATTTGCGCCTTCGGGAACTCCTTCGCGATCAACCAGGGGTAGGAAAGCGCCGCACGGATATGACTGTAGTAGCGGTAGAGCTGTTGCAGCCCCGCAAACGAGGCGACAATCCGCTTGAGTGGATTGCTCGCAAAGTAGAAGTTAAACGCATGTTCCAGCGAGGAGTCTCCCTCATGCGGTGAAAAGATCTGAATGTCGCGCCAGGAGAAACAGACGAGGTCCGGCTTGAACTCGATGGCGGCATCGCGGACCGCGCTGCTCCGTTGGGCGTCAGGATAGAGGGATAGATCGAGAATACGCTGCCGCACCTCTGGCTTACGCCGATGAATAAAATCAGCGAGATAAGTCACACCGATGGGATAGACCTTCTTGCAAGGGAGAAAAATGTAAAGAATTGAATTCATAGTCTAAAGTCGTCAAGTCTGAAAGTCATAAAGTCGGAAGCCAAGGACGTGATGACTTTCCGACTTTATGGACTTTCCGACCATCATTTGGTGGCGACATGTATCGCCACGATCCCGCCGGTCAGATTGCGATATGTGACCTGACGAAAGCCTGCGTCGAGGAGCATCTGTTTCAATCGCTCCTGATTCGGGAAGTTTCGAATGGAGGCGGGGAGATATTCGTAGACGCCGGTCGTGTCATGCGCCACTTTCGTGCCAATCCAGGGAAGAAGCCTGAACGAATACCAATCGTACAGTGCCCGCAGCCAACCGAAGACGGGTCGGGAAAACTCCAGGCACACAAACCGCCCGCCTGGTTGCAAAATACGGTGAATTTCCGCGACTGCTTGCCGAAGGTCGCCGACGTTCCTCATGCAAAATCCCGTGGTTACGGCATGGAAGGTTCCATCGGGAAATCCCAGATGCTCGGCGTTGGCTTCGAGACAGGTGATCCGTTGTCCCAGGCCCCGCCCGGTTACTTTCTTCAGCCCCTCGACGAGCATGGCGTGGTTCAGGTCGGAGGCAATGACGCGACCGTTGGTTCCCATGCGCGGCTCGATCAAGAGCGCGAGATCGGCTGTGCCGGAACCGACGTCGAGTGCCCGGCCTTCTGTAGTGACGGGCACATAGGAGGCAGTAATTTTTTTCCACCGGTAGTGCAGTCCAAAACTCAGGAGCGTGTTGTTGAGGTCGTAGACGCCTGCGATTGCAGTAAACATGCGTTGCACGGCTTGTTCACGGGCTTGGCCCGACCAGGTCGATACGGCGAGCGGAGCCGCTGGGGAGTCGGTTCCCTTCTGAACGGGCGGTGTATCCACATGCACCATGAGAGCGTGGTAGCACCTGCCTTCCGGGTTTGTCAAGGCGACCAGGCCCGCATGCTATAATCCTGCCCCTGATGCATAACTCGATCATCATTAAAGGGGCGCGGGAGCACAATCTCAAGAACATCGACGTGACGATCCCACGGGACCAGCTCGTCGTGATCACGGGGCTGAGCGGATCTGGCAAGTCGTCGCTGGCCTTCGATACGATCTATGCCGAGGGGCAACGGCGGTACGTCGAGTCGCTCTCGGCCTATGCCCGTCAGTTTCTCGAACAGATGGGCAAACCCGACGTCGATTCGATCGAAGGGCTCTCGCCTGCCATTTCCATCGAGCAAAAAAGCACCAGCCACAACCCCCGGTCCACGGTCGGCACCGTGACGGAAATCTACGACTACCTCCGTCTTCTTTTTGCCCGTGTCGGGCGCCCCTCCTGCTTCCAGTGCGGCGATGAAATTACCGCGCAGACTGTGCAGCAAATGGTCGATGCCATTGGCCTGCTGCCCGAGGGGAGCAAATTTCAGGTGCTGGCCCCGATCGTCCGCGGCAGGAAGGGAGAATATCGGAAAGAACTCCTCGACATGCGCCGGGCCGGCTACGTCCGGGCCAGGGTCGATGGTCAGCTCGTTGAGTTGGGCGAGGACATCACGCTCGATAAACAGAAGAAACACACGATCGAAATCGTGGTCGATCGGCTGGTGATGAAGTCGAGTGAGGCCTTGACGCGGCGGTTGGCCGATTCGGTGGAGACTTCGTTGAAACTCGCCGGCGGGCTGGTCGGGGTGCTGACGGACAACGGGAAAGTGTCACTCTATAGCGAGAAGCTCGCCTGCATTCGCTGCGGCGTCAGTTATCCGGAAATTACTCCCCGCGTGTTTTCGTTCAATAGCCCGCACGGAGCCTGCCCGGCCTGCGATGGCATCGGCTACGCCATGATACCCGGCTGTCCAGACGATGAAGACTTCACGTTGCTGGAACCCTGCGGGGTCTGCAAGGGGGCGAGACTGCGGCCTGAAAGTTTGTCCGTCAAGGTAGCCAAACAGTCGATCGCGGAGGTGACGAATCTCTCCGTACGAGCGGCTGCCGACTTCTTCAGTTCGCTGACATTCACCGAGCGCGAACTGGTGATAGCTCATCGCATCTTGAAAGAAATTCGCGAACGGCTCGGGTTTCTCGTCAACGTCGGTCTGGACTACCTGACGTTGGATCGGGCGGCTGCCACATTGTCCGGTGGAGAAGGCCAGCGCATCAGGCTCGCCACGCAAATCGGTTCCGGCCTCGTCGGTGTCCTCTATATCCTCGACGAGCCGTCGATCGGGCTCCATCAACGGGATAATCGCCGCTTGCTCCAGACCTTGCTGCGCCTGCGCGACCTGGGCAACACGGTGGTGGTGGTCGAGCACGACGCAGAAACCATGATGGCGGCGGACCATCTGATAGATATGGGGCCTGGCGCCGGGACGCAGGGGGGTCAGGTCATTGCCCAAGGCACGCCGACTGACGTCATGGGGAATCTCGACTCGCTGACGGGCCAGTATCTCCGCGGCACGCAAATGGTCAGCCTTCCTCGCCGACAGCGCAAGGCCAAGGGGCTGTTGTCCATCGTGGGAGCCACGAAACACAATCTCAAGGGCGTAACCGCCAAGATTCCGCTCGGCCTGCTCACCTGCGTGACCGGTGTGTCGGGGTCCGGAAAGAGTACGCTGGTTCTCGAGGTCCTATTCCATTCCCTCTCCCAGCTGCTCTATCACAAAAAACCAAAGATCGATGGCTGCAAGGAACTGCTGGGTGTCGACGCGCTGGATAAAGTGATCGACATCGACCAGTCCCCGATCGGCCGGACTCCGCGCTCGAATCCGGCGACCTATACAGGTCTGTTCAGTTTCATCCGGGATCTCTACTCTAATCTGCCCGAGTCCCGCGTTCGGGGGTACAAGCCCGGTCGCTATAGTTTCAATGTAAAGGGCGGCCGCTGCGAGGCCTGCCAGGGCGACGGGTTGATCAAGATCGAGATGCATTTCCTGCCGGACGTCTACGTGACCTGTGAGGTTTGCAAGGGCCAGCGGTACAACCGCGAGACGATGGAGATTCACCATAAGGGGAAGAGCATCGCCGACGTGTTGAATATGACGGTGGACGATGCCGTGGAGTTCTTCGAGCATATCCCCTTCATCAAGCGGAAGCTCGACACCTTGCATGATGTCGGGTTGCATTACGTGAAACTTGGCCAGTCCGCCACGACGTTGTCAGGAGGCGAGGCACAACGGGTCAAACTCTCGCGCGAACTGTCGAAACGTCCGACCGGACGCACGATGTACATTTTGGATGAACCGACGACCGGGCTTCATTTCGCCGATGTGCAACGGTTGCTCGACGTGCTCGATCGGCTCGTCGAAGCCGGCAACACCGTGGTGGTGATCGAACATAACCTTGATGTGATCAAGAATGCGGATTGGGTCATTGACCTCGGACCGGAGGGGGGCGATCGAGGTGGTGAGATCGTGGCCGAAGGACATCCGAAAGAAATCGCGAAATCGAAGCGATCATACACGGGGCAAGTGTTGAAAGAAGCAGGGGTGGTTTGAAGATTCTGATAAGTACGGAATGGGGGGTGACGAAGGGCGGATATTCCGGGAGTCGCCATAATGCGTTGGATAGAGGCTGCCAAT
>Ga0209109_10000490_pt1 | contig 20953 bp, 22 predicted proteins | sample Rifsed10ft2_FD_184004 | JGI IMG/M metagenome (GOLD analysis project Ga0209109, IMG submission 184004) | Soil microbial communities from Rifle, Colorado, USA - sediment 10ft 2 (version 2) | ecosystem: Environmental > Terrestrial > Deep subsurface > Rock core/Sediment | place: Rifle, Colorado... | reverse complement strand
GCGAAGAAACGAAACACCGGGCGTCGCTGCGACGACCGGTGTTTTTTCTATTTCGGATGAGGCGTATAATTCGATTACTTGTTTCCAGATACAACAGAATCAAATGGGTCGTCTGAATTCCCCAATTTGGGGGCTGAGGCGGATTGTGGGACTTTAAGCCCTGGTTGGGCCACCCGATAGAAATACCTGACAGCATCGCCACGATCTCAGAGAAACGCTTATGACCGAACAGGAATTCAAGGAAATGCTCGCATATGGTCGAGAACAAACCGGCATCGAATTTAAGGGGCCAGGCTCTCGAATCGTGAATAAGCAACTCTTCGCAAAGGCCGTTCGAGCAATGCTGTCAATGGCAAACCGGCGCAATGGCGGCATGGTAATTGTTGGAATTGACGAGGATGTCAATGGAAGATTACTACCTACTGGTTTGTCAGAGTCCGATCTTGCCACATGGAACATTTATGATGATCTCGCCGATGCGGTCGCAAGATATGCTGACCCCTACGTGAAATTTGACTTAGAAACACTCAAGTACGATGGCAAGGCATTTGTCGTCATTCAAGTTAGTGAGTTCGATGATATCCCAATTCTATGCAAAAAGGACTACCCGGATGTTCTGCGTGAAGGCGCGTGTTATGTTCGAACAAGAAGAAAGCCTGAGACCGCCGAAGTACCGACCCAATCTGAGATGCGTGATTTGCTGGAGCTAGCAACTATCAAGGCACTCAGAAAGTATGTGTCGGTCGCCCGCGCTGCTGGATTTGAGATATCAGAAGCAACCAAAAAGAGTGACGATCAGCTTTTCAAGCAGCAGTTGAGTGATCTGCTGGAGGAATAATGAAAAGCGCCTTGCACAACAAAATCCTAACGCGTGGATACTGGCAAACAATAATCCGGCCTAGAACTTTTATGAAGAAGCACGTTGATGATATAACGACTTTGTTTTCTATTGTAGAGAAGGCCCAAGTAAGGCTCAGGGGATGGTACTTTCCACATATTGACTATAAAGAGTCTTACAAGCCTGGCTTTGACTGGGTAGGGCAAGAATTCGAGTGGGAACACCACAAGTCAATATGGCGCTTCTATCAGAGTGGTCTGTTCTTTCACATCGCAGCATTGCCACTTGATTGGCGAGACGAATCAAATCTTTGGCCGGCGGACAACAATTGGAAAGCGGGCACACTACTAGGTATTGGGGACACAGTTGCTACTCTGACCGAGATAATCGAATTCGCAGCCCGCTTAGCCCTTAGCGAAGCTGGCGATGACATGATGCATATTGAAATCTTAGCCGGTAATCTACAGGACCGATTACTGTATGTTGATAGTCACAAGAGATGGTCTCTCGATGGGCGCTACCAAACTTCTATGGCTAAATTCCCTGATGAAATTGACATAGAACGTTCCAGTTTGATTTCTAGTTCAAAAGACCTCGCGCTTCAGGTAGCGAGGGATCTGTTTAAGCGTTTTAGGCTAGATATCGAAATGGAGACTCTCCGCAGTTGGCAAGAGGAACTTAGAGCCTAAGGCGCACGTTCGTAGTAGCCCAACAATGGTTGCTGAGAATTCGCATAATTGCATTTCCCCCCCTCCTACGCTTTAATCGCCGCTATAGAGGTTAAGAAAATGAATTTGACTCGGTGTCAACGGATTGCTTCGCACAACGGATAAACGGATTTTCGCGCGCTATCCGTTTATCCGTTGCCCATCCGATGACACCGGATTCCACCCTCTATAGTTTCATCCACAATACATCGTTGGAAAACCACAGGTATCCATATGGCCAAAGTCAAAACTCAATTCGTCTGCCAGCAGTGCGGGCGCGTGACGCTGCGGCAGATGGGGCGCTGCCCCCAGTGCGGCACGTACAACTCGATGGTCGAGCAGATCGTCGCCGAGCCGAGGAAGGGCGACGACCGGCGGCCCGTGGGGGCGGTGACGTCCGCGCCCAAGCGCCTGAGGCAAATCGAGGGCGACGTCGAGGCCCGGCTGCCCCTTCCGCTCGAAGAGTTCGCGCGCGTCCTCGGGGGCGGCATCGTCCCTGGTTCGCTCGTCCTCGTCGGCGGCGATCCGGGGATCGGCAAAAGCACGCTGCTCGCGCAAATGGCGATGCTCATCGCCGACGAATCCGGGCCGGTGCTCTACGTCTCCGGCGAAGAGTCCGAGCGGCAGATCAAAATGCGCGCCCTGCGCCTCACGCAGAACGGCGAACCGCGCGACGCGAACACGCTCCCCGAGAATCTCTTCCTCGTCAACGAGACCAACCTCGACCTCATCCTCGAGCACATCCAATCCGTCAAGCCGCGGGTGGTGGTCATTGATTCGATCCAGACTGCGTACTTGCAAGGCCTCACCTCCGCGGCCGGGTCGGTCAGCCAGGTGCGCGAGTGCGCGGCGCGCTTGCAAGGGTTGGCCAAAGCGTCGGGCATCGCCATATTCCTCATCGGCCACGTCACCAAAGAGGGCACGCTCGCCGGGCCGCGCGTTCTGGAGCACATCGTGGACACCGTGCTGCAACTCGAGGGCGACCGCTATCAGGCCTATCGCTTGCTGCGCGCGGTCAAGAACCGGTTCGGCGCGACCTCCGAGGTGGGCGTGTTCGAGATGGGTGAGAGCGGGATGCTGGAGGTGCGCAACCCCTCGGAGGCGTTCCTCGCCGAACGGATGATCAACGCACCCGGCTCCGCCATCGCGGTGACGATGGAGGGCACGCGCCCCCTGCTCGTCGAGATTCAAGGACTGACGAGCGTGACCACGTTCGGAAACCCGCGCCGCACGCCGAACGGCATAGATTACTATCGCCTGCTGCTCATCACCGCCGTGTTGAGCAAACGGGTGGGGCTGCGGCTGGCAGATCAGGATGTGTTCGTCAACGTCGTCGGCGGCCTCAGGATCAGCGAACCGGCGGCGGACCTCGCCGTCGCCGCCGCGCTCACTTCGTCGGTGAAAGACCGCCCGGCCATCGCGGACTGCGCGTTGATTGGCGAGATCGGGCTGTCCGGCGAGCTGCGCGCGGTGAGTTATCTGCCGCAGCGGCTGCGGGAAGCGAAACAACTCGGCTTTCGCACCGTCATCGTCCCGCAGACCGTCCGGCGCGGGGAGGCGTGGCCGGAGGGACTGGAGGTGGTGCAGGCGCGTTCCCTCCGCGAGGCGCTGGAGGCAGCGCTGATGCCGCGCGCTTGAGCGCCGCCTTCAAATGTGGACGCCGTGCTGGCCCTGCTGGCGTGGCGCGAGCGTGTGATGTTCCGACCGGGCATCCGCCCCGTCCCACGCCGTTCAATTTTTCCATTGACGCCCCCTGTCCCCTGTGTTAAGATAGCCCACAGAGACGGCGCCTCCTCCTTTATAAAACCGCCGCCTCCGCTCGGATTTATTCTCGCCTTCATCATCCGGTTCGGTCTGGAAACACTAACGGCGCTGTTATTTCGACTCTGCCTCTGCGGCTGACTGATACCCACCGCAGACTTGCCGCCAGTTGTGAATGTTGAACAGGGTGAGCGCGACGGATAGTCCGCGCGCTCACCCTTTGTTTTTGATCAAGGCATCCATGAGCATTGACTTTGTCTTCCGGTTGATTGGGATGGTGGGGCTGGCCGTGGGGGGCGTTTATCTTGGGGTCGCCCTCTCGGGGGTCGCTGATACCCCGCCCGAGTTGTGGGCCGTCGTCTTCGGATTGGTCGGCGCGCTCATCGGGTTGGTGACTACCCCGCTCTTCACCACCCGCCCCGCGCGCGCCATCCGCGACCGCATCATGCAGATGCCCGCCTCCGGCCTCATCGCCGGGATGATCGGCCTGATCGTGGGGCTGATCGTGGCCGGGCTGCTGTCGTTCCCGCTCTCCCTGCTGCCCGCCCCCTTCAGCCAGATTCTGCCGGTGGCCATAGCCCTCCTGTTCGTCTGGCTGGGAATCTCCGTCTTCGTCATGCGCCAGCGCGACATCTTCTCGCTGTTTCGTGGGCGGGTTCCCGGCCGCCTCGCCGCCGAAGGCGCAGGCGTCAGCAACGAGGGCCGCAGCGTCCTGCTCGACACGAGCGTGATCATTGACGGGCGCATCGCCGACATCTCGCACACCGGCTTCATCTCCGGCACCATCCTGGTCCCCAAGTTCGTCCTCAACGAGTTGCAGCACATCGCCGATTCGCCGGACGCGCTGCGGCGCAACCGGGGCCGGCGCGGGCTGGAGGTGCTCAACCGCCTGCAAAAAGAATCCACCGCCCCTGTGCGCTTCTCCGATCAGGACGTGCCCGGCGTGCGCGAGGTGGACGACAAGCTCGTGGCGCTCGCCAAACAGCTCAATTGCGCCATCATCACCAACGACTACAATCTCAACCACGTCGCCCAGCTGCAGGGGGTGAGTGTGCTCAACATCAACGAGCTGGCGAACGCCGTCAAAGCCGTGTTCCTGCCCGGCGAGACGATGACCGTGAACATCATTCAGGAAGGCCGCGAACCCGGCCAGGGCGTGGGCTACCTCGACGACGGCACGATGATCGTCGTGGACGACGGCGTCCGCCACCTGCGCGAAAACATCTCAGTCGTCGTGACCAAAGTCTTCCAGACCACCGCCGGGCGGATGATCTTCGCGAAGCCGGAGAATAATAAGTAGAAGTCAGATGTTGGAAGTCAGAGGTCGGACAACCCTCACCATCTGACCTCCGACTTCTGACTTCCAACCTCCAACACCCATGCCCCTCGTCGTCTACAACACCCTCTCGCGCAAGAAAGAAGAGTTCGTCCCGCTGGCGGAAGGCCGCGTCCACATGTACGTCTGCGGCCCCACGGTGTACGATCACGCGCACATCGGCCACGCCAAGACCTACGTCGCCTTCGACGTGATCGTCCGCTTCCTGCGCTACCGGGGCTACAAAGTGCGCTACGTCCAGAACATCACCGACGTGGGACACATCCTCGACACGGGCGAAGACCGCATTCTCAAGGGCGCGGCGCGCGACCGCATCGAGCCGATGGAAGTCGTCGAAAAGTACACCCGGTCGTACTTCGAAGACATGGATGCGCTCGGGGTCGTGCGCCCGGACATCTCGCCGCGCGCCTCGGCCCACATCCCCGAACAGATCGAGCTGATCAAAACGCTCCTCGCCGGGGGGCACGCCTACGAGGTGAATGGCGCCGTGTATTTCGACGTCAGCTCATTCCCGCAATACGGCAAGCTTTCCGGGCGGCGCGTCGAGGATTTGGAGGAGGGCGCGCGGGTGGCGGTGCGCGAGGAAAAACGCCATCCCGAAGACTTCGCGCTGTGGAAGCGCGCCGCACCGGAGCACATCCTGCGCTGGCCCAGCCCGTGGGGGTGGGGCTATCCCGGCTGGCACATCGAGTGCTCGGCGATGTCCACCAAATATCTGGGCGAGACCTTTGATATCCACGGCGGCGGGATTGACAACATCTTCCCGCACAACGAGTGCGAAATTGCGCAGGCCGAGGCGGCCACGCGCCGGCAGTTCGCGCGCTACTGGCTGCTGACCGGCTCGCTCACGCTGGAAGGCGTGAAGATGAGCAAGAGTCTCGGCAACGTGCTCACCGTCAAGGACGCGCTCAAACGCTGCAAGCCGCAGGCTGTGCGCTTCTTCATTCTCTCCGGCCACTATCACAGCCCGATAGATTTCTCCGAAGAGGCGCTCGCCGCGGCGGCCAAAGGCTGGGAGCGCGCGATCGGCCCCGCGCTCGCCGTGCGCGAGCGCCTTCGCTCCCCCTCTCTGCGCGAGGGCGCGGACGACAGCCTGACGGCCGCCATCGCCGAGACGAAGAGCAAATTCGTCGAGGCGATGGAGGACGACTTCAACGCGCCGGCCGCCATCGCCGTGCTCTTTGATTTCGCCAAAGTGGCGAACACGCTCCTCAACGCCGAGGCCGCGCCGGGCCGCGCCTCGCTCGAAGCCGTGGACGCGCTCTACCGGGAACTCGCCGGGCAGGTGCTCGGCATCCTCCCCGAGGCCGCCACGACGACCGAGAGCGCCGAGCGCGAGGCCGGGCTGATGCGCCTGCTCATCGAGATGCGCGCCGAGGCCCGCAAGCGCAAAGACTTCGCGCAGTCGGACGCTATCCGCGACCGGCTGAAGGAAATCGGCATGATTTTGGAAGACGGCAAAGAGGGGACGACGTGGAAGATAGGATAAGTTTCAAGATTCAAGGCCCAAGGTTCAAGTAGACTGCGTTTCAGCGCCGGGCCTTGAATCTTGGATTTTGAGTCTTGAATCTTGAAAGAGCTTCTCTTCCGCCGCAACGCCGTACGCGAGTGTCTACGGGCTGGCCGCCGCAACGTCTACCGGCTGGTCGTCGCGCAGGACGCCGACCTCGGCGAGGCGCAAGACCTCCTCGCCGAAGCGCGCCGCCGCAAAATCCCCATCGAGACGACCGACAAAAAAGAGCTGAACGTCGCCGTGCACGGCGAGAAACATCAAAACCTGATGCTCGAGGTCGGGCCGTACCCGTACGCGGATTTGGCCGATTTGACCGCGCGCGCCGCCCAGCGCCGGGAACCCCCCTTCCTGTTGCTGTTGGATTTGGTGCAAGACCCGCGCAACGTGGGCGCGCTGATGCGTACCGCCGAGGCGCTGGGCGTGCATGGCGTCGTCATTCAGGAGCGGCGCGGGTGCGAGATCACGCCCACCGTCGTCGTCACTTCGGCGGGCGCGGTTGAGAATCTGCTCGTCGCGCAGGTCACCAATCTGGCCGAGGCGATGCGGCGGCTCAAAGCACAAGACGTATGGCTCGTCGGCCTCGGGCTGTACCCGCACGCGCAGCCCATTGACGAAGTGGATTTGAACATGCCGCTCGGGCTGGTCGTCGGCAACGAGGGCGAGGGCCTCCGGCGGCTGGTGCGCGAGCGGTGCGACCTCCTCGTCAAACTGCCCATGGTTGGGCAGGTGGAGTCGCTCAACGCCGCGGTAGCCGGTTCGCTCGCTCTGTATGCGGCGCAGCGGGCGCGGATGGCCGTATTCCCCCATCGCCCGCGCAGACCTGAATAAGCCGCTGTATTGATTTCCGTTCTAATCCCGCCTCTAAAACCGAACTCAAATACACCCGCCTCTGGGTTGCGCGAATTACAGGCCGGGTTACAATCAGGTCACCATGGACGACGCTCCGCCCCGCTCCCTGCCCCCCGGTACGGTCCCGTTCATCGAGACCGGGCTCAACAAACTCCTGGCGCGCGTCGAACAGCGCGTGCTGGTCTATCTCGGCCCGCGGAGCGACCAGGCCGAACAGCTCGACCACCTGCGCCACGTCGCTGACCGCACGCGCTGGCTTTATTACAGCGAACTTCAGCGGAAGAACCCCGCCGCCAGCATCGGCCTCACCCGGCGCGAAAACGAGCTCATCGAAGCCTGCGTCGCGAGCCATGACATCGGCAAGTGGATTCCGCGCGACGAGCTGCGCCCGCTCCTGCCCGCCGACCCGGCGGACATGGGCCTCGTCTTCGAGGAACTCAAGTTCACACCTCACCAAATTGACCTGTTTCTGCTCGGCGTCCGCCGGAAGTTCGCCCTGCCCCAGGACGGCTACAGTCCCGAATACGACTCGGCCCACCATCTCGTCAGCGCCTACATGCTCGCCGCCGATTCTGCGCTGGGCTTTCACCAGATGGAACCCGAAGACCGGAACCGGCTGATTGACATGATTGTGGGGCATCAGTTCGGCAGCTACTTCAAAGAGACCCTGATGCACCTCAAGCAGCTCGACCCCGAGGTGACCACGGGCATGCTGGCGGATGTGGCCCGCCCCGACCGGGTAGCCGGGGACCTGCTGGCCAGCTCCTTCCACGACGCCGACATCTCCGACCTGCTGTTTGTGGGCAGCCTGGAGCGCCGCCCCAACCGCGAAGACATTCTGCATACGGGCGGGCTGGTGAAGATTCTGATGATCAACTTCACCAACCTGATCTTCGGCGTGCCCAACGCCCCGCGCACCCTGCACGAATGCCTGCGCTCCTGCCAGGCCACGGTGGTCAGCGTCGCCAAGGAATTCCTCACGCCCACCGCCGTAGAGCACGGCGAGAAATGGCGGCGGCAGGCCCACCGCTTTCTGGCAACGCTGCGCGACAACACCGTGGCCGGCAAATTCAACGCCGTGCTGCTCACGGGGGACACGCCCGCGCCCGACCGCCTCACGGCTGTGCGGACGATGACGTATATGTACGCGAGGGATTTTCTGAAGAGGCAGGAGGAGTGAAACAAGGTTTGGCAGAATAGTCGGATTGATCCGTCCATCCTGCCAATCCGTGTTTTACGCCCCCTCTTCCCAGGGGTCTCTGAAGTTCCGCACGACGATCGGCCCAAAGTCCAGGTTGCGCGGCGCGGTGACCAGCCAGCGCACCAGCTCCGCAATCTGTTCAGCCTTCGTCATGCGGCGCGTCACCTCCGGGGCGGCTGCCTCTCCCCAGATGGGCGTGTCCACCGCGCCGGGGCACACGGCGAACACGCGGATGTTACGCGGCTTCCCCTCCAGAGCCAGCGCCGCCGTCAACCCGTTCAGCCCGAACTTGCTCGCGCAGTAGGCCGCTTCGTCCGCATACCCCTGCACTCCTGACACCGAACTCACGTTGACGATCTGCCCGCCGCCGCGCCGCCGCATGTGCGGCCACACCGCGCGGCACAACAAAAACGCGCCGCGTAGATTCACTGCGATGGTTTCATCCCACAATGCAGTGGTCGTCTCCGTGAGCGGCACCTCGTGAAAAACGCCCGCGTTGTTGACGAGGATGTCCACCCCGCCGAACTCCGCCACCGTCTGCGCCACTAGATTTTCAATCTGTGCCTCGTCGCGCACGTCGCACGGAATGGCGCGGGCCAAATCTCTAACCCCGCTCCGCTCCGCTTCGGGGGCTATAGTCTCCAATCTCACCTGCTCCAACGGCTCTCGCCGCCGCCCGGCCAGCACGCACCGCGCGCCCTCGGACGCCAGCGCCCGCGCAATCGCCGCCCCCAACCCGCTCCCCGCGCCCGTGATGATAGCAATCTGATCTGTAAGATTGTGGCCCATATTGCCTCGCAACGGAGTGCAAGAATGCGTTGTGCCTCGGCCTGCCTCGTTCAGCCGATGAAGACCCAGAACTTGACAATCACCCAGGCCGTCCCCATTGTCAGACCCAGCCCCAGACGGCATGCCAGCACCACCGCCACGGCCCACGCCCACGCGGCGCGCCATCCGCGGATGGCGATTAGCGCGTGGGATAGACGCCAACGAAGTGAAGCCATACCGCAGCCGCCGATTATAGCAGGGACAAAGATACATGCAGAAAATGCGCTGTCCCTGGTGAAGCCCTGCCCCGCGCCCACAAACGCGCCAACCCGCCCGACGACACGGCCTTGTGGTATTATCCAGGCAGAGCAGTTTCAGCGAAACTTGAGGGGCTGAAGCCTCCGCCCCTTGCTGTTCGAGTCGAACCTTGCGCATCGCCCTCGTCCACGACTGGCTCAACCAACTCGGCGGCGCGGAAGACGTGCTGGAGACGCTGGTGGAGATGTTCCCCGGCGCGCCCATCTTCACCTCCATCTACTGGCGGGAGAAGATGCCGCCGCACTACCGCCAGTGGCCCGTCCGTGTCTCGTTCATGGACGAACTGCCGGGCATTCACCGCTACCATCAGCCCTATCTGCTTCTCTATCCCCTCGCCTTCGAGCGCTTCGATCTCTCCGGATATGATCTCATCCTTTCGAACAAAAGCGGCTTCTGCCACGGTGTGCGGAAGCCGCGCGGCTCGGTACACCTCTGCTACTGCCTCACCCCCACGCGATACGTGTGGGGGTTCGACGACTATGCGGCGCGCGAGGGCCTCAGCCCGGCTCAAATGCAAATCCTGCGCCCGGTGATGAATCTGCTCAAACGGTGGGACAAGGCCGCCGCTCAGCGCGTGGATCACTTCGTCGCCATCTCGTCGGAGATTCAGCGGCGCATCGCCCGTTTCTACGGGCGCGACTCGACGATTATTTTCCCGCCCGTCGCGCTCGACCGGTTCGCGCTCCGTAAGGACGATGGCGTGAGCGATTATTTCCTCAGCCTCGGGCGGCTGATCCCGTACAAGCGCGTTGACCTCGCCGTGCGGGCCTGCACCGCGCTCCACCTCCCGCTCGTGGTCGGCGGCGACGGGCGCGACCGCGCGCGATTGCAACGAATGGCCGGGCCTGCGGTAAAATTCGTGGGCCGCGTGCCCGAGGCCGACCTGCCCGCGCTGATGGCGCGCTGCCGCGCGTTCATCTTTCCGGGGCTGGAAGATTTCGGGATCACGCCCGTGCAGGCCCTCGCCGCCGGGCGGCCCGTGATCGCATATGCGGGCGGCGGCGCGCTCGACATTGTGCAAGACGGCGTCAACGGCGTGCTTTTCCACAAGCAGACCGTCGAGGCGTTGAGCGCTGCCATCGAGCGCTTCCTCCGCCTGCGCTTCGACCCGGAGGTCGTCCGCCGCTCGGCAGAGAAGTTCGACACGGCGGTGTTCAAGGAGAAGTTGACGACTTTCATCACTGAAAGGATAGGAACTGCGGGAACTCAAGGAACTGGAGGAACTCAATGAGTTTCCTCAGTTCCTCCCATTTCCTCCAGCTCCCGGTTTTTCTATGGAACTGAGACAGTACTGGAAAATCGCCCTCCGCTGGTGGTGGCTGATCTTGCTCCCGCCGCTCGTCGCCGCGACGTATAGCCTCGCCACCTACCGGCCCCCGGCAACCGCGTACTCGGCCTCCCTGCGCTTCACCGCGAGCCAACCGGAAAGTCGAGACGTTCCGGCGGAACGTCTCTACGACCCCAACTACTACCGCTGGCTCACCTCCGAGTACATCGTGAGCGGGTTGAAAGATTGGGCACGCACGGGCGCGTTCGCCGAGGCCGTGAGCGCGGAGCTGGCCGCACACGGCGTGAGCGTCCCGGCAGGTGAGATTAGCGGAGCCATCGTCACGGACAACGCGCGCAGCATTCTCGTGGTTTATCTCTCGTGGGGGAATCCGGATCAGCTCACTGCGCTGGCCGAGGCCGTCTCGAAAGTCTTGCAGGAACAAAACGCCGCCGCGTTCCCGCAGCTCGGCGGGCAGGCCGCCGTCGTCGTGCCGCTGGACAAGCCCGCCATCGGGCCGGTCCCGCCCTCCCTGCGCGCGCGCCTCGATCTGCCGCTCAAAGTCGGGCTGGGGCTGGTCGCCGGGATCGCGCTTGCCCTGATCGCCCACTACTTCGATCCGTTGGTCAGAGAACGCGAAGAACTGGAGCAAATCGGGTTGAAAGTGATTGCGGAGATACCGCGCTGGAAGAAGTGAGAGGTCAGAAGTCGGAGGTCAGATGACCCTCCTCCGACTTCTGACCTCCGACCTCCAGACATGGTAGAATAGCCGCCGCTCGGAGAACGCATGGCCCTCACAGACTATTTGCGCCTTTTGCGCCGCCGGGGATGGATTATTCTGGTCATGGCGGCGCTCACCGCCGCCAGCGCGCTCGTCTTCAGCCGCCTGCAGACGCCGGTGTACAAATCCACGATCTCTCTGCTGGTCAAGACCTCCCGCACCGATTTCGGCCTCACCCAGTCGGCCAAGCAGTTGTTGCGTTCCTACGTGGCGTGGCTGGACACGGGCAAGAATGCGGAGAAAGTCATCAACGACCCTGAATTGCAGTTGGATCGCACGGCGGACTCCCTTAAGAACGACGTGACCATCTCGTCCGACGACTCGCGCTTTGTCATCCAGATTGACGTGAAGGACCCCGACCCCAAAACCGCAAATAAGATTGCGGAGAAGTGGGCCGCGCTCTTCGTGCAATGGCGCATCAGTGAAAACGCGGACGCGCGCCGCGAAGACTGGGTGACGGCGGAAGTGCTGGATGCGCCCGTCATTTCGCGTGACCGGCCCCAAACGACGGTGAACACCCTCGCGGGCGCGATCCTCGGCGGGTTGCTGGGCGGCGTCATCATCTTCGTGCTCGAATACATTGAGTCGAGCGTCGTCCGCTCGCCGCAGGACGTCGAGCGCGTGCTGGGCCTCTCCGTGCTGGGCGCGATCCCCATCCTCGAAACCGCACAGGCCAGCGCGCGCCGTCGTGCGCGCACCGCGGGGCCGCCCCCGCGCTAAAGGAACCCCTCATGCCGCCGACTGATAAACTGATCACCCTGCGCGACCCGCGCTCGCCGGCCGCCGAGGCCTTCCGCACGCTGCGCACCAACCTCATCTTTTCCAGCCTCGATCACCCGCTCACGACGCTGCTTGTCACCTCGGCCACGCCGGAGGAGGAGAAAAGCCTCACGTTGGCGAACCTGGCCGTGACGATGGCCCAGGGGGGGCGGGCAACGATCCTCGTGGACTGCGACCTGCGCCGCCCGCACCAGCACGAGCTTTTCGGCGTGCCCGCCGAACCCGGCTTGACCTCGATGATCCTCGAGAATCGCGACGAGCCCGTGCTCGCAGCCACCGGCGTCGAGAACCTGTGGCTGCTGCCTGCCGGGCCTTTGCCTCCCAACCCCGCTGACCTCTTGAGCTCGCGCCGGATGGAATCCCTCATCGCGACGCTCAAATCCCGCGCCGATATTGTCCTCTTCGACGCACCGCCCGTCGTCGTCGTGACGGATGCGGCGCTGCTGGCTTCCAAGTTGGACGGCGTCTTACTGGTGGTGAGCGCGGGCCAGACCAAGCGCGAGCACGCCCAGCGCGCTAAAGAGTTGTTGGAGAAAATCAACGTCCGCCTCGTGGGCGCGGTGCTCACGAACGCGCAGGTGGACACGAGCGTGAGCGCGTATTGAACTGCATATCGCATATCGCGTATTGCCTATCGTTGGCTGTCAACACACACCGACTGCACGATAAGCGATAGGCGCTATGCCATCAGCGATAGGCGATAAGCCATGAAAGGTCTCATCCTCTCCGGCGGCAAAGGCACCCGCCTCTACCCCCTCACCTACACTCGCGCCAAACAGCTCATCCCCGTCGCGAACGAGCCGGTGCTCTTCCGCGTCATCCGCGCCATCCGCGACGCCGGCATCACCGACATCGGCATCGTCGTCGGCGACACCGCGCCCGAGATCATGGAAACGGTGAACGGCGGCGAGCGCTGGGGCGTGAACATCACCTACATCCGGCAGAGCGCGCCCGCCGGGCTGGCGCACGCCGTGAAAGAGTCGCTCGACTTCCTGGGCGACGATCGCTTCGTGATGTTCCTCGGCGACAACGTGATTCAAGGCGGTATCAGCCCGCTCATCCGCCAGTTCGCCGACAGCCAGTGGAACGGCCAGATCGTCCTCACCGCCGTGGACAACCCGCAGCAGTTCGGCGTGGCCCAGCTCAACGGCGACGGCTCGATCCAGCGTCTCATCGAGAAACCCAAAGACCCGCCCTCGAACCTCGCGCTGGTCGGCATCTACATGTTCGACCATCACGTCCGCGAAGCCGTCCACGCCATCAAGCCCTCTTTCCGCAACGAGCTGGAGATCACGGACGCCATCCAGTGGCTGATTGATCGGGGCTACGCGGTGCATCCTTACATTCACACCGGCTGGTGGATTGACACCGGCAAACCCGGCGATATGCTCAACGCCAACGATCACGTGCTCGAAGAAGTGAAGCCGCGCCTCGATGGCGCAGTGGACGCCAAATCCAAAGTGGATGACCGCGTCACGGTAGAAAAAGGGGCCGTCGTCGAGAACAGCGTGATTCGCGGCCCGGCCATCATCGGCGAGCACACCGTCATCCGCGATTCGTACATCGGCCCGTTCACCAGCATTTACCACCACTGCGTGGTCGAAAACAGCGAGGTCGAGCACTGTATCGTCCTCGAGCACTCGCACTTGACGCACGTGCCCGCCCGCATTCAGGACTCAATCCTCGGGCGCAACGTGCGCCTCGGGCGCTCGGTGCTCAAGCCCACGGCGCTGAAGATGAATCTCGGCGACTACTCGCAGGTGGACATTCTGTGACGGCGCCTTACACCATCCGCCCTGCCGCCGCCGCCGACCGCCCGTGGCTGCGGCAGTTCATGCGCGACCACTGGGGCGCGGAGGAGATGGTGGCCGCGGGGCGGCTTTTTCACCCGGCAGAAAATCCCGCCTTTCTCGTCGTAGAAGATGAACAGGTGGTCGGAGTCGTCACCTACGAGTTCCACGCTGACGAGTGCGAGATCACCTCCATCAATACCCATTACGCCACCAGCGGAATCGGCACAGCCCTCATCGAACGTGTGGCCGCCGAAGCCCGCGCACACGGCTGCCGCCGGGTGTGGCTCATCACGACCAACGACAATCTCAACGCGCTCAGGTTCTACCAGAAACGCGGCTTCCGGCTCGCCGCCCTCTACCCCGGCGCGGTGGACGAAAGCCGCAAGATCAAACCGCAGATCTCCCTCGTCGGCGAAAACGGCATCCCGTTGCACGACGAGATCAAACTCGAACTTGCGCTCGACGATGTCGGGGTTGGCAAGGGATAGACGACTGTGAAAAACATTCTCGTGACCGGCGGGGCCGGGTTCATCGGCTCCAACTTCGTCCATTATCTGCTCCGCCAGCACCCGGGCTACAAAGTTGTCGTCTACGACAAGCTGACGTACGCCGGGAACCTCAACAATCTGCTCGACGTGCACGACGATCCGCGCTACCAGTTCGTCAAGGGCGACATCGCCGACAAGCACACGGTCGAGCAGGCCATCCGCGAGCACGCGATTGACACGATCGTGAACTTCGCGGCGGAGAGCCATGTGGATCGCTCCATCCTCCAGCCGGACGCCTTCATCCACACCGACGTAGTGGGGACGTACATCCTGCTCGAAGCCGCGAAGCAATTCGGGCTGGAGCGCTTCCATCAGGTTTCGACGGACGAGGTCTACGGCTCCATCCCGGCCGGATTTTTCAAAGAGGGCGATCCCCTCGAACCGAACAGCCCCTACTCGGCGAGCAAGGCCGGGGGCGAGTTGATGGTGCGGGCGTATCGCGAGACGTACGGATTGAACACCGTGGTCACGCGCGGGAGCAACACCTTCGGGCCGTATCAATATCCGGAGAAGGTCGCGCCGCTCTTCATCACCAACGCGGTTGACGACGAGCCGCTGCCTCTCTACGGCGATGGGATGCAGGTGCGCGACTGGCTGTACGTGGAAGACCACTGCTCCGGCATTGACCTCGTGCTGCACACAGGCGCGCCGGGCGAGATCTACAACCTCGGCGGTGGCAACGAACGGCACAACCTCGAAGTTACGAAGTTGATCTTGAGGTTGCTCGGCAAGCCGGAGGCGCTCATCCGGCCTGTGCAAGACCGCCCCGGCCACGACCGCCGCTACGCGCTCGACTGTGCGAAGATCCAGGCTCTCGGCTGGACGCCCTCGCGCGACTTCGAGACGGCGATGGCGGAGACGGTGGCGTGGTACAAGCGGAACGAATGGTGGTGGCGGCCCATCAAATCCGGCGAATTCAAGGCCTATTACCAGAAGCAATACGGCGAGCGGCTGGCGGCGGCGCAGGGGTAACAGGTTACAGGTGGAAGGTGGAAAGTGAGAAAGTACTTTCCACCCGCGACTTTCCACCTGCCACTCTCACTTCGTTGACGCTGCCTATCGGGAATGATAAAATCCCCGCCACACTGACGCCCGCCTTGCAGTTGGGCCACTGACGCTGAACCTCTGCCGGTGCCGGGCTGCCGCCGCCGGCTTTTTGTTCCTGACCCTGAAGGAGACTTTTCCCTCTATGACTACTGCTCCAGCCGCTGCACCCGCGTTTTCCAAAGGCCTCGTCGGCGTGGTGGCGGCGCAAACCGCGCTGTCCTCCGTGGATGGGCAGAACGGCCTCCTCACCTATCGCGGCATCAACATCCACGAGCTGGCCGGCAAGGCCTCCTACGAGGAAGTGGCCTATCTGCTGTTCTACGGCAAGCTGCCCACCGCCGCCGAGCTGGCGGCCTTCCAGAAGGAATTGGCGGCCAACCGCAGGCTCCCGAAAGCGGTGGTGGAACACATCCTCGGCGCGCCGAAGAAGGCGACGCCCATGGATGTCCTCCGGACCGCCGTCTCGATGCTCGCCTACTACGACAAGGAGACTGAGGATATTTCCATCGAGGCCACACTGGGCAAAGGCCTCCGGCTCGTCGCCCAGTTCCCCACCATCGTCGCCGCCATTCACCGCACGCGCAAAGGCCGGGAACCCGTCGCGCCGAAAGCCGGGCTGGGCCACGCCGCCAACTTCCTCTACATGCTGCACGGCGAGAAGAAATCCGCGCTCGAAAACGACGCGATGAACCTGTACCTCGTCCTGCTCGCCGACCACTCGCTCAACGCCTCCACCTTCACCGCGCGCGTCGCCTCCTCCACCAACACCGACCTGCTCGCCGCCATCACTGCCGCCATCGGCGCGCTCAAGGGCAACCTGCACGGTGGCGCCGCCGAGGCCACCATGAACATGCTGCTGGAAATCGGCGCGCCGGACAAGGTGGACAGCTTTGTGGATCACGCTTTCGAAACCAGGCGCAAGATCATGGGCATCGGCCATCGCATCTACAAGACCGGCGACCCGCGCGCGCGGCACTTGCTGGAATGGGCGCGCAGGATGGAGGAAGCGCAGGGCAAAGGCGCGCAGTACGTGGACATGGCTATCGCGGTGGAGAAGGCGGTCTTGCGCCACCGGGAACTCTACCCCAACGTGGACTTCTTCTCCGCGCCCCTGCTCTACTATCTGGGCATCCCCCCCGCGCTGGACACGTGCGTGTTCGCCGCCTCGCGCATCGCCGGATGGACCGCCCACGTCGTCGAGCAGTACCAGGACGCCACCCTCATCCGGCCGACGGCGGAATACATCGGCCCAAAGGAAGCCGCATTTGCGCCGTTGGCAAGTCGAGGCTAAACTTAGAGACCATCCGGGGTGGCCTGGCCCCCGGCTTGCGCCCTCGCAGATCCCTGAAGCGAAGCGGAAGGGACGCTTCGCGGGGTTGTGGGCGACTAACACAGAATCCTACACAACGAGATATATGGCTGACCCCGATCCCCGGTACGCGACCTTCCCCACAGAGGTGGGCATCCCTCAGCTCCGCTGGCTGATTGAACACGTGGCTGACGGCCACCTGCCAGTGGAGGAACTGATCCGCCAGTTGCGCCCGATCCACGAGGCCATCGAGCGCCAGGGGCGGCCCAAATACACCTCGAAAGAAGAAGCGCGCTTGATCTGGGACGTGTTGTGGGCCTTGGAGTTCTATTCCCCCAACCCCTCGAAAGAAGAAAACCCGCACGAGTGGCATGGTGTAGATGTCGTGCTGGCAGAAGCGCAACGAGCGGCCAAGCGCCTGAAGGAACTCTGATCGTTCGCCAAAGGGCTACCGTCCGATGCGCCCCGACGACCCACGCTTCGCGACCTTCCCGAGAGAAACCGGCCCTGCCCAGCTGCGCTGGTTCATCCTGCAAACTGCCAAAGGGGTGCTGAGCATCCAGGAGCTCCTCGCCGATTTCCGCAGCCTGCACGAAGCCATCGAGCGCGCCGGGGCGCCGGAGTATGCGTCCCCGCAAGAAGCCAAGGCCATTTGGGACGTGCTCTGGGCCGTCGAGTTTTGTTCGCCCGACATCTCCAAAGAAGAGAACCCCGAGGACTGGTACATCCCGGAAGAAGTCCTCACCATCGTGCGGCGGTCTGCAGAGAAACTGGAGCGATAGAGGTCGAGACGACCCGCCGGTCGTCTCGACGCTATCATCCTCCTGTGCGCCGCTCCGCTTCACGCTCGCCCGCGCTCCTCGCGCTCGCCGCTGGCGGCCTGCTGGCCGGTTTGGCGCTGGCGGCCTTTCTGTCTCTGCCCCGGGTGAGGGATTTTTATCCGGCGGCGGGCGCGCAGAACATTTCCTCGCGCGCCCCCATTCGCATCACGTTCAACCGCCCGATGGATTCCGCCTCAGTGGAGGCCGCGCTACATTTCACGCCGGAAGCGGCCGGCACGTTTGCCTGGCAGGGCAACATGGTCACGTTCGCTCCCCGGCAACCGTGGCCCGTGGGCAGTGCCATCACCGCCTCGCTCGACGGGGGCAAAAGCCGGGGCGGGCTGCCGCTCCTCGGCGCGCACATGTGGACGTTCACCATCAGCGGGGAGCGCATCGCCTACCTCACTGACAACCCGCCGAATCTCCGGTTCATCCCTCTGGCCGAAGGCGCGCAGCCTCAGCCCATCACCACAGAGGCTCTCGGCGTATATGATTTCGACCTCAGTCCAGATGGACAGCGCTTTGTGTACTCGGCGTTGCGCGCGGACGGCGGCGCGGATTTGCGCGCAATCAATGCGGACGGGTCGGGCGCAACAGATGTGTTGTTGTGCCCCGGCGAGGCATGCCTCACCCCGGCCTTCTCGCCGGACGGCCAACGGGTGGCCTATGAACGGCACGCCCTGGTCGCGGGGGCGGGGGGCGAGGTGACTTTCGGGGAATCGCACGTCCACCTGGTCACGCTCGCCACAGGCGCGGACGAGGCGGCGGGTGACTCGACCGCGCCGGACGCGGAAACACGCTTCCCCCGCTGGGGGCCGGATGGCCGGTTGAGTTACTTCGACACCACGCGGCAGGCGATGGTCGTGCAAGATCTCACCACGCAGGCCGTCAGCTACATCCCGGACTCCTCCGGCGAAATGGGGACGTGGTCGCCCGACGGGGAGTTCATCGTGTATCCGGAGATTTTCTTCCCCCCTGAACCCACACCGATCCCCGGCGCGCCCGAGCCCGAGCACACCGACAAGTTCTTCAGCCGCCTCCTGCGCGTGACGATTGCCACCAACGCGACCGAAAACCTCTCCGGCGAGGGGGTTGTGGAAGATGCGTCTCCGGTGTATTCTCCTGATGGAGTGTGGCTGGCCTTCGCCCGCAAGAGTCTCGACCAGGCACGCTGGACGCCGGGCCGCCAGTTGTGGCTGATGCGCGCCGATGGCTCAGACGCCCGCCCGTTGACGAACGAGCCGTTGTATCATCACAGCGCGTTCGTGTGGAGCCCCGACGGGCGGCGGCTGATTTACATGCGCAGCAACGCCGTCACCCCCGGTCTGCCCGCCGAAATCTGGACGATCAATTCCGACGGCACGGGCGCGCGTAAACTGGTCGAGGGCGGCTATCTGCCGCAGTGGATGCCGTAATGTGAGAGGGAGGCTGTTATGGCTCTGAAAGACATGCTGAATCGCTTTGCGCCGGACTTCACGCTGCCGATTGTGGGGGGCGGGCGTTTCACCCTCTCCGACTGGCGCGGGAACGTCGTCATCGTCAACTTCTGGTCGGCGGAATGTCCGTGGAGCCGCCGCGCCGACGTGATGCTGGTCTACCGCCAGCTCACGTGGGAGCGCAAAGGCGTCCGTATCGTGGGCGTTGCTTCGAACGTCAACGAGCCGGAGAACGAAATCCAGTTCGAAGCTCAGAACCGCAAAGTGAGGTTCCCGATCCTGCGCGACCCGGATCATTCCGTCGCCGACCTCTACAACGCGGAGACCACGCCCCATTTCTTCATCGTGGACCGGCAGGGCACGATCCGCTACATGGGCGCGCTGGACGACTCGACCCATCAAAAGCGCCGCCCCAAAGTCATCTACGTGGATCAGGCGGTCTCGGCGCTGTTGGACAACCGCCTCCCCGACCCGGCGATCACACCGGCCTACGGCTGTTCCATCGTGCGCGAGATAATCCCGGAGCCGGGGCAGGCCGTCGAGCCGGCCGCCCCGCCGCCCACCAATCAGCCCACGCCCAAGAAATAACGTGAATTACGAAACTCTCCTCCAAATCCTCCGCCTCGCATTGAGAGTGGTCGAAGTCTTACTGGGCCGCCGCGCCGCCAAGCGCGGGACCGCGCCCCCGCCCACGCGCGCAGACAAGGTTGTGGCGCGCGTCGCGCCGCTCGCCGAAAAAGTCCTCGACCGGGTTGCGCCGGAGACGGCGACCCCGGCCTCCTCGCGCCTCCGGCGCAAGCGGCGCCCGGCGTCGTTTGCGCTCGCGCAGGCCGCGCTCTTTGGGGCCATCGCCGCCGGGGGAGCGGCCTACGTCGTCGCCAAACAACAGCGCCGCGTGCGCAACCGCTACTGGTCCGTGCGCGCGCCCTTCCCCGAAGAACTGCTCAACGTGCTCGCCGCGCCAGGCAGCGGCGCGCGCCTCGCTTACACCGACGAAGGCCTGCGCGATCCCGATACCGGGAGGCTGTACCCGATTGTGGACGGCATCCCCGACTTCCTTTCTTCTCCAATTTCCAACCCCGTGGGGCGGGGCGCAAGCAGTCTCCAATCTCTCTCCCCTGAAGACGGCGATTGGCTGCGCTTGAGAGAATTGGTTGATCCGGTGAAACCGTGGATATTGGGATTCAATCACGCGGGGAACGCGGCGCTCGCGGGCGCGGTGGCGGAGGCCGCCGGGGCGCGCTGGGCCTTGTCCATCCCGTGCGGGCGGGGCGACTACGAAATCGAAATGGCGCGTGCCAATCCGCACATGCGCCTGCTGTGCCTCAGCGAACGCTGGGACGATTTGCTGGAGACGCGCCGCCGCGCGCTCGAACTGGCGATTGCCAACCTCTACTGCGTGCGCGGCGACCCGAACCTGCCGCCATTGCAAGACGCCGCGATGGGGGCGGTGTGGACGGCCAACGGCTTCCACCTGTATCCGGAGCCGGAACGAATGATGACGCAGATCGCGCGCGTGGCCCAGCCGGGCGCGCGCGTCGCGGGCGTGTCGCTCGTGGCCGATGGGCCGCGCCAATCGGAGGCGCTCGTGCGCCTCGCCGCGCGCGACCTCCCTGGCCGGCGCGACGTGATGACGCATTTCACGCTGCTGGCCGCGGCCGGCCTGATTGACCTGCGCGCCTTCCGCGACGGGGCGTTTGTGAGATTCACCGCCGTGCGCGTGTAGGGGCGTTCAATTGCCTGCGCCTGAGCCGTAGGCACAGGTGAACGCCCCTACGATTCGATCCACGCCGTCCGGTCTTCAAATGACGTGCGCGCGGTGGGCAACGGGTCGGCGAACGGATGGCCCACGTAGATGAAACCGATCAAATGCTGATCCG
>Ga0209109_10000488_pt1 | contig 21015 bp, 17 predicted proteins | sample Rifsed10ft2_FD_184004 | JGI IMG/M metagenome (GOLD analysis project Ga0209109, IMG submission 184004) | Soil microbial communities from Rifle, Colorado, USA - sediment 10ft 2 (version 2) | ecosystem: Environmental > Terrestrial > Deep subsurface > Rock core/Sediment | place: Rifle, Colorado... | reverse complement strand
GTTCGCCCCGCAGGCTGGCGCCCGCAGGGCGCCGGCCCGGACGGGGGGCGAGACGGCCCCTCCCTCCCCCCATGCAGGGGGAGGGGGAACGCCGAGTAGAATCGAACCAGGAGTCTTCCCCATGCAGGTAACCCTGCACATCCGCCGCTACAACCCGGAGGTTGACCAAAAGGCGCACCTCGAAACCTACACCCTCGAGGCCGAGCCCAACGACCAGGTGCTCGACCTGCTCAACCGGGTGAAGTGGGACGAGGACGGGACGCTGGCCTATCGGCGTTCGTGCGGCCACGGCGTGTGCGGGTCGGACGCCATGCGGGTCAACGGAGTCAACCGCCTGGCGTGCAAGGTGCTGGTGCGCGAGGTCGGCACCGACATCACCGTCGAGCCGCTGCTGGGGATGCCGGTGATGAAAGACCTGATCGTCGACATGCGCGGCTTCTTCGAGCATTACAAGGCGGTGCTGCCGTACCTCGTCAACGACGAACCGGTGGAAGCTGGCGAGCGGCGCCAGAGCCCGGAGGCCCGCGCCCGCTTCGACGACACCACCAAATGCATCCTGTGCGCCGCCTGCACCACCGCCTGCCCGACCTTCTGGGGCAACGACGGTTACCTCGGGCCGGCGGCCATCGTCCAGGCCCACCGCTTCCTCTTCGACGATCGGGATCAAGCCGGGGCCGAGCGCCTGCAGATTCTGAGCGGCCGCCTGGGCGTATGGGCCTGCCATACGGCCTTCAACTGTACGCGGGCTTGCCCGCGCGACATCCAGGTGACGCGCGCCATCGGCGAAGTCAAACAGGCGGTGACGACGGGACGTCTGACGTGACGATGGCCGTGCGCGGGTCGGGCGGGATCGAACTGACGGGGGTCTTCAACCGCGCCCCGCGCGTGCTGATCGCCGACGACGATTGGCTCAACCGCGACCTGTTGGAGGCCTACCTGGTCAGCTCCGGCTGCGAGGTCGTCACCGCCGCCGACGGGGTGGCGGCCCTCGATCTGGCGCGAGCGGCTCCGCTCGACCTGGCGCTGCTCGACGTTCAGATGCCGCGCATGGACGGACTGGCGCTGTGCCGGGCGCTCAAGTCGTCGCCGCAGACGCGCTTCGTCCCGATCATCATCGTCACCGCTCTCGACAGCGAGGACGAGAAGCTCAAGGCTCTCGAAGCCGGCGCCGACGACTTCGTCAGCAAGCCCTACAACTCGATCGTGCTGCTGACCCGAGTGCGCTCCCTGCTGCGCATCAAACGCCTGCACGACGATCTAGAGACGCGTAACCGGGTGTTGCGTCAGGTGCTGGACCGCTACGTGGCCGAGGACGTGGCCGACATCATCCTGACCGATCCCGAGCGCTACCTCAAACTGGGGGGCGAGGCGCGCGTCGTGACGGTGCTGTTCGCCGATATCCGCGGCTTCACGCGCTTCACCGAGCAGCACACCGCCCCGCAGGTGGTCGAGACACTCAACCGCATCTTTCCGGCGCTGAGCCAGGTGGTCTTCAACTTCCGCGGCACCTTCGACAAGTACCTCGGCGACGGCCTGATGGCCTTCTACGGTGCGCCGGTGGCGGCGGCCGACGACCCGCAGCGGGCGGTCGATACGGGGCGGGAGATGATGCGCGTCTTTCGCGGCCTGGGCCAGCAAGGCGGTCTGGATCTGAAGGGCCTGGGGCTGAGCGTCGGACTGCATTCCGGCGAAGCCATCGTCGGCAACATCGGCTCGGAACGAGTGATGGACTACACCGTCGTCGGCGACACGGTCAACGTCGCCAAGCGCTTGCAGGAGCTGGCCGACGGCGGGCAGATCCTGTTGAGCGAGGCGACGTACCGCCTGGTGAAAGGGGTGCGCGCCCGTCGCCAGCCGCCGCTGCAGTTGATGGGGCGGCAGGAGCCGATCACCGCCTTCGCCATCGACGACAAGTCGGCGGCGAAGAAGCAGTGATCAGTGGACAGTGGACAGTGGTTAGGACGTCATTGCGAGCCGGCGTTTCACCCCTTCGGGTGCGCCGAAGGGCGCGCCGGCGTGGCACTCTCCTCAAGTGGGCGATTGCTTCGTCGCTTCGCGCCTCGCAATGACCATATGACCACCGACCGCCGGCCACTGTCCACTTCCTCTCGGGGAAGCCATCCCGTTCGATCCATGCCGCTGCAGGGCGAGGGCGCGTATAATGAGGCCGGCCGCCCCAGTAGCTCAAATGGATAGAGCAGGGCACTCCTAAGGCCAAGGTTGGGGGTTCAATTCCCTCCTGGGGCACCTGAACGGAAACAGCCGCCCGGTCCGCCAGGACCGGGCTTTCTTCTCGGCGGGCGAGTGGACGTCGACGAGATCGTGCGCCTCTTACGGAAGAGGGCCAGTGCGCGCAATGTGCGCGGCATGGCCCGCTTCGGCATGTCGGCCAAAGGCCGTCTCGGCGTTTCGGTCCCCGAGATGCGGCGGATCGCTCGCCTGGCCGGGAAAGACCATCGGTTGGCCCTGGCCTTGTGGAAGACCGGGATCGCCGAGGCGCGCATCGTTGCCTCGATGGTGGCCGAGCCGGACAAGGTGACGCCGCGCCAGATGGACGCATGGGTCGCCGGCATCGACTCGTGGGACGTCTGCGATCAGGTGTGCGGCAACCTGTGGGACAAGACCCCCCTCGCCTGGAGCAAGGCCCGGTCATGGGCGCGGCGGGAGGAAGAGTTCGTCCGCCGCGCCGCTTTCGCGCTGATCGCCTGCCTGGCCTGGCACGACAAGGAAGCGGCCGATGCGCGCTTCATCGCCGTGCTGCCGCTGATCCACCGCGGCGCCGCCGACGAACGGAACTTCGTCAAGAAGGGCGTAAGCTGGGCGCTGCGCAACATTGGCAAGCGCAACCCCGGCTTGCGGAGAGAGGCGATCCGCATGGCAAAGGCCTTGCGCCGGAGTGATGCGCGGGCGGCCCGGTGGGTCGGGACGGATGCCCTGCGGGAGTTGACTCGACCTCACCCCGAGCAGTGAGCTCCCTCGGCTATAGCGCCCCCTTGCCATGCTTCTACAACGCCAGCGGTGGCCCCCCTCTCGTGTACGGGCCACAGATAGGGGCGTGCTCTAACGCCCCGAAACGACTCCCGCTTGAACATCTCGTTCGTGTGGTAGAATAGACTTCGTCCCGCTTCACTGAAACGAGTCCAAGAGAAAGGGGGGGATGCTCCGATACGGGAGCCCTTATCTATCCGGCGCCATGCCTGGCTGTCGCGGGACCGCTCGTTGGTCAACTCACCCCAAACGAGGAGCCAGGAGACGCCGGAACATCATCGTCGACCTGGCGTCGACATCACTCTACACCGGAGGGGAAACCCTGATGAAGTCCAAGATTGTGTGCACGTTGACTGCGGCACTGATCGCCCTCGGCCCATTGAGCAGTGCCCTCCCGGCACTGGCGGCCCCCCAACCACCCGGGCCGAACCCGATCTCCATTAGTGAGGACGTCCGTGATTGGGAGGCCAACGCCGCCCACCTGGACCTTTCGGCTGAGGCGCTAGACGAGGTGTCGGCCGAGCCGACGACGACCGCCACACCCCTGACCGACTGCACGCTCGACTCGAAGATCTTCCTGATCTTGAACGACTTCCTCGGCGCCTACCAGCTGACCTTCTTCAACCTGGTGGCCGAGAGCGATCAGTCCCAGGTATGGGTCCAGGCCAACTTGGCCTGGCCGGCCGGCGATCCGCGGGCCACGCCGCAGATCTTCTGCGAGCAAGCCGAGTACATGCTGGGCCAGTTCGACGACAACATCCATCCGATCGAGATCGATTTCTTCGGGCCGCCCGATGCCCATGATGGCAGCGGCGCCTTGCTGCCGGTGCTGGTTCCCTCGCTAGGATTGCCGGCTGATTACTATGCCGACTCCGCCGGGCGGCAGATTGTCCTGGTCTCCAACGTCCGAGACGACAACTACTACGACTCGACCTACCCGCTCTACATCGCCGGCTTCTACTCGTCGACGCTGGAGGCCTACTTCGATCGAAATGTCATGTCGATCGACGCTTTTGACTGGGCCAACCGCACCGGCCCGTCGGGCACGCGCCCGTTCCTCTACGAGGGCGTCTTCGCCCACGAGTACCAGCATCTGCTCCACGACGACTACGACTCGGACGAAGAGACCTTCGTCAACGAAGGCCTGTCGGACTTCGCCGAGTTCCTCACCGGCTACCACGTCGCCCTGGCCGGGCACATCGGCCCGGCGGCCGCCAACCCGGAGAACTCGCTCGTCGTCTGGGGCGACCAGGGCGACCTGGAGATCCTGACCGACTACGGTCAGGCCTACCTGTTCCAGCTGTATCTCTACGAGCAGTTCGGGCAGGAGTTCACCCAGGCCCTGTTCCACGAAACCGGCAACGGAATCTCGGGCATCGAGAGCGCGCTGAACGCGGAAGGGACCGACCGCGACTTCGCCGATGTATTCCACGACTGGCAGGTGGCGCTGCTGATCGACTCGAAGAAACCTGGAGGAGGAAGGTACGAGTTCAAGAACGAGACCTTCAACCTCGACGTCGGCACGCCGGCGGCGCCGAACCCGCAGGCTTTCGACACCCCCGGCGCGCCCCCATGGGGCGGGGACTACATCTGGATCAACGGAGATCCGAAGACGCTGGGGCGGTTCACGTTTAACGGTGCCGACTTCAGCATGTTCCCCAGCGGATGGACCTCGGATGGCAACGTGTTGTGGGGCGGCGCGGCCGACTTGCTCGACAACTGGGCCATCTTCGAAGCGGCCGGAGGCGGCACGCTGACCTTCGACACGATGTACGACCTCGAGGTGACGTGGGACTTCGGCTTCGTCCAGGTCTCGACCGACGGCGGTCACACCTGGACCAGCTTGGCCAACGCCCACACGCGGTCCGATTACGACCCCCAGGCGCACCCCAAGGTCGTCGAGAACGTTCCTGGTTTCACGGGATCAAGCGGCGACGGCACTGCGCCCGGGGAATGGGTCAACGAGTCCTTCGACCTGAGCGCCTACGCCGGTCAGACGATCCTGATCGCCTTCCGCGAAGTGACCGACTGGGCCTTCGTCGAGGCTGGGTGGTTTATCGACAACGTCTACGTCGACGGGACGCTGATCTCGGACGGCTCGGACGCCTCCGTCTTCCAGGACATCAGCCAGATCCTGCCCACCGAGAACGACTTTACTGTGACCTTTGTCGCCACCAAGGGGCACGGCAACGGTCGGCAGTACGAGGTCGTCAGGATGGAGCTGGACGAAATGACCGAGGCCGGCCTGATCGGGCTCCGCAAGGTGCTCAAGTGGTCGGACGAGGCGGTGATGATCGTCACCTTTGATGCCCCGGAGGGCTTCACGGGATACGCCGCCTACACGTACGAGTTCACCTTCATCAACAAGGGACCGACCAAGTAGCTCTATCGGATCCGGAACGAAAACGGTCCCGCCTCCCACGAGGCGGGACCGTTGTTTTCTCGGCCGTCGTCCCGATCAATAGACCGGCATCCAGGGCTGTCCGTCGTCGATCTCACCGGGGACGACCGGGAGGACGGGGGCGAGAGGGAGGCCGTCCTCGGTGCACGCAATAGCCGCATCGGAAAGGTCCGTGTGGACGAAGTACGACCGTCCGCCGGCCTCCAGCGTGAAGCGGAAGCCGGGGGTGACCACCGGAGCGTAACCCATTCCGGGCTGTGGACAGCCGAGGGAGGCGTCCGGCCATTCGACCGACTCAACGAGAACGATCTGAACGCGCTGCTCCGGGACGCCGAGCCAGGTCGAGATGGCCAGGCGAGCAATGCCCGCCGGTTCCGGAACTGGGGCGGTCGGCGTACTGGAGACGGACGGCTTCGGTTCCGACCTAGTCGCCTCGAGCTGCGTCTCCGCCGCCTCGGTGGCGCTTGCCGCAGGAAGAAGAGCGGCGTCAACGGCGCAAGCCGACGTCAGGGAAGTCAGGGCGAGCAGGGCGGCCAGGGAGAGGCGGTGGGAAGAGGTCATTTCACGCATACGACGCCGTTGGGCGGCGAGTGGTTCCCGAGAACACGGAGCCATTGACCGGTCTGTCAAGAATACAGCCAGCTTCTCGAATTCCGGTGCTTGACAGCCGCGGCTGCCTGTAGTACAATTGTTCTAGCACCAGTGGGAACCGCTAGCCTTAGACGGCCGCCCGGGCCGAACGAACCTTGACCCCCACTGGTAAGGAGAATTCCCATGTTCCACAAAGTCATCCTCGTTGGCAACCTTGGGCGCGATCCGGAGATGCGCTATACGCCCAGTGGCCAGGCCGTCACCAATCTGAACGTGGCGACCAACCGCACCTACACTGACAACGCCGGCAACCAGGTCAAGCAGACGGTGTGGTTCCGCGTCTCGGTGTGGGGCAAGCAGGCCGAGGCGGCGCATCAGTACTTGCGCAAGGGACGCCAGGTCCTGGTCGAAGGCCGCCTCAACCCGGACGACAACGGCAACCCGCGCATCTGGAACGCCTCGGATGGGACGCCGCGCGCCTCGTTCGAGGTGACGGCTCAGACCGTGCAGTTCCTGGGTGGACCGGGCGGCGACGCCGGCGCTGCGCCGACGGACGAGGGCAGTGCCATAGGCCTGCCCGAGACCGAGGACGACATCCCCTTCTAGGCCCGTGCGCCGGGGGGCGGCGTTTTCAAGCCGCCCCCCGGCTCGTCTCAGAGGGACTCGCCATGGCCACTCCACCCTCCAGCAACGGAGCCATCCCGAGCGCTCCGGAGTCCGCAGCCAAATCCCCCGGGGCCCCGCGCGTCCAGATCCACCTGCCGGCGGGCCTGGAGCCGATCTACAGCAACTTCGCCCTCATCACCAATTCCCCTTCGGAGATCGTAGTCGACTTCGCCCAGATCATGCCCCAGGTGGCGCAGGCGCGCGTCCGGGCGCGCGTGGTGATGACCCCCCTCAACGCCAAGCTGGTAATGCGGGCGCTGACCGATCACCTGGCACGCTACGAAGCCCACTTCGGCGAAATCGCCATCCCGGCCGGCGGCAGTCTGGCGGAGCAGCTCTTCCGCCCTCCGCCCGCCGAGGCGCCGCCGGATCGCGCTTCGTCGGGTCCGCCCACCCCCGAGGGGCATCCCGAAGGGGAAGGGGGAGCATGAGCGAGCTGCGCTCCATCGGCGAACAGGCCCTGCGCCACTTGGAGGAGAAGAACGCCGCGCGCGACCGCGCCTTGCAGACCTCGCGTACGCTGATCCGCCATTGCGCCCACGCCATTCGGGCCGTCCATCGCGGCGAGCGGCCACAGGCGCAAGAGCAGCTGGCCGAAGCCGGGCGCTTGGCAGCCCTCCTGCGCGACGAACTCAAGCCCTACCCCGATCTCTTCTATGCCGGCTACACCCAGGACGCCCTCAAGGAGTACGCCGAGGCCAATCTGGTCGACGCGCTGGTGGCCGGCGAACCCTACCCGGACCCTGCCACGATCGGCGTGGAGCCGGCGGCTTACCTGGCGGGGTTGGGCGAAGCCGCGGGCGAACTCCGCCGGCGCACGCTGGATGTGCTGCGCCATGGCGAACTGGTCGAGGCCGAACGGCTGCTGGCGGCGATGGATGATATCTACGACCTGCTGGTGACGGTCGATTATCCGGACGCCATCACCGGCGGCCTGCGTCGGATCACCGACATGGTCCGCGGCGTCGTGGAACGGACGCGAGGCGATCTGACCACCACCCACCAACAGCAGGCCCTCAAAGCCGCGCTGAGGGACGTCGAAGCCAGGCTCGCTCGGCCCTGAACCCCGGCACCTCTCTACCGATCGGCGCATTCCTCCATGAGTCGAAAAGGCCAACGCCCCACCGCATCGGCGCAGACCGTCCGGGCGTCGGAGATCGGGAGTTACCTCTTCTGCCGGCGGGCCTGGTGGTATCAGCGGCAGGGCCGCGCAGCGGCACCGACCCCGGCCCAGGAATCCGGTCTGGCCTGGCACCGCCGCCATGGACGCCGGGTCCTCCTGGCCAGCGGCCTGCGCGCTCTCGGGTGGCTGCTGATCCTCCTGGCCGGCATAGCCGCGGCCGTGATCGCGGCCCAATCCGCGATCGGCTGAGGCGTGCTATACCTCGCGTTGCTGCTGCTGGCGCTCGGCTTGGTGCTGTTGTGGCTCGCCCGACGCGCCCGCCTCGCCGCCGGGCTCCCCCCGGGGCGCATCGTTGCCCAGGACATGCTTGGCCCGCGGCGAGACGGCGAGTCGCTGTATGACCCGGTGCTCGACCTCGCCGGACGGCCGGATTACCTGGTCGAGAAGGGAGAGCGGCTGATCCCGGTGGAAATCAAATCCGGGCGATCCCATGCCGGGCCGCGCAGGTCGCACCGACTTCAACTGGCGGCCTACTGCCGCCTGGTCGAGACGGTGTACGCCCGGCGCCCGCCCGTCGGGATCCTGCAGTACGCCGACCAGGCGTACGCCATCGCCTACACCCGCGACCTGGAGCAGGAGCTCAAGCAAACACTGGAATCCATGCGGGCCGACCTCGGGCGGCCCCTGGATCGCTCGCACGCGTCGCCGGAGCGGTGCCGCGCCTGCGGCTTTCGAGAGGACTGCGATCAGGCGCTGGGGTGATAAGCTTCCCGGAAGCTCCAAGCTTCCGGGAAGCTGGGGCATCGAACCCCTCCGCTATAATCTCCCGCGATGACCCCGGCTGCTCCCGTGCCGCGACGCTTCGCCGTGGCGGCGCATCCGAAGATCGAAGAAGCCGCCACGCTGGCGACGGAAATTGCCGCCCTCCTGAGCGCCCGCGGCGCGACGGTCCAGGATGGCGCCTTGCAGGATCAGGACCTCGTCGACCGGCTGCGACAAGGGGCTTACGACATGCTGGTCGCCCTGGGCGGCGACGGCACCATGCTGCGGGCCGGGCATCTGTGCGCTGCCAGCCAGGTGCCGATCCTCGGCATCAATCTCGGCCGTTTCGGTTTCCTGACCGAAGTCCGTCCGGACCAGTGGCAGCCGGTGCTGGAACGAATTCTGGTCGGCGACTACTGGATCGAGCGCCGCATGATGCTGCGCGCCGAGCACCAGACGGTCGACGGCAAGCCGAGGTCGAAATGGGAAGTGCTCAACGAGTGCGTCGTGGGCCGCGGCGAGGTGGCCCGGCCGGTGCGGCTGACGGCTGAGATCGACGGCCGCTACCTGACGACCTACGTCGCCGACGGGATCATCGTCGCCACCCCCACCGGCTCGACGGCGTATGCGCTGGCAGCCGGCGGTCCGATCCTGCCTCCGACCTTGCGCAACATTCTGCTGGTGCCGGTGGCGCCCCACCTCTCATTGGATCGGGCAATCGTGCTGGACGAAGGGTCCTCCGTGCGGGTGACGATCCACACCGATCATCAAGCGACGCTCAGCATCGACGGCCACCCGCCGGAGCGAATGCGGGACGGCGAATCGGTGACGGTGCGAGCCAGCGAACATTCGGCCAGTTTCGTACGGCTGCAGGACCCGGGCTACTTCTATCGCAACCTGACCTCGCGCATGCATCAGAATCCATCCGCCGGAGCCGACCTGTGACCGAAGCTCAGCTTTTCTGCGCCAACCACCCGACCGTCGCCACCCAGCTGCGCTGCAACCGCTGCGAAAAGCCGGTCTGCAGTCGGTGCGCCGTCCTGACGCCGGTCGGCTACCGTTGCCGCGAGTGCGTGCGCGGCCAGCAGGCCGTCTTTGAAACGACGAAGACTCTCGACTACCCGGTGGCGGCGGTTGTGGCGGGTGTGGGGATTGCGCTCGGCGCGGCGATCCTGGGATATATCGGCTTCTGGGGATTCCTGCTCGCGCCAGTCGTGGGCGGGGGTCTGGCGGAGGTGGTGCGCTGGGCCGTCGGCCGCCGTCGAAGTCGGTACCTGGCCCGCTGGGCGGCCGTCGGCGGCGTCCTGGGGATTTTGCCGCTGATCGCGTTTCCCGTGGTCGGTCTGGTGATGGTCCTTGGCACGGCGCAAGCCGGATTGTTGGGTGGCGCTTTGCTGGCGGCCGCCTTCCCGGCGATCTACGGCGTCCTGATGATCAGCGCTCTCTACTACCGCTTGCAGGGCATTCGCCTCTAACCCGCATCATGCTCGTCAACCTGCGCATTCGCGACTTCGCCATCATCGCCGAGCTCGAACTGTCCCTGGCAGGCGGGTTCGTCGTGTTCACCGGCGAGACCGGCGCCGGGAAGTCGATCATTGTCGATGCCGTGCAGCTCGTGCTGGGTGGACGGGCCGACGCCACCGCCGTGCGCGAAGGCGCGGACACGGCGCTGGTCGAGGGCACCTTCGCGCTGCAAGGGCCGTCCGGCCAGGCGGCCGAGGCCTTCCTCGAACGCGAAGGTTTGCGCGACGACCCCGGCCTGGTCGTCCTGGGGCGGGAGGTCCGGCGCGAGGGCCGCAGCACGGCGCGCGTCAACGGCCGGACGGTGAGCCTGGCTTTGCTCCGCGACATCGGCGAGCTGTTGGTGGACGTCCACGGCCAATCGGAGCATCTCAGTCTGCTGCGCGTGCGCGAGCATCTGGCGCTGCTCGATCGCTACGCCGAAGACGAGTCGCAGCGGCAGGCCTTCGCCGCAGAGTTTCGGTTGCTGGTGAAGGTCCGCCAGGAACTGGAGATGCTGCGCCAGGGGGAACGCGACGCCGCCCGCCGCGCCGAGATGCTGGCCTTCGCCATTCAGGAGATCGAGGCGGCCAAGGTGCGTCCCGGGGAGCGAGCCGCGCTGCAGGAGGAGCGAGTGCGCCTGGCGAACGCCGAGCGTCTGGCCGAACTGGCGACGCAGGCGGTGACAGCTTTGGACGAGGGCGGCGAGCCGCGGCCGGCGGCGATGGAGCTGGTCGGCCAGGCGGTGCACGCTGCCGGCGAGCTGGGGAAGCTCGACCCTTCGCTGGCGAATCTGGCAGGCGAGCTGCAGGGGGTCGAAGAGCAAATGGCCGAGGCCGCCCGCCGGTTGCGCCGCTATCGCGACTCGCTGGAATTCAACCCTCGTCGGCTCGAGCAAGTGGAGCAGCGGATCGGCGTCCTGCACGATCTGGAGCGCAAGTACGGGGAAGGCGAAGAAGCGGTGCTGGCCTATCTCGACCGCGCCCGCCAGGAGCGCCAGTCGATCGACCACGCCGGCGAACGGATCGCGGCGCTCGCGGCCGACGAGGCGGCGCGCCTCGAGCGCCTCGGGCGGCTTGGCGCCGAACTTTCCCGGGCGCGTCGGGAGGCGGCCGAGAAGCTGAGCCGGGGCATCGAGTCCGAGCTGAAGGACCTGCACATGGCGCAGGCGCGCTTCGCCGTCGACCTGCACTGGGACGACGAAACAACCGGAGCTCCGGCCGACGGCCGGCGCGTGGCTTTCACCCGCACCGGACTGGATCAGGCCGAGTTCCTGGTGGCGCCCAATCCGGGCGAAGGGTTGAAGCCGCTGGCCAAGATCGCCTCCGGCGGCGAGACGTCGCGCTTGATGCTCGGCCTAAAAGGCGTTTTGGCTCGCGCCGACCAGACGCCGACCCTGATCTTCGACGAGATCGATCAGGGGATCGGCGGGCGCGTCGGAGGCGTCGTCGGCGAGAAGCTGTGGCGTCTGGCGCGCAACCACCAGGTGCTGTGCATCACCCATCTGCCGCAACTGGCCGCCTACGGCGACCAGCACTTCCGAGTCGAGAAAGTCCAACGCGGCGGCCGGACCTTCACCACCGTCGGCCCGTTGACGCCCGTGGAGCGCCTGGCCGAGCTGGCCCAGATGCTGGGCGGCAGCGGCGAGGCCAATCGGCAGAGCGCCGCGGAGCTGGCCCGCGAAGCGGAACGAGCGAAGACGACATAGGGCACATCGGCTGCCGTCCAGCCTGGGCTATTGCCTCGGTCGAGGCCAAATGCGATGGTTCGGGCCGCCCTGGTTTGCGACACTTCGATTCCAGGCGTCGCCTCGCAGGGTTGCTTGGGCTCGGCCGCCTGTCCCGTACGGCCCCCGGACTCGATCGAATTCGAGAGCTAGCAGCCCTGCGTCCTCAGATCCGGCCATCCGCGGCAGGCGCCGAACCGGGGTCAGGGGAGCCGGCCGATCGCTTGATTCGCCAGCTCGCTGAACGCGGCGACCGCCTCCTCGTCGCTCATCATCTTGAGGAGTACGTATTGAAGGTAGTAACCGTCGTGAAAGACGTGGAGCGCGCCGGTCAGGTAGTAAGCCCGTTCGCCGACACCAGGCACTTCCAGGGCTTCGGCGCCCATCTGCTCCTCTGTCTCGGCCACGGTCGTCTCGAAGGCGGAGGCTGTCGTTCCGGGCCAAACCATGAAGGACAGCGTGCCGCCGCTGGCGTCTACCGGCTCGTAGGTGCAGACCTGGAACGGACCCACAACCGACGAGACCCCCGCTCCTACCGGCTCGCCGAAGAGAGCCTCGGCGTCGGCCTGGGTCTGAACTGCGCAGGGATCGAACTCCGCCGGCAGCTCACCCTGCGGCGAGGCCGCCGGAGCCGAGGTCGCGGGCGCCTGGGCGTCGGCATCCGCCCCTTCGACAGGAGTGCCCGTCGTGGCTGAGCCCGACGGGCTGCAGGCGAACGAGGTCAGAGCCAGGATTGCCAGAACAGACAGACGGCGTAGTTGACTCCACATCTCCATTCCTCCTTCGTGGGCCCAGGCGGGTGCTGGCTCCGCCTCAGGGCTGCCGCCCGAGAATCGCCGGCCACGTCTCGCCGGCGCCGACTATTCCGTCGGCGGTCAGGCCGTGGTCTTCCTGGAAGGCGCTCACGGCGGCCTCGGTTACACGGCCGAAGAGGCCGTCGACGACGATCTCGGTGTAGCCGAACTTCTCGAGCAGCAAGTGCTGCGCCGCGCGCACGGCGTCGCCGCTGCTGCCCACCCGCAGCACGACGCCCTCGATCAGGGCCGGCCAGGATTGACCTCCTACAATCCCGTCAGCGGTCAGGCCGCGTTCCGTCTGGAAATCCCTCACCGCCTGTTCGGTCACTGGGCCGAACAACCCGTCGGCCGGGATATCATGGCCGTGGTGACGGAGCAGGTATTGCAGGGAGACCACTTCCGGTCCCTGGCTGCCCACCTGGAGGATCGGCCAGCCGGATGCAGGTGCCGCGGTCGGCGCTGCGGTGGCAGAACCTGGGCACAACGCGTCGGCGACGGGGGCGCACCAAGCCACTTCGCCGCCAACCATGGTCATCAGCACCTCAATGTCGAGCAGGCCCTCCACAGGAACCGCTCGCGGGTCGTCTGAGAGGATGACCATGTCGGCGAGCTTGCCGGGGGCCAGGCTGCCGCGCGCGTCCTCCTGGAAAACGGCGTAGGCTGAGTCGATCGTGAGCAGCGGCAGAACCTCGTCGACCGTCAGCGCGTGATCGACCATCCACGGCTCGGGCGGCCTTCCGCCCAGGCCGATCTGCGTCGCGCCGCGGTACATCACACCCATCGGCGACATGTGCGAGTCCGTCGTGTATTCGTCGCTGGCGCCATCGGGATTGAAAGGGCTGCCGGCCATCGGCACTCCGGCGTCGAGCATTCTGCGCCAGTTGCTCATGTTCTCGATACCCTGCTCGGCGGTGAGCGCCTGGATGTCGGGCCAGTGTGCGACGACGCCGATGAGTCCGGGCTGGATCGAACCGATGACGCCCATGCGCTCCATGCGGGCCTGCTGCTCGGCGGTCTGAGCCAGGGCGTGCTCGATGCGATAACGGGCGGCGGGGTCGCCTCCGTCCCCCTCGGCCAGCTCGATGGCGTCGAGCGCCAATGCATGGGACTCGATGCTGATGGCTTTCATCGCCACCTGCCAGCCCTCGGCGCGTCGCGCCTGGAGCTGCTCTGCCAGGGCGGGTGGGTCGAAGAAGAGCTCGCGGCCTGAGTTGAAGTCAATGAAGAACTTAAGACCCGGGGTGCGCAGGACGCCCCCGTAGAGCTGGCCGGGGGTCGTGGCGCTGTACCAGTCGGGCAGGGGCTGGCCTTCAAAGGTGTTGTACAGCAGGTAAGCGTCGATGCGAATGGGGAGGTCCCCGGCGGCGGCCAGATCGCGCAGCTCGTTCCATTCGGCTTCGTCCACGGCCAATTCGGTGAGGCCGGTCCAGCCCTGACGCAGCGCCTCCTGGAAGGCCTGGTCGGGAGTTTCGAACCCCCACTTGTAGCGTTGGGCGATGCGATGCGAATGCGAGTCGATGAAACCGGGGGTGAGCGTCCGGCCCTCCAGGTCGACGAGGCGCGTACCATCGACGGCCAGCCCCCGGACCTCATCGTCGCCACCCACGGCCAGAATCCGGTCGCCGGCGACGGCGATGGCGCGGGCCGTGTCGCCTTCCATCGTCAGGATGTTCCCGTTGTAGAAGACGACGTCGGCCTCGCCGGCCGATGTCGTCGGAATCCCGGCGGGCTGGCCGAACGCGGCGATTTCCATCCAGGCAATCCACGAAGGGCTTGCGGTCGTCTCGATTTTGAGGTGGCGGACGTCGGCCCAGGCCGACGACGCCTCGAGTTGCTGCCCGTCTTCGGTCGAGGCCTGGAATTCATGGAGCAGGCGCTCCGGGCCGGCTTCGCCGCGGCCGTAGACGCGGTGCGTGGTCACGCCGCCTGGGTACTGCGCGACGGTCAGGATGATTCGCTCGAGATCGAACGAGGCGCCCAAGTCGATCTCGATCCACTGCGGCGCGTCGTTGCCGGAGTTCCAGATCTTCGACGGGTCCCCGTCTACGGCGGCCGCCGCCGGCTGGTCGGGAAGGGAGGCGGAGGCGATCGCGGCCTTGCCGAGGGCGAGATTGGTCGAGAGAGGGGCGGCCGTTGGGGTAGCGCTGGCGAGCGGTCGAACAGTGGGTTCGACGATCTCGGAGTGAGGTTCTAGAGTCGCCGCGGGCGTCTGGCATCCTACGAGAAGGAGAGCCAGGAGGATGGCGATCGAGGTCGTTCGCGCCACGCCGCGTGTGCGGCAAGGGTCCATACCCTTCATTGGCGCACCTCCTGCCGAGCTCCCTCAGACCAGCGCGCCCATGCCGTCGGCGCCCTCGTATAATAAGGACAAATCCGGTCCATTTCAAGTCGGCCGACGCAGCGCGGCGGAGACGAATGCGAATCGCGAGAGACATCATCGAACCCCAGTTGGTGATCGAGGGCGCCGGCGTCCTGCTGCGGCGGTCGTTCGGACCCAGCCGCGCCAACCCCTTCGATCCCTTCCTGCTCTTCGATCACTTCGCCTTCAACGATCCGATCGAGGGGCCGATCGTCGGATTCCCGATGCACCCGCACCGCGGCATCGAGACCGTCACTTATATGCTCGAGGGCAGCGTGCGGCACCGGGACAGCCTGGGCAATGCCGGCGTCATCGGACCCGGGGATGTGCAGTGGATGACCAGCGGACGAGGCATCATGCACGAAGAGATGCCGCGCCGCGGGCCGCAGGGCACGGTCAACGGATTCCAGCTATGGGTCAACCTGCCGGCGGAGCTCAAGATGAGCCAGCCGCGCTACCAGGAGATCGTCGCCGACGGGTTGCCGGTGGTGGAAAAAGACGGTGCCCGCGTGCGTCTGGTAGCCGGTCCGTTCGAAGGCGTCGCCGGTCCGGTGACGGACATCGCCGCCCAGCCCGTCTATGGGGACGTGACCTTGGCTCCCGGCGCCCAAGTGGACCTGCCGGCACCCCTCGGCCATACGGCGGTGGCCTACGTATTCGAGGGGAGCGTCGCCTTCGGCCCCAACGGAGCGTCGCCACAGGTTGTCCCGGCGGTGCGCATGGTAGTACTCGGGGCCGGCGAGGGGCTGACGGCGCGGGCGCACGCCGAAACGGGCGCACGTTTCATGCTGATGGCGGGCGCGCCGATCGGCGAGGCGATCGTCCCCTACGGTCCCTTCGTCATGAACACCGAAGAAGAGATCCGCCAGGCGCTGGCGGATCTGCGGAGCGGGGCGTTCGTGGCGAACTAGGAAGCCCCCCGCATGTCATTCCGGGCCCGTTCGTATGGGCGACACTTGCAAGGGGGCCAGAGCTCCACGGGGGTAAGAGAGCGGAGAAAACGAAGCTCCCCGCGAGCTTCAAGCTCGCGGGGAGCTGGCCTTTCTTGGGCGAAGCCTGACGCTAGCGGGCCTGGGAGCCGGCTGTCACGCGCTCACTTCCTGCGGCACGGCCACCCGCGTGCCGCGATCGCTGCGCTTGAAAACGACGCTCTCTTCCTTCTCGTCGACGTCCACCAGCACCACGTCGCCGGTGGCGAACTCGCCCTGCAGGATCTTGATCGACAGCGGGCTCTCGACGAACTTCTGGATCGCCCGCCGCAAGGGTCGGGCGCCGAAGGCCGGATCGAAGCCGGTGCGAGCCAGCCACTTGCGGGCGGCTTCGCTCAACTCGACCGAGAGATCGTGCTCGGCCAGCCGCTGGCGCACCTCGTTCATTTGCAGATCGACGATGCTCTCCATCTCCTCCAGCGACAGCGGGGAGAAGATGATGACTTCGTCGATGCGATTGAGGAACTCGGGGCGGAAGGTCTCCTTGAGCGCCTTTTCGATCTTCTCCTCGGCTTCCCGGTCGGCGCGCGCGGCGTCCCCTTCGCGGCGGCGGAAGCCGAGCGTGCCCGAGCGGGTGACGTATTCGGTGCCCAGGTTGGAGGTCATCACCAGCACCGTGTTGCGGAAGTCGACGACGTGTCCCTGGCCGTCGGTCAGACGGCCGTCGTCGAGGATTTGCAGCAGGGCGTTCCACACCTGCGGGTGGGCCTTCTCGATCTCGTCGAATAGGATCACCCGGTAGGGGCGGCGACGGACGGCCTCCGTCAGTTGGCCGCCTTCTTCGTAGCCGACATAGCCAGGCGGGGCGCCGAACAGGCGTGAGACGGTGTGCTCCTCGCGGTACTCGCTCATGTCGACGCGCACCAGCGCGTCCTCGTCGCCGAACATGAAACGCGCCAAGGCCTTGGCCAGTTCGGTCTTGCCGACGCCCGACGAGCCCAGGAAGATGAACGAGCCGATCGGCCGGCGTGGGTCCTTCAGCCCGGAGCGCGCCCGGCGGATGGCGTCGGACAGGGCGTGGATCGCCTCTTCCTGGCCGACGATATCCTCGTGCAGACGCTCCTCCATGTGCAGCAGCTTCTCGGCCTCGGTCTCCATCATCTGGGTGACGGGAATGCCGGTCCACTGGCCGACGACCTCGGCGATATCGTGCTCGTCGACGACGTCGTCGAGCTTGTGCTCGGATTCCCAGGCGTCGCGCTTGGTGCGGAACTCGTCTTCCAGCCGCAGCCGGTTGGCCTTCATCTCGGCCGCCCGCTCGTAATCGCGCTCGTTGCCGGCCTGTTCTTCCTCGGCCAGCACCCGGTCGATCTCCACCTTGAGCGCCTTGAGGTCCGGCGGCAGCGAGTACAGGGCGATGCGCAGCTTGGCGGCCGCCTCATCCATCAGGTCGATGGCCTTGTCCGGCAGCGACCGGTCGGTGACGTAGCGGTGGGAGAGCTTGGCGGCGGCTTCCAGCGCCGCCTCGGAGAAGCGCACCTTGTGGTGGGCTTCGTAGCGGTCGCGCAGGCCCTGCAGCATCTTGATCGTCTCTTCGACGCTGGGCTCGTCGACGTAGACCGGAGCGAAGCGCCGTTCGAGGGCGGCGTCCTTCTCGATGTGCTTGTGGAACTCGTCCAGGGTCGTGGCGCCGATGCACTGCAACTCGCCGCGGGCCAATGCCGGCTTGAGCATGTTGGAGGCGTCCATCGCCCCCTGGGCGGCGCCGGCGCCGATGACGGTGTGCAGCTCGTCGATCATCAGGATGATCTCGCCTTCCGAGCGCTGGATTTCCTCGATGGCGGCCTTCAGGCGCTCCTCGAACTCGCCGCGGAAACGCGAGCCGGCGATCATTCCGCCCAGGTCGAGCGAGACGACGCGCTTGCCCATCAGGATCTCGGGCACGTCGTTGGTGGCGATCTTCTGCGCCAGCCCCTCGACGATGGCCGTCTTGCCGACGCCGGCCTCGCCGATCAGCACCGGGTTGTTCTTGGTGCGGCGCGACAGGATCTGGATCACGCGCAGGATCTCCTGATCGCGGCCGATGACCGGATCGAGCTTGCCTTCCTTGGCCAGCGTCGTCAGGTCGCGCGAGTACTTCTCCAGCGTGCGGTAGCGGCTCTCGGCCTTGCGGTCGGTGACGCGCTGCCCGCCGCGGATCTCCTTGACGGCGTCGTAGACGCGTTCCTTGGTGATTCCCTCCTCGGCCAGCAGGCGCGAGATGGCGGTGTTGCGCTCCGACAGGATCGCCAGGAACAGGTGCTCGGTGGAGATGTACTCGTCGTTGAGGCGATTGGCCTCTTCGTTGGCCATGTCGACCACGCGCTTGACGCGCGGCGTGATGAAGATCTGCCCGGCCCCGCCGCCGTAGATGTTGGCCTTGGGGCTGGCGCGCAGCTGCTGGTCGATGCGGTCGGTCAGGCCGTCCAGGTCGATATTGAGCTTCTCCAGGATCTGCGGAATCACCCCCTGCGGCTGCTCGATGAGCGCCAGCAGGATGTGCTCGGTGTCGATCTGGTTGTGGCCGTAGCGCTGGATGATCTCGGCCGCCCGCTGGGCGGCGTCCTGAGCGCGCTCGGTAAAGCGGTCAAAGCGCATCATGTAACCCGTCCTCGGAGCACCCCGGGCGTTCAGGGCCTCCGCTCGAGATTATAGCATTCGGGTCAGACGCCCCCAATCGACTCAACATAAGAGTTCCATATGAGACCTGTCCGCAGGCGGAAGAAGCCGATGGCGACAGACGTTGCTGCAAGGTCGGGGCCAGGTTCCGGACGTCATCGAGAGGACGGGAAGCCTGGCCCTGCATGAAAGCCACTAGAAAATGTCCCGCCGGTGGCCGGAATGGTCGTTTCGCTGTACGATAGCGACAGAAGGGGGCGGCGGGCATGACTTGCGCCTGCCGTCCTTCGCGCACGATGGGCTACACAACAGCCGCTCACTCGAAACAAGGCGGTGGCGGACGGGAGGGCGCCGTTCACCACCGACTGTCTCGTCCATCAGTCTCCCGGCTCTGGAAGCCACGTCTGGCGCGATTGGGACGGCTCCTGATCCTATCTGCCATCGTGGCCACGACCTTGTTCTCGTCGGAGCCGCTGGGAGCCTCGGCCGATTCGGGAGTGTGTGCCATCCCCGGCTTCGACGGCCCGGGTGGCACCCTTTCCGGCATCGTCAACACCTATTATCCAGGTTCGACCACCGTCGCCGCCGGATCGACCTCGATTCCAGTCGGATCGCCGAGCGGGTCGGCGACGGCGATTGCCGCCGGCGATCTGCTCTTGGTCATCCAGATGCAGGACGCCGAGATCGACTCGACCAACACCGGCGCCTATGGCGACGGTAGTGTCGGCGACCCCGCGACTGGATCGACGAACCTCAACAACGCCGGGCGGTACGAATATGTCGTTGCCACCGGACCGGTCGCCGCCGGGTCGGTGCCGATTGTCGGTGACGGCAGCGGGGGCGGCCTGGTCTACACCTACACCGACGCCGCCGCGACGCTGACGCAGGGCCAGCGGCGCTTCCAGGTCATCCGGGTCCCGCAGTACTCGACCGCCACGCTCAGCTCGACGTTAACGGCGTTGCAGTGGGACGGTGCGGTCGGCGGCGTATTGGCGATCGACGTCGCCGGACAGCTCACATTGGGCGGCACCGTCAGCGTAAGCGCGCAGGGGTTCCGCGGGGGCGGCCCTCGACAGGTTGGCGGCAGCGCCGGATTCCTGAATACGGACTATCGCACCCCATCCACATCCAATCCGAATGGTGCCAAGGCCGAGGGGATCGCCGGGACGCCAATCTTGGTCTACAACGGCACGAGCGTCGTCAACACCGGCGTTGAGGGTTATCCGAACGGTGCTATGGCACGCGGCGCGCCCGGGAACGCCGGGGGCGGCGGCACGGACGGCAATCCCGCCGCCAATGACCAGAATTCGGGCGGCGGCGGCGGCGGCAATGGCGGCGCCGGCGGGCTGGGTGGGTTTACCTGGAACACCGTCCTCAGTCGGGGCGGGTTCGGCGGAGACGCCTTTAGTGTCGCCGCGCCCGACCGGGTCGTTCTGGGCGGCGGCGGCGGCGCCGGGACCCGCAACAACACGCCCGGTGTCGCCGGAGCGTCGAGCGGCGGCGTCGGCGGCGGCATGGTCATGATCCGAGCGGGCACGCTCACCGGCACCGGGTCGATCGTGGCCAACGGGGGAACGGGGGTCGTGCCCCTCAATGACGGCGGCGGTGGAGGCGGGGCCGGGGGCAGCATCCTGCTGACCGCCCAAACCTGGAGCCCGACCAGCCTCACCGTCAACGCCGTTGGCGGCGCGGGCGCCAACACTTGGCCTTTGCAGCTTCCCGGCACGGTGGGCGAATTCACCACCGGCGGCGCCAACAACCGCCACGGGCCGGGCGGCGGCGGCGGCGGCGGAGTGGGCCTCTTGTCCTCGGGGGTCAACGTCACGACCGATGTCACCGGCGGCGCCAACGGTACTTCGACTACCGCCGCCAGCGCTTTCGGGGCCCAACCGGGCGCAGCCGGCGTTGTCTCGACCACCGTCACCGACGGCCAGGTCACCACCGGGATCTCCGGCATTCTCTGCCTGCCGGTCCTGACCACCACCAAGACCACATCGACTCCGAATGTCGTCAACGGGCCGAGCGGCACCAGCGCCACATACACGATCAGCGTTTCCAACGCCGCCGGGCTCGGCACAGCGATCAACCTGTCGATCTCGGATGCCCTGCCGTCCGGCTTCACCTACGCCTCTACGACCATTGTCAACCTGTCGGGCGGGGCGACGCGCCCCTCGACGACCGACCCCACCGTCGGCGACGCCAATCCGTCCTGGGGAACGTTCCAATTGCCGGGCGGCGGCGAGATCGAGATCACGTTCGTTGTTGATATCGCTTCGAGCGTCCCCGACGGCACCTATCAGAACCCGGCGACGGCCACGTACGCCGACCCACAGCGATCGACCGCCGGAGGGACAATCAGTTCCAGCTACGACCCAGCTTCGAGCACGGGTGAGGATGTAACGGTTGTTACGGCGGTCCCGTCGCTGAATGTGGTGAAGAGTGAGAGCTCGACGGGTCCGTATGGGGTGGGGGACCCGATCACGTACGACATTGTGGTGACGAACACGGGCAACGT
>Ga0209109_10000487_pt1 | contig 21029 bp, 17 predicted proteins | sample Rifsed10ft2_FD_184004 | JGI IMG/M metagenome (GOLD analysis project Ga0209109, IMG submission 184004) | Soil microbial communities from Rifle, Colorado, USA - sediment 10ft 2 (version 2) | ecosystem: Environmental > Terrestrial > Deep subsurface > Rock core/Sediment | place: Rifle, Colorado... | reverse complement strand
CTCCCAGGTCAGGTCTTCCTGATCTTCGATCATGATGCCGATGTGAGTCATAGTTCAATCCTTCGTTAAGATTCGCCCCCGTTGTCAGAGTGCGGATGACGACTTGTATTGAATGAAATCCAAAGAAATTCGATAACCGCTTGACAATGGGAGAATACGGGTATAGATTACCTGAAATTCCGGTTGTATTGCAAGACAATTTAATATTTCGACGGATCGAAAGAGAAATTGCACCGGCCACGAAGGAGAGCTACCATGAACGCACTGCCTCAATCCGTGAAGTACGTTATTGTGGGGGCCGGCATCCACGGCCTGAGCTCAGCGTGGCATCTGGCAATGGAACTCGAGGACCGCAAGCGCGGCTCGGGCGCGGACGTGATCGTTCTCGACAAAACCGGAGTGGGCGCGGGCGCGTCGGGCATTGCCTGCGGCTGTGTGCGCAACCTGTATATGACCGAACCGCTCCACGCCATCCTCCGCCACAGCGTGGACGTGTGGACGTGCGACCCCGTCGCCTTCGGCTTCCAGCAGGTGGGCTACGTGGCCGCCGCCGAGGGCAAAGAGCTCGCCGCCTACGAGCGCGTGCACGAGAGCCAGAATGCGGTGGGTTATCACTCCGACCTGTACGTGGGCGAGGACGCTAAGAAATTTCTTAAGAGTTTATGGCCGGATTTCAACGTATCGAATATTGACATCGCCCTGCACGAAAAAGTGAGCGGCTACGCGGGCACGCGGCAGGCCGTGCGCGGTCTCGCGCAGAAGTGCGCCGACCACGGCGTGCGCATCTTCTCCGGCGTCGAGGTCACGGGCTACGACGTGCGGGGCGGCGAGGTGACGGCGGTCCATACCAACCAGGGCGACCTCAGGTGCGATCTCGTCATCTGGGGCCTCGGCGCGTGGACTCCGCATCACTGGAAGATGCTCGGCCGGCCCACTAAAATCGAATGCAAATACCCGGACGGCAGCACACTCGTCAAAGATATGTGGACGTACTGGCGCTTGCTCGAAGGCGAGATGTACGACGGCCGGCCCTACCTCACCACCGCCGGGATGAACCCCCCCGTTCTCCACATCGAAACCTCTGACCCGGTGGTGGACAAGGCCACCGGCCAGAAGGTCGGCGACTTTCTCTATCTCTACTTCAAGAACGGCAACGAGCGCATGGACAAGCCCGGTATCCAGGGCGGCACGAACCCCATCAAGATCGGCCCGGAGGCCAGGACCGACCCGTACGGCCATGCCAACGACGCCTATCAAGCCGACCCGTGGTTCGCCGATTACTTCACCGCCGCTATGGCGCAGGTGATGTCCCGCTTCGACGGAATGCGGCAGAACTTCCGCGAGCGCCGCAACGGCGGCATCGGCGCGTTCACGCCCGACAACGTCCCTATCTTCGATTGGGCCGCGCCCAACGTCTACATGATCGCCGACAGCAACCACGGCTTCAAGATGACGGGTGCGGGTAAGCTGGCGGCGAAGCACCTGATGGGCGACGACGTGCCGGAACTCAAGCCGTTTCGCTTCAGCCGCTACGCCGAGGGGCACACGTTCGGCGCGTCCAACAGCCACTCGCCGTGGGTCTGAAAGAATGTCAGGTACTCCGGCGGCGGGTGGCATGTGTGGCGACGGCGTGACACCTGGGACGTAAGACTTGACGCACGATACGTGACAAAGCCTATCCGCTTCGCTTCGTTTCTGGGGGACAACGCCTTTGAGTTTTATCGGGAGGTGGTGGCGTATCTCGGTGAGGCGACGGGTCTCGCGACTGAAATGGTCGCCGACACCTCGCCGGGCATGGACGCGATGTTCGGCTCCGGGCAGATTGACGCCGCCTTCGGATGCGGCCTGCCCTACGTGTGGAAAGCGGCCGAGCCGTCGCCCAGCGTGCGCTTGATGGCCGCGCCGGTCTTGCCCGGCGACCGCTACGGCGATCAGCCGATCTACTTCTCCGACGTGATTGTCCGCCGCGAGTCGCGCTACGAGACCCTGAACGATCTGCGCGGCGCGACGTTCGCCTACAACCAGAGCGTTTCATTCTCCGGCTACGTACTGCCGTTGTACCACCTGATGAGGATGGGCCAGGCAAATGGCTTCTTTGGAAAGACTGTCGCCACCGGCTCGCACGCCGCTTCGATGGACTGGGTGGAAAGCGGGCAGGCCGACGCGGCGGCCATTGACAGCATGGTGCTAGAGATGGAATTGAAGCAACGCCCCCATCGCGCAAGTGCCTTCCACGTGATCGAGAGCCTCGGCCCGGCGGGTATGCCGCCGATCATGACGGCCGCGAGACTCGCCGACGAGCCGCGCGTAACGCTGACGCACGCGCTCGTCACCATGCACACCCACGCAGAGGGCAAGGCGATTCTGGAGCGCGGGGGTGTCCGGCGGTTTGCGCCCGTGACCGACCGCAACTACGATGACATCCGCCGGATGCTTCAGGCATTGAAAGCGGCCGGCGTGTCCGAGCTGAATTAATCCTCAGCTCTTTCCGTGACGAAAGGAGGTGGCGAGCTATAAGGTCATGCTCTAAATACGGGTTTGATTCGTCGCTCAATATCCAACTTGCTGGAGGAGATAAAGAAAATGGCTGACCGTAAGGATCGTTTTCATCCTGGCATTTACGAAGCGCAGGGCCAGCTGCGAAAAGGCCGCATGAGCCGCCGGGAATTTTTGCGGTTAGCGACCCTGCTCGGCGCGAGTTTGCCCGCCGCCCAAGTGCTGGCGGCCTGCGGCGCACCCACCACCGCCACGCAGGCTCCTACCGCCGTCCCCGCCACCGCCGTCTCCGCCGTCAAGCGCGGCGGCACCCTGCGCTATGCCAACCTTGTCAAGGCGATTGACCATCCCGCACGCTTTGAGTGGATCGGACCCGACGCCAACATCACCCGTTTCGTCAACGAATATCTGACCGAGACGGATGACCAGAACATCACCCATCCCTATTTGCTAGAGAGGTGGGAGGCCAGCGCCGACCTGAAGACCTGGACGCTCCATCTGCGTCAGGGCGTCATGTGGTTCAAGGATGGAAAGGACCTGGAAGAGTTCGTCGCCGACCACGTCAAGTTCAACTTCGAGCAGTGGCTGAACCCGGACACCAAGTCGTCCATCCTTGGCCTGTGGACGGGCTTCCTCACCACCGCCAATATCGAGGTGAAGGATAAGTCCACCGTCGTGCTCCACCTCGACAACCCGAAGCTGGACGTGCCCGAGAGCCTGTTCCACTATCCGGCACAAATCATCCACCCCAGCTTTGACGGCGACCTCAGCTCGGGCAAGAACGCCGGCACCGGCCCGATGACGCTGGCCGAATACAAAGTCGGCGAACGCGCCAAGACGGTCGCCCGCCCGGGCTACTGGCAGAACGGCGTAGACGGCAAACCGCTGCCTTACCTGGACGCTATCGAGCATATTGACCTGGGCAACGACCAGACCGCGTCCCTGGCCGCCCTGCAGGCGGGGCAGGTGGACACCATTTACGATCCAACGGCAGAGACCTTCCTGGCCTTGCGCAACAACTCCAAGATCAGTATTTACCCGGTCCACACATCGGATGTGCGTGTGCTGCGTTTCCGGGTGAACCTCGATCCCTGGGGCGACAACGACGTCCGCCTGGCGGTGAAGAAGTGCCAGAACCGCCAGAAGATCCTCGATCAGGCCTGGTTCGGCGAGGGGTTATTGGGCCACGACACTCACGTCTCCCCGGTTCACCCGGAGTGGGCGCCGATAGACGTGCCCCAGTACGACCCCGAAGGCGCCAAGGCCCTCCTCGACAAGGCCGGCAAGGCCGGCTTGAGCTTCAAGATCGCGGTCGGCACCGGGTGGACGGACGTGGTGGCTTACGCCGAGAACTTGCAGGAAGACGCGAAGGCCGCCGGGATCAACATCGAGCTGGACGCGATGCCAATCAACGACTACTGGAACGTGTGGGCCGACGACAAGGCCCCGGTGGGCATCACGCCCTGGGTGCACCGCCCGCTGGCCGTGATGGTGCTGCCTCTGGCGTACATCGCCGGGCCGGATGGCAAGCCTGTCCCGTGGAACGAGAGCAACTGGGTGGACCAGGAGTTCAGCGATCTGCTGCAAAAGGCCCAGGGCACGTTGGACGTGGAAGCCCGCCGCGCGCTCACGAAGCAGCTCGAGGAGATTCAGCGCGACCGAGGCTCGATTGCCGTCGCCTGGTGGCGGAACCTCTGGGAAGTTTGGAATCCGGCCTTCCAGAACGTCAAACCCAACCCCACGCTCTATAACCTGTGGCGCGAGGTTTGGTACGATCCGGATAAGGCCCCCAAGTAAGTTGCTGTGAGACCTTCCAGGTCTCGCGCAGGGGGCCTGGGAGGTCTGTCACTCACCGGGGCAGGCCACGCCGCAGGTACCGTTGGTCAGGTCAGCGCATACGCCGACCGAAGGACGGCAGGCGCGTGGCCTGCCCCGCTTTGAAACGGCAGGGGTGGCCCACCGCGTGATGGAGGCCTTGCGCCATGATTAAGTTCCTGATCCGCCGCATTCTTTTCATGATGCTGACGATGTTCATCGTCTCCGTGGCCGTCTTTGCCCTCACCGAGATTGCGCCTGGCAACATTGCCAGAAACACGTTAGGGAATCTCATCACGCCGGAACAAGAGGATTCATTTAATCGCCAGAACGGGCTGGATCAACCTCTCGTGGCCCGCTACATCCGCTGGATCTTCGGCAGCGATTGGCAGGCCAATCGCCTGATCGGCCAGCCAGTATTGCGCCACTACGATCCTGACAACCAACGCTACAGTTGGTGGGTGGTGGACGAGGACGGCACCCTGTTCCAGAACTACACCACGGACAGCGAGACCGTGATCAAAGTAGTGCGCCAGCCAGACGGCACGACCCGGGAAGTGGCGCTCGGCGATGAGGCCTGGAAGCCGCAGCCGGATGGCAGTCGGGTCTACTGGGGGATTGACCGGGAAGACCACGCGGCCATGTGGATCAAGGGCCAGCAATACGTAGAATGGACCCTCCGGACCGCCTCCGGCAATTGGCTGAGTTCCCCCGGCGCCCCCGCGAAGTATATTCCCTTGCAGAAGGGCCTTTTGCGTGGGGACCCGGGCGTTTCTTTCCTCACGCGCCGTCCGGTGGCCGAGACCCTCTTCCGCCGTCTGCGCAACACCGCCATCCTGGCCGTGTTGGCGTTTGCGTTCATCATGCCGTTGGCGCTGGTGCTGGGGTTGATCGCCGGGTTGAACGAGGGCAAGTGGGTTGACCGCCTGCTATCCCTTGGCGGGCTGGTGACGACTGCCACGCCGGAATTCGTGAGCGGCGTCTTCCTGATCCTGATCTTTTCGACCTGGCTCCACCTCCTGCCCGGCGCGGTGGTGCTGCGGAGCGACACCGCGCTCTTCGAGAACCCGGAGATGCTGATCTTGCCCGTGCTGACCCTGACGCTGGTGGAACTGGGTTACGTCCTGCGGATCACGCGCGCCAGCATGGTGGAGGTGATGCGCACCAACTACATCCGTACCGCGGTGCTCAAGGGCCTGCCTCGCGTCAGAATCGTCTTCAAACATGCCGTCCGGAACGCCCTCATGGCCCCCATCACCGTCATCATGCTGCACGTCAACTGGCTGATCGGCGGCATCGTCATCGTGGAATCCATCTTTGGCTATCCAGGCCTCGGCGGCTATATTCTAGACACGGCGTTGTTCAAAGATGTGTTTGGGATTGAAGCGGCCACCATGGTGCTGATCCTGGTCGCCGTCAGCACCCAATTGTTGGCGGACTTTGCCTATACCTTCCTTAATCCTCGCATCCGTTACGCTTAATCAGTTTGAGTTGGAGTTGGGAGTGAGAGTGGAGATGGCCTTCGCAACGCAAACTCTAAACTCAAACTGTCAGGAGAGGAACTATGGCGGTCGCTGAAAATACTCTCGTCGCCCGAGCGCCGGCCCGCCCCTCGCGCTGGCAAAAGGTCAGAGCCGGGTTCGAGATTCTCCTTAGATCCAAGGTCGCCCTGATCGGCTTCGTTCTGGTCGGCTTTTGGGTCATTGTGGCGACGTTCGCCGATGACTGCGTCGTCCAGCCCGCGTGCTGGGTGGGGTCAAAAGACTACAAGCCCACTCCCTGGCTGGCCGTGTATTCGCCTAACCAGTCCACGGGCAAAGGCCTGAGCGCCCCCGGACCTGGACATTGGCTGGGCACGGATCGCAATGGCCGTGACTTGTGGGCGCGCCTGGCCTACGGGGCGCGCATCATCCTGACCCTGGCCCCCCTGGGTGTGGGCGTGGCCCTGGTGGTGGGCGGCTTCCTGGGATTAGCGGCGGGCTATTTCAGCGGCTGGGTGGATGAAATCATCATGCGCTTGCTGGATGCCATGATCGCCTTCCCGCAAATCATCCTCTACATGGTCATCATCGCCGCGCTAGGGCCATCGGCCGCGAACGTGGTGCTCGCCATCACCCTTGCGGGCGCGCCCGGCATCGCCCGCCTGGTGCGCAGCCTGACTCTGGATATCAAGACGCGCGATTACGTCGCCGCCGCCCAGACGCGGGGCGAAAGCCCGTGGTACATCATGTTCGTGGAGATTCTGCCCAACGCCAGCGGCCCCATCATCATTGACGCCATGCTGCGCGTGGGGTATGCGGTGTTCGCCATCGGGACCCTGGGCTTCCTGGGCCTGGGTTTGCCCCCGCCCTCGCCCGACTGGGGCAGCATCGTCAACGTCGGGCGCAAGTTCATCCAGGCCGGCCACCCGTGGGATGCGGTGTGGGCGTCCGCGGCCACGGCCATGCTCGTCGTCGGCCTCAACTTGATGGCCGACGGCCTATCCGAGGAAATGCAACGCTATCGGTGATCGGGAGTTCTCTATGATCATCCGTTCGGGCAAAATGAGTCAACCCGTCGTCAAGGTAGAAAACCTCGCGATTGCCTACGAGACGCGCACGGGCGACGTCAACGCCGTGCGGGACATCTCCTTTGAAATTTACCGCGGCGAGACGCTCGGCCTGGTGGGCGAATCGGGCTGCGGCAAGAGCACCGTGGCCTACGGGCTGGTGAACTACCTGGGCCGCAACGGCAAGATCGTCAAGGGCGACATCTTTTTCCAGGGTCAATCGCTCGTCGGCAAGGGCCAGGAAGAACTGCGGAAGCTGCGCGGCGACCAGATTTCGATGGTCTATCAGGACCCGATGACGTCGCTCAATCCCGTGCTTCGCATTGGCGAGCAGATGACAGAAGTGCTCACGGTGCATCGGGGCACCGCACAGGAGGAGGCCCGCACGAAGTGCATCGAGATGCTGCGCCGGGTGTATATGCCCGACCCGGAGAAGGTGATGGAACGCTACCCGCACCAGATTTCGGGCGGCCAGCAGCAGCGCGTGGTCATCGCCATGGCCATGCTCAACAACCCGGCCCTGCTGGTCATGGACGAGCCAACCACCGCGCTCGACGTCACGGTCGAGGCGGCGGTGCTCGACCTGATTGCCGACCTGCGCCGCGATTTCGACACCGCCATCCTGTTCATCAGCCACAACCTGGGCGTGATTGCGCGCGTGAGCGACCGGGTGGGCGTGATGTACGCGGGCGAACTGGTGGAGCTTGCCACGGTGCAGGAAATCTTCGCCAACCCCCGGCATCCGTACACGCAAGGCTTGATCCGGTGTCTGCCCAAGCTAGGGCGCAGCAAGGCCAGCAGTATCCTGTACCCGATTCGCGGGCGCGTGCCCCCGCCGGACCACCTGCCCCCGGGTTGCGTCTTTGAGCCGCGCTGCGATTACGCCCGCGACGCCTGCCGCGCCCAACGCCCTCCCCTGCGTTCGTTGACCACCGAGCAATCCACACTGCATCTCACCCGTTGTCTATTCTCCGAGGAAATTGACGCCGCGCAGTGGACGCCCCCGGACGGGCTTGTCCCCCAACTGTCACAGGTCGTCCCCACCGACAATGCCGAGCCGATCTTAAAAGTGAGCGATTTGAAAACCTACTATCGCCACCCCAACGCCTCACCCCTCAGCCTGATCGGCCTGGGCCGGCAGGAATACGTGAAAGCGGTGGACGGGGTGAGCTTCCAGGTTCCGCGTGGCCTGACCCTGGGCGTGGTCGGCGAATCCGGATGCGGCAAGAGCACCCTCATCAAAGCCATCATCGGCCTGGAAGACGTGACGGGCGGCAAAGCGGAGTTCATGGGCTTCGACATCCACCGGCAAGTCAGCCATCGCGACCTGGCGATGATCAAAGAGCTGCAGATGGTGTTCCAAAACCCGGACTCGACCATGAACCCGGCCTACACCGTGGGCCAGCAAATCGAGCGGCCCCTGCGGCGCTTCAAAGTGGTGCCCCGCGGCCAGGTGCGCGAAGAAGTGACCCGCCTCCTGCGCGCCGTCAAGCTGGACGAGTATTACTACGACCGGCTGCCGCGCCAGTTGAGCGGCGGCGAGAAACAGCGGGTGGGCATTGCCCGCGCCTTCGCGGGCCGCCCGGATTTGGTGCTGTGCGACGAGCCGGTCTCAGCCCTCGACGTTTCCGTGCAAGCCGCGGTGCTTAACCTGCTGCTGGAAATCCAGAAGGAGTTTGGGACGACCATGATCTTCATCGCCCACGACTTGAGCGTGGTGCGCTTCTTCTCGGACACCATCGCGGTGATGTACCTGGGGCAGGTGGTGGAGATCGGGTTGGCCGAGGCCATTTACGCGCCGCCCTACCACCCGTACACCGAGTCCCTGTTGGCCGCGGTCCCCATCCCCGACCCGAACGTCAAGCAAGAGCACATCCGCCTGGAAGGCTCCGTGCCCAGCCCGCTCAACCCGCCCAGCGGCTGCCGCTTCCACACCCGCTGCCCGCGCCGCAAGCTGCTGCCCGACGGCGGCCAGATCTGCGAAACCCAGGTCCCGCCGTGGCAAGAGGCCGGGGACGGGCACAAGATTCTCTGCCACATCCCGCTGGAGCAGTTGCGCCAACTGGAGCCGGTCGTCCAAGCCTCGGCTTAGGGAGAGACCTCATGCTGACAAAAGACTACATGACCCGTCACCCGATCATGATTGAGCCGACCATGCGGGTGGCCGACGCGCAGAAACTCATGAGCGAAAACCAGATCCGGCATCTGCCCGTGATCGGGAGTGGCAAGCGCCTGCTCGGCCTGGTCACCCGGCAGCGACTCTCGATCCCGCCCGAAAAGCTGAGCAGCCTGGACGTGTGGGAGATCACTCGCTACCTCTCCAACCTGACGGCGGGCGACGTGATGGTGAAAGGGCCTGACCTGCGCACCATCGCCCCGGATGCGACTCTAGAAGAAGCCGCCGATGTGTTGATCCGCAACAAGGTCAGCGGCTTGCCAGTGATCGAGGACGGCGTCGTCGTCGGCATCCTCACCGAAACCGACCTGCTCATCGAACTGCAGAACCTGCTCGGCGCGGTGGACTCGGGCTGGCGCGTCGTCATGCGCGTCCCGGACCGGGATGGGGAATTCCGCAAACTCGTGCGGGCCATCTCCGACAAAGGCTGGGGCATCATGGCCATGGGCAGTGTCCGCACGCCCAAACAGCCCGACCGCTGGGACATCATCCTCAAGGTGCGCCATTGCACCCGGGACGCCCTGATGACCGTGCTAGAAAAAATCGAGGACCAGCAAATTGTGGATCTCCGCGAGACACAGCCTTTATAGTGATCAGGCCGCCTCCCGGCGGCGAAACGATTGGACAGCTTACTGCTTCGCGCGCGGACGTGGGCTATCCCGGATGGAGATTGAGATGGACGGCTATCATCCAAAAATCTCGCGGACCGAGTGGGGGTTGGCCGTCAGCGGAGTGCTCCTGGTCCTGGCGTTGGCGGCGTTGGGAGGCGGGGGCCTCAGCCGGACCAGGGAACTGCGGTGCTATTCGCTCACCCTGCCGCTGAGTCAAACCGCGCAGAGCATGGTGTCCGGCCAGGCATTTGCCTGTATGGAGCATCGCTGCCGGGTCGTGTTTAAGCTAACTTCGCAGCACGGTTTGGCCTGCTTTTTTTCGCCGCAAGCGGCCGGGCACGGAGCCAGGCTACCGTCGGCGCAGCGACACGGCGCGCATTACAAAGATCATCCGGCCGGAGGGGGTATCGCATAGGGTAACGGCCATGTCTGTCTCGATCAACCCCATCGTCGTGGTCGAATTGGCCATCAAGATACATGCGCTCTGGGCGTGCTGTTCCGGTCCCAGGTTGAAGCCAACGGAATAAAAGTGATAGACCTCCCCGAACCGATCGGGGGTCAGGTAGGCCGTATCCCGGCGGATGACGAGATGAGGTGAGAATTTGTAGAGGCTATGGCTGCCGAGGTACGCCGCGCCCGGATAATCAGCCGCGTTCCAGTAGTCCAGAACGACCCGCGCGAGCGCCAGCCCCGCCAGCCCCAGGACCAGGCTAGCCGCGATGAGTGACCCAAGGACGACGCGCCGGGCGCCAGCGTCAAGCCGCATGGCTGGATTATATACGAATACGCTTGGGGTACCATCGGACATGAAAACGCCGGCATCATGAAAACCCACTATGAGTACATCGTTCTCGGCTGCGGAGGGATCGGGAGCGGCGCGCTTTATTGGCTGGCCCGGCGGGCCGGAGGCGAGGTATTGGGGCTGGAACAGTTCCAGCTCTTTCATCCGAACGGCGGATCGCACGATTATTCGCGCATCATTCGTCTCGCCTACGACCACGAGGCCTACACCCGGCTGGCGCCGCACACCTACACCGCCTGGGCGACCTTGGAAGAGGAGTCCGGGGTGCGCGTCGTGACCAAAACCGGTGGGGTGATCATGGCGCCGGGCGGCGGCGAATTCAAACACCTGATAGACCTGTATGCCCAAGCAATGAGCGCGACCGGCAGTCCGTACGAGCGGTTCGGCGGCGATGAATTGATGCGGCGCTACCCGCAGTTCCGCTTCGATCACGAAGTGGACGTGATCTTTCAGGCCGACACTGGGATTGCCGACCCGAGCCAGGGCAACGCCGCCCACGTAGGCATGGCGCGTTACTACGGCGCTGCCATTCTCGACCATTGTCGTGTCACCGGCCTCCACCCCTTCGACGGCGGCGTGGACGTGCAGACCGGGTGTGGAATGTTCACCTGTCGCAAGCTCATCGTGGCCGCCGGGGCCTGGACCGACCCTGTGCTGGCGAGCGTGGGCACGACGCTGCGGATTACGGTCACACAGGAGCAGGTGACGTACTATGCGACGCCCAACCTGCGCGAGTTCGGGATTGGCCGGTTTCCAGTGTTCATTTGGGAGGATCCGGCCGAGGCCGTCTACGGCTTCCCGGTGTACGGTGAAGTGGCGACGAAAGCCGCGATTGACGCTTCGGGGCCAAGCGTGACCGCCGACACACGCACCTTCGAGCCGGACGTGGCGCGGGAACGCCGCCTGGAGAGCTGGCTGCAACGCTACCTGCCCGGTTTCCTCGGCCCGAAACTGTACACGAAGACCTGCCTGTACGACATGCCGCGCGATCGCCATTTTGTGCTGGACGCGCTGCCCAGTCACCCGCAGATTCTGGTCTTCTGCGGCGCGGGCCACGCGTACAAATTTGCCAGCCTGGTGGGCAAGATTCTCAGCCAACTCGCGATTGACGGCGGCGCGGCGTATCCCATTGCGGCCTTCACCTTGCAGCGACCCGCCATCACCGACCCGCACTACCCGCCGGTTTTCCAAACCCTCAACACTCCCAGCCCATGACTCGCGACCGATCCCGCCGCCGCGCCGAGGGCCGTAGCGAGGCTCCCCGCGACGCCTCCACTGCGCCCTTTCGGCTACTCCAGAACCCCTGGCCGCCGCTGACGGTGATCTCCCCCGCCGCCGAGGATCGTTTGCACGAGGCGTCCGTGCAGATTCTCGAAAACACCGGCATCGAGTTTCTTGACGACGAGGCGCTCGACCTGTTTGCGCAGGCCGGGGCTGCCGTCCAGCGCGAGACGCGGCGGGTGCGGATTGATCGCGGCCTGCTCCTCGAAACGATTGCCAAAGCCCCATCGTCCTTTACGCTGCACGCCCGCAACCCGGAACGCAACGTGATCATCGGAGGCGATTACATTGTCTTCTCGCCCGTGGGCGGCCCGGCCTACAGCACCAACCTGGAACGCGGCCGCCGCCCCGGCACGCTGGCCGACTATGAAGACCTGGTGCGTCTGACGCACATCTTTAACATCCTGCATCACGGTTCGGATACGCACGTGGAGCCGACCGATTTGCCCGTGGAGACCCGGCACCTCGATTACCTGTATCGCCTCATCACGCTCACCGATAAAACGATCATGGGGCCGATTCGCGGCCGGGTCCTCGCGCGCGATGCGGTCGAGATCACGGCGATCCTCTTCGGTGGACACGGCGTGATTCGCGAACACCCGGGGTTGATTTCCATCGTTAACGCAAATAGCCCGCTGCGCTACGACAATGTGATGGCCGAGGGGTTGATCACTTACGCTCGCGCCGGCCAGGCCGTGGTGGTGACGCCGTTCATTTTGGCCGGGGCCATGGGGCCGATCACCCTGGCCGGAGCCGTGGCTCAACAGAACGCGGAGGCGCTGGCCGGGATTGCGCTGGCCCAGCTCGTGAACCCAGGCGCGCCCGTGGTGTATGGCGGCTTCACCACCGATACTTACATGCGGAGCGGCAGCCCCAGCTTCGGCACCCCGGAGGCGGCGTGGGCGATACTGGTCGGCGGGCAGTTGGCCCGGCGTTACCACCTGCCCTATCGCACCAGCGGTGGGCTTAACTCGTCCAACGTGCCGGACGCGCAGGCGGCTTACGAATCGATGATGTCACTGTGGCCCTCCATTTTGGCGCACGGCAATTTCATCTATCACGCCGCCGGCTGGATCGAAGGCGGGCTGACGACTTCGTACGAAAAGTTCATCAATGACGTAGAAGTCTTGTCCATGATGGCTGCTCTGCTCGACGGCTTCGAGATCAACGACGACACGCTCGCGTTGGCTTACATTGACCAGGTCGGGCCGGGCGGCCATCACTTTGACACCGCGCATACCCTGGCCCGTTTCAGCACCGCCTTTTACCAACCGCTCATCAGCACCCGTCAGAGCTACGAGGCCTGGGTGGAGAGTGGCAGCCTGGATGCCGCGCAGCGCGCCCACCTCAAGTGGAAGGCGCTCCTGAAGACCTACCAACAACCGCCGCTCGACCCGGCGATAGACGAGGCCCTGCGTGATTACGTAACCCGGCGCAAGCGCGAACTAGAGCCACCATGAAACCCTCTGACCTGCGAAGCTGCGTGCGGAACCCCTCGGATTCGATGACGAACGGCCGGGGCGCGAAATCTAGGAAGGGTTCATGCTGATTGAGGTTGGATCACCCTGCAGCCTGCCCCTCGGCCTTGTCCGCACGAAAGAAGACAAGATCGCGTTGTTGGGCCTCACCCTGCAACATCCGCCCGCGGATGTGTTTGCCGAGGCTTCAGCTCAGTTGAGCGTCACCGGTCCCATCGCCCACGAGGGTTACGAGCGAGCACAGCGCTTCCTCTTCCATCACCGTCTCGAACCACGCGCCAACGTGGAGATCGAACTGGCGATCCCCGCTCTGATGGGGCTTGGCTCGGAGGCGATGCTGGGGTTGAGCGCGGCCCGCGCGCTGGCCTGGGTGTACGGTCTGCCCACTGACGACACATTGGCGCTGGCACGAGCCATTGACCTGGAGCCACGGCACGCGCTCGAAATATGGGGATTCCAACAGGGCGGGCTCCTGCTCGTGGATCCACAACAGCCGGATAGGCCGTTCCGCCATCACCCTATCGCCCATCCAGACAATCACGCCTGGGCGTTTGTTCTCCTTCTCCCGCGAATTCCACCGGGGACGCCGGAAACTCTGGAAGCCGACCGCCTGACGGCTTTGCTGAATGCGGCCCCGCACCTTAGCCCTGAGACGAGCCGCCTGCTCGACGAAGAACTCTGGCCCGCTCTGGAGCAGGACGATCTCGCTGCTTTCGCCCGTGCGCTGCTGGGATTGCAGCAGTTGAACCGGCAAGCGTTGGCCGAGGCCGGGACGCCGCTTACTTTTACCCAGGAAGAACAAGGCGTCCTCGATCTATTGCGCGACAAGGGCGCGCTGGCCTGGGGCCGAAGCCCCACGGGCCTGGCGCTGTACGCGATCGTCAAAGGCGCAACCGCCAGCATTGAACTCCGGCATCACCTGAGCCAGCACGTCGGCATTTACGGCGGCGCGGTGATGGCGACGATCACGGCTAACGGCGGGGCGCGGCACACCCTCCGCGAAATTCGGCCTGTGGGGTAACGGCCCCTCACGCGATGACAGACCATAAGTTGAAACGACATCTTCCGTCACAAGGAGAATAGGATGGAGGCCGCTGTCTGTTACGAACTGGGTAAATCTCTGGTCATTGAGGAGGTCGAATTGGATCCGCCGCAGGCCGGGGAAGTCCAGGTGCGCGTCGCCGCCACTGCCATTTGCCACAGCGATGTCCACCTCGTGCGGGGGGATTGGGTCAACTGGAGTTCCGACCCGCCGGTGATCGCGGGCCACGAAGCCGCCGGGGTCGTGGAGGCGGTGGGGATGGGCGTCACCCGCACGCAACCGGGCGACGCTGTGGTCGTATCGCTCCTGCGCTCGTGTGGCCGGTGCTTCTATTGCACCATCGGTTCGCCCTTCCTGTGCGAGGGCAAGTTTGCCCTGGCCACGGAAAAGCGGATTCACGATAAATCGGGCCGCCCCATCAATCAGGGGATCAGCACCGGCGCATTCGCCGAGTCCGTGATCGTGGATCAATCGCAGGTCGTCAAGGTGCCCGCCGACGTGCCTTTAGATCGTGCGTGCCTGCTGGCGTGCGGCGTCATCACCGGCTGGGGGGCAGTGGTCAACACCGCGCAGGTCGAGCCGGGCAGCCGTGTGGTGGTGATCGGCACGGGCGGCGTAGGATTGAACGCCGTACAGGGAGCGGCCTTGTCCGGCGCGTATCCGATCATCGCCGTGGACATCGTGGACAAGAAGCTGGCGGCGGCGCGAGAGTTCGGCGCGACGCACACCATCAACGCCGGGCAACAAGACGTGTCAACCGTGGTCAAGGAATTGACGGGAAGGCGCCGGGCGGACTACGTGTTCGTGACGGTAGGCAGTCCGGCGGCAGTGACGCAGGGGATGGGCCTGATCCGTCGAGGGGGCACGGTCGTCCTCGTGGGAATGCCGAAAGCGGGCGCCACCGCTCCCCTCCCCGTTGGCGATTTTGTGTACAATGGGCAGAAGGTGATCGGCAGCAACATGGGCTCCAGCCGATTGAGCGTGGACGTCCCCCGGTTGGCGGAGCTTTACCAGCATGGCCGGCTGAAACTCGACGAATTGATCACCGCCCGTTATCCGCTGCAACGCATCAACGAAGCTATCGAGTCCATGGAACGCGGTGAAGCCCTGCGGAATGTGATTGTGTTTTCGGACTCCCAACATGGACGCCTCCCGCGCTGACCGGCGCGCGGCGCGCAGACAGAAGCGCGCCGCGTCGCCCCTGCTCAGAATCCCGTTTCGCCGGGTGCGGAACCCCCTGCCGCCGCTCGAACTGCTCCCGCCCAACCAACTCGAGCAACTGCACGAGGCCTCGATGCGCATCCTCGAGGACATCGGCCTCGCCTTTATGGACGACGAGGCGCTGGACCTCTGGGAAAAGGCCGGCGCCAAAGTGGATCGCGCCCGGCAGCACGTCTGGATGGATCGAGGCCTGATTCTGGCAGCGGTCGCCAACGCTCCCTCGTCCTTCACCTGGCGGGCGCGCAACCCGGAGCGGAGCGTCTTCATCGGCGAGAACGCCATTGCCTTCGCGCCCCAGGGCGGCGTGGCCTACGTCACCGACCTGGATCACGGGCGGCGGGTCGGCACGCTCGAGGACTACGAAAAGCTCCTCAGGCTGGCGCAGGGGATCAATGTGCTGCACTTCGCGGGCGAGCAGCTCATCGCTCCGCACGAGGTGCCCGCCTCCCTGCGCCACCTGCGGCGCTTGCCGCGCGCCATCACCCTGACCGATAAAGCCCTGATGGAAGCCGCGCACGGGCGCGAGATCACGGCTGACGCTATCAACTTGGCGAAGCTCGTGTTCGGCGACGATCTCGCGGGTGGCCCCGTCATCGGTGGGATCATCAATGCCAGCAGCCCGCTCCGGTACGACGCGCGCATGTTGGGTGGGCTGATCACTTACGCGCGCGCTGGACAGGTGAACATCGTCACGCCCTTCATCCTCGCGGGCGCGATGAGTCCCATCACCGTCGCCGCGGCGATGGCGCAGCAGAACGCCGAGGCGCTGGCCGGGATCGCGCTGGCGCAGTTGGTCAGGCCGGGCGCGCCCGTCATCTACGGCGGGTTCACGACGAACGTGGACATGAAATCCGGCAGCCCGGCCTTTGGCACGCCGGAGGGCGCGTGGGCGCTGTCGGTCGGCGCGCAGCTCGCGCGGCGCTATAAACTGCCGTACCGGGGCAGCGGAAGCCTGACAACCTCAAAGGTCGCCGATGCGCAGGCCGCTTACGAAACGATGTGGACGCTCTGGCCCGCCGTCCTCTCCCACACCAACTTCGTGATGCACGCCGTGGGGTGGCTGGAGGGCGGCCTGACGGTTTCGTACGAAAAAATCATCATTGACGCCGAATCGCTGGCGATGTTCCAGCACTTTCTGAACGGCTTCACGATTGACGACGACACGCTGGCGCTGGATATGATCGAAGAGGTAGGGCCGGGCGGCCACCACTTCGGCACGCCGCACACCCAGGCGCGCTTCAGCACCGAGTTCTACGAAACGTTCCTGGGTGACCGGCTGGGCTACGAGACGTGGGCCGCCGCGGGCAGTTGGGATGCGGCCAAACGCGCCAACCTCCTCTGGAAGGAAGTGCTGGAGCACTACGAGCCGCCGCCGCTCGACCCGGCGATCAAAGAGGCGTTGGACGACTACGTGGCGCGACGGGAGAAAGAATTGGAGGGAAGGAGTCTTTACGATTAACTATGGCCCGCAGAGACAGGCGTGTCCTGGGACAGACCAACACTTTCCTCGAACGAGGCGTGGACTTCAACCGCCTGCGCCGCGAGCGGCTGGCGAAGGTGCAGCGCGAGATGGCTGCGCGCGACATCGGCGCGCTGGTGCTCACCGACACGATGAACATCCGCTACTGCACCGGCATCGCCGTCATGCCCCTGTGGACGGCAACCAACCTGGCGCATTACACGCTCGTGCCCGCGCAAGGCGACCCGGCGATCTTCGAGTATCCTCTCTCCCAGTTCGTGGTCGAGCAATTCTGGAAGGACGTGCGCCCGGCGATTTACTGGCAGGCGCGCTTTGCGGACGAGCTGGCGCCGGAAAAATCGGACGAGTGGGCGGCGGAGATCAAGGACGTGCTGAAAGGCTGGGGCGTGGCCGACGCCAGGATTGGCATGGACTGCCTGGATTACTACGGCTTCACCGCGCTGCAAAAGCAGGGACTGCGCCTCACCGACGCCGACCTGATCATCGAGGCCGCGCGCATCCTCAAGACGACGGACGAGGTCGAGTTGTTGCGCCAGTCGGTCACGGTAGCCGAGGCGGCCTTGTACGACTTAGAGCAGGCCATCCGCCCCGGGATCACGGAGAACGAACTCCTGGCGGTCTTCTGGCATCGGATGTTGGCGCAGGGCGGCGAACACTGCTTCACGCGCCTGCTGGCCTCCGGCTACAGGACCAACCCGTGGTTCCACGAAGCCGGGAGCAAGAGGGTGCGCCCGGGGGATCTGGTGGGCATTGACACCGACATGATCGGCCCGGAGGGCTACGCCTGCGATATCTCGCGCACCTTCTTGTGCGGGGACAGGGCCACCCCCGTGCAGAAAGAAGCGTACAAGGTCGCGCACGACTACATCCAGCAGACCATCGAATTGATTAAGCCGGGCGTCAGTTACCACGAATTCATGGACAAACTGCCCTCACTGCCGGAGCCTTACCGCGAACAGCAATACACGACGGTGGTGCATGGGATTGGCACGGACGACGAGCCGCCGTTCATCCCCTTCCCCGGCGGCGCGTGGAAGCTGATGCCCGAGGGCGAGTTCCGCGAGAATATGGTGGTGAGCGTGGAGTGCTACGCGGGCAAAGTGGGCGAGCAAGACGGCGTGAAGCTGGAGGACGAGGTGTGGATCACGGCAGACGGGCCGGTGGTGATTTCGTTGTATCCCTACGAATCAAAATTGCTCGATTAGATTTTTCCCTCATCCCCGGCTCCGGCCGCGATGCGGGCCAGGGCCCTCGCGCCCGAAAAGGTGGCGCGGACCGGGCAATTCGCGGCGGCGCTCACCCGGTCGGCGGAGCCAGGCGGAGGGGAAGATTGTGCGTTTGGCACAAGCCCTCCTCCCAAAAGTTGGACGTTGGGCCTGTGGCATTGAGAGGCGATGTCCTTTATACTCGACGTTCACTACAAGAACACAACGTTCATCGTGACGCTTCGACCCTCTGACACCCGCCGCTCACCTCAGGAGGTTCAGCATGGGATTGCCAGCGAAAGCCGAACACGTCATCGTCGGCGCGGGCGTGCACGGGCTGTCCACGGCCTACCACCTCGCCAAAACTCTCAAGGCCAAAGGCAAGACGCCAGACATCGTCGTGCTCGAAAAGAGCGCCGTCGCCGCGGGCGCGTCGGGCGTGGCGTGCGGCAACGTGCGGTGCAACTACACTCAGGAGCCGATGACGCGCCTGATGATGCACTGCATGGACATCTGGGAGTCTGACCCGGACTACTTTGCCTACAACTCGGTCGGCTACATGACGGTCTCATTCGCGCCCATGCGCGAGGGGCTGGAGGCCGTGTATCAGCGGCATCAATCGCTGGGCTACCCCTCTCGGCTCATCGTCGGGGAGAGGGAAGTCAAGCAGTACATGCAGAGCATTTTCTGGGACTGGCAGGCCGAGAAACTGGAAGTGTGCCTGCACGAATTTCGCGGCGGCCACGCCTGGAGCCGGCAGGCCATTCACGGCCTCGCCATTAAGGCGGAGGGCGAGGACGCCCGCATCCTCATTGGGCCGACGGTGTGCGGCTTTGCGTTCGATAATTCCGGCGCGGTGAAGACCGTCCACACGGACATGGGCGACATCGAGGCCGGGCACGTCATCGTGGCCGTCGGGCCGTGGATTGAAGACCTGTGGCGCAAGCTGGAATTGCCGCTGGAAGTGAAAGACCCGCGCAACCCGGACAAGATGACGCGGCTGTGGCGTTACTTAGCCCTGCAGGAAGGTGAAATTGACGTCAACCCGCACCTCCACATCACCAACGACGGCAAGCGCCCGCCGCTCCTCCACGTGGACAACGACGTGCCACTCTACGGCGAAGACGGCCAGTCGGTGTGGGACAAGCCCTGGGGCATCTACGTCAAGCGTGACAAGCACTCGGTGCAGGGCGGCGCGGTGCCGAAGGAAGTGGGCGACGATTGCCAGCTCGATCCCTACGGCTGGCGCAGCCCCTACTACTGCGTGGGCGACGACTTCTACGACATCTGGGTGGCGTCGCTGGCGCATTGCATGAAGCGGTACGAGGGCACGCGCCAGTTCGCGTCCAAGAAGCCGTCCGGCGGGGTGGGCGCGTTCTCGGCGGACAACTTCCCGGTCTTTGACTTCATGCGCCCCAACGTGTACGTCGTCGCCGACTCCAACCATGGCTTCAAGATGATCGGGGTCGGAGAGCAAGTGGCCCGCCTCCTCACTGGCGAGCACGCCGAATTGCTGGAACCCTTCGCTTTCAAACGCTTCGAGCAGGCGAAGGCACTGCCCAGGTCCAAAGCGCCGTTCCCGTGGATGTAACATAGAGATTGGAGATTGAGCCAATCTCCAATCTCTATGTTTTTCAAGGAGGAGACAAGTGGAACAAACCAGAACCGCCGACATCGTCGTCATCGGCGGCGGCGTCATCGGGTGCAGCACCGCCTACAACCTCGCCCGGCACGGCGCAAAGAACGTGGTGCTGCTGGAGCGCAAATCGGTGTGCTCCGGCGGGACGGCCAAGAGTTGCGCCATCTGCCGCACCCACTATTCGGTTCACGCCAACTTGGTGCACGCGGTCGAGAGCCTGAAGGTCTTTGAGAATTTCAAGGAGATCGTCGGAGGGGAGGCAGGCTTTCACTGCACGGGTTACATCATCCTGGGGCCGGAGGCGCACCGCGAGCCGATGCGCGAAGTTTTCCGCGCGCAGAATGAACTCGGCATTGACACCGCCGTGCTCACGCCCGAAGAAGCGCACAGGATTCATCCCTTGCTCAACTTCGACGATGTGGAGGTCATCGGCTACGACACGCGCGCAGGCTACTGCGACCCCTATCTCACCACCACCGCCTACGTCCAACGCGCCAAAGACCTCGGGGTGAGCGTCCGCACCGATACGCCCGTCACCGGTCTTCAGGTCAACGGCGGAGCGACGAAAGTGCAGACGCCCGCGGGCGTGATCGAAACCCCGGTGGTCGTCATCGCCGCCGGGCCGTGGACGAACGACGCCGGCCGGATGATCGGGGTCAAGTTCCCCTACGAAGTGAGTCGGCACAAGGTCATCACCTTGAAAATCAACCAGCCTTACGACGAGCATTGGCCGACCGTCAAGGACCTGACCACGCCGACCAAGATCTACTTCCGGCCAGAGACCGGCGGGGTGGTGCTGGTGGGCACGGGCGATCACGGCGATCCGATTGAGGACGCGGACACATTGAGCGACGATCAGGTGGATGTGGAGCACGTGGAACGCATCGGCGCGCTGATCGCTCACCGGATGCCGGCTTTCGCGGACGCGCAATACACCGCCGGCTGGACCGGCCCCTACGACATCACCGCCGATTGGAACCCCATCCTCGGCGCGGTTCCGGGCTTCGAGGGAGTCTTCGTCGCCGTCGGCTTCAGCGGCCACGGCTTCAAGATGGCGCCCACGGTGGGTGAGTCTCTCGCCCAAACCATCCTCGGCCGGCCCGTGCGCGTGCCGATTGACGCTTACAGCCCCACGCGCTTCGGCGAGGGCAAGCTGCTGCACGGGGCGTACGGCATCGGTTCAATCTCATAGTGTCACGTCCTATGTGTCACGCAGCCCATAGCACTTGACCTCT
>Ga0209109_10000485_pt1 | contig 21041 bp, 17 predicted proteins | sample Rifsed10ft2_FD_184004 | JGI IMG/M metagenome (GOLD analysis project Ga0209109, IMG submission 184004) | Soil microbial communities from Rifle, Colorado, USA - sediment 10ft 2 (version 2) | ecosystem: Environmental > Terrestrial > Deep subsurface > Rock core/Sediment | place: Rifle, Colorado... | reverse complement strand
CAGGCAGTGATCCAGCCACTCGGCGGTAAGTTTTTCCTGCACGGAGTTCTGGCGCAGGCGCTGGTCGAGCGCCTTCCAGTCCACGCAGTCGAGCGGCTGGTCCTGATTGAAACAGGAGAACACGTACGTCGTCTTCCCGGTCTGCGGGTCAACGTGCGGCTGCAGGCATTGCGCGCAAATCTCTTTCATCATGCACTGCATCGGCGAGTTGATGGAACCGATCCCGAAGTGGTGCTCCTTGAGAAAAGGCTTCAACACCTCGTGCCGCGCGCGCGCTACCGCCGCCATCATCCGGTCCGAGCCGATGGCGATCAGGCGGTCGGCGTCTCCGAACGGGATCGGCTGCACGCCGAGCGCGCCGCCGGCGTAGGCGTGCATCGCCTGCACGATGTTGCCGACGAAGGTCCTGTCCCGCGGCCGCTCCGGCGTGAATCCGGGTTCCTCGTCGCAGCACCACACCACCACGTCCGACGCCGCCTCGATTTCCGAAACCTTGTAACGGTCGCCCATGTGCTTGTAGGCGGCAAAGTAGAGCACCCGGCTTCCCGCTTTGCGCATCGCCTGGCCGATGGAAAACAGCACCGCATTGCCCAGTCCGCCGCCCGCCAGCACGACGGTCTCGTCAGCCGGAATCTCGGTCGGCGTGCCGGTCGGCCCCATCAGCACGATGGGCTCGCCCGGCTTCAGTTCCACGCACAGGTCGCTTGAGCCGCCCATCTCCAGCACGATGGTCGAGATCAGGCCTTCCTTCGGGTCCACCCAGGCACCTGTGAGCGCAAGCCCCTCCATCGCCAGTCGCGTGCCTGCCGTCTTGGGCGCGCGCGACTCGAAGTTCTGCAGCCGGTAGAATTGCCCTGGCTGAAAGCGCCGCGCGGCAAGCGGCGCGCGCACCACGACTTCGACGATCATCGGCGTGAGCCGCTTCACCTCGTGCACCGTCGCGCGCAGCTCGTCATTCAGTCGCTCGAGGAACGCCGCATCGTCCATCTCTGCGGCCGGCGCCACCCGTTCGAGCGCCCGGCTTACTACCGGGTAGCCCTGCTTCGCACCGCCGATCGCCTTGACCACGTTGCCGAAGTACGATGGATGAACGTCTCCGAAATAGCTCATGGTGCGACCGTCGGGGCGCTTCGCGAGCAGCACGCGCACCGCTTCCGGCTTGGCGATAGCCCGCTCGACGGCAATCGGGTGGCCGTCGTCGTCGTATGCCTGGAAATAGCGGCCGTCGAGCCTGAAGTTTGCCGCATCCTCGCGTGCAAGTACGGTGTTGGGCTGCGTGCCTGCGGCGACCAGGATGGTGCGTGCGCGCAGTTCCGTCTGCCCGGTTTCGCTCCAGTTGCCATCCTCGCCACGCTTCCGCACCGATACCTTGAGTGCCTGCGCGTGACCGTACGAGTCGAGCTCGATCTTGAGCGGCGTGAGCCCATCGGCGAACGTGATGCCCTCCTCCAGGGCCTTGTGCACCTCTTCATGATTGAGGATATACGACGGGCTGTCGACCAGCCGCTTGCGATAGGCGATGGTGACGCCGCCCCATGACTGCATCAGATCGAGAATGCGCGGCTCGCGCTCCTCCGCGACTGCGCGCATATGCTCCGAGCGTATGGCGCGTGCGTGGGACAGAAACTCATCGGCGATCGCGCGCTCCTCCTCGTTCCATGCGATACGCGCCGCCATCTCGCCGTGCTCGCGGGCAAGCTGCTCGTAGCGCGTGAGGAATTTCTCGACCTGCAGCGGGTAATAGGCGAGCGACTCGGTTGCGGTATCGATAGCGGTGAGACCGCCGCCCACCACCACCACCGGCAGCCGTAATTGCATGTTGGCGATGGAGTCGGTCTTGGCCGCGCCGGTGAGCTGCAGCGCCATCAGGAAATCGGACGCGGTGCGCACGCCGCGGGCCAGGCCATTCGGCATGTCGAGGACGGTCGGCCGGCCCGCGCCGATCGCGAGCGCGACGTGGTCGAAACCCATCGCGAATGCGTCGTCGGCCGAAAGTGTTCCGCCAAAGCGCACGCCGCCGAACATGGCGAATTCGCGCCGGCGCTCCAGCAGCAGGCGGATGATCTTGAGAAAGTTCTTGTCCCACCGCACGGTGATGCCGTACTCCGCGACGCCGCCAAATCCGGCCATGACGCGCTCATCGAGCGCCTCAAAGAGCGTGCGCACGTCGCGAACAGGCTGGAACGGCACGCGGTTACCCAGAGCATCCACACCAGACAGCTCGGCCGGAAGGGGCTCGATTTTCAGTCCATCGATGCCGGCCACGACGTGGCCGTCGTTCATGAGATAGTGCGCGAGAGAGAAGCCGGCCGGTCCCATGCCGGCGACGAGCACGCGCCTGCCGCTGGATGGCCTGGGGAAAGGCGCGCGCAGGTTCAGCGGATTCCAGCGCGTGAGCAGGCTGTAGATCTCGAAGCCCCACGGCAGCTCCAGCACGTCCTTCAGCGTGCGCGTCTCGGCCTGCGGAATATTGACGGGTTCCTGCTTCTGGTAGATGCACGCCTTCATGCAATCGTTGCAGATGCGGTGTCCGGTCGCCGCCACCATCGGGTTGTCGACCACGATGATCGCGAGTGCGCCGATGGCATGGCCTTCGGTTTTAGCCTTGTGGAATTCGGAAATCTTTTCTTCCAGCGGGCAGCCGGCGAGCGTCACCCCATGGGCGCTCTTCCTGAACGACGCGGCGCCGCGCCCCGACGCGCCTTTTTCCAGCAATCCCTTCGAGCACGAATCCTTGCCCTGCTCGTGGCACCAGATGCAGTAATTGGCCTCGTCGAGCGCGCCGGTGAGATCGATGCCGGCGTCGGTCAGCTTGAAGCCTTCCCGGCGGCGCAACTGTCCGGCGTCAAAACGATGCTGCGGATAACCGTGTGGGGTCCCGGTCCGCGCGGGCACAAGGTGCTGCGGGTCCAGTTTGTGCGGCGCCTTGAACAGCACGCCCTGGTGGTGTTTGCGTTTGCCTGCGGGCGTGTGAGCTGCCCACGCGGCGTATTGCAGCGCGGTATCGAGTATCGAGGCGTGCGCCACTTCGTCTTTCTGCCACGCAGCGACATGGTGCGCGAATGCGAGTTCGGTGAGCGGCTCACCCATTGCGGCTTCCAGCCTTGCCTCCAGAGCGGCGCCGTCGAGCTTCTCCGCCTCCTCCGGCTTCAGCTTGTGCATCGCCTTGCGCTGAACGAACAGGCGCTTCACCTGGTACAGCGGTGCAAGCTCGTGGTGGCGTGCGGATAGCGCGCGCACCTCCGACTCGATACCAAAGAGCCTGGCTACGAAACCATCGAGGTGAGGTACAAGGGCCAGCAGCAGGTCGGACTCGGCTTTGACTGCAAGCGCCGACGGCTCCTGCCGGGCTGCCCGCAGCCGCTCGCACAGCGCAGCGTCGGCCTGCCGCAGGGATTCGAGGAACACCGCGTCGACGCGAGCGAGCGCCGATCTGTCGTATAGGTCATCAAAGCTCAGACCGAATTCGGGCGCGAGTGCCTCGCCGGGATGAAAGTTGGCGCGCAAGTTGGGATGTTTTTCTTTCAAAAGCAGATGATTATCGCCGACGACCGCGTCTATCTCAAGCTGCGGTACCTCGCCGTAAGCGCGGTCCCGCGCTACACTTGCAGTTCCATGCGCGCGTTTCAAACATGATCGCCCGATCGCAACTGGCGAGAGCGGTATTGTGGTTGGTCACCGCGGTGCTTGCGATCGTCCTGGCCTATGCGGCGTTTAGAGGTTACCTGGGGGCCGAGCTGCTGATCGGGTTCGCGAACGGCGTCCTATGTTGACATGACGGCAGGGGCTTGTTGTATGCGGGCACTCCCTGCCGAGTCGTACCTCTCGCGCAAATTCTGCCTCTGGATTAACGCCGCGACCGCTCTGCGGCGGTGACGGTATTGGCTATCAACATCGCCACCGTCATCGGGCCCACACCGCCGGGAACCGGGGTGATCCAACCCGCGTTCTCCTTCACGCGCGCGAAATCGACGTCGCCCGCAAGCTTTCCGTCGGCAAGCCGGTTGATGCCCACGTCGATGACCGTCGCGCCCGGCCTCACCATGCCATCACGGATGAGCCCCGGCTTGCCCGCGGCTACCACCAGAATGTCGGCCTGTGCGGTCACCTCGCCAAGATCCCGCGTTCGGGAATGGCACACCGTCACCGTTGCACCGCGGGCGATCAGGAGAAGTGCCGTGGGCTTGCCCACGATCGTGCTGCGACCCACCACCACGGCGGTTGCACCCTCCACTGCGACTCCGGCGTGATCCAGCAGGGCCATGATCCCCAGTGGTGTGCCGGGCACGAACAGCGGATGGTTGTCCACAAGCGCTCCAAGGTTGCGCCAGCCGAAGCCATCGACGTCCTTTTCCGGGGCGATGGACTGGAGAATCGATACCGCATCGAGATGGCGCGGCAAAGGCAGCTGCACGATGATGCCGTGAACGCAGGGATTGTTGTTGAGCGCGGCGATCCTGTCTGCCAGCGCCTCCTGAGTGCAGCCGGCATCGAGCAAATGAACCTCCGAATGCAGCCCCGCCTCGTCGCAGGCCCGGGCCTTGCGCCTCACATAAACCTTCGAGGCTGAGTCATTTCCCACCAGAACGGCGGCGAGACCAGGCCGCACGCCGGCGTCCTGCAGTTCAGCGACGCGCGCTCCGAGGCGGGCGTAGACACCCCGGGCGATGGCCGCCCCGTCTAGTATCCGGGCGGTCATGCTTCAGGCAACATTGTGCCGGGGCACCTACCGGCTCTCCGCCGCACTGCCGCGCGCCGGCGCGGGATAATGCTGATCGAGCAGCTGAAAGAAGATTTCATCCTGCTTGATCATGCCCAACTCGCTGCGCGCGCGTTCTTCGATCGCGTCGAGTCCCTGCTTGAGGTCGCGGACCTCGGCATCAAGCGCCGCGTTGCGCGCCTGGAGCCGTTGATTGATGTCGCGTTGCGCGCGTATCTGCCGGTCGACTTCGAGCACGCGTAACCAGCTGCCCTTGCCCAGCCAAAGGGGATATTGAATGAGCGCGATGAGCGCGACCAGCGCGAGGGCCAGCAGCTTCATCGTGTAACGGGTGTTGGGTTATGAGTAATGAGCGCCATCTCCCTGAGGATCGCATTCGCGCATTACCGATTACCCATTACCGTTTACCGCAGCTGGTAGAACGCGGCGCGCCCCGGATAGTTCGCCGTCTCGCCGAGGTCTTCTTCGATTCGCAGCAGCTGGTTGTACTTGGCGAGCCGGTCCGAACGCGACAGGGACCCGGTCTTGATCTGCAGCGCGTTCGAGGCGACGGCGATGTCGGCGATTGTGGTGTCCTCGGTCTCGCCCGACCGGTGCGATACCACCGCCGTATAGCGCGCGCGCTTGGCCATTTCTATAGCCGCCAGGGTTTCCGTGAGCGTGCCGATCTGGTTGACCTTGACCAGTATCGAATTCGCGACGCCCTGCTCGATGCCCCGCTTGAGATAGCGTGTGTTGGTGACGAACAGATCGTCGCCCACCAGCTGCACCTTGCCGCCCAGCCGCTCGGTGAGCAGGCGCCAGCCTTCCCAGTCGTCCTCCGCCATCCCGTCCTCGATGCTGACGATCGGGTAGCGATCCACCCACGCGGCGAGGTAGTCGCAGAACTCCGGCGCCTTCATCGACAGGCCCTCGGATGCAAGCGTGTACTCTCCTTCCTCGAAAAACGCCGAGCTCGCGCAATCGAGCGCAAGCACGACATCTTCGCCCGGGTGGTAGCCTGCCGCCTCGATCGCCTCGACAATCACCTTGATCGCCGCTTCGTGCCTGGGCAATCTCGGCGCAAAACCACCCTCGTCACCGACGGCGGTGGAAAAGCCGCGATCAGAAAGCAGTTTCTTGAGGGTATGAAAAACCTCCGCGCCGCAGCGCAACGCCTCCCGGAACGACGTCATGCCGACCGGCACGATCATGAATTCCTGCATTTCGAGACTGTTGTCGGCGTGGACGCCACCATTGATCACGTTCATCATCGGTACCGGCATCGCCAGCGGGCCCGCGCCGCCAAGATACCGGTGCAGGGGCAATCCTGACTCCTCCGCAGCCGCTTTGGCCACCGCAAGGGACACCGCGAGTATCGCGTTGGCCCCCAGGCGGGACTTGTTCTCGGTGCCATCGAGGTCCTGCAGCGTCTTGTCCACGAAACCCTGCTCGGTGGCATCGAGACCGATGATGGCTTCGCAGATCTCGGTATTCACGTGCTCGACTGCCTTCAGCACGCCTTTGCCGCCATAGCGACTCGCGTCGGCGTCGCGCAACTCGATTGCTTCACGGCTGCCGGTCGAGGCTCCCGACGGCACCGCGGCGCGTCCAAGCACGCCCGATTCGAGCAGAACGTCCGCCTCCACGGTCGGATCGCCACGCGAGTCGAGGATTTCCCTGGCGATTACGTCAACGATAGCGCTCATTGTTTGCCCCGGATAGTGATCAAATTCATAGGCCGGACGCGCTCTTCACGTTACCAGATTCTCGGCAAATCCCCGGCGCTTTACGAGTTCATCGAGCGCCTTGAGGGTCTCCAGCAACACTCGCACGTGCCTCAGCGGCCATGCGTTGGGCCCATCCGACAGCGCTTCCTCCGGTCGCGGATGGGTTTCCATGAAAAGTCCCGCGATCCCGCTCGCCACCGCGGCGCGCGCCAGCACCGGCACGAATTCCCTCTGTCCGCCGCTGGACGTTCCCCGCCCGCCCGGCAGTTGTACTGAGTGCGTCGCATCGAACACCACCGGGCAGCCTGTCTCGCGCATGATCATCAACGAGCGCATGTCCGAGACGAGATTGTTGTAGCCAAAGGACACGCCGCGCTCGCAGACAAGGATGTTGTCGCCGCCGCTGGCGCCGCGCGCCTTCTCGACGACGTTCTTCATGTCGCCCGGCGCGAGGAACTGCCCTTTCTTGATATTGACCGGCTTTCCGGCCGCCGCCACGGCGCAGACGAAATCGGTCTGACGGCACAGAAATGCCGGCGTCTGCAGGACATCCACCACGGCGGCGGCCTCCGCGATCTCGTCGATCCCGTGGACGTCGGTCAACACCGGCACATGCACCTGCCGGCGCACTTCTCCCAGTATCCTGAGTCCCTCCTCCATGCCCAGGCCGCGGAATGACCCGATCGAACTGCGATTGGCCTTGTCGTAGGAGGACTTGTAGATGAATGGCACCGCCAGGTCCTCGCAGATCTCCTTGAGTTCGCCCGCGGTATCGATCGCAAGCTCCGCCGATTCAACCACGCACGGGCCGGCGATGACAAACAACGGTCGATCGAGGCCTGCCTCGAATCCGCAGAGTTTCATGCGAAACGTAGCGTGCAGCGCCTCGGGCACGGCAACGGCAACGCCGGCAGCAGGGGCGCAGGAGCAGGGGCGGCGCACACGGGTGCCGCCTCAGGCGATGCTCTGGAGCCGCTCGGCTTCCGGCTCATCCCGGCCTTTGACGCTGACGAGCGCAGCTTGAACGAATGCGTTGAACAGCGGGTGGCCCTGGCGCGGCGTCGAAGTGAATTCCGGGTGGAACTGGCAGCCGACGAACCAGGGGTGCGTGCGCAGCTCGACAATCTCGCACAGCCCGTCCTTCACCGACCTGCCGCTCACCTGCATGCCCGCGGAAACGATACGCGGAAGATAGTGGTCGTTGACCTCGTAACGATGGCGGTGACGCTCCACAATTCGCTCGGCGCCGTAGATCCGGCGCGCGAGCGAATCGGCTTCCAGCGCGCACTCCTGCCCGCCGAGACGCATCGTTCCACCAAGCTCGGAGCTGCTGTCCCTCAACTCCACTTTGCCGTCCCGGTTCTGCCACTCGGTGATCAGCGCGATCACCGGATGCGGCGTGTCCGGATCGAACTCGGTGCTGTGCGCGCCCTCCAGACCCGCGACGTTGCGCGCGTACTCGATCACCGCGAGCTGCATGCCGAGACAGATCCCGAGGTACGGCACGCCCTGCTCGCGCGCGTACCGTATCGCCTTGATCTTGCCTTCGACCCCGCGCTTGCCGAAACCGCCGGGCACGAGTATGGCATCCATGCCGGTGAGGCAGGCCGTGCCGTTCTTCTCGATCTGCTCGGAATCGACATACTGGATCCTTACCCGTGCGCCGGTGTGTATGCCGGCGTGGATCAGCGCTTCGGTCAGGGACTTGTACGACTCGGTGAGGTCGACATACTTGCCGACCAATGCGATCCTGACCTCCCGTTCGGGATGCTCGAATGCGTAGATCAGTTCATCCCAGCTCGAAAGGTTGGCCGGCGGCGGGGCGAGCCCCAGCTTGCGACAGACGATGTCGTCGAGCCTTTGCGCGTGCAACATCGCCGGTATGCGATAAATGCTGTCGACGTCCACCGCCGAGATCACCGCCTCTACCGGAACGTTGGTGAAGAGCGCGATCTTGCGCCGTTCCTCGTCCGGGACCGGGCGATCAGCGCGGCATAGCAGCACGTCCGGTTGTATCCCGATCTCACGCAGTTCCTTCACCGAGTGCTGCGTCGGCTTGGTCTTGATCTCCCCGGCGGCCGGCATGTAGGGAAGGAGCGTCAGATGAATGAAGCAGGCGTTTTCCCGCCCCACCTCAATCGCCATCTGGCGGGTTGCCTCGAGGAATGGGAGCGACTCGATGTCGCCGACCGTGCCGCCGATCTCGACGACCCCGACCTCCGCATCACCCACTCCGCGCCGGATGAAAAGCTTGATCTCGTCGGTGATATGCGGGATGACCTGCACGGTTCCGCCGAGATAATCGCCCCGGCGCTCCTTGCGGATCACGCTCTCGTATATCTGTCCGGTGGTGAAATTGTTGCGCTTGCTCATCTTGGCGCGCACGAAGCGTTCGTAATGGCCAAGATCGAGATCGGTCTCCGCACCGTCCTCGGTGACGAATACCTCCCCGTGCTGGAAGGGGCTCATGGTGCCGGGATCCACATTCAGATACGGATCCAGCTTTACCATGGTGATCCGGATGCCGCGCGATTCAAGGATGGCGGCGAGTGAGGCGGCAGCGATGCCTTTGCCCAGTGAAGAAACTACACCACCTGTGACAAAGATGAATTTGGTCATCGAGCGCGCCGGTCGTTTCGCTATTTTATAGCAAAACGAAATCGCATCCAATGCACATCGTCGAAAAAACCTTCGAAACCACGACAGGGACCGCCGGCGGGGATCGCCGTCACGCCGGGCGTGTGCACTGCGCCTTGCGCGCGAGGACCAGCCAGGTCACCACCGCCGTATGGGGTGGAATGTTTGAATCGACACGCAAAACGGGTTATTTTAGCCTCAGGGCCCATTCCGGAGCATCCATGAGCGAACGGCGTACCGCGTTTTTTGTGTCCGACCGCACCGGCATCACCGCCGAAATGCTCGGACACAGTCTGTTGACCCAGTTCGAGAGCCTGCGCTTTCAGGAAGTCACCCTGCCCTTCGTCGACTCGGTGGAAAAGGCGCAGGAGGCGGTGCGACACATCAACGAGCGCGCGGCAACGGACGGCGCGCGGCCGCTCGTCATCAGCACGCTGGTCAATAGCGAAATCGCGCAGGTCGTGAGCGGCGCGAATGCCCTGTTCCTGGATTGCTTTGAAATCTTCATATCCCCCCTGGAAAAGGAACTCGGAATCGGGGCGTCACATACCGTCGGCCGCAGCCACAGTGCGAACGACTTCGTAAACTACCATCACCGGATCGAGTCCCTGAACTACGCGTTGTCGCACGACGACGGCGTCTCCACGCGCGATTTGAGCGAGTCGGACATCATTCTGGTCGGTGTCTCCCGCTGCGGCAAGACGCCCACGTGCCTGTATCTCGCCATGCAGTACGGCGTGCGCGCCGCGAACTACCCGCTGATCCCCGAGGACTTCAGCACCATGCAGCTTCCCGGGCAGTTGCGCTCGCTGCGCAAGCGCCTCTACGGACTCACCATACGGCCGGAGCGGCTGCAACAGATACGCAACGAGCGGCGCCCGGGCAGCAGGTACGCCACGCTATCCAACTGCGAGTTCGAGGTGCGCGAGGCGGAAGCGCTGATGCAGCAGGAAGGGGTTCCAGTCCTGGATGTCACCAGCAAGTCCGTGGAGGAACTCGCCACCACCATCCTGCAAGAAGCGAAGCTGCTGCGGCGGATCTACTGAAAGTGATCCACGACTGTGAAGAGATCAACGACGCGTTCCGGTCACGAATCACTGGTCACGGATCACGCCTTTTTCTCTCAGCTGCCGCAGGCGCTCGAACAGGCACACGGCCACCGCGGCGGCTACGTTCAGGGACTCCAGCGCTCCCGGCATGGGGATGGAAACCTCCAACTGGGATGCCGCGCGCAGCTCCGGTGAGAGTCCGCCGCCCTCGTTACCAAAAAGCAGGGCCGTTCTGCCCGTCAGGTCGGTGTCGTACAACGAGTGCCGCGCCGCGCTGCAGGCTGCGATTACCCTCCCCTTGAAACCGCGGGCCGCAGCCAGCACGTCCACGTGTTCATGGATTTGCAGGCTGAAATGTGCACCCATCCCGGCCCGCAGCACCCGCGGCGACCAGGCGTGCACGGCGCCCCGTGACAGCAAGACATGAGTCACCCCTGCCGCGGCACACGTACGCAGGATGGAGCCGAGGTTGCCCGGATCCTGCAGTCCTTCCAGTATGACGCACACATCGAGGTCAGCAGGCACCGGCTGCGGCGGTGGCGGCGTTACGACCGCAATGATGCCCGTAGGCGTGGCCACTGAAGAGACCTCCTTGAACAGCACGTCGCCGAGGACAGTCGCCTCGAGTCCGCAGGACTCAAGGATCGACTGCACCTCGGGATTGGCGAGGCCCGCGCGATTGACGACGACGTATTCGGGCCGGCCGAGGTGCTCGCAGTACGCGGCCACCAGATGCACGCCATCGAGGACCGAAAGGCCGGCGTGCCGGCGCTCCTGCGACGATTGCACCAGACGGCGCAGCGCTTTGTAGCGCGGATTGTCCCTTGAATGGATCTCTTTCACGGCAGTGCACAGGTTCGGAACCCGGCGAAGACATCGCATCGGTCCGGCGTATAGAAATTGCGCCAGGTTCCGCGCAGCAGGCTTGCGCGGGTCGCGAAACACCCGCCGCGCAGCACTTTGTGGTTTCCGAACCAGGGCTCGGAATATTCACGGTAGGGGTCGCGCACGAAGCCCGGGTAGGGGCCAAACCAGTCGGCTGTCCATTCCCATACGTTCCCGAACATCTGCCGGCAGCCCCAATTACTGTCGCCACCAGGGAACGCCGCCACGTCGACCACGCCTTTGCTCATCCCGAACAGGTTCGCGTGCGTCACCCCGGGGCGCGCGCCGCCCCATGGGTAGCGACGCTTGGGCCCGGCGCCATCGCGCACGGTCGTCGCGGCAAATTCCCATTCCGCCTCGGTCGGCAGCCGGCGGTGCGCCCAACGACAATAGGCATCTGCTTCGTACCAGTTCACATGAATGACGGGCTGGTGAGGGCGGATGGGCCCCCAACGATCATAGGCGCGTTGATGCCAGTCGGCACCTTCCTGCCTCCAGTACGCCGGGCGCGCGGCCTGCGCCTCCTTCCGCCAGTGCCAGCCGTCCGGACACCAGAGTTCCGCGCGCCGATAGCCGCCGTCATCGACAAACACCGCAAACTCGGCATTGGTCACTGGCGCGCGCGCAATCTGGAACGCCGGCACGTACGCTTGATGGGCCCATTTCTCGTTATCGAAGACAAACCCGTCCGCTGCGGTCGCCCCAAGCTGGAACGTGCCCCCGCGGAGCTCCACGTCACCCCGCCAGGATCCCGCATCGTGTCCGCCGCTCTCGCGTGGCGGCTCGGTGCGCGGAGCCGGGTACCCCAGCGTGTGACGGGAATAAGTCAATGCCTCGCAATGCATCTCCTCGTGGAATGCCGCCAGCTGTGCAAAATAGGCGAGCTGCTCCGTCGCGCCCTCCTGCTCGAGACGTTCGATCACCCGCGCGAACGTTCGCGCGAGATAAGCGAGTGTCGCATCCAGGTCTGGAAGCGGGAGGTCCCAGCGCGTTCGGTGAGGCACCAACGCCGAGTCGTACAGGGCGTCGGCATCATCAATTCGCGACGCAGTGGAAGCAGCTCCGCGCCGCTGCCGCAGGCACCAGTATTCCTGGAACCAGCCGACATGTCCCAGCTCCCACAGCGGCGGGTTCACAACGGCAAGCCTGGGGCCCAGAAGGCGATCACCCCGCAGGTCCTCGGCGAGCAGCAGCGTGCGCTCACGGGCTGCGAGCAGCATGTTGCGCAACAGTGGCACGTCGGGCTGCGGATGGGAACTCACGGGTCAGGACTTTGCTATAGTCAGACTTGAAGTGTATCGCGGATGACGTATCGTGAAAATTGCGCTCATCACGCCGGCGGCCCCTCGTTCCCGCTACGGCAATCGCAACACCGCCGCGCGTTGGGCCGGCTTGCTGCGCGAGCTGGGACACCGGGTCGCGGTCCAGGTAACGTGGGATGGCGCGCCAGCTCATCTCATGATCGCCTTGCATGCGCGGCGCAGCCACGATTCCATGATACGTTTTCGCGCCGCCTTCCCGGAGCGTCCGCTGGTGCTCGTGCTGACCGGCACCGATCTCTATCGCGACATCCGTTCCGATGCCCGCGCGCGGCTGTCGATGGCGGTCGCGGACCGCCTGATCGTGCTTCAGGATATGGGGTTGAGGGAGCTCGCACCCGCCATGCGGCGCAAAACCCGCGTCATCTACCAGTCGGCGGCGCAAGCGGCATCCCGGGCGCCGTTGAGATCGCGTTTCGAGGTGGTCGTGAGTGGGCATCTACGCGAGGAGAAGGACCCATTCCGCGCGGCGGCTGCGTTGAGTTTGCTGCCGCCGCAAAGCCGCATCCATGTGACCCATGTCGGTGGCGCGATGAATAACGCGATGGAGCGCGAGGCCCGTGCCTGGATGGCGCGCGAGCCGCGCTACCGCTGGCTGGGAGAACGCGCGCACTGGGAGGCGCTACAACTGCTCGCACGCTGCCGGGTCATGGTGATCAGTTCCCGCATGGAGGGTGGCGCGAACGTCGTGTGCGAGGCGCTCGCTGCCGGCATACCGGTCATCGCTTCCCGGATTTCCGGCAATATCGGCATGCTCGGGCGCGGCTACGCGGGGTATTACGCCGTGGAAAACGAACGTGCGCTGGCGCGGGCGCTGCTGCGCGTCGAAACGGACCCGCGGTTCCTGCGCTTGTTGCGGAGTCAGTGCGCGGCGCGGAGCACGCTGGTGCGACGCAACCGCGAAAAGAAAGCGCTCGCCCGTCTGTTATCTGAAGTCGTTCCCGCTGTTACGGGTCGCGAGCGCCGTCAGCGCCGGCACCGAGCGCGATGACCGCCCTTACCGGCGCGAAGCTCACGCGATGAACCGCCGTCACGCCGTGCAAGCGTAATGCCGCGAGGTGCTCCGGCGTCGGGTAGCCTTTGTGGCGGTCAAACCCGTATTGCGGAAAGGCGCGATGCACAGCGAGCATCTCCGCGTCGCGCGCCACCTTGGCAAGGATCGATGCTGCTGCAATCTCGGCGACGCTGGCATCCCCCCTCACCACCGCCCTCGCCGGGCACGGTAGCACTGGGCAATGCAGACCATCGATGAGCGCCAATGCCGGAGCCATCGTGAGCCCTTCCACCGCGCGGCGCATGGCGAGCAGGCTCGCCTGAAGAATGTTGAGGGAGTCGATCTCCGTCACCGATGCGCTTGCCACGGACCATGCGAGCGACCGCGCCTTGATCTCCGCCGCAAGCGTATCGCGCCGCTGCGACGTCAACGTCTTTGAATCGGCAATGCCATCGATGCGCGCCTCGCTTCCAAGGATCACCGCCGCGGCATACACCGGACCCGCCAGCGGCCCCCGCCCCGCTTCATCGACCCCGCAGACGAGCGCGTGCGCCATCACGCCCGAGGACCCTGAATGAACGGTTGCAACGCCGCGACAAGCCTGGTTGCAGTGTCCAGCCTCAAGCTGGCAAGCAAGGCCGCAAAGCGCGTCTCCAGACGCGCGCGCGCGACCGGATCGCGCAGCAAGTCGATCGCCGCGTTCGCCAGGGTTACTGGCGTGGCGGCATCCTGCAGGAATTCCGGCACCAGCGACTCCCCGGCGAGTATATTCGGCAAGCTGACGTACGGCACTCTTCTGCGGCTGTTCATGAGCCACCAGGAGATGCGCGGCATCCGGTAGGCAACGACCATCGGCCGCCTGAGCAGCGCCGCCTCGAGTGTCGCGGTACCGGAGGCAACCAGCACCACGTCGGCCGCCGCCATGGCGTCATGCGCGTGCCCGGCGAGTATGGTCACGTTCAGCGGCTCACGCCCCATGCGTTGCAGGGCACCTTCCACGCGCTCGCGCGCGGCGCGACTGGCCGCAGGAAGCAGAAACATCGCACCAGGGACGCTGCGTGCAATCTCGCGTGCAGCGCCCAGAAACAGGCCGGCCATTTGGTCGACCTCGCTCACGCGGCTGCCCGGCAGGAGCGCGATCACAGGTGTATCCGGCGGCACCCGCAGCTGCAGGCGGGCCGCCAGGCGGCCCGGATGTCGTGCCAGCGTGTCGGCGAGAGGATGGCCCACGTATGAAACCGGGATGCCCGCCTCCTGGTAGATGCGTTCTTCGAACGGGAACACGACCAGCATCCTGCTTACCGCGCGCCGGATCTTGTGCACTCGCTTCGCACGCCAGGCCCAGATTGCCGGACTCACGTAGTGAACGACCGCGATGCCCGCATTCTTCAACTGGAGTTCGAGGTCGAGGTTGAAATCGGGCGCATCGATCCCGATGAAGCACACGGGAGGCGACCGCAGGAAGTGGCGCACGAGTCTGCGCCGAACGCCGAGGAGCTCCGGATAATGGCGCAGCACCTCGATATAACCCCGCACCGCCAGCTTTTCCATGGGGAAGAGGATGTCCATCCCGGCGGAATCCATGAGTGGACCGCCGACGCCCACAAATCGCGCCTGCGGGTACTGCCCGCGCACCGCTCTTATCAAATTCGCGCCAAGCAGATCGCCTGATGCCTCGCCCGCGACGATGCCGATCGTAGGCGCAGCACCAGCAGTCAAGGCCATACTAATTTGCTTTCCTGGAAAGCGTTCTTGCCATAGGAGTTTGTCGGCCGCAAGCCCGACAAACTCCTACCGGATGATGCCGCGCGTGCTCGTGGCCAGGAAATCGACAAGCAATTTCACTTCCGCACATTCCGCGACCTGTTGCATGAGTTCCCGCTTGGCTTCCTCGAGCGTGAAGCCGGACTTGTAGAGCGTGCGATACGCGCGCTTAAGCTGGTTGATCGTCAGCGGGGCGAAGCCACGTCGCTTGAGTCCTTCGCTATTGATGCCAAACGGTTTGGCGCTATTGCCCGACGCCGTGACGTACGGCGGGATGTCCTGCAGCACGACCGCCCCGATCGCGGTGATGCTGTGCGCTCCGACGCGGCAGAACTGGTGTACGCCCGTAAACCCCCCAAGAACCGCGTAATCGCCGACGTGGACATGGCCGGCAAGCTGGGCATTGTTGGCGAAGATGGTGTGGTCACCCACATGACAGTCGTGCGCGACGTGCACGTAAGCCATGATCCAGTTATGGCTGCCGATGCACGTCACACCCGCGTCCTGAACGGTGCCGCGGTTGAAGGTGCAGAACTCCCGTATCGTATTGTCATCGCCGATCTCGAGGCGGGTCGCCTCTCCGCCATACTTCTTGTCCTGCGGGGCTTCCCCCAGCGAGGCAAAATGATAGATGCGATTCCGCGCGCCGATACGCGTGTGTCCGGTGATGACCGTATGTGCGCCGATGCGGGAGTCGGCGCCGATTTCCACATGCCCGCCGATCACGCTATACGGGCCCACCTCGACATCCACGGCGAGTCTGGCCCCCGGATCGACAATGGCGGTTGGGTGAATGCTCATAGGCCCTGGGCCGGCATGCTGATTCCGCAGCGGTCCTAACCGTTGATGTCTTTCAGCGAACGCACCGTGCACATCAACTCGGCTTCCGATACCAGGGTGCCATCGACCCTGGCCTCGCCCCAGAACTTCCAGATACCTCGCATATGGCGCTGCAGGGCCACCTCCAGTATCAACGCATCACCGGGGGTGACGGGTTTCTTGAAGCGCGCCTTGTCGATACCGACGAAGTAATAGACCGATTCCTCGTCCATCTGCGCCTGCATGGTCTTGAACGACAGCAGCGCGGAAGCCTGCGCGAGCGCCTCCACGATCAGGACCCCGGGCATCACCGGATGCCGGGGGAAATGACCCGCGAAGAACGGTTCGTTGATGGTGACGTTCTTCAACGCGACCAGGGTCTTTCCCGGTTCGCATGAAATCACCCGGTCGATCAGCAGGAAAGGATAGCGGTGGGGCAGGTGCTTGAGGACATCATGGATATTCATGCCATTCAAGATTGGCTCCTTTCCTTCGCTGCGAGCTTCTTTTCAAGTACCCTGACCCGGTCGGCGAGTTCCCCGAGATGTCGCAACTGCGCCGCATTTCTGCGCCAGTCGGAATTCGCGTCAAATGGATATGCGCCGGTGTAAGTGCCTGGCCGGTCGATCGACTTCGTAATCAGCGTATGGGCTGAAATCTCAACGTGGTCGGCAATCGAGAGATGTCCGGCGATTCCCGACGCGCCGCCGATGCGGCAATAGCGCCCCACCCGCGAACTGCCGGCGATACCGACGCAGGCGGCAATCGCGGTATGTGCGCCGATCCTCACGTTGTGTCCGACCTGGATCTGGTTGTCGAGCTTGACGCCGTCCTCGATGATCGTGTCATCGATCGCGCCCCGGTCAATCGTGGTGTTGGCGCCGATTTCAACGTCGACGCCGATCACCACGCGCCCGATCTGGGGAATCTTGACCCACCTCTCGTCTGACATCGCGATGCCGAATCCATCCGCTCCGATGACAGCTCCCGCGTGAACGATCGTACGATCGCCCACGCGGCAGCCGTGATAAATGGTCACGTTGGGATACAGTCTGACGGCGCGCCCGAGCACCGCCTCGTCGCCGATGATGCAACCCGGTCCCACGATCGAACCTGCGCCGATCGTGGCGTTGCGTCCCACTACGGCGAGCGCGCCAATCTCGACGTCGGCCTCGAGTGCGGCAGAGCCATCCACGACCGCGCTCGCATGCGCGCCCGGCACCGGCGCGCGCGGTGGATTGAGAAGTGCCGACACGCGCGCGAAATAGGCATAAGGGTTGTCGCATACGATGCGTGGCAGAGGCGTCTCGTCCCGCAGCGCCGATCCGAGAATGACCGCGCCGGCGCGGGTCATCCTCAACTGCTGCAGGTAGCGTTCGTTGGCGAGAAACGCTACCGCGTCCGGCGTTGCGTTCTCCAGTGACGCAACCTGCGTGACGCGCGTCTGTGGATCACCGATCACCTCGCCGCCGAAGCGCACGGCTATGTCGCGCAACGTGTAAGATGCCTGCTCGCCGCCTGTCATGATCAGATCGCCCCTCGTCGACAGGCGCCCGGCAGACGACGCAGCGGCGCGCTTCGCCTATTTGCTGTCGGCTGCGAGCGCCTTGAGCACCCGGTCGGTGATATCGATGCGCGGATTGCGATACACCGCCTCCTGCAGGATGAGGTCGAATTTTTCCGCCTCAGCGATCTGCCGGATGATCCGATTCGCACGCTCGAGCAACGCAGTGAGCTCCTGATTTCGGCGCAGGTTGAGATCCTCGCGGTATTCGCGCTGCATGCGCTGGAATTCCACACTCAAGCGCGTCAACTCCTGCTCGCGCGCGCGCCGGTCGCTTTCGCTCAAGGTCATCGCCTCGCGCTCGAGTTGCCCCTGCAACGACTTGATCTGCCCTTCCCTGCGCTGCAGTTCCTGGGCGCGGGGCGAGAATTCCTTCTCGAGCTGCTTGCTCGCCCGCTCCGCCGGCACTGATTCCCGGTTGATGCGCTCCGGGTCTACGAATCCGATCTTGAGATCCGCTGCTCCCGCCAATGTGACGCCGAGCATCATCGCCAAGCCAAATGCAAGAGAATTGCTGTACCGCAATGTCATCTCCTTAGAAGCCGTCCCAGCATCACCGAAATAGCCCCGAATCACGGGGCGCGAGGAGATGCGTCTCCTCTGTTCGCAACAGTTTACCGCCCCGACAGCGCCAGGTTTCACGCGTGCCCCGCGGTCGGGTACTCACTGGAATACGCCGCCGATCGTGAACTGAAATGGCTGCGTGCGGTCGTCCGGTTTGTCCTTTATCGGCAGCGCAGCGCTGATTTTCAGCGGCCCCAGCGGCGATACCCAGAGTACGGCAATCCCCGTCGAGTACCTGAAATCGCCAAGGGCGTAAGTGTCGGCAACCATCCCTGCGTCCACAAACGCGCTCATTCTGACCGAGCGATCGCCTTCCAGCCCCGGGAAGGGAAACAGGAACTCGGCGTTGCCCAGGAGCTTGCGGCTGCCGCCCCGTGGGTTGCTCTCCGAGTCCTTCGGTCCGATTGTGAAGTTGCGGTAGCCCCGCACCGAAGTCACGCCGCCGGTGAAAAAGTTGCGGAAAAAGGGCAGTGGCTTCCCCCCGTACCCGTCACCATAGCCCACCTCGCCGTTGAGCATCAGCGTGTAGAGGCGGGACAACGGAAAATAACGCTGATATTGATACGATGCCTTGTAGTACTTGAGCGATCCACCGGGGAGGCCAACCTCGCCGTTCGCCTTCTGGTACGAACCTGAAGTCGGATAGATCAGGCTGTCGCGCGCATCGCGGGCCCAGCCGATCGTCCCGAGCAGCGCCGTGTTCTTCTCGCCGAAAGTCGCCACGTAATCGCGGTAGATCAAAGGGCTGTCCGGAAACGTCGTGAGCCTCGTGTCTTCCACACCCAGGCCATAGTTGATAGTATCGATCTCCGATATCGGGACTCCCAGGCGTACCGCCGCCCCGGCCGTCTTGGTCTCGTAGCGCCCAAGGCCCGCGTCAGCCGCATCGAGCTCGCGCAGGTACAGGTCAAACCCCTGGCTCACCCCGTCCACCGTGAAATAGGGATCGGTGTACGACAACGAGTAGATCGTCGAATTGTTGCTGGTGTTGATAGCCGCACTCAGGTGCTTGCCGGACCCGAATATGTTCTGCTGCGTTACCGACCCCGAAAGCAGCAGGCCGCTGCCGCTTCCAAAACCGGCGCCCAGCAGGAACGCTCCGGTCGGCTTCTCCACGACGGTAACATTCACATCGACCTGGTCGGTCGCGCCCTGGACCGCGGGCGTCTCAACGTTGACCTCGGTGAAATACCCGAGCTTGTCTATGCGCCGACGCGACAGGTTGATCTTTTCTCCCGAATACCATCCCCCTTCAAGCTGGCGCATCTCGCGGCGTATGACTTCGTCCCGGGTACGGTTGTTTCCACTGACGTTGATGCGACGGACGTAAACGCGGCGACCCGGATCGATGAAAAACGTGAACGCCACCTGGTGCTTCTGCTTGTCCAGTTCCGGAATGGCATTGACGTTGGCGAACGCGTAACCATCGTTGCCGAGCCGCTCGCTTATCGCCTTGCTCGACTCGGTCAAGGTCGCGCGCGAAAACGTATCGCCCGGCTTGACCTTGATCAGCTTGGTGATTTCCTCATCCGGGATCAGTTTCGCGCCGTCAACCTTCACCCCGGACACGCTGTACTTGGGGCCTTCGGTGATGCTGATCGTGATGTAGATATCCTGCTTGTCCGGCGTGATGGAAACCTGCGTCGATTCCACGTTGAACTCGATATAGCCGCGGTCGAGGTAATGCGAACGCAGCGTTTCGAGGTCGGCCGACAGCTTTTGCCGTGAATACTGATCCTGTTTGCTGAACCATGTCATCAGCCCCGGCGTCCTCAACGTCATCAATCCCAGCAGATCGCGTTCGCGGAACGCGTTGGCGCCGATTATCGTGATCTGGCGGATCTTGGAGACCGTCCCCTCGTCGATACTGAAATTGATCGCGACCCGGTTGCGCTCCAGCGGCGTCACCGTGGTGCTGACGTTGACGGCGTACATGCCCCGACTGAGGTACTGGCGTTTGAGTTCCTGTTCGGCGCGATCCAGGAGCCCCTTGTCGAAAATACGCCCGTCGGCGAGACCCACCTGGCGCAACCCCTTGAGTACGGCGTCCTTGTCAAACTCCCGCATGCCGACGAATTCAATCTGCGCGATGGACGGCCGTTCCTGCACCACCACTACCAGCACACCCGCTTCGGCCTCGAGCGTCACGTCACGAAAAAAACCGGTCGCGAACAGCGCCCGGATGGTCTGGGCCGCCTTCTCGTCCGTCATGGTGTCGCCGACCTTGACGGGAAGGTAGCTGAACACGGTACCGGCTTCCGTACGCTGTATGCCTTCGATGCGGATGTCCTTGATGACGAACGGCTCGATCGCAATCGCAGGCAACGCCAGCGCCAGGAGCAAACCCAAAACCGCGCGTAACAGATTCATTCCCGGCTAACCGTTGAAAAGGCGACTTATGTCGTTATACAGCGCGAAGACCATCAGGGTGAACAGCAGCGCCATGCCGACCTGCTGGCCGATCTCCATCGTGCGCTCGGAGACCGGATTGCCTTTGACCAACTCGACCATATAATACATCAAATGCCCACCGTCCAATAACGGGATTGGCAGCAGATTGAGCACGCCGAGACTGATGCTGATCAGTGCGATAAAAAGCAGGTACGGAATCCACCCGCTTTGCGCGGTCTGACCGGCGTAATCGGCGATCGTGATCGGTCCACTGAGGTTTTTCAGCGAGACTTCGCCAATCATCATCTTGCCGAGCATCTTCAGGCTGAAGACGGACGTGTCCCAGGTCTTGTACAGCGCCCTCACCAGCGCTTCGCCCGGCCCATAACGCACCTCGGTCCACAACTCCGCCAGCGCATTGCGATCCACCATGGGCGCGGCGCCGATGCGCCCGATCGTCCTGCCCTCCTCCCTGACCGGCGTCGGCGTGACCGGGATCGCCGGAAGCAACGCGCCGTGGCGCCTCAATTCGAACGTGAGAGCGGCGTTCGGGTGGCCGCGCACGACGTTCACCACCTGATCCCAGCTCGTGATGCGCTGATTGTTGACCGCGACAATCTCGTCGC
>Ga0209109_10000481_pt1 | contig 21099 bp, 18 predicted proteins | sample Rifsed10ft2_FD_184004 | JGI IMG/M metagenome (GOLD analysis project Ga0209109, IMG submission 184004) | Soil microbial communities from Rifle, Colorado, USA - sediment 10ft 2 (version 2) | ecosystem: Environmental > Terrestrial > Deep subsurface > Rock core/Sediment | place: Rifle, Colorado... | reverse complement strand
GACATTACCAACCACGTTAACGGCTCTATTAATGATGATACCTTGCTTAATTTTGGTAATGCCGTTGAAGGCTCCGAAAGTGGTGCTAACTGGCAGCCTTCCGACAGTACCCAGGCCACACCGGGTAATCCGGTGGATGGTTCCGCAGCCAATGATGTTGCAACCATCAGCATGGATCCGGCTTCCGATGCTATTTCTGTCAAATACCTTGCCCCCCTTGGTATATCACTCTCGGATGAAATGCCCAATGTATCAGCAGAACTGAAAGTGACGACTGTTGGTGATCTGGCAATTGGAGAACTTATCGCCTTAAGTGATTGTGACAGTGCTGATATTATGCAGCTGACAAATGTACAGACTTTGGCAGGAACTGGTCATTTACAACACAATGCCGGCGGAGCTCTTACCCCCGGAAATGCTACCCAGACACTTTCCAAGGTCTATAGCACAGACGCTGAAGTACTACGACTCACAACTCTCCGGTATTTTGTTGGTACCAGCGATACTACCGGCGAACCTGCCCTGTTTCGCTATACCTTGGATCGGCAAGATTTCGATAACGACGGCGATACCACAGAATTTGTTGCCCAGGAAATGATAGAGAGCGTGGAAAACATGCAGATTCTTTTCGGGGAAGATACTGCCGGCGCTGACACCATTGCAGATACCTATGTCGACGCCGCCACTGTTACCAACTGGGACAATGTGGTCAGCGTCCGTATCGCCCTGTTGATGCGCACGGTTGAAGAGGATTTCAGTACGGAATTGAACACCAATACTTATGATCTCCTCGGCACCAATTTTGACCCTGTGGATGATCATCGCCGGCGCCGGGTCTTCACCAATACCATACAAGTCAGGAACCGATCGAATTAAGCGGAGTTTTGAATTATGCGCAACACTATAACTTTTCGGTCCGTCAACCATCAGGACGGTGCCGTGTTAATTACGGCCCTGATCTTCCTCGTCATCCTGACCCTGTTGGCACTGACCAGCATGAATACCAACACCCTGGAAGAAAAAATGGCGGCGAACTCACAGGAAATCAACCGTGCCTTCCAGACTGCTGAAACCGGGCTCGATCTTGCTGTTAATGATGATGATGCCTTTACGACTGCCAACAAGGAAGAACTGGATGGTACGGCCGGCGATCTCTACGACAAGTCGCTCACTAATATCGGTACTTATGGTGCCGAGGTAGACTATAACGCGGTTTATCGCCAGAAAACCCGGCCACCGCGTGGATCACAATGGGACCAAAGTTTTGCACTGTATCATTTTGATATGTCTGCCACCGGGAGTACCCAGAGTGGTGCTATGACCAAAATACACGGTGGTGCCTATCAGGTCGGACCGGATTCGTAAGTTTTATTAGCAAGGTTCAGAAAAAAAGTTAAATCTGGAGCAACCAAAATGAAATTTATCAAATCAATATTTATCGCAATTATTATACTTGCAACCAGTTCACCGGTATATGCAGAAAAGTTTCGCATACTCGATCGCGGTCTGGACGGAAATACTCGTCACTATCAGATTATTTGTGACGCCGGCAAAAAAAGCGGCGTCGCTGTTGAATTCAACTTAGATGACCAAACGGAAACCATTTCAGACCTACAAAGGAAGGCAAGGATGATCGGCAGTTCTAATAAAACGACAATTAAACAGGTCTGTATTTATCCCCACGATGGCGGTGAAATATGCAAACCAAAATGGGACATCACAGATGCAGCTCATGAAAGCTGTAAATAAAGACACAATCCAATTTTATGCATACATCATTGATACATTTCAAGAACATCATCAGAGAGGATAAGGCAATGTCTGGTTCCTTTTTCAAAAGAGTAAATTATTTTCTTCTATCATTCATCCTGGTATTTACCAGCAGCAATTTACCGGCAGACGATACCGAGATTTATTTCTCCTCGGCGTCAACCAGTGCCAGCGCCCGTTCCAACGTGCTGTTTATCCTGGATACCTCCGGGAGTATGGGTTTTACTTTATCCGGCGACCCGTTAGGTCGATCCAGAATGGAAGTCATGAAGGGTGCTCTGTCGACAATTCTAACTGATGCGGCTGATCTTAATATCGGGTTGGCGCGGTTTAATGATGATGATGGCGCCTCAATTATTTACCCTATCAGTTATATTGAAGATCCGGTTGGTGATACCACCTTTACCAATGTCATTACTGACGGCGATGACGATGCTGAAGAAGATCTTAACACGGGCACCGTGTCCCTGAATGATCCCTTGCTGGAAACTTCCCAGACTTTTCCCAGCCCCATCACGAAACAGGTAAGCGCCTCATCGGATGATGCCGATGAAATTGGCGGATTCGCCAATACTCTAGCACCGCTAATCTTCCTCGATAATGCTGGCACAACCACTTTTGAAGGCATGCGTTTCACCGGTCTTGACATTCCGCCGGGCGCAACTATTAACACGGCGACCCTGGAACTGACTACCGCAGATGCTACTGCCGGCGGCGTGGCGGACCTGACAGGTGAACTGGTGGCAAATTCAAACACGTTCGTAGATGGTGTTAATGATGTTTCAAGCCGGGTAGTAACAACCCCAACGACTACTACAGTTACCTGGAACCCCGCCGGCGGAACCAGTGATACTCTTGTGACCAGCCCGGACATCAGTTCCATTATCCAGGAAATTGTTGACGATCCGGGTGTGGGCTGGTCGGCCGGTAACGCCCTTAGTATTATCATGCATAATACCGATCTGGTAAGCCGCACGTTTTACAGTTTTGATGGTGATTCAACCAAAGCTCCACAATTGACCGTAGATTTCACCCATGCTTTGGCTGTTACAGATAATTTGATTGCACTCCGCTTCACTAATGTAAATATTCCTCAGAATTCTATAATTACTAATGCTGTCATTAATCTGACTTCAGATGCTGATGATAGCGGTATTGCCAACTGGACAATTACCGCCGAAACCCCCGATGCAGTTGATGGCAGTTCGAATGTTTTTACCGGCGCAGCGAATGAACTGAGCAGCAGAATAAAAACGGCGACTTCAGTCGACTGGTCAGTTCCAGATATGACCCAATTTGGCATTTACTCCAGCCCGGATATTAAAACTGTCATTCAAGAAGTAGTCAGTAATGCTGACTGGTGCGGTGGCAACGATTTGACAATCTTTATCAAACAGAAGGGTGGCGCGGCATCATTTGTCCGGCACATCACCAGTACTGATGGTGTACCGGCATCTGCACCTAAACTCCAGATCACTATTGACCCAAGTTCACCGGGCGGCTGTTACGGCGGCACGGAAACTGCTCAGGTGATTGCTTCCAGGGATGATGCTGAAGAAGATCCCAGTGGCTCAGACAAGGGAAGCATGACACGTTTCAGTACTGATCTGGATTTCGGGAATGAAATTATCGGCATGCGCTTCCAGGAAATAGACGTTCCGCAGGGGGCAACCATTATCGATGCTTTCATCGATGTTACGGCCAGTTCCACAAAAACCGCCGGCAATCCCACACTGACCATTTTCGGTGAAAAGAACACTAATCCGGGTCAATTTTCCAGCAGTGATTTCAATATCACTAATCGGACCAAAACCACGGCCAGTGTTGACTGGACCACCGGGGACTGGACTGGCCAAGTGAAATATACCACCAGCGATTTGAAAACCATTGTACAAGAGATTGTTAATCAAGGCGGCTGGGCCTCCGGCAACAGCATGGTATTTATCGTGAATAACGGAGCCAATCAGCGTGAAGCCTATTCCTTTAACGGCGGCGCCACCAAGGCCCCGTTTTTGCGTATCACTTTTGAAGATACCGGCACCGGTATAAAGACTGTCCGGGATACCGTTATTGAGCTGGTGAATGATTTACCCACCGGTGGTACGACCCCCATCGTCGAGGCCTTGTATGAAGCCGCCCATTATTGGCGCGGACAATCCACTGTGTTTGGCAAGACCCGCTCCAATAACACCACCACCAGGCTCAGCCATGTGGACACTTACACCGGCGGCACTGTGTTCTATCCAGCCGGTTGTACAGAGGACAACCTGAGCGCTGCAGCGTGTACCAGCCAGGCCATTACCGGTAGCCCGATTTATACCAGTCCGTTCAGTTCCACGCTGACTTGTCAAAGTAATTACCAGGTACTGCTGACGGATGGTGATGCCACCAATAACGGTATTGCTGCCACAATAAAATCAGAATATCTGGGCGGGGTCAATTGTGACACGTTAAAATCAGATGGTACCTCGATTGATGCCTTTGAATCATGTGGCATCGATCTGGTTGAATTCATGGCCCTCAATGATCAATCCTCTACATTGGCTAATGATCAATTGGTTAAAACCTACACCATCGGCTTTGACGTCGCAGGTCTGGCAGGCGCCACGCAGTATCTCAAAGACATGGCAGCAGTCGGGGCCGGCACATTTTTCGAGGCCACTACGAGTGACGCTCTCGTTTCCGCGTTCAGTGCAATCGTCGCTGACGTCAGGAGTGATCCGACCTCCTTCGTCGCACCGGCACTCGCTACCAACTCGTTCAACCGGTTATTGAGCCGCGATGAGGCCTACTTCGGTCTGTTTACACCATTCCTGAATGTCCGCTGGCCGGGGAACGTCAAGAAATACAATGCCTGCATAGACAGCAGTGAAGGCTGTACGCTTGGTGAAATCCTGGATGGTACGGGTGTCAGTGCTGTAGACACGGACAACAAGTTCAAGACGACGGCACAAGATATCTGGTCCACCATCGGTGTCGATGCGGGCACAGTGGATGGCCGTGAGACGACCCTGGGTGGTGTGGGTGGTGAGATGGACGATTTTACCGATCGCATCATCTATACCGATACTACAAGCACTGGTAGCGCACCAACCAGTGGAACTCCATTGTCTAATGCAGGATTCAATCTGACCAGCAGTAACTGGGATGCGGCCGCTCTGGCACCAGTGCGCACCCTGGTTTGCCCGACACCCGATACTACGGCCGGATCCGAGTGCGAAACCTACATGAAATGGATGCTCGGTTCCAACAGTATAGATACTAATACTTCAGATTCAGGCGTCAATACCCGCTGGACAGTTAATGATGTCCTGCACAGCAGTCCTCAGATCATCACCTATGGCGGTGCTGATCTGCTTGATGAAACCGTCGACCCGGCTGTAGCAGGAACGGATGGGGTCATTGATACGTTCTTTGACAAGATCATCTATGGTACTAATGATGGTGGTTTACGGCTGATAAATAGTGCCACAGGTAAAGAAGAATGGTCCTTCATGCCGGCTGAAGTGCTGAATATGCAACGCACCCTGATCGCCAATGGTGAAGCAGACCACATATACGGATTTGATGTAACGCCAACACTGAGGATTGTTGACGTGGATTCGGACGGCTTCATTGAGCCGGCAGACGGTGATATCGTACATGTTTATGCACCCATGCGCCGTGGCGGCACCAACATCTATGCCCTTGATCTGACAGCAACGGTTGCCAGTACCAGTGGCACCGTGGTGCCTAAGTTCCTGTGGCGCATCGAAGGTGGCACTAACACTACGATGGGAAATTATACACGCCTTGATCAAACCTGGTCTGAAATCAAGCTTGCGACTATCAAGACAGGCGGCAACACGATTGATGACGGCGGCACCAACACTAAAGTTTTAATATTTGGTGGCGGTTACGACGCTGCACTGGATTCCGGGTTCGGTACAGCCGCTACCGCCGGGAGTAACAATAATGGTAACGCCATATACATTGTTAATCCGGGTACCGGTGAACTGATATTCTGGATCAGCGGCAGTGGTTCCGGCGCTGACATAGAAGTACCAAACATGCAATATTCCATCCCAACCACAATCACAGTAGCTGATTCTGATGGCGATGGCGATGATGATCGCCTGTTCTTTGGTGATACCGGTGGCCAGGTCTGGCGTGTTGACCTCGCCAATGATATTGATAAAGCTAGTAAGCCCGAAGGCAGTACCATCATCGGGCGCCTGGCCAGTATATCAACACCCGGCACGGCTTCTGCAGAGCGCCGTTTCTTTGAACCACCGTCTTACGTACAGGTTGTGGATACGCTCTATTCAGATGCCGCGGGTGGTGAATACGATTATGTGCTGCTGGGTACCGGTAACCGCGCCCATCCGCTGGAAACTGCGGTGTCGGATCGCTTCTATGCCTTCCGTGACCTGAATATTTCCACGATGCCGGATACTGACAGCAACAACCGGGCTGACAATGGCTATCCGTCTGGCCCGGCTGTAGCGGGTGATCCAATCAGGAATTCGGATTTGATTGATGTCACCACTCAGGTACTCGATGAAGATGATACAACACATGATGCTGCACTTGGCTGGTTCTTTGACTTCGATGCCAGCGGCACCAACGATGAAAAAGTGCTTTCCGGTGCGAGGACGATTGCCGGCGCCGTACTGTTTACCACGTATGAACCGGAAGGTGGCAGTACAGATCCCTGCTCGGCAAACGTAGGTGGCGGCAATGCCTATAACTTCAACATCCTGAATACCAGAGCGTTCCTGGACTGGGACACTGATGGAACTTTGGAAGATTTTGCAGACAGGAAACTCACTCTTGGCGGCGGTATCCCTTCTGACGTGGTACCGATATTCACCAAGGAAGGCGTAGTCGGTATCGTCGGTGTGGAAGGTGGCGCCGCACAACTTGGTTTACTGAGCGGTGTACCGCGCGTTCGCACCTACTGGTATCAGGAGCTCTGAGCGGGATATTCTCATGCCGGCTGGCATTGCCAGACTGATAATCTGGCAGTGCCGGTAAATATTTTGTATATACCAGTGTAACCGGATATGTCAGGATTATTGCTGGTCTTCAAACTATAAGAAGGTATACGCTATGAAAATGAAACGAAAACAGAAGGGTTTTACACTCATCGAACTCATGATCGTTGTAGCGATAGTCTCAATCCTTGCGGCAGTCGCATTTCCCTCTTACCAGCAGCATGTCCTCCGGGGCAATCGGGCCGAAGGACGCACCGCACTTCTGGATGCAGCAGCAAGGCTGGAACGTTATTACTCGGACAATAATAAATTTGTGGCCCTGGCAACTGCAAATATAAATACGGCTACCGAGACCGGCAAATATAATCTCGGTATTGCACTGGCTAACAGTGATCAGAATTATGTATTAACTGCCACTCCAACATTTGTTGATGTAGCTTGTGGTGTTCTTACATTGTCCAATGCCGGTGTTAAAGGATCTGGTACTGCTGATAGTGATTGCTGGAACCGCTAACCCCTGATTGTCATTGTTGCTGCCATTCCAGACGAGTCCCGATTTTGAAGTATTCCATAGTTGTCTGGTGTGTGTTACTCGTCATTACCGGATGTGATGACCGGCAGGAAACTACCAATAATGATTCTGCTGTAAATCATCCATCGATTTCTTCTTCGCCTGATACTGTTAACCAGGATAAAAAGTCCAAAGATGAACAGTATTATCAAGAACGCTTTAAAAAGATTGTCTTTGGCACGGCACAACTGGCTGATGTCAGGGAAGCGCTCACAGACCAGGATGCCGGATCGCTCACCAATACTGTCCATGGACTGTATGCAATGCGTTGGCATCGCGGTGTTTTGCACATATTACAGGATATGTGGCAACTGGATAAAACGCGCTATCCTGAACTTGCCTGGGATTTAATCGGAAAACCTCCCGTCAGACTCGCGCTGGCATCTTCCATGAACCGGATACAAACCAGTGGTACCCGGGAATTTGTTGAGTATTTAAGACAACATAAAAATGAAACCCATGAATTCAACATCGCGCAAGTTGCCGTCGGGCTCGGATTCCATGGTGATCCGGCTGATGTAGAATATTTGAAATCCCTTGCCAGTGGTAATAACCATTATATCGTCCAGTCTTCTCTTACAGCACTCTCGCTGATGAATAATCCGGCAGCACGTGATGCTCTACAGGACATCATAGTAAAATTCAAGGACGACCCCCGCAGCAGCCTGGCTATGGAATTATTACAACAGGCATATGGTGTTCAGACAGGAATTGCCGGTCCGGGGGAAGAACAAAAAAACAATCAACCGTCTGACTGATTTTAACTGCAGTGTTCAGCTAATTTTTTTTCCGCTTCTTCAATACTTTTTAGTCGTTCTTCTTCTGGCATACGCGCCCGATTACCATTTTCATCCGTCGTCGTAATGCGCGGTCTTTGCAAACTATTTATTCTCAGCCTGAGACTATCACATTTCTTCTGAAGTTCAGCCTGGTCCTGTTCTTTAATGGCTGCTTCTTGCCCGGATTTCTCCTTCGATTCACGCGATTTTCTTTCTTCATCCTGCATTTTCTGGAAAGAATCAACCGCTTCTTCCGTATTCACTGATGGAGGTGGTTTTTTCGTTTCGTATTCCACGCCATCAGGGGGAAGTTGCTGGGTATAGTGCGTGTTGCCCTCTGCATCAACCCATTTATACATTTGTGCACGGGCATCAAAAGTAATGGTTATCATGCCAGACAGCAGAATAACCATAAGAATCCGGTTAGTTTCAATCATGCGATTTTTTAACATGGCCCAACCCTGTAAATGATTAACCATCCCAGTCAGTGTAATACATGAATATCCGTGTGGATAGACTGGCATTATATACAAAAAACGCTACTTTATTCATATTATTCAGTAGCATATCAATAAAAGTAATACTATAATATATTAGAGTTTCGTAATTTGATTATGTTCAATTTCACAGGATTGAGTATATCTATGAAATACATACCAGCAGGTATTTTGTCCTTGTTCTTCTTATTGTTCAGTACCCATGTTTTCGCAGTCAGTATCTATGAATGTGAGGACAGTGAAGGAAACCGTACTTTTCAGGAACGCTGCCCGCCTGGTTCATCCCCTATCCAGGAGAAAAAATTTCGGACTGGCAAAAAGGACACAAATAAACCGGCTGTTGATATCAATGCCATCCTCTATTCCGTGCCTGAATGTGATGCTTGCCAGGAGATCAGGGAATTCCTTACTTTCAGAGGGATTTCCTACACCGATAAAAATGTCAGTGATGATATCGAATTGCAGAACGAGCTGAAAGAAGTGGCGGGTGAACTAAAGGTGCCTGTCCTGGTTGTTGGTGAAAAAACAATCAAAGGTTATAACAGAACAGACATTTTAAAAGCGCTCGAGACAGCCGGTTACGTTGCACCTGAGGCTGAAGCTACATCAACAAATTCCGAATCTGAGGCTGAAGCAGAATCCACTGCTACAAATTCCGAACCTGAGGCTGAAGCAGAATCCACTGCTACAAATTCCGAACCTGAGGCTGAAGCTACATCAACAATCGACGAACCTGCGACTGAAGCACAACCCTGAGAGCTAATCGCACAATCAGGTAACTCTGGTTGTATTTAATGGCGGCATCTTAGCCAGTTCTTTTGGTAGTGAAAATACAACTTTTTCCTGTTTGCCCGGGGCTTCGTTAAAGCTGACGGCACCCCAGCCCTTGAGTTTCTGTATCACTTCTTCCACCAGTACTTCCGGGGCAGAGGCACCTGCAGTAAGTCCAATGCGTTCCTTGCCGTCCAGCCATTCTCTTTTAATCTCTGATGCATTATCAATCAGGTAGGAAGGCACACCTACCTTCTGTGAGAGCTCTTTCAAACGTGTGGAGTTGGAACTGTTGGGTGATCCGACCACCAGGATCAGATCGCATTCCCGGGTCAGTTTCTTGACTGCATCCTGGCGGTTCTGGGTGGCATAACAGATATCTTCTTTTTTCGGGCCAACAATATTCGGGAAGCGTTTTCTGAGGTTATCAATGACCTCGGCTGTATCATCCATGGACAACGTGGTTTGGGTGACAAAGGCGAGGAAATCAGGATTTTTCACTTTCAACTTCCATACGTCTTCAACCGATTCGACCAGGTACATACCACCCTGGCCGTTCCTGGGCCGGTACTGACCCAGTGTACCCTCAACCTCCGGATGCCCTTCATGGCCAATCAGAATACATTCCCTGCCTTCATCCTGATAATGACCGACTTCCATATGCACCTTGGTCACCAGCGGACATATGGCATCATAAACGCGTAATTTGCGGCGTGCGGCCTCTTCCCGGACCCGCATGGCCACACCATGGGCACTGAAAATGACTGTGGAATTATCAGGAACCTCGTCAAGTTCCTCGACAAATACCGCACCTTTGTTTCTCAGTGAATTTACTACGTATTTGTTATGCACCACTTCATGCCTGACATAGACCGGCGCACCGAAGAGATCCAGGGCCCGTTCAACTATTTCAATAGCGCGGTCCACACCGGCACAAAAACCACGTGGATTAGCGAGTATGATTTGCATTAAGTACCTTTTCCTGAAAATTAGTTTGTCATTTCGAGCATAGCGAAAAATCCGCCGTTAGGCGTCCCGAACAAAGTGAGGGATCTCATAAAGATCTCTCCCTATGGTCGAGACAAGGATTTCTCGACCACTATTCCCGGCGTGGTTCTACCGCCTGCTTCCATGCAGGCGTCCCTATGGTCGAAATGACACAAACAATTTAATTTACTAATCATGACTTCCTGAAACTACGTTGCTTTGCTGCCAGTGTCAACCACCGGACTTGCCGTTGGGTGCTTTATCTTCATTGGACCAGACAGCGTCAATAATCAGCATTATGGCACCTATTGTAATGGCACTGTCAGCGATATTAAATGCCGGCCAATGCCAGTCCCGGTAATAAACATCAATAAAGTCGACCACAAAACCCAGCATTATCCGATCCCAGAGATTACCTATTGCGCCACCCAGAATCAGGGTCAAGGCACTGGCCATCCAGCGGTTTTTGGCAGACAGATTTGCCAGCCAGATGATAATCGCCATACTGACCGTTCCAGCCAGCGCAATAAAGAACCAGCGCTGCCAACCTCCGGCCTGACTGAGTATGCTGAAGGCAGCCCCGGTATTGTGCATTAGCGTGAAATTCAGGCCCGGTATCAACTGCACCGGGGCATGCATGTACAAATAATGTGTGGCCACAACTTTCGTGATCTGATCCAGTCCCACGATCAGGACTGATAACCATAGCCAGTGCAATGTCTTGTTAATTCGCATTTGCTTTATTACGCTATCCGGCGAACTTCACCCGATCCATCAACATTGACTATGCAACGCCCGCACAGTTCGGGATGTTTGCTGTTCTTGCCGGCATCTTCACGATGATGCCAGCAACGGACGCATTTTGCATGTTTCGAGGCAGCCACCTTGATCCAGAGTCCATCAATTTCAGATTTAATGGCAGCAGCATCTTTTTTCTCCTCAGCATGCACACGTGCAGAGGAGGTGATCAACACAAAACGCAATTCATCTTTTAGTCCATTCAACAGTGTTGCGATTTTTTCATCACAGTACAGGTCAACTTCTGCATCCAGGCCAGAACCGATCTCACCGGCAACGCGTACCTTTTCCAGTTCCCTGCTGACGGCATCACGAATCGCAATGATCTGCTCCCAGTAGGCAAGTGAGTCGTCCATGCCGGTTAAACCATTGAAGCCGTGATACCACTCTTCCAGAAAAACGGAATCACTGCGTTCGCCCGGGATAAATTTCCAGATTTCATCCGCTGTAAAACTCAGTACCGGTGCAAACCAGCGCACCAGTGCTTCAATTATGTGATACATCGCCGTTTGTGCAGAGCGCCGTGGCAGACTGTTTTTTCCGGTGGTGTATTGACGGTCCTTGGTGATGTCCAGATAAAAACCACCCATCTCCACCACACAGAACTGATGCAGTTTCTGGTAGATGAGATGAAACTGGTATGTTTTGTATGCGCTGATAATTTCTTTCTGTAAACTTGCCGCCTTGAATACCGCCCAACGATCCAGTTCCAGCATCTGATCCATTGCTACGCAATCCGTCTCCGGATTGAAATCATTCAAATTGGAAAGCAGATAACGTGCTGTATTGCGCAGACGCCGGTAGGCATCGGCCATGCGTTTCAGAATTTCATCGGAAACACCCATTTCATTGCGGTAATCCGTGGCTGCGACCCACAAACGCAAGATATCCGCACCCAGTGTTTTCATTACCTGCTGTGGCGCAACCACGTTCCCCCTGGACTTGGACATCTTCATGCCCTTCGCATCCACTGTAAAACCATGCGTTAATACAGCTTTATAGGGCGCCTGATTTTTTATACCGACGGATGTGAGCAACGATGACTGGAACCAGCCACGATGTTGGTCCGAACCTTCGAGATAAAGATCAGCGGGAGAATGTAATCTGTCATCTGCATCAAGGACCGCGGTGTGTGTTACACCGGAATCAAACCACACATCCAGTGTATCCATGACCTTGTCATATTCAGCGATCTCTTTGTGCAGTAATTTCGCACCATCCAGATCAAACCACGCATCAATACCTTTTTCTTCCACCTGTATTGCTACTTCTTCGATCAGGCGCAGGGTTTCAGGATGTAAATCACCGGTGGTTTTATTGATAAAAACGGTGATAGGTACGCCCCAGGTCCGTTGCCGTGAAATACACCAGTCAGGCCGGTCTGCCACCATACCGCGAATACGTTGCCGGCCCCAGGCCGGTAACCATTGCACATGATCAATCGCTTTAAGCGCATTATCACGCAGGTGATTATTGTCCATGCTGATAAACCATTGCGGTGTGGCACGGAAGATGATTGGGGTTTTGTGCCGCCAGCAATGTGGATAACTGTGCTGCACGGATTCAACGTGCAACAGATTACCCTTTTCTTTCAGGACTTCGATCACATGATCGTTTGCCTTGAATACGTTTTCACCGGCAAACAATTCCGTATCGGGCAGAAAACAACCATTACCACCGACAGGATTGTAAACTTCTAGTCCATATTTACTCCCGGCCACATAGTCATCGATACCATGTCCGGGTGCAGTATGCACTGCGCCAGTGCCAGTATCTAATGTCACATGCTTGCCTGAGATAACAGGTACAACCTTGTTATAAAAAGGGTGTTGAAGTTTGGCATTCTCAAGCTGATCGCCTCTGGTACTAAAGACAATTTTCATTTCAGCACCAAGTATCTTTCTAATATTCCCTATCAAATCTTCTGCAAACAATAAAAGCTCTTTGCCTTGACCCAAATCTGCCTCAACAAGTACATAACTTGATTGAGGGTGAATTGTTACTGCTTGGCTCGCTGGCAAGGTCCATGGTGTGGTTGTCCAGATAACAACTGAAATTGGTTTATCAATACTTGATGCTTGCCGTGTAAATCGACCAAGAAAATTTCCATTCTCAATATCATTTTTCAGAACAGGATAACGAACATAGATTGATGGTGAAGTCTTGTCTTCATATTCCACCTCGGCCTCAGCCAGTGCTGAACCACAATCGATACACCAGTGCACCGGTTTGTAACCTTTGATCAAATGACCGGCATCGATCATTTTGCCAAGTGCACGGATGATATTCGCCTCGGTGTGATAATCCATGGTGAGATAGGGTTGCTGCCAGTCACCGAGTACACCCAGCCGTTGAAAATCGTCCCGCTGTTTGTTGACCTGTTTGCCGGCATAATCACGGCAGGCATCACGAAATGTTTTCGCATCGACCTTGTGCCCGGCCTTGCCGATCTTTTTTTCCACCATCAACTCAATCGGCAAGCCATGACAATCCCAGCCCGGCACATAAGGTGCATCGAATCCATCCAGGCTACGCGATTTGACGATAATGTCTTTCAGTATCTTGTTGACGGCATGACCGATATGAATATCGCCATTCGCATAAGGCGGCCCGTCATGCAGGATAAACTGTGGGCGGCCTTTTTGGCGCGCACGGATCTTCTGATAAAGCCCTGATGCTTGCCAGTGTGCTAGCAGTTCAGGCTCACGTTGGGCGAGGTTGGCTTTCATGGCAAAATCCGTTCTCGGCAGATTAAGTGTGTTTTTATAGTCAGTCATGATTCTTGCTGGTTATAATTGTTTTTGTCCCTGGAAAAACTCTCTGGCTTCTGCTACATCATTTTTCATCTGTACTTTCAGCTTGTTAATAGTATCAAACATATGTTCCTTCCTGAGCTGTTTTAATAATTCAACGGTAACATAAACACCATACACATCCCGATCAAAATCCAGCAGGTGGGCCTCAAGATTGATCGTCTTGCCACCAAACATGGGCCGAGTTCCAATTGAGACCACAGCCTCTGCCAGTTCACTTCCCAGGCCATGAACCCGCGCTGCAAATATACCGGAGACCGGGCTTTTTAATCTGTGCAGATCGATATTGATGGTCGGATAACCCAGTTCACGGCCACGTTTGTCCCCATGCACGACACGGCCATTGATCGCATAGGGCCGGCCCAGCAATTTTTCTGCCTGTATCATATCACCGGCTTCCAATACTTCCCTCGCCCAGGAACTGCTGACCCGTCGCCCGTCTATCTTGCAGCTTTCCGTACACTCAAGAGTAAAACCGTATGTCTTTCCGGATTGGGTGAGTGTGGAAATATCTCCCTTACGTTTGTTCCCGAATCGAAAATCTTCGCCAACGATCAGGTGCCGCACACCAAGTTTGTTCACCAGAACATTCCTGATGAAATCTTCTGCCGGTAAACTTGAGAGCGCACGATTAAAACGCAAACAAACGACCCGATCTATTTCAGACTGCCGTAAATAAATCAGCTTTTCCCTGAGCCGCATCAGTCTTGCAGGCGCCCGATCCGGATGCAGAAATTCCTGCGGATGTGGTTCAAAAATCACGACACCAGCAGGCTGATGATTTTCTGTTGATGCTGCTTGTAACTGCCTGATGATGGCCTGGTGACCCAGATGCACACCATCAAAATTTCCAATAGTTACCACGCAGCCTTTGTGGCTGGCATGCAGATTATGCAGATCGCGTATGAATTCCATCGTCGCAAAAGGCGTGATTCTATATTTTTTAACTGCCCAGTGTCATGTGCCTGAACCGTAATCCACTCAACCACAACACCCCGGTATAAATAACCATACCCAGCACGATCCACTGCCCAAGATACCCGGCCCGGTTTAAAATATTCCAATGTAACCAGATCTCCACCGGCGGCACCAGGTACAGTAAGGCAGCGCTCATCAACAAGCAGGCCATGATCACCCTGCACAGAAACAGGCCCCAGCCTTTTTGTATCTGGTATACATTTCTTTTTCGCAGAAAATAAAATAACAATCCGGCATTGATAAATGATGCAAGCGAAGTTGCCAGTGCGAGACCCGCGTGTGCCAGCGGCATGACCAGCGACAGGCTCAGAACGATATTCGAAACCACAGCAACAATGCCAATCTTGACCGGCGTCTTTGTATCCTGTCTGGAAAAATAACCGCTGGCGAATACCTTGATCAACACGAACCCTGACAATCCCGTGGCATAGGCGATCAGACTCCGCGTAGTCATCTCAACATCCCTCGCGTTAAATTCTCCATATTGAAACAGGGTCGTCAGTAACGGTCCGGCCAGCAACATCAGCCCAAGTGTGGCGGGGATGGTAATCAATATGACCCAGCGCAATGCCCAGTCCAGCATCTGGCTGAATTTTTCCGTGTATCTTTCCGCATACAAGCGGGACAGGTCCGGCAATATCACCGTCGCCAATGCAACACCAAACACACCCTGCGGGAATTCCATCAATCGCTCTGAATAATACAGCCAGGAAATACTGCCAGTCTGCAGGAAAGACGCTATCCACATGGCGACCATCAGGTTGATCTGGGTGATCGATACCGCAAACAGGGCGGGTATCATTAAATTAATAATGCGCTTCACACCTTCGTAATGACGATTGGGGACGGGTTTCGGTAACAACTTCAGGCGCAACAAAAACGGGACCTGAAACAGGAGTTGTACTACCCCGGCAATCAATACACCCCAGGCCAGCGCCATGATCGGCTCTTCCAGCCGGGGCGCGAGATAAATGGCGCATAATATTAATGAGAGATTCAACAATACCGGCGTAAAGGCCGGGACACCAAAACGGCCCCAGGTATTCAGTATTCCGCCTGCCAGTGCCGTCAGGGAAATGAAAAGAATATATGGGAAGGTAATCATCAGCATACTCACAGCCAGATCGTACCTGCCGCCGTTTGATACAAATCCGGGGGCAAAAACCATGATCAGGATGGGTGCCGCGATGACACCAATCAGGGAGATTACAAACAAAGTAAGGCCCAGCGTCCCGGCGACGTGGTTAATCAGCGTCTGGATTTCTTCACGGCTTTTCTGGCTCTTGTATTCGCTCAGTACCGGGACGAAGGCTTGCGAAAATCCGCCTTCCGCAAACAGACGCCGCAGATAGTTGGGGATCTTGAAGGCCACGAAAAAGGCATCAGCCCCGGCGCCGGCGCCAAAAAAGTGGGCTATGACCATGTCCCGTATCAAGCCGAAGACACGGGAGATCATGGTCATCAGACTGATCATCAACGTCGATTTAAGGAGAAACTTGCTCAGACGGTTAACCTCATTAAACCGTGGGTTTATCGAAAATATGTATCTGCCTGTTTGTTAAAGTATTTTAAAACTGCCGAGAATAGCATAGTCACCACTCAGGATTGACAAATGCTTTCAAGATCAGCATAGTGACGCGCCTTCAGAAACAAACAGGAGCATTACCTTGGCCAATATTGCCTCAGCTAAAAAACGTGCGCGCCAGAACGAAAAAAAACGGCAGCAGAATGCCAGTAACCGGTCCATGCTGCGCACCTCACTGAAGAAAACGGCTACCGTGGCCCAGACCAAAGACAAGAAAGCCATTACTGAAGCTGTCAAGACCGCCGTCCCACTGGTTGATCGCATGGCGAAAAAAGGCCTCATCCACAAGAACAAGGCAGCCCGTCATAAACACCAGATGAATGAGCTGTTACGCAGTTTGTAATACAGGTTGCAGGGATCTGGTTTCCGGGATCAGTAAAACCAATTTTATTAAATTCGAACCCTGACATCCGGCCCCTGATATCTGATCCCTACCATTCATACTAAAATCAGATTATCCCGGTGTATTAACTCCGGCTCATCGACATAGCCTAACAACTGCTCAAACTGGCTGCTGGATTTCCCGATAATCTTGCGGGCATCACTGGCACCATAATTGACCAAACCACGGGCTATCTCGGTCCGGTCCTCAGCCACACAGGAAACAATCTCACCGCGCCGGAAATCCCCTTCCACGGCCCGGACACCCACAGCCAGCAGGCTCTTGCCCTGATCACGCAGAACATTGACCGCCCCCGGATCCAGGACCAGGCGCCCATGCACCTGGGACAATCCCGCCAGCCATTGCTTACGGGCGGTTAACGGGGCATGGCTGCTGGTCAGCAAGGTACCGCAATTCTGCCCCCCGGCAATACGTGGGAGGATATCTTGCTCCAGTCCGGTAGCGATAACAGTATTCGCCCCGGATTTGGCGGCCAGCTTCGCCGCACGTAATTTGGTCAGCATCCCGCCCCGGCCCAGTATGCCGCCCCCTCCAGCGTATTGTTGCAGGGTAGGATCATTCGCATCGGCCTCCTCGATCAATTTTGCAGCGGGATAACTGCGGGGGTCCTGGTCAAACAGGCCTTGCTGGTCGGTCAGGATAACCAGTACATCGGCCTCAATCAGATTGGTCACCAGCCCGGCCAATGTATCGTTATCGCCGAAACGGATCTCGTCCGTGGATACAGTATCGTTTTCATTAATCACCGGCACCACACCGAGTTTGATCAGGGTATTTATACTGCTCCTGGCATTGAGATAACGCTGCCGGTCCTTGATGTCCTCATGTGTCAGGAGTATCTGCGCGGTATGCACACCGAATTTCTGGAAACAGGTTTCATAGGCCTGCACCAGTCCCATCTGCCCAACGGCGGCCGCGGCCTGTAATTCGTGCATGCTGTGCGGACGGCGCTTCCACCCCAGTCTGGTTACACCTTCCGCAACAGCACCCGACGATACGATCACCACCTCGCAGCCGCGTTTGCGCAGTTCCATGATCTGGTTGACCCAGTTCTGCAAGGATTCCACACGCAGTCCGCAACCATTGTTAGTCAGTAGTGAACTGCCCAATTTGATGACCCAGCGGCGGGCATTCTTCAGTCTGTCACGGTCATTACTCATATTCTTTCAACTTTGCTTTTTCTTTTGTTTCCTGTTTCTGTTGTTCCAACCAGGCCTGTATTTTTCTGGTCAGTTCCTGGCAACCCTGACCACTGACTGCGGAAATCAGATATACCGGTATAATCTCATCAATCGCACGGCTGATCGCCTGCCGGTATTTCTCTGCCTTATCCTGCGGCAAAAGATCTGCCTTGTTCAAGACCAACCAGCGCGGGCGCTGATCCAGTCCGGCACCGAATTCTGCAAGTTCCTGTTCAATCACCCGGATATTATTGACTGCCTCATCAATATTTGCACAACTGGCGATATCTACCAGATGCAGTAGCAAGCGGGTACGCGTGAGGTGTTTCAGAAACTGTATGCCCAGCCCGGCCCCTTGCGCCGCGCCTTCAATCAAACCGGGAATATCGGCAATCACAAAACTCTGTTCTGCACCGACCCGGACCACTCCCAAGTGGGGATAAAGTGTGGTAAAGGGATAATCCGCCACTTTGGGTTTGGCGGCAGACACCGCACGGATAAAAGTCGATTTTCCCGCATTCGGCATGCCCAGCAGTCCTACGTCCGCCAGTACCTGCAATTCCAGATGCAATTTGCGCTTCTCACCTGGTGTACCCTTGGTGGTCTTGCGCGGTGCGCGGTTGGTACTGCTCTTGAAGCGCGTATTACCCAGGCCATGAAAACCGCCCCTGGCCACCAACAGCATGTCATCAGCCTTGACCATATCGCCAATCAATTCCCGGGTATCGGCGTCATAAACCAGTGTTCCCAGCGGTACCTTGATATGGAGATCTTCGCCGCTTTTCCCGATCCGCTCGCCGCCCTGGCCTTTCTGGCCTTTTTCTGCACGGAATATGCGTTGATAACGGAAATCCGCCAGCGTATTCAGGCCTTCATCCACGATCAGATAGATACTGCCGCCATCACCGCCATCGCCACCATCCGGCCCGCCCCGCGGCACGTATTTCTCACGCCGGAAACTCAGGCAGCCATTGCCGCCGTCACCGGCTTCGACTGTAATTATTGCTTCATCAACAAATTTCATTACTCGCTAACGCTCGCGTGATTCGTAATTCGTGAATCGTTATTCGTATTTTGTTTCATATTTTATTTGCCTGCTTTTCATGCTTCATGTTTCACGTGTCCCGGAAAAACAAAACCCCGCGATTGCGGGGTTTCATTATCACTCATTAACGCTAAAACCGGTCAGCCCGCGACCACGTTGACAAAGGTCCGGTTTTTCGGGCCTTTCTGTTTGAATAATACCTTGCCGTCAGCCTTGGCAAACAGGGTATGGTCATGTCCCAAACCCACATTGACGCCCGCATGAAATTTTGTGCCGCGCTGTCTTACGATGATATTGCCGGCGGTCACTTCTTCTCCGCCAAAACGCTTCACACCCAGACGTTTCGATTGTGAATCGCGGCCGTTTCTGGTACTGCCACCTGCCTTTTTATGTGCCATTACTATTCCACCTGCTGGTTATTTCATATCAATCTTCAAAATGGACAACTCGGTATACGCCTGGCGGTGTCCCATCTGCTTGCGGTGATGCTTGCGGCGGCGGAACTTGACAATCCTGACCTTCTGGCCACGGCCATGGGCATTGACCTTTACGGAGACCGTAGCACCCTTGACCTGAGGTGTACCTACTGTGACCTTGTCATTGTCCACCAGCATCAACACATCAGAAATCTTGATGGTTTTGCCCTCTTCAGCGTCAAGCTTTTCGACCCTGACGATATCGCCTGCTTGTACCTTATATTGTTTGCTGCCGGTCTTGATTACCGCATACATGATTAAATCCTCGTGGAAAGTCCCGGCTGAGCTGCCGATCATTCATTTATAAAGGCCGCAGATTCTAAGGAAATCAGGTCGTATATACAAGCCTGAAAGGCACAATTCGCACCAGATTATTGCCTTGCTTATGGCAATCTGGCACCGGTCTTGGCAAAATGCCTGAAACAGGCCCAATCTTTAATGACCAGACCAGCAAAATCCTGAATTCAGTGAAAATTTCCGAATCCGCCCTTGCCGCCAGCCCTGCCATGGACATCCAGGCCATCAAGCAACTCGTTGCCGAAGACATGCAGCAGGTCGACCGGTTGATCCAGAAGTCCCTGCATACCGATGTCGCCCTCATAGACCAGCTCAGCCATTATATCGTCAACAGCGGCGGCAAACGTCTGCGCCCGGCCCTGTTGCTGCTGATTGCCCGGCATTTCAGTTACAGCGGCGACCAGCATATCAACCTGGCCGCCATCATTGAATTTATCCATACCGCCACCCTGCTGCATGATGATGTGGTAGATGCCTCCAGCCTACGCCGGGGCCAGGTTACGGCAAATCATCGCTGGGGCAATGAAGCCAGTGTGCTGGTCGGGGATTTTCTCTATTCCCGGGCGTTCCAGATGATGGTCAAAACCGATTCCATGCAGGTCATGAAAATTTTATCTGATGCCACCAATGTCATCGCCGAAGGCGAAGTCCAGCAACTCCTGAACCGCCACGACCCGGAAACTACCGAAAATCGCTATCTCGAAGTCATCCGCAACAAAACGGCAAAATTATTCGAGGCTGCAGGACAACTGGCCGCTGTCATCAGCAAACGAACAGAAACCGAAGAACAGGCCATGGCAAATTATGGTGCACATCTCGGCACGGCCTTTCAATTGATCGATGATGCACTGGACTACAGCGCCACCAGTTCGGAACTCGGCAAGAACATCGGCGATGATCTCGCTGAAGGCAAACCTACTCTGCCGCTGCTCTATGCCATGTGGCACGGCAATGAAAAACAATCGCAGATCATCCGCAACGCCATCATGAATGGCGGCCTGGATGACATTGAAGAGATCCGTTCGGCCATTGCAAGCACTGGGGCCATTGCGTACACTGCCCGCCTTGCAGAACAGGAAGCTGCCAGCGCGCTGAAAGCTCTTGAAATCCTGCAACCGTCGGTCTACCAGGAAGCCTTGTATTCACTCACAAGGTTTGCGGTAGAAAGAAAT
>Ga0209109_10000479_pt1 | contig 21128 bp, 14 predicted proteins | sample Rifsed10ft2_FD_184004 | JGI IMG/M metagenome (GOLD analysis project Ga0209109, IMG submission 184004) | Soil microbial communities from Rifle, Colorado, USA - sediment 10ft 2 (version 2) | ecosystem: Environmental > Terrestrial > Deep subsurface > Rock core/Sediment | place: Rifle, Colorado... | reverse complement strand
GCAGGAGCGTCCGACAGCACGGCCGCCTCAGGACCGCCGGCGCTGGCCTCGTGCACGGTTGCTCCGGGGCGCGGGATTGGCGGTGGCCGTGGAGGCGGTGGACAGCGCGTGCCTAACGGCGCGTACACGGCGTCCATCGGGAAGATGGTGGGGACGACGGTAACGCCGATCGGTCCTTCGCAGAGCTTCCTGGTCCTGCCGTTACCTCAGTAGACGTCGTCACCAGAACTCCGAGCTACTCAGGGCAATCCGCATGATGGGTTGCCATGACGTGTCTCGTGACTCGTGATTCGTGACTCGGCACTGCGGTATGGCTTCGCCTTCGCCCCGTTGCCCTGCCGCGGGCGGGAAAATCGGCCTGATTGAACTTTCCGGGAACGCGCGACGTCACTAGACCGAATCCCGAATCAGCCATTTCCGATCTTGCAGAGGCGGCACGTGGCGAACCCCGTATCTCGCGAAGCAACCATGGAGGACGCTCCGGCGCACGATCTGGCTCTGCGGCTCCTCGTGCTTCGCTGTCAGGCGGGCGATGAGGCTGCCTTTGCAAAGCTCATGCGGACGTTCGAGTCGAAGACGCTGGGCTATCTGCGCGGGATCGTTGATGACGATGCGGACGACGTACAACAGGAAGTCTGGCTGACGGTGTATCGCCACCTCGGAGGCCTGGCTGATGCCGGCGCATTTCGAACGTGGCTCTTTCGAACGACAAGGCACAGCGCGATCGACTGCCTGAGGAAACGAAAGCGTGAGCACGAACTGATCAATGATGTCCCACTGGAAGATGTCGTCGGCTCAAGCGCCGAGCGCGCAGGAGACGACGATGAATCCCTGGCGGTCGACGAGGCCGCACTGACCGCGGCCGTGATGGCGATGCCGCCACCGCAGCGCGAGGTGGTGCTGCTCCGGTATCGCGACGGATTGAGCTACCGGGAGATCGCACAGGTGGTGGGTCGGCCGATCGGAACGGTGCGAACGAGACTTCACCACGCGAAGAAGAGACTTCAGGAATCACTTATCAGGAGGGAAACATGAGCAACGCAAAGACATCAGCGTCCCGAAGCGCGTGGGACGCGATCGAAAGCGAGAAGCGGCGCGACCGATTCATCCGCAAGGTGAGTGTGGTCGCCTGGAGCGTTACGGGATTGCTGGTGCTGTTGCTCGCGATTCTGAACGGCACGCAGATCTACGGGCTCGCACGGGGCGCCATGGTCGGAGCGGTTCCCTGGATGAGCGTTGCGGGCGCGGCGATGCCGTTCGTCATCGCGCTCGGCATGCTCGCGGCCCTGATCGCAACGGTGAGCACGATTGGCATATTCGTCCGGATGCGGACCGCCAGCCTCCATGAGATCCAGCTACGGCTGGCGGCGCTCGAGGAGCTGCTCTCGTCACGTGGCGGAAGTCCCGCCTGATTTCAGGGAGCGCACGGAACTGGCGCCGGTGTGAGCCGGCGCCAGATTCCGGCTCGGCATCCGTCGCCGACCGAGTCCACCGATTCGTGAGCGTTGTCGTGACCTCGACCTTCCGCCTCCTGATCGCCGGCGCCGGAGCCGCGCTCATCGCGTCGACCGCGTTGGCGCGCTCGACGCAAGACTCCGAGCTCTGGCGTGAGGTAGAGATCATCCGGACGGAGCACGGCGTGCCGCACATCCGCGCCAGTACGCTGCGCGCCGGTGCCTACGGCCTCGCCTGGGTGATGTCGGAGGACTACGGCCCTCGCACCGCGATAAACATCCTGCGCGCGAGCGGCGGCATGGGGCGCGTCTTCGGTCGCGACAGCATCGAATCGGATTTCGCCGCCTGGCGTGACCGGCAGCGCGCGGTGGAGACGTATCACCTGCTCGACGAGTCGACCCGCGACGTCTACGAGGGATTCGCCGAGGGGCTCAACCGGTTCATCGAGCTGCGTCCGACTGAGTTCCCACCGGGCATGCCGCGCTTCAGTGCGTACGATGTGGCCGCTCTCGATATCGGCGGCACCTCGGGGGGCGCCCTTCGCGCCTACCGGCGGCTGCTGGATCCGACGGCTCGTGACAGCTCGCGACGCGGATCCGACGAGGTAGACGGACAGCAGCCCGAAAACGTCGGTTCGAACGCCTGGGCATTCGCGCCGAGTCGAACGAAATCCGGCCGTGCGATCCTGCTACGCAATCCGCACCTGGCCTGGAACGCCGGCTACTACGAGGCGCACCTCACCGTGCCGGGAGTCGTCGACTTCTACGGCGACTTTCGCATCGGCGGCCCGTTCCTGGTCATCGGGGGCTTCAACCGAAACCTGGGCTTCGCGACGACGAACAACGCGCAGGATCTGGACGAGTTGTACGCCCTGGATGCTGATACGGTCACCCCGGATCACTACTACTTCGACGGGACGTCGCTGCCGCTGCGCCGCGAGCTGGCCAGTGTGACGTACCGGAATGGTGACCAGATGGCCACGGAGACGCGCGAGCAGTGGACCACTCCGCTCGGCCCGGTGGTGCACCGCGCGAGCGGCAGGATCTACGTGGTGAAGACCGCCGGAGAGGGGGACTTCCGGGCGGGCGAACAGTTCCTGCGGATGATGCGCGCCAGGTCGCTGGCCGAGTGGAAGGACGCCATGCGGATGCGCTCGCGCATGACGTCGAATTTCACCTATGCCGATCGCGCCGGGAACATCTTTTACATCTGGAACGCGGCACTGCCCTCGTTGCCTCATCCGTCCGGCGGGGACACCACGGCCGTTCCGGCGCGGGAAACCCGGCAGGTCTGGACGCGGTATGTGCCGTTCGATTCGCTGCCGCAGGTGCTCAATCCGCGCGGCGGGTACGTGCATAACGAGAACAGCTCGCCGCACTGGACCAACCTGCGCGCTCCGCTCGATACCATCAATCCGTATCCGAATCACGAGGCGCCGTCGCTCTCGCTGAGGAGTCAGCACGCCCTGCAACTGGTGAGCGGAACCAGGAAGCTCTCGCTCGAGGACGTGGTGCGCCTCAAGCACAGCTACCGGATGCTGCTGGCTGACCGCGTGAAGCCGGACCTCGTGGCGGCCGTGAAGGCGACGCAGCCGGTGGGCGACACCGCCGCCGCGCTGGAGATGCTGCAGAAGTGGGCCAACACCTCGGAGCCATCCAGCCGGGGCGGAGCGCTGTTCGAGGTCTGGTGGCAGCGGTATGGACAGGGACTGCCGGACTCTTCGCGATACGCGCGCCGGTGGCAGGCCAGCGACCCGACGCGTACGCCGGTAGGCCTGAGCGATCACGCCAGGGCGGCGGAAGCGTTCGCCTGGGCGGTGGCCGAAACTGCGCGGAGGCACGGGCGGTGGGATATCACGTGGGGGGAGGTGCATCGCGTGCGTCGCGGCACCGTCGATGTCCCGGTGGGCGGCTGCGGCGGCGCGTTAGGCTGCTTCCGTGTGCTCAACTTCGCGCGCGACCCCGATGGCAAGCTGGCCGCGAGCGGCGGCGATGGGTGGGTGCTGGCCGTGGAGTTCACCAACGTGCCGCGAGCCTATTCGGTGCTCGCCTACGGCCAGAGCTCCGATTCAACATCACGCTGGCATGCGGATCAGGCAGAGCGGTTCGCGCGTGGTGACTTGAAGCGCGTGGCGTTTACGCAGCAGGACATCGACTCGCACGCAGTCGAACGCTACCGGCCGGGTGAAGCAGTCGAACCACCCGGGCCGGCTCCCGGTCGTCCACGACGCTGATCTGCCTGACGAGTAGCGCACCCAGCCATGACGAACCCGCGTTGTCGTGGCTATTCCTGAGCTTGTCACAAATCCTGTGACGCATAGCCCGTTCCCGTAACGCGGCTTTCTTTACTATTGCAGCATCAGGGTGCGGGCCAGGGAGGACGTCATGCGTGGGTTTCTGACGAAGATCATCCAACGGCAACTTCGGCGCATCGTGCTGGGGGCCGCGTTAGGGATGTTCCTGGCCACCACCAGCGCCGTGGCTGCCAACAACGTCAAGGTTGCGAAGCTGGATGAGGCGGTCCTTGCCACGGAGAAAGCGCAGGTCCTGCTCGCCGCCACGGACTGCGGAGCGCCTGGAGAGAAGTCGACCGTGGTGTGCGAGACGCGCATGAAGAGGGTGCTGGAGCTGCTTGGTCGCGTCCGCGAGGCGATCGCCGGACTGGCAACGCCAGCCAGTGGACGAGGTGCAGCCGGGACAGCACGCCGCTGATCCACCGCCCGTGCTGGCCGGTCAGCGGAGCGCACCGCATACTGAGCCATGGGCTCAACGTCGGCTGGTCACCAGACCCCCATCGATCGCTTCAAGCGCGCAGTGGATGACCGCAACGCTTCGGAGCTGCGACGGGTGCTCGCGGACAGCGAGGACGCCCGGGCCGCGATCAACGATCCGCTGTTCGGATTCGATTCGCCGGCGCTCGTGGCCGTTGCCGGCGATGCGGACGTGGCGCTGGTCGACACGCTCCTCGAATTCGGCGCCGACCCCAACCGACGCAGCAGCTGGTGGGCCGGTGGTTTCCATCCGTTGCATGCGGCACAGGGCCCAGTCGCCGATCGTCTGCTGGCCGCCGGTGCCGTGCCCGATGCCTGCGCCGCCGCGCGACTCGATCACCCCGATCTGTTAAGAAGGATTCTCGCCTCGGATCCATCCCGGGTGCACGAGCGTGGTGGCGACGGGCAGACGCCGCTTCACTTCGCGCGATCGCCCGAGGTGGTCGACATGCTGCTGCGAGCCGGCGCTGACCCCGACGCCCGGGACATTGATCATCGATCCACGCCTGCGCAGTGGATGCTGGGCGACGCCGATTCGCCTGAGTCGCGCGTCGACATTGCGCGGTATCTCGTCGAGCGCGGAGCGTCAGCCGACATCTTTCTCGCGGCTGCGCTGGGGCTCACTGATCGCGCCCGGGAAATGCTTGAGGCGGATCCGTCCCTGCTCAGCCGGCGCACGGGACAAGGCGAGTATGGCGAGCACCCGCCCTCCAGCTTTCACATCTACCAGTGGACGTTAGGCCCGAACCTCTCGCCGCTGCAGGTCGCGGCGAAGCACGGGCAGCACGAGACATTGCTGGCGATGGAGAAGTTCGCGACGCCGGTCGAACGACTGCTGCTGGCATGCCACTTCGGACGGGGCGATGACGCGCGAGCCATCGTCCGCGACGATCCGCGGATCGTCGAGCGTCTCGGTCCGGTCGAACAGCGCGCGCTGACCGATGAAGCGTGGGCGGCCAACGCACCCGCCGTGGAATTGCTTCTCGAGCTGGGCTTTGACCCTTCAGTCCCCAGCGTTTCGGGTCCGACGGCAGGCACCGCATTGCACTGCGCGGCGTGGGAAGGGTCGGTCGACTGCGTCGCCGCGATCCTGCGCTACCCTGCCGGACGCGCGCTCGTCGAGGCACGCGATCCGACGTATCGGGGGACGCCGCTCAGCTGGTGCGGCCACGGCTCGGTCAACTGCGGCAGTGCCAGAGCGAGCCATGCGGCCGTCGCGCGTCTGCTCATCGAGGCCGGTGCGCGAATCGATCGCGCGATGCTCGAGTGGGGTGGCTCGGATGCGTTCCAGGCAGTCATCGAACAGGCCCTGCGTCCTCAGTAGCCTCGGTTGGCGCCGCCGACTGCGGCGCGCCTATCGCTGTACGGAGCATCGAGGCGCTTTCATCGGCGCCGACGCTTGCCCTCCCGGGCTGCGAGTCGGCGTGTGATGGCCGGGCTGGTGATTTCCCGTAGCGCACCCTTGCCAATCCAACGTGACGCTGGATCCTGCGAATCGGCCAGGCGGCGGGCCACTGCCACCGCCGCCTCGTTGAGCGCGGGACTTCGCTTTCCGATCGAGCGCAGCGCCCAGTTCACCGCTTTCTTCACGAAATTCCGGCCGTCGGTCGCCTCGCGCTCTATGAGTACGAGACCCTCGAAAAACTGCTCGTCCGGCACCTGCTTGTCATGAACGGTCAGGCTGGCCAGCATGGCAAAGGCGGCTCGTTTCACGAATTCCTCGTCCCGCTCTGACCATTCGCGGACTTTCGACCAGGCATGAGGGGTCCGGTCCCACAGCACGAACGTGGCCGTGTCGCAGACCGCCCAGTTCTCGAAACCCTTCGCCCAGCGCTCCATCTGCGCTGGCGTAACCCGTTCGGGCTCGCCCACCATCGAGGCCAGCATCCGCGCCTCGTACCACCCGGTCTTCCACAGCGCCTGGGAGAGGGCATGGTTGCGACCGAGTTCCTTCGCCAGCGACTGCATCGTGCCCATCGACACGCCGAAAACCTTCTTCGCCACGATGCCGTAGCGCGCCATGCCATCCCGGTTCTTCTTCGTCCCGCGACGCTCGAGCCACTTCAGGGCATACGCCACGTCGGCCGCCGTATCGCGCGACCGCGGATGCGACACCTCCTTCGCCGGAGCCCTCGAGGTTCGACTGCGTGCCCGCGGCGCCATGGTTGACCTAACGAATACGTGTCGTTCGCCGGTGGAGATCTCCCATCAGGACCAGTCCCCCGAATCGAACCTCGGTCCGGTTCACATGGTCAGCGATCACCCGCCTCGCTTCGGCAAAGAGCGCCTGACGCGACGACCCGAGCCGCAATCGAATACCGGCGCCCACATGACTGCCGAAGCGATTGGCGTTGTAGCGCTGGTCGAGCACCGAGTTGCCGAAGGTACTGGAGAGGACGTGCACGGCGACGCCAACCAGAGCATAGGGAGTTACCTGAGCATCGGTGGCAAGCCAGATTGCGCTCACTCCGGCAGTCAGGTCGAAATAGTCGCCGTGGAAGGTCGAGTCCTCGAGTTCCAGTGTCTCCGTCAACGTCGCCCTCAGGAACGCGACTTCGCCCTGCAGCCTCACCGAGCGACCGCGCATCCAGCCCAGGTCGAGCAGGAGGCCGGCCTCCTCTCCCTTGCTCGATCGCTCCAACCTTGCGAGTCCTCCGTGAAACCCTACCGCGCCGACCGCGGGGAGCCCGAGATTCGCCCCCGGCTCCTGGGCGCCGCTGACCAATGAGAGGGTGACGAGCAGGCAGCCGGCCAGGTTGAGACATCTCAATCGGCCGGACTTCACAGGCAGAGGGAACATTCGTTGAGCACGCGAGGAACCTAAGCGGAGCCAGCAGCGTCCGGGGGCACAGGGCCGCCGGTGACGAAATTGCCGGTTCAGGTGTCGGAATGCGGGGGGACCGGCGGGGGCCGTGCAATGCGGACAGATTGCACAACGGCCCGGTCGGGTAGCTGATATGCGATTTGGTGGTCTGCGACGACATGTGATTCTGGGGACCGTGCTCGCGATTTCGGTGATCGCGGGCACCGGAACCTGGTTGACCCGACTTGCGACGGCGTCTCGCGAACGCGAGCTGCTTCGCCATGCGGGCGTTGGTCTCGCGTTCGCCGATTCTCTCGAGAAGAGCCTGGCCAACCGGCAACCAGCCGCGATATCCCGTTCCGAAGCGGTCGCCGCGCTTTACCTCGAGCGCCTCCGTCTCGGGCTCGGCAGTCCTTTCCGGTTGATCGACCAGGTCCTGCGCGATCCTGCTGTCCATCCCGTCGGCGCCGACGCACTCGCCGAAGCAATGCTCGCGCGCACGATGATGGGTGACGCCTACAGACCTCGGCCCGCCGCGCTGGACTTGATCTACTTCAGAGCCGACCGGGGCCTGGGCGCGCGGCATCAGGCCATCATCGACAGCGTGGTCTCGGCCTCCACCGATCCGCGCATCGGTGAATTGTCCATTCGCCTCGCGTATCGCCTGGCCTCGGCGTCAGGCGCGGTGTCCCGACGGGCTCCGGAGATCGCCACCGCCGCGGCGGCGCAGGCCCGGGACCGGATTCTGTCCATGAGGGACGCCCGGGCGCTGTTCACGGCCGCCGATCGCGACAAGGTCAGGCGGGTCACGTTGCTCCGGGTCTGGCACGAATCGCGGCGGTTCGAGGTCGAGCGTCCCGTGATTGTTCCCCTCACGGCGCGAGATGAGCGCGAGGCCGTCGAAAATCTTCCGGCACTCGTGACGCGCATCGAAGGAGTGGCTGCAGAAGCGCAGCCGTTCGAAGAGACGGCTCGCAATGTCTATGGACAGAACGCCGAGCGGCTCCGCGGCGACGCAGTACCCAGCCGAATGGTCGCGATGGCTACCACGCGCGACCAGCCACCCCTGGCGCCGATCATCGTGGCGGTGCGCGGATACAGCGGGCTGCTTCGAAACGGCGAAGGAAGCGCGGATCGGATGACGCGGCTGCGCTTTGTCGAACGGTCGTCGAACGAAGAGACGCTCGCCGCTGAATACGCGCTTCTCATGGCGCGAACGAGGCGTGCTGTGCCGGAAGCGGACGCGGCCGTCCTGACCGCCGGCGTGGCGCTTCGGCCGTTTGCGCAGGAGAAAGCCTGGCTTCAGGGCGATGACGCGCCAACCGTTCGCGATCTCAGCGTGCGATTCGGCGTCGCGGTGACGTACGACGCTACGACGCACGCAGGCTGGCGTCCCTTCTTCCAGCGCACGCTGGAACTGGCGATCCTCGACATGAAGCGGGTGCTTCCCGGATTCGATCCACGTGGATTGCGGGTTCACTTCGGCGTGAGTCCGCTCGGCGATCGGGCGCTGGCGCTGCACGATCCCATCCGGCGCGCCATCTACTTCCCGCCAACCAGTCACAGCGGCGTCATGGCGCATGAGTTCGCCCACGACCTCGACTGGCAAGCAGCCCGTCGCGCGTACGGCGGCACGGGCTGGTATCGAACCGATCACGCCGTGCGCCAATCGGTGGATCAACTCGCTGGCGCATTGCGGCAAATGGCGAGTGCCACGCGTAACGACAGCGCGAGCGCGCCGATGATGGGCGTGGCCCGGCCGACGGAGGTGCTGGCCCGTAATGTGGACTGGTTTGTGAGCGCCTCGCTCGCTCGCGAAGGCCGCGTGAATGGTCATCTCAGCGCCGCGCAGGACCCTGTGCTGACCGGCTACGCATCAGCGATCACCCCCGAGGCGGCGCGCGATGGTGGAAGTGCGACGCTCCGCGCCCTGGATGGATTGACATCGATTCCATCGGCGACGCGGTCCTGGTTCTCAGAGCTGTACGGTGCCGAGCGTCGGCTCACCGTACACGAAGCGGTGAGACGCGTGCTCGAAGCGCCACTCGGCCGGTTGAACCTGAGCCGGAAGTCCGGCTTCAAGCCATGGGACCCGGCAACATTCGACCAGGGATTCGGCGGCGCGTCGACGGGCGGCTCCTGGGCCTGCCTCGTTGAGGGGTTTGCCGGGAGTTCCGACGATGTGGCGACGGTGCTCGCCATCGTGCAGTACGCCGCCGAGTCACGCGCGCGAGGCGTCGTTCGCAATTGGACGGAGTTTGCGCGCCTTCGTCCCCACGTGAGCCCGCCGCGACTTCGTGCGCTGACGGGCGCCCCCTGGGATCCCGCGATCGCCGAGTCCACGTTCCGCGAGATCAGGGACGCGATCCTCTGGAGCGCGCTTACCGGGAGATGGGAGATGGGAGACGGGAGATGGGGGACCAACCATGCGGGTCCGTCCGGCTGCTGATCCCGGTCGTGCCCGGGTGAACGGCTGAGTCCTGCCCGGGCGCGGGAACCAAAACCTGTACAACGGCGATATCTTCGGACTCGGGGGCACGAATTGCCTCCCGGGATGTTCCTCTTTGCCAGGAGCCGCAATGCTGATTCGGGTCACGCCGGAACACCCCATCCCCTCGTCAGAAATCACCGAGGAGTCCGTGTATCGGAACCGCCGGGCATTTCTGCGTGAGGCGGGCCTGCTCGGCGTCGTCGCGGCGAGTGCGGCCGTGCCGAAGGTTGCCGCGGCGATGGAGCGACTGCGTCGTCCGGTCCCGCAGCAGGCGCCGGGGAAGCTTGGCCCGGTCGCCATGGGCGAGGAGCTGCGTCGCGAGCTCACCGACTGGGATGACGTCAGCACGTACAACAACTTCTACGAATTCGGCACGGCGAAGGACGATCCGGCTCCCAACTCGCGGAACTTCAAGGTGAAGCCGTGGACGGTCAAGGTCGACGGCATGGTGAAGAAGCCGGCCGACTACCAGATCGAGGACCTGATCAAGCCGCACCAGCTGGAGGACCGGATCTACCGGCACCGCTGCGTCGAGGCGTGGTCGATGGTGATTCCGTGGCGTGGGTTTCCGATGGCTGACTTGATCAAGCGCGTGGAGCCGCTGCCGTCGGCGAAGTACGTCGAGTTCACGACCCTCATGGACCCGAAGCAGATGCCGGGTCAACGGTATCCCGTGCTGGACTGGCCGTATGTGGAAGGACTGCGGATGGACGAGGCCATGAATCCGCTCGCGATATTCGTGACGGGGGTGTACGGCGTGGACCTGCCTAACCAGAATGGCGCTCCGTTGCGGCACGTGGTGCCGTGGAAGTACGGGTTCAAGGGGTGCAAGTCGATTGTCAGGATCCGGTTCACCGACAAGGAGCCTGAGACAGCCTGGAACAAGGCGACACCGCACGAATACGGGTTCTACGCGAACGTGAATCCGGCCGTCGATCACCCGCGGTGGACCCAGAAACGGGAGCGCATCATCGGCGGCATCCGGAGCAAGGCGACGTTGATGTTCAACGGCTACGGTGACCAGGTCGCGAGCCTGTACTCGGGGATGGATCTTCGGAAGTTCTACTGATGGGCGCGAGTCCGGCTGCGGCGGGACAGGGGTCACGGGGGGGCCCCCCCACCGGGGAAGGTAGGGTCGGATCAGCCGAAACGCGTCATCGTTATCGCGCACCACGTATCAAGGCACCGCAGTGGGTGAAGTACCCCGTCATCGCGGCCAGCCTCCTCCCCGCCGCCTGGATCGCCTTCGCGCTGTGGTCCGACCTGACCCGGAACACGCGCTACCTCGGCGCGAATCCCGTGAAGGAGATGGAGCACTACGTGGGCGAGTGGAACATCCGCTTCCTCGTGCTCACTTTGGCCGTCACGCCGGTCATCAAGCTGACCGGATGGGGATGGTTGATCCGCTACCGCCGCATCTTCGGCCTGCTGGCGTTCCTCTACGTGTCCCTCCACCTCTCGATCTACTTCGTGCTCGATGTGGAACTGAGCGGCGCCCTGCTCGTGGAGGACGTGGCCAAGCGACTCTACATCACGTTAGGCATGGCCGCGTTCCTGCTGCTCGTGCCGCTCGCGATCACCTCCACCAAGGGGTGGATCAGGCGTCTCGGCAACAGGCGCTGGAATGCGCTTCACTGGCTGGTGTTTCCGGCGGTCGTACTGGGCCTGATCCACTACTACATGGCGGTCAAGCGGGATATCCGGGAGCCGCTGTTCTACGCACTCATCTTCGCGATGTTGTTCTGGTTCCGATTGAGGAAACCGGTGACTCGTGACTTGTGACTTGTAACTCGTGACTCGTGACTCGGCACTGCCGTACGACGCGTTTGCCGTGGCCACGCCAGGTCTCGAAGGTATCGTTGCCTCGGAACTGGACGACCTGCGGATTGGGTATCGCGACGTGCTTGACGGTGGCGTCGAGTTCAACGCATCGCGCCGGACGCTGTTCGAGGCGAATCTCCATCTCAGGACGGCGAGCCGGGTCCTGATCCGCCTCGCTCGATTTCGTGCCCTGACCTTCGCCGAGCTGGAACGGCGGGCACGTCGAATCCCATGGGAGAAGGTTCTGGCGCGGGGCGACCGAGTGGCGCTCAGAGTGACCTGCCGGAAATCCCGGCTCTACCACAGCGGCGCGGTGGCCGAGCGCATCGAGCGTGATCTCGCGGACCGAATGGGTGCTGTCCCCGTGAGGACGACCGCGAATGACGAAGGCGCGATGGACCCCGGGTCGGAAGACGCCCAGCTGATCATCATCCGGGTCGACCATGATCAGTGCACGGTCAGTGCCGACTCGTCGGGCGCGCACCTTCACCAGCGCGGTTATCGCACCAGTGTCACCGCCGCGCCGATGCGCGAAACGCTCGCCGCGGCGCTCGTTCTTGCGAGCGGATGGGATCGCGGGGCGCCGCTCCTCGACCCGTTCTGCGGATCCGGGACCATCCCCATCGAAGCTTCGCTGATCGCGGCAGGGATCGCGCCAGGCCGGCGTCGCGGCTTTCGATTCATGCACTGGCCCGGACATGATGTGTCCGAGTGGCAGCGCGTGCATTCGGCTGCGCTCCGGCGCGAGACCCCCGACCACCTGCCGATCATACGGGGATCGGACCGGAGCGCGGCTGCTATTCGTGCCGCGGTTGAGAATGCCGCGCGCGCAGGGGTAACCAGCCTCGTTCACTTCGAGAAACTCGATGCGCTTCGTGTCGAGCCGGATGCGCCGGCGGGGTGGGTGGTGTCGAACCCTCCGTATGGTGTCCGACTGGGCGACACTGGTGAAGCGCGCCGGCTCATGGCTCGTTTTGGCGACAGGCTTCGCCAGCGGTTCGACGGTTGGCAGGTCGGCCTGCTGGCGCCGGGTCAACTGGAGCGCGTACTTGGAGTTCCGCTTGAGGTGAGATTCCGGACAACAAACGGCGGACTCCGGGTGCAGTTCCTGGGAGGCACGGTTCCAGCACGAAGGGCGTCGCTGACAACCAGAGACGTCAACGGGCCGTAATCCGATTGGCTACCGATCGAAGGCCGACATGTAAATTCAATCCATGACCAGTCTTCCCATCATGGGAGTCTACAACGACGGGTACGTCGCTGAGCTCTTTGAGCGGTTCCGGAGCGACCCGGATTCGGTGGACGAGTCGTGGCGGCAGTTTTTCCGCTTCGCCGAGTCCCTGAGCGGACCGGGAATCCCGGCGGCGCCGTCAGCTGCGGCCGAGCCGGTGCCGCCGGAGGCCTCGTATCTCCGGCGCGTGGCGGGTGCGGCCGCCCTGATGGATGCCATCCGCATCTATGGTCACCACGCCGTTCGGACCGATCCGTTAGGCACCGATCCGTCGGGCGCCGCTGAACTGCTCCCGGAGTTTCACGGCATCACCGAGGCCGATCTGGCGCTGGTCCCAGCGGCGGCGCTCGGCGTCGACATGGGCACGGCCGCCGATGTCGCCGCGCGGCTCCGGCATCTCTACCAGTCGAATCTCGCCTTCGAGTTCGATTACCTGGAGAACGAGGCCGAGCGGCGCTGGTTCCGCCGTGTGATCGAGCAGGAGGAGTTGCGGCGCCAGCTCTCGCCCGAGGAGCAGCGGACGCTCCTGCGCCGGCTGACGGAAGTGGACGCGCTGGAGCGCTTCATTCACCAGAAGTACGTCAATGTGAAGCGCTTTTCGATCGAAGGAACTGATGCGCTGGTTCCGATGCTCGATATCGCCATCCACGACGCGGCGACGCTTGGCGCGCGTGAGGTGGTCATGGGAATGGCGCACCGCGGGCGCATCAATGTGCTCGCCCACATCCTCGGCAAGCCATTCGGCACCATCTTCGACGAATTCGACGGGAAGCACGCCGACCTGGCCGACAGCGAAACGGGCGACGTGAAGTACCACCTGGGGTTCGAGTCGGAGCGCGCGTTCGAGAGCGGCCGGCGTGTTCGCCTCACGCTGGTACCGAACCCGAGCCACCTCGAGGTGGTCAACCCGGTGCTGGAGGGCCTCGCTCGCGCCAAGCAGCGTGCGTATGGCCGCGCTTTTGGCGCCCCGGATGGCAGGGGCGCGTCGGTGCTCCCCATCCTCGTGCACGGTGACGCCGCGTTCCCGGGCGAGGGCGTGGTCGCCGAGACGTTCAATCTCTCCGCGCTTCGCGGTTACGGCGTCGGTGGAACGCTGCACATCATCTGCAACAACCAGGTTGGATTCACGACCAACCCGGCCGACGGCCGCTCCACGCATTACGCATCCGATCTCGCCAAGGGCTTCGAGGTCCCGATTGTCCACGTGAACGCGGATGATCCCGAGGCCTGCATCACCGCGGTGCGGCTTGGCATCGCCTACCGTCAGCAGTTCGCGAAGGACTTCCTCATCGACCTGGTGGGCTACCGCCGGTGGGGACATAACGAGGGCGACGAACCCTCCTTTACGCAGCCGGTGTTGTACCAGGCCATTCGGGCGCACCCGACGCCCCGCCGCGTCCTGGCTGACCGTCTGGTGCGCGAGGGCGTCGTCACGGAAGAGGAAGTGGCGGCCGAAGAGAAGATGGTGATGGAGCGCCTCGAGGCCGCGCATGCCAATCGTGGATCGGCACCGGTCCAGGAGGCGGACGATACGAAGCCTACCGTCGTGCCTCCGGGGCCGACGTCGGTCCGTGCCGAACTCCTGATCGCGCTCAATGAACGGCTGCTGACGTGGCCGGAAACGGTGCACGTCCACCCGCGCCTGGCGAAGCAGCTCGAGCGCCGGCGCGAGGCGATGGGCGAGGCCGGCGGCATCGACTGGGGGCATGCGGAGTCACTGGCATTCGCGTCGCTGCTGGTGGAAGGCATCGACGTGCGCCTGACCGGGCAGGACACCGAGCGAGGAACGTTCTCCCACCGGCACGCGGTGCTGTACGACACCGAGAACGGCACGTCCTGGACGCCGCTCCAGCACCTGCCTAACGCGGCCGGGCGCTTCGAAGTATGGAACAGCCCGCTCACCGAGATGGGCGTGCTTGGCTTCGAGTACGGGTTCTCCACCGCCCACCCCGAAGCCCTGGTACTCTGGGAGGCGCAGTTCGGCGACTTCGCCAACATGGCACAGCCCGTGATCGACCAGTTCATCGCCGCCGACACCGCGAAGTGGGGGCAGGATTCGTCCGTGGTGCTGTTGCTCCCGCACGGGTACGAAGGCCAGGGTCCTGAGCACTCGAGCGCGCGGCTGGAACGATTCCTCCAGTTGTGCGCGGAGGGGAACATGCGCGTGGCGTACTGCACTTCCCCGGCGCAGTACTTCCACCTGCTGCGGAGGCAGGCCAGGGATCCCGTCAGGCGTCCGATGATTCTCATGCAGCCCAAGTCGATGCTGCGCCTGCCGGCGGCGGCATCGCACGTTCAGGATCTCACGCTGGGCGCCTTCAGGCGCGTCATCGACGATCCCGGCGTGGCGCGGCGCGATGACGTCACCCGGCTGGTCTTCACGACAGGGAAGCTCTACTACGAGCTGGTGGCCGAGGGACGGCCGGGCCACCTGGCGGTGGCGCGCGTGGAGGAGCTGTATCCGTGGCCGCACGAAGAAGTCTCGCGCACGGTGGACGCCTATCCGAACGTGGTGGAGGTCGTGTGGGCGCAGGAGGAGCCGAAAAACATGGGCGCGTGGAGTTTCGTGGCGCCGCGACTCCGCGCGTCGGCCGGCAACGCCCTCATCATCCGGTATGTGGGCCGTCCCGAGCGGGCCAGTCCCGCGGAGGGGTATTTCGCGTCACACCAGACCGAGCAGGCGCGGATTGTCGGCGAGGCGTGGGCAGCGCCTAACGTGGCCGGCATGCGGGCGCCGAGGTTGGGAGCGGTCCGGTGAGATGGCGGATGGCGGATGGCGGAGAGCCGCAACGACCCGCCATCTCCTTCTCTCGGCGTTGCCGGCCGAGCCGCAAGCGGATGCTGGCCGCAGCACTGGTTCTTGCGCTCATCCCCTCGGCCGGAATGAGCGCGCAGGATCGCGGCGCATCGGCGTTAGGCGCAGCGTTGCGGGGACTCGGCGTGTCCACGCGCGTGCTGATCATCGGCGCGCATCCGGACGACGAGGACACGCAGATCATCGCCTGGCTCTCCCGCGGCAGGCACGTCGAGACCGGGTACCTCTCGCTCACGCGCGGCGACGGCGGCCAGAATGCCATCGGTAATGAGCTGGGCGAGGCGCTCGGCGTCATCCGGACCGAGGAGTTGCTGGCGGCGCGCCGGATAGACGGCGCCAGGCAGTACTTCACGCGCGCCTACGACTACGGGTTCAGCAAGAACGCGCTGGAGGCGTTCACCCAGTGGCCGCACGACTCGCTGCTGCTGGACGTGATGACCGTGGTGAGGGCGTTCAAGCCGCACGTGATCATCAGCGTGTTCACGGGCACAACGCGCGACGGGCACGGACAACACCAGGCGGCTGGCATCGTGGCGCGCGAGGCATACGACTGGTCGGCGGACACGGTGCGGTTCCCGCGCGCGGCCACGGCGGGCCATGGGGCGTGGACCGTCGCGAAGTTCTATCGCGGCGCTAGCTTCCGACGCGAGAACGGTACGCTGCGATTCAATGTGGGGGAGTTCGATCCGGTGCTGGGCCGTTCGTATGCCGAGATCGCGGCGATCAGCCGGTCGCAGCACCGGTCACAGGCGTTCGGCACGCTGCAGCCGTTAGGCGTCCGCTACGACTATCTGCAGCGCGAGGCGACGCGGGTGGCGGCGCCCGAGGACCCGAAAGCGGAACGGTCCCTGTTCGATGGTATCGACACGACGTGGGCGCGATTCCGCGGGGAAGTGCGCGGCGGCGCTCTGGCCGCGCTCGACTCCCTGCCGGCTGCGTTCGCAGCGGCCCGCCAGTCGTACGATCCGTACGCGCCGGAACGATCGATCCCGGTGCTTGCCCGCGTCCAGCGCCACCTCTCGGCGATCTGCCCGGACGTGGGAGCACCGCCGTGTCTGCGATCCGGCACGACAATTGACTCCACCGAACTCGGCGCCGCCGTGTCACAGGCACGGTCGCGACTGAATACGGCGCTCGTCCTCGCGAGCGGCGTCACGTTGGAGGCAAACGTACCGAGGGAGCTCTGGGGGACGAGCCAGCCCGTGCCGGACAACGAGGTGGTGCACAATCGCGGCCGCTTGCCGATCAGCCTGGGCAACTCGTACCGGACTCTCGGCAGCACGGGCGTCTATACCAGAGGCGGAGTCACGATTCCACTGCCGTCCGACAGCAGCTACACCAGGCAAGCACCAGGCTATCGTTTTCAGGTCGTGTCGGCGCCTCGATGGCTGGCAAAGCCGCGACGCGGAGCGATGTACGACTACCCGATCACCGGGCGCGACGAGGGCTCGTACGCCGTTGACGCCATCGCCCGATTCGATGTCCGTGTTGGCGAAGCCGCGCTCCGGGTAGAAACGCCGGTCGTCTATCGGTACGCCGACCAGGTCCTGGGGGAAATCAAACGCCCGGTGGCCGGAGTGCCCGATGTGTCCGTTCTCCTCGACCAGCAGTTACAGTACGCGCCGGCGCGCGTCCCGATCGAACGTGATCTTCGAGTGCAGCTCCGGTCCGCGTCGGACTCGGCGCGGGATGTGCGACTGGAGGTAAAGCTGCCTTCCGGCCTGCTGACGGACAGCGCCGTTCGACGGGTAACGCTGCCCGCAGGCGGTTCGCCGCTTACGATCACATACAGAATTCGAGGGCAGCTTCCGGCAGGTCGCCACATCATGGATGTCGCGGCAAGCGAAGGCGGACGCACCTTCGTCGAAGGCTACACAACCATCGACTACGAGCACATCACGGCCAGGCGCATCTACCGCCCTTCGCGGATGACGCTGGAGGCGGTCGACGTCGCGGCCACCACCGGGATGCGCGTTGGCTACATCAACGGGGTCGGCGACAACAGCGCCGCCGCGCTCGAGCAGCTCGGCATCACGGTCACTCGCCTCGACCCGGCACAACTCGCGCAAGCCGACCTGCGCGGCTACTCCGCGATCGTGATCGGACCGCGGGCGTACGAAACGCAGTGGGCGCTGGTCGCCAACAACGCGCGCCTGCTCGACTATGCGCGGGACGGCGGCACGCTGGTTGTCCAGTACGGACAGTACGAGATGATGCAGCCGGGGATCATGCCCTACCCGGTAACGATCAACCGGCCGCATGACCGCGTCACCGACGAGAACGCGCCGGTCACTGTTCTCGACACGACGGCGGCGATCCTGCGCGCGCCGAATCGAATCACGCAGTCCGATTTCGCCGATTGGGTACAGGATCGCTCGCTGTACATGCCCCGTACCTTCGACGCCGCGTATACCCCTGTGCTGCAAATGAACGACCCGGGTGAGCAGCCGATCCGTGGCGCGCTCCTGGTCGCCCCCGTGGGCCGCGGCACGTACGTGTACACCACCCTGGCGTTCTTCCGACAGCTGCCTAACGGTAACCCCGGGGCTGCGCGACTGTTCGTGAACCTGCTGGCGGCGAAGGCGATTCGGGCGGCTCAGTAGGGATCAGAGCGGATACTGCAGGACGCGGGTGACGCGGGCTGTGCACGCGGATAAGCGCCGATACTGCATTGGTGAAGTCCGGGACACATGACGGTTCAGCAGATTCGCTGCGTATCGAGGTTAAGTGTCCCGGACTTCACCAAAGGGGTATCCGGGTTCTCCGTGACACCCGCGTGATCCGTGTCCCGCACTACCAGCGCAAATCCCTAACGAGCGTCCGCAAGAGCAAACAGCAAATCGACATAGAACTTCTCGATGCTGGCCAGGCCGGCGACCCGGGACCCCTGAGCCGGTTCGATGACCATGTACTCGTCAGGCCCATGCTGGCCCGACCCGTGCCCGATTCCGGCAGCGACCATCGGCAGACCAAGCCGCTTGGTGAACACGTAGTACGGCGCGCTGCCGGCCAGTCGCGGCGCGACACTCGGTGGGAACCCGTACTTGTGGTAGGTGCCGATGGCGGCGCGCACCAACGGCACGCTCACCGACGACTGCGCTGGTGGGTAAGCGCTCAGTTTCCGGAGCGTGATGTCGCTGAATCCCTTCGCGTCCAGGTGGGCGCGGATCAACGCCAGCGCGGAGTCCGGATCCTGGTCGGGAACAAGCCGCGAATCCAGTTTCGCGGTCGCGACGTGCGGGAGGATCGTCTTCATCCCCGGTCCCGTGTACCCGCTCCACATCCCGTCGACGTTCATCGTCGTGTTGAAGAGGTACTCGATGAGCGCGTCGCGGGGGCTCATGCCATCGATCCAGCGCTCGATCCCCATGCCGGCGCGAGCGGCGCTGTCCTGCGCGATCCACTGGGGCAGCATGCCGTTCGTGAGCTGCTGTTCCTCGTCCGAGGGCGGCCGGATGGCGTCGTAGTAACGCGGCACGACGATCGTGTTGCCGTCGGGCGTCGTCAGGCTGGCGATGGCCTGCGCCAGCCGGAGTGGCGGCGAGTCCGCGATCACTTTGTACGACCCGTGGATTTCCGATTTCACCGGGCCGCCGTGCGCTCCGCCGCGCGCCTCCATTTCGAACGCAAGAATGCCCTTCACCCCCATGAACATGCTCACGTCGCCGCTGGGCGCCTGACTGTTGAAGGGGAAGAAGACGCCCGCTGCGGTCTTCAGTCGTGACTCGTACCTGTCGATGACCTCGCCGAAGTGAGGCGAGCCCAGTTCCTCTTCACCCTCCGCCACCACCATCAGGTTGACCGGGAGCTTCCCCTGCGTGCGGATGATCGCTTCCAGCGCGTTGAGAAACGCGCGTTCAGGCGCTTTCTGGTTCGTCGCTCCCCGCGCCATGAGCACCTTGCCCAGCGGCCGATCGACGAGCGCCCCGTCGAAGGCGTTCACTGACCACCCGGTGGTTTCAACCGGCTGGACATCGTACATCATGTAGACGGCCAGCGTCTTGTCCGCGCCGGCGTCGTAGTAACCCCAGACGCCGGGATGACCTCCCGTGGGAACCAGTTCCGCTTCCTTGAAGCCGAGCGCGAGGAGGTCCTTCCGCACCATGTCGGCCATCTGGGCGATGCCCACGTTCTGCGCGCTGACGGACGGTTGTCGAACCCACCGACGCAGGTTCTCGACGTGCGCCCGGATGTTCGCGTCGATGTAGGCATAGGTCGCGTCGTGGGCGCCGGCGTACGGCGCGACCTGTTTCGCGTCGAAGGTCTCGGAGGTCGTGATCTCGGGTCGACGATGGCCACCGGCGGCAGAGACGGGAGTGCGCGGCTCGGCTGTGCACGACAGGCCTAACGCGAGGAGCAATAACGCGGTGAGATGGCGGGAACGCATGGTGGCTCGGCTGTTGGTGGAGTATCGGGAGAAGCTGCCACCAGGCGGTCCGATGTCAACACGACGATACGTTCTGATAAGTCGGCCGCGGCTACCGTGGCATCCGCGTGATCCGTGTCCGGCCCTACCCGCGTCTCTATCCTCCGCTGGCCGCAACGTGACCCGGGGGAGTAAGTTCCCCGCTCAAATCGATCCCCGGAGCGGTTTTGCAGAAACGGTCCAGAAGTTTCCGCCAGGTCCTGGTCAGCGTGATGACGATCCAGATCATCACGCTGGCCGCGCTCTGGTGGCTCCAGGCCCGATACGGGCGTTAGGCGGCGGAATGCACTGGATCAACTGGGTCATCGTCGTCGTCTATCTCGTCTACGTCGTCACCGACGGACTCCGGCGGGCGAAGGGCACGAAAGGCATCGAGGGGTACTTCCTGGCCAACCGCAACCTGCCCTGGTGGGCGGTCGGACTCTCGGTCATGGCCACCCAGCTCTCCGCCGTGACGATGATCGGTACGACGGGGCAGGGCGCGACCGATGGCATGCGCTTCGTGCAATTCTACTTCGGGCTGCCGGTCGCCATGGTCATCCTGGGGGTGACCCTGGTTCCGTTCCTGCATGGAGCCCGCGTGTTCACGGCCTACGAATTCCTCGAGCGCCGCTTCGACCCCAGGACCCGCTCACTCACCGCCTTCCTGTTCCTCGTGTCGCGCGCCATGTCGTGCGGCGCGATCATCTCGGCGCCCGGAATTGTCTTCTCCGCCATCTTCGGCTGGCCGCTCGTCTGGTCGGTGGCGCTGATCGGCATCCCGACGGTGATCTACACGATGTTCGGCGGCGTGCAGGCGGTGACCTGGGCCGACGTCAAACAGATGGTGCTCATCGTCGGCGCGCTCTTCGTGATCGTGATCATCCTCCTGGTGCGCCTGCCGGTGAGCCCGGACGCGGCGCTTCAGGTTGCTGGGACGGCGGGGCGCCTCCAGGTCTTCGACTTCTCTTTCGACGTGACCAAGCAGTACACGTTCTGGTCGGGGATCATCGGCGGAACGTTCCTGATGCTCTCGTACTTCGGCACGGACCAGAGCCAGGTGCAGCGTTACCTCACGGCGCGATCCGTCGACGAGGCGCGCAGTTCGCTGTTGATGAGCGCGTACTGGAAGATTCCGCTGCAGGCCCTGATCCTGCTGATCGGCGTGCTGATCTTCGTCTACTACCTGTTCCAGCCTTCGCCACTTCTCTTCAACCCTTCGCACGAGCAGCGGGTGCGGGCCGCTGATCCAGCGGGCTACGCGATCCTCGAAGAGAGATATCGCATCGGGTTCGAGAACAGGCGATCCGCCGCGTCAGCACTGGCCGCGGCGGGCG
>Ga0209109_10000475_pt1 | contig 21225 bp, 20 predicted proteins | sample Rifsed10ft2_FD_184004 | JGI IMG/M metagenome (GOLD analysis project Ga0209109, IMG submission 184004) | Soil microbial communities from Rifle, Colorado, USA - sediment 10ft 2 (version 2) | ecosystem: Environmental > Terrestrial > Deep subsurface > Rock core/Sediment | place: Rifle, Colorado... | reverse complement strand
CCGATCCCGGCCAGCCCGGTGCTAGGATTTCATGCGATACTAGGTCTGGGCTGGCCGGGCGGCTCCCCCACAGGGGTGCTCCGCGAATCTCGAGGCCGTTAGGCGTCCACGACGTCCCCCAAAGGGCCACCATGATCAACCTCGTTGGCATCATGAAGGAACTCTCCGCACGGCGACCAATATTCCATTCCGAAGCCGACTTCCAACACGCCTTCGCATGGGCGATTCACAAGACTGCTCCCGACACCGACGTGCGCCTCGAGCTTCCTCTTGAAACCCACGGTCGACAAGTCCACGTCGACATCTGGCTGTCTCGTCCCGGCGCGAGTATGGCCATCGAGCTGAAGTACAAGACCCGCGGCCTTGCCACCCGCATCGGTCAGGAATCCTTCCACCTCAAGGACCAAGCCGCGCAGGACCTTGCCCGATACGACCTCATGAAGGACGTTCTCCGCCTGGAGCAGCTTTCTGCAGCCTTCCCTTCCACAACTGGCCTCGCTGTTTTCCTCTCCAACGACAGCGCATACTGGAAACGCCCCACTAGTCCAGCATCCGTGGACGCACAATTCCGAATTCACGAGGGACGCGAGCTCGCAGGAACGCTCCAATGGGGAGCCGGAGCTTCACCTGGTACAGCAAGGGGCAGGGAGGAACCGATCCGTCTCGCTGGCAACTACCGCCTGAACTGGAACGACTACTCCAGGGTCGCTTCAAGCTCATACGATCTTTTCCGCTACTTCGCCATACCTGTCCTGCTGAGTTAGATCGTGGCCGCCGAACAACTCGATGGAGCCGACCCGGCCAGCCACGGTCAGCGATTTCGTGCGATACTGGCCTTGGGCTGGCCGGGCGGCTCCCCCACGGGGGTGCTTCGCCCTCTACAGGGCGCCAAGGGCGCGAATCTCGAGGCCGTTAGGCATCCGGCCCTCCTCCCTCTTGTCGGAGCCTCTTCTCTGCAGTAGACTGTCAGACTAAGTCTGACATATGTCAGTGTTACTCTGACATATGTCGGCCGTCACTCCGCTGCTAGGGAGGCAGATATGCTTGAGCCAATCCTGAAGTCGGCAAGCGCTGAGAAGGCGCTGATCTTCATACTCGCAAGAGGAGAAGGCTACGCGCGCGGGATCGCGAGGTTCTTCGACTCAGATCCGGATTCGATCCAGAAAACCCTCGTCAATCTCGAGGCGGGCGGCGTACTGACCACAAAGCAAGCCGGGCGAACCCTCCTGTACCAGTTCAATCCCCGCTATCCGTTCCGCCCCGAACTAGAGGCCCTGCTCACCAAAGCTCTCTCCTATTACCCAGAAGCTCAACGCGAGCAGCTCACCACCAACCGCCGGCGCCCAAGAAGGAGGGGCAAGCCGCTGTGAAGGCCATTGCAGACATGTCCCAGGCTGAGCTTGCAGCCTTCATCCAGTCCCACCTGCTCAGCAAGGGCATCGATGTTGTGCTTTCAGGAGGTGCAGTCGTTGCCTTCTACACATCTGGCAAGTACGTCTCCCGCGATCTCGATCTCGTCAACCGATTCGCCTCCAGGCGGTCAGCAATCAAGAACGCCATGGAGGAAATCGGTTTCCATGAGGTCGACAGGCATTTCGCCCACCCCGACACCGAGTTCTTCGTGGAGTTCCCCCCGGGTCCGCTCTCCATAGGCGAGGAGGACAACATTGCCGTCCATGATCTCGTCCTCGAGACAGGCCACCTTCGCCTCTTATCGCCAACCGATTGCGTGAAGGACCGCCTCTCCTGGTATCTCCACTTCGGGGACGCCCAAGCCCTGGAGCAAGCATTGCTCGTCGCGAGAGAACATCACATCGACTTGAACGAAATAAGGAAGTGGTCCCGCGCAGAGGGGAAGCTTCCTGAATTCGACGCCATAAGGCGGAGGTTCGCCCCCTAGCCCGATACCACACTCGTTCTTCGGTCCTGCCGGCCCGCCCAGCACACCGACCAGCTCGTTGGCATTTCACAGTCAGAACGGCTCCCAACGATGCTCACGATGATCACCCTCATCACCCTCATCATCATCATCATCACAATCATCGCGATGATCACCACCATCGCCCGCATCGTTGCCGGCCTGGCCACGGTCGGCGCCGGCGGCGTGGTCGGCGTGGTCGGCGTGGTCGGCGTGGTCGGCGTGGTCGGCGTGGTCGGCGTCAGCGGCGCGGTCGGGCCCGACTCCCCACAGGATCGCCTCATCCCTCAGACAACCAATGCCGGGTGCCTAAGTACTCGATGGAGCCCCCTCCGCGGAGCCTGCCCTCCCGGAAGAGCGCCGGGACGGTGTGAGCTTGTCGAAGGGCTCCAGAGATCTGCGACCGTTCCCGGCCAGCCGAGTGTTTGGCTTTAGCGCGATACTAGGTTTCGGCTGACCGGGCGGATCAGCTTGAGGCCGTTGGGCCGACAAAACTAGGAACCACTTGTGAACCAAGAGGGGGAGGTGATTCATGGATTTCCTCAATGGTCGTTTGCAGGCGTTTCTCGGTCCACCCGGAGCCGCAGGCGCTCCCGATGACCTCGAGAAGGTCATTATCGACTTCATCGATCAGAGCGAGCACACCTTGGACATCGCGGTCCAGGAGCTCGACAACCCGCGGATCGCCGCCGCGATCGACCGAGCAGCACGGCGAAAGCGTCCCGGCATGGACAGACTCGTCCGGGTCCGTTTGGTCACCGAGGGCGACTACCTCAAGGAGGACCAGCCCGTCGCCCCGCCCGACAAGGAGGTCAGCCTCGACATCAACCGCATGCACTTCGTGACTCTCCTCCGGGGAGCCGTGGACGCCAAAATCGACTTCAACCCCAAGATCTTCCATCATAAGTTCATTATCCGCGACCGGGGTGAGGCGCGTGAGGCTGTTCTGACCGGGTCGACCAACTTCACGACGACGGACACCCACCGGAACCTCAACCACGTCGTGATCTTCCACGACATCGGCGTGGCGGCCGCGTACCAGAGCGAATTCGACCAGCTCAGGGATGGGATCTTCGGTGCGCGGTCGACGACTCTCACCTCGGCCGATCCGCTAACCCTCGACATTGAGGGGAGCCCGGTGCAGATCATGTTCTCTCCCGACAACAACCCTGAGCTGAGAATCGTCAACGAGATCCTCAAGGCGCAGACCTCGGCGTACTTCATGATGTTCACCTTCGCAAAGTCGACGACCATCGACGACGCCCTCATTACCAAGCTCCAGGGCGGAAACCTCGAGGTGGTCGGGGTGCTCGACGGTGGCCAGTCCGCTCAAAGTTGGTCACCGCACAAGGCGCTCCTGAGCCAAGGCGCCAGGCTCCGGCGCGAGACGCTTCCCAACAATGGCAAGCTCCACCACAAACTGATCATTCTGGATGATCACACCGTGATAGGGGGAAGCTTCAACTACACGGGGCCAGCGAACCAGTACAACGACGAGAACCTCTTCCTGGTGCGCGACGCCAACGTGGCGGCGTTCTTCAAGACTGAGGTGAAGCGGGTGTTCGAGAGCAATGCGCTGTCGGCAGACTTCCAGTAGGAGTTGGGCAGCGGTGGCGGTTTCCCCCTCGGGTGCACAGGTTCGGGTCCCTATAACCTATCCCATGCTCGTCCTTGACCGTGTCTGCTCGAAGGCTTATAATCCCTGTCCGCCTGCCCCACGGCAGGCCGCTTCTTGAAAGGAAGACAGCATGCCGCCGCTGCCAAAGCGCAAGCTCTCCAAAGGAAGACGGGACCGGCGCCGGTCGCACGATGCGCTCACTCCGCCGGCTCTGGTCGCCTGCACCAACTGCGGCGAGAAGCACCTGCCGCACCACGTCTGCCCGAGCTGCGGCCACTATCACGGCCGTGAGGTCTACGAAGTCAAGAAGGACTGATCCCTCAAAAGGGGATGCGCCCGCATGCGGGCCTTCTTGGCCAAGGTCATGCCTCCCGATCCGGCGCACACGGCCTTCGTCTTCCCCGGTCAGGGATCGCAGAAAGTCGGCATGGGCAAGGAGCTGGCTGCGGCGGACGCTTCCGCCCGGGCCGTCTTTGCCGAGGCCGACGACATCCTCGGGTTCCCCCTCTCCCGTTTGTGCTGGGAGGGTCCCGCCGAAGAGCTCAACGACACTGCCGTCACCCAGCCGGCGCTGCTGACCCACTCGGTGGCGGTGCTGCGCGCGCTGCAGGCGCGTCAACCGGGGCTGGCGCCGGCAGTAGTGGCCGGTCATTCCCTGGGCGAGTTCAGCGCGCTGGTGGCGGCCGGCGCGCTCGACTTTTCACCGGCGCTGCGGTTGGTGCAGGCGCGCGGCCGGCTGATGAAGGAGGCCGGGGAGCGCAACCCGGGGGGAATGGCCGCCGTGCTGGGCCTGGACGTCGAGCAGATCGACGCCATCTGCCGCGCCGTCGAAGCCGAGAGCGGCGGCGTGGTGCAGGTGGCAAACGACAATTGTCCGGGGCAAGTGGTGATCTCCGGCAGCGAGGGGGCGCTGGCGATGGCGATGGAACGACTGGGAGCCGCCGGCGCCAAGCGAACGATTCGCCTGGCCGTCAGCATCGCCGCCCACTCGGCACTGATGGAGCCGGCCACCGCGACCTTCGGCCAACGGGTGGATGAGGCCGGCGTGCGCGACCCGCTCATCCCGGTCGTCGGAAACGTGCAGGCCGTCGTGCTTCGTTCGGCCGCCGAGATCGGCGCCGACGTCCGGGCCCAACTCCTATCGCGCGTGCGCTGGACCGAATCCATCCGGCGCATGATCGCCGAGGGCACGCACTCCTTCGCCGAACTGGGCGCCGGCGAAGTCCTGATCGGATTGATCCGCCGCATCGACCGGACCCCGACGCTGACGGCCCTCGACCTGCCGCAGACGCTCGACGCCTTCCTGGCCTGAATCATGCGGAAGCTCGTTATCTCCGGCGTGATCCTGCTGGCCGTGCTGTTCTTCATCAGCCGCCAGACCGATCTCGGGCAAGTGATCGAGACCTTCCAGCGCGGCGCGCCGCACTGGCTGCTGCTGGCGGTCGTCATCCATTTGGTTTCGGTCTTCAACAACGGGTTGACGATCCGCTCGATCTACCGGCTGCTCGGGCTGGGCGAACACGCCGGCCGGCTGACCATGTTGTGGTGCGCCTCGGTCTTCTTCACCATCGTCACCTCCAGCGGCGGCTGGGGCGGGATGGTCGTATTCGTCACCGACGGCCGCAAACGGGGGCTGCCAGGTGCACGTGTCACGATCGCATTGGCGATGTACTACCTGTTCGACTTCGTGGCGGCGCTGCTGCTGGTCGGGCTCGGCCTGGCCGTCCTGATCCGGCGCGGGCGACTGGAGACGGGCGAAGTGGTGGCGACGGTGCTCCTGACGGTCTACGCGCTGGTGCTGGCCGCCTGGCTCGTGCTGGCGTGGCGATCCCCCGATCGCCTGGCGTCGATTCTGACGAAGGGCGGCGCGCTCATCAACCGTCTGCTGCGCCGCTTCGTCCACCGCGACTACCTCGACGTCGAGCGGGCGCGCTCCCTGGCGCACGATATGGCCGCCGGGCTGGCGGATCTGCGCCGGTCGCAGGCGGGGCTGCTGCTGCCGCTGGCCCTGTCGCTGTCGCACAAGGCGCTCATGATCTCGATCCTGTTCTTCTGTTTCCTGGCTTTCTCCCAGCCGTTCTCGGCCGGGACGCTGATCGCCGCCTATGCCATCGCCTACATGTTCACCGTCGTCACGCCGACGCCGGCCGGGATCGGGCTGATCGAGGGGATCCTGACCGTGGGGCTGGCCGGGATCGGAATCCCGTTCGCCACGGCGGCATTGATCGCGCTGGCTTACACCGGGATCACTTTGTGGCTGTCGCTGTTCTACGGGATGCTGACGTTCCGCTGGGTCGGGCTGGGCGCCTCGCCCAAGACCCTCAACGTGAATGTCCCGACCGCCCCGATCCAGGTGTACCCGACGAAAGACCGCCGCTGACGGCGGCCGGCGCCGAGGATCAGGTCAGGGCCGGCCGTGAGGCGAACAGCTGCGCCAGCTCGGCGGCGCCTTCCGGGTCGACGACCGCCAGGACTTCGTCCCCCACTTCCAACGTCGTGACGCCGCGCGGCACCACGATCTCGCCCCGCCGGATGATCGTGGCGATGACGCAGTTGTGCGGCAGCGGCAGATCCTTGATCGCCTTGCCCAGCGCCGGGGCTCCGGCCGGGATCTTCTCCTCGACCAGCAGGTAGCGGCCGCGGCGGATCTTGAGCAGGGTCATCATGTCGCCCAGCGACATCTCTTCTTCGATCAGGCTCGACATGACCGCCGCCGCGTTCAGCGCCACGTCCACGCCGAAGGCCTCGTTGAACAACCAGGCCGCCGCCGGGTTGTTGACCCGGGCGATCGTGCGCGGCACATTGAAGTTCTTGCGGGCGAAGAAGCACAGCGCCAGGTTGTCGGCGTCATCGGGCGTGCACGCCGCCAGGACTTGAGCTCGGCGGATGCCGGCCGCTTCCAAGACGTCGGGATCGGTGGCGTCCCCTTCATGAATCGCCTCGGTCGGGAGCTCGCGGTGGATGCGGGCCAGGATGTCCCGCCGGTGTTCCACCAGACGGACGGTGTGGTTCTGCTCGACCAGGAGGGCGGCCAGCTGGGTTCCGGTGCGGCCGCCGCCGGCGATGACGACAAGCATGTCAGCTCCCTGCCCCGGAGGCGAGCCGAGCCCGGAGCCATTCGATCCCTTCGAGCGTGGCGCTCACCTGGACGACGTCGCCCTGCTCCAGGACGATCTCGTGGGCGGGCAGGATCGCCCGCCCGGCGCGTGTATGCGCCACGCCGCAGACCCCTTCTCGCAGCAGATCTCCCATCCGGCGCCCGGCCCAGGGGGAAGGGACGGTGAGCTCGTACACTTCCACCTCACCGTTGCCGGCGGAAAACAGCGTGCGGATCTCGCCGTGGTACAGAAGCTCTTCGAGGCGCTGCGCCCCCCAGCTGGTGGAACTGATCACCTGCAAACCGAAAGCCTCGAACAGGGGCCGCCGCCGGGGATCGTAGTTGCGGGCGACGACGTTGGGAACCCGGAAAACGGCGCGGGCGGCATGGGCCACGACGGTGTTGAGACTGTCCGAGTTCGTCACCGCCGCCAATCCGTCGGCCGTTTCGATCCCGGCCCGCCGCAGCACCTGTTGGTCCAGCACTTCCCCTTCGATGGTGCGCCCGTGGAACGCCGGTCCGAGGTTGTGGAAGGCGGCGCCTTCCTGATCGACGACGCACACCTCGTGCCCGGCCGCCGAGAGACGGCTGGCCAATTCGGCCCCGACCCGCCCGCAACCGACGACGACGTACTTCATGCGCCGACCTCCGTCCGCCCGCGCTCGACCTGGTAGGGGACGTCGGTGATGACGATCCCCGACTTGAACATCAGCGCCATGCGCAGCCACAGCGCCGTCTGGGTGTGCAGCAGGTTCGACCACCACTGGTTGGGCACGAACTGCGGCACGACGATGGTGATCGTCTCGCCCGGCTGTCTCTGGGCGGCGATCTCCTGGATGTAGGACAGCAGCGGTTCGAGCAGCAGGCGGTACGGGGAGGCGAGCATCACCAGGCGCACGCCGTCGCCCCAGGTTTCCCACTTTTGACGTACGCGCTCGGCCTCGGCGTCGTCGATCGAGACGTGGATGGCGGTGACGTCGTCCGACAGCGAGCGGGCGTAACGCAGCGCCGCCAGTGTGCCGCGGTGGACTCCGCCGAGAGGCAGGAGCACGCGATGGCGCCTCACCTGCGGCGGGGGTCCGTAGTCCTCCAACGACAGGTTGCGCGCCAGGCTTCGATAGTGCCTGTGGATGGCGAAGAAGACGACCACCAGGATAGGCAGTACGACCAGGATGATCCAGGCTCCCTGGGTGAACTTCGTGGCGGCAAACACCAGCATCACGATCGAGGTACATACGGCGCCGAAGCCGTTGATAAGCAGTTTCAGCCGCCAGCCTTTCTCGAAGCGCAACGTGGAACCCCGTTCCTGGCGCTCCTCGCCGAGCGGCAAGTGACCGATCTTCCACCACCGACGCGCCATTCCGGTCTGGGAAAGCGTGAAGGACAGGAAAACGCCGATGGCATAGAGCGGGATGAGCAGCGTCACGCTTGCCTGGAACAGGATAATCAGCAGCGAAGCCAAGGCGGCCAGCGCCACGATTCCGCGGGAGTAGACCAGTCGGCTGCCGCGGTAGGTCAGCTGTCGGGGAAGGAAGCCGTCGGCGGCGGCGATGGCACTCAGGCGCGGAAAGTCGGCGAAGGACGTGTTGGCCGCCATGATCAGGATCACGGTCGTGGCGGAGATGACGATGAGGTAGGGCAGGTCTCGCGAGACGAAGACGGTGCGCGCCAGCTGGGAGATGACCGTTTCGGTCTCCGATGGAACGGCGCTGATATTCACCGCCAGGAAGGTAATCCCCAGGAAGAGGGATCCCAGGATGGCGGACATCCAGATTAGGGTGAGACCGGCGTTGTGGCTGCGAGGCTCGCGGAAAGCGGGGATCCCGTTCGAGATCGCTTCGACTCCGGTCAGCGCCGTCGTCCCGTTGGCAAAGGCATGCAGCAACAGGAACGGCGTGACGATGGCCAGCGTTCCGCCGACGTCCATGACGGGCGGGTCAACCACGGCGCCCAACGTGCCGGTGAAGTACCGCACCAAGCCGAGGCCGACAGTCAACGCCATGGCCGCCAAGAAGAAATAGGTGGGGACGGCGAACGCCCGGCCGGACTCTTTCACCCCGCGCAAGTTCATCAGCATGATCACCAGCACCATCGCCACCGCCAGCGGCACACGGTAGGCAGCGATCGATGGGAAAGCCGAGACAATCTGGGCCACGCCCGAGGAAATCGAGACGGCGACGGTGAGAATGTAGTCGGTCAGCAGGGCGGCCCCGGCGGTCTGCGCCGGGAGCTCCCCGAGGTTGTCGCGGGCGACGATGTACGCCCCGCCCCCGCCGGGGTAGGCGTGGATCGTCTGCTCGTAGGAAATCGTGACGATGGCCAGCAGGGCGACGATCGCCACGGCGATCGGCAGCGCCAGCCCGAAGGCGATCGCCCCGGCGGCCGCCAGGACCACCAGGATCTCCTGCGTGGCATAGGCCGTCGACGACAGGGCGTCGGAGGCGAAGACCGCCAGACCGACGGTCCGGCCGATGGTTTGATGCGGCGCGTCGGCGGTCTGCAGCGGGCGACCGATCAGCCACGTCAGCCAGGAGCGGGCCGGGGGAGAGTTGACCGTGCGGCGGAGGACCGTCGTCCGGCCTCCGTTGTCAAGCGTGGGCATGGGTCTTTGCGGTTCTATCCGCCTGCTATCGGCGCAGGCGCAAACGTTCATCTTAAGCCGCCGTCACATGGCTGTCAAGGAAGGCCGCCACGAACGCACGCCGCGAAGGGATAGCCCGCATGAACATGCCCGTGCGCCGGCAGCAGCGGAGATCTCATTGAAGCGTGCTCGCCTCCCTGAGCGGGGCGCTGAGGCGGAGCCCTTCGGCTTCGCTCACACCGTCCCGGCCGTCTCGCCCCGGCGGACCGGGGCTTCGCGGTCCGAACGGGGTGGCCTTCCGGGAGGGCAGGCTCCGCGATGCCGAGGCGCGCAGTCGAAGGGCCCAAGCGAGACGGGAACCTCGGCCGCCTGCCTCGGGGCCTTCGGCGATTCGGCCTCCGACACGCTTCGACTGCGGCCGATCGCCTTCGGCGATTCGGGCCTCCGCTCAGCGCGGGGGAGCTCCTCCCCTTCAGGCTTCCCCTCCCTAAGCGGAGCGCCTCGACTGGCCCTTCGGCTTCGCTCACACCTTCCCGGCCGTCTCGCCCCGGCGGACCGGGGCTTCGCGGTCCGAACGGGGTGGCCCTCCGGGAGAGCAGGCTCCGCAACAGTGCCGCGCGCACCGAATGGCCGGAGCTAGGAGTCGCCCGCAGACCCGCATGCTATAATGCCGCTCGCCCCGCCCAGCGCGTCCTGAACGATCCCCCAAGGGGATGCCCCCTCCGGGGTGCCCTTCCGGGGTGCACGACGCGACGAAGCGCGACGCAGCGCGATCCCTCACCGCGGGCCGCAGGGAGCTCGTGTCCGCCATCTCGGGGTCCATCGCCTATCCCATTCTGATTCTCTCCAGCCTCGGCATTCTGCTCGCGGCCGCGCTGGCGCGGCGCGGCACCGGCGACCGCTGGGCGATCGTCTCCGGGATGCTGGTTGGCCTGCAGGGATTGCGCCTGCTGACCGCGGCGTGGGCGTCGGCTTCGGTCTTCCTGCCCCTCCTCGACAGGCTGTTCAGCGTCTTGCTGCCCGTCCTCCTGGGATGGGCGGCGCTCGGTCCCGAAGCCGGAGAGCGGCCCGACCGGATCCTGATCGGGGTCGTCGTCGCTTCCGGCGGCTGGTTCGCCGTCGGCGCCTTCCTCGGGACGATCCCTTCGGACTTCAACACTTCAGTCTTCGATCAGGTCTGGTCCTTGCTCACCCTGGGCGTCGCCGCGGGCGCCCTGCTGGCCGTCCTGATGAGGCGGCCGACGCAATGGGGGGTCTTCGCCGGCGCCCTCGGCCTGCTGGTCGCGGGCGGTCTGGCGCACATCGCCACGACGCCGTTCACCGCCTCGAGCGCGCCGTACGTTCTGCTGGCGGAGGCTCTGGCCGTGCCTGTGTTCACGGTGGGGGCGGTCTGGACATTGCTGCGTGAGCGGGACTCGCCGGCGGCCCGCCCGACGCCCGCGGCGGACTTCCCGCATTCCCGAACCTTGTCCGCCTTCGTCGAAATGGACGCCGCCGACTCGGCCACGGCCTACGCCGCCTCGCTGACCCAGGCCGTCGCCTCACTGGTGCGGGCCGAGTACTGCCTGCTGCTGACTCCTCCATCGCCGGACGGCGCGTTGGCGATCGGCGCCGGATACGACAGCACCCATCGCAAACCTGTCCTGGGTCTGATGCTGGAGTCGCGGGGATGCCCGGTCCTGGCCCAGGCCATGACCCTGGGCCGCTCGGTCCAACTCCCCGGCGGCACCCACTCGCCCGACGCGCGCACGGTCCTGCGCGGACTGGGCCTGCGCGGAAGATCGCCGGCTCTGCTCGTGCCGCTGCTCGCCGAAGGGCGGACCGTCGCCGGGCTGCTGCTGCTCTCACCCGGCTCCCAGCGCGAGTGGGACGACGCCACCCGGCTCGGGTTGGAGCAGGAGGCGGGCAGACTGGGGGCGCGGCTGCAGGCCTGGATCGACCGTTCGACGGTCGAGGCGGCAGCCACCGATGTGACGCTCGACCTGGCCCAGGCGCGTCGGCGGATCACCGAGCTCGAGTCGCGAGTCGAACAGGCCGGCGAGCAGCCCTTCGAACTGGTCGGGGTGGATGATCTGCGCAACGAACTGGACGACGCCCGGCGCTCGATCGACATCCTCGAGACCGAGGTCCACCGTCTGCGCGCCGTCCCGGCGCCCGTCGGTCGGACCCCGAGAGAGGATGCCGAGCGTCTGCAGGCCGAGCTGGCGCTGGCGCTGCGGGCTCTGGCCGAGGCCCGCTTGGAGCCGGCAGCCGATGAGGCGGCGCCGGCGATGGCCGCGCCGCACCGCAGCGGGCCGTCGGCGACGATCCACGGCGCGCGGCAGCCGCTGACCGCGATCTCCGGCTACACCGAGCTGCTCCTGGGCGAGTCGATCGGCCTGTTGGGAAGCAACCAGCGCCGCTTCCTCGAACGCATTCGGACGGCGGTGCATCGGATCGATGAGCAGCTCAGCGTCCTGGCGCAGGCTCTGGAACAGTCCCGGCACGCCACGACTCCGGCCGCCGCCGATCTGGCGACGCTCATCGAGCAGGCGCTGGAAGTCATCCACGAGGACCTGCGCGCCAAAGGCCTTTCCGTGCGCCTCGACCTTCCGACGGCGCCGGTACGGGTGCCCGGCCCTCCGACCTCGATTCGCACGATCGTGGCGCGCCTGCTGGCGAACGCCGCCGACGTGACTCCGGCCGGGCGCGAAATCCTGCTCAGCCTCCTGCCGAACGCGGCCGAGGGCATCGTCCTGCTGACGGTGTCGGACGTCGGCCGCGGCGTGCCCGCTTCCGATCTGCCACGCGTCTTTTCGGCCGACGTTTGGGAGGAACGGATCCCCGGTCTCGGCCGCGATGCATCGGGCCTGGCGATGGTCAAGAACCTGTCCGAATCGCTGGGGGGACGAGTGTGGGTCGAGAGCCGCGCCGGAGGCGGGACGACGTTCTCGGTGCTCCTGCCGTCGTCCCCCGGCGGCTGAAGCTGGCGCGGGGCGGGGAACTTCCGGCCGGCCGTCGGCGTCTATTTGGAGACGGATGACGATCCGGCGGCGCTGGTACAATCCCGGGTTGGCTGCGGCGATGAGACGTTTTTCACTCGCTCTACTATTCGGCCTGGCGTTGTTGTCCTCCCTTGCCTGCGGGAGCGCGCTGATCGGGTTGATCCCGGGTGCAGCGCAGGCCCACGGTCCCCTGGTGACGGCCGATCCGTTCGCGACCGCGACCGGAACGCCTTTCCCGCCCCACCCGCCGACCGGCACGCCGCCTCCCAACGCCAGCGCCACCGCCACACCTCTGGCCACCGCCACAGCGGTCGAGGTATGGGGGTACTATGCCGCCCCGAGGGAACCCTCGGCGATCGAAATCCCGCGCGAAGTTCCGGTCATTCCCTTCACCGACGAGGTCGTCAACGTCGCCATCCTCGGGTCGGACGCCCGGCCCTACACCGGCGGGCACCGCACCGATACGATCATGATCGCTTCGCTGGACCCCCGCCGGGGAACCGTGACGATGCTCTCCTTCCCGCGTGACCTGTACGTCTTCATCCCCGGCTGGCGCGTCGACCGGATCAACGTGGCCGACGGCCGCGGCGGACCGGATTTGCTCGAGCAGGTGATCCTCTACAACTTCGGCATCCCGATCGATTTCTGGGTGCGCATGGAGTTCGACGGCTTTCGCACGCTCATCGACAGTCTGGGCGGAGTCGATGTCGAGGTCGGCCGCTCGTACGCCGACGAGTGCGGCGGGGGGTGGATGTCCTTCCCCATCGGCGTGCGGCATATGAACGGTTTTACGGCGCTGTGTTATGCGCGCATGCGCAAGGCCGGCAGCGATTTCGATCGGCTGCGGCGGCAGCAAGAGCTCGTCCTGGCCATCTTCAAGAAGGGCGTCAGCCTCGAAGGCCTGTCCCGGATGCCGGAACTCTATCAGCAGTTCATCTCGACGGTCGAGACCGACGCGCAACTGGTCGATCTGCTGCCGCTCCTTCCGCTGGCGGTGCAGGTGGCCGGCGATTCCACCGGTATCCGGCGCTTCGCCGTCGACACGACCATGGCCACCGGGTGGCGGGTTCCCTCCAGCGGCGCGGCGGTCCAGCTCCCCGACTATGCCGCCATCCAGGCCATGCTGGCCGAGGCTTTCCCGTACTAGCGTCTCGTCCCGGCATCCTGTCGCCGGCCGAAGCCCGCCCAGTCTGCCGGTGAGCAAGACCCGCGCTCAGGGCACTTCGCCGCGCTCGCGGCCCCTCGTAAGGGCGGCCAACGGCGGCCGCCGGGTGACCGCGCTTAGCATCCCGGAGGTGACCGCACTTAGCGTCCCGGAGGGGACCGCGCCCAGCGTCCCGGAGGGGACCGCGCCCAGCGTCCCGGAGGGGACCGCGCCCAGCGTCCCGGAGGGGACCGCGCCCAGCGTCCCGGAGGGGACCGCGCTTCCCGTCCCAGAGGGGACCGCGCCTCATCGCGCCCGGTCACGTCTTCGCCGCGCTGCGCCCGGCGCCTCGCATAACTCTCCGGTCCCCGGAGGCCGCCTCTGGGATAGGCATCCTGAAGAAGCCCCATCGGATTCCGCTCGGGCCGTTCCCAACGGGAATCCGCGAGGCCTCGTCGCCGCCGCCTGCCTGTTCCTGGCCAGTTGTGCCGGATTCGGTCAAGCGGCCAAGGGCGCCGTCCTGCCTCCCAAGCCGTCGCCGGCGCCGGCCGCAACCGCCGTCCTTGCCACCCCCTTCGCACCGTACGCGCCGACCGGCCTGCCTGCCACAGCGACCCCTGCCGAATCCCGGATCGGGGAATGGCCCGCGCCCAACACGTACGGTAAGGCGGCGACCCCCTCGATTCCAATCCCGCCGCCGGCCGAACCGTTCAGCTTTCCCGCGGGGACGCTGAACGTACTGCTGCTCGGATCCGATCGCCGCAGCGGGATCGGCTTCCGCACCGACACGATTCTGATCGCCTCGGTGCAGCCTGCCACCGGTCTGGTGGCCCTGATCTCCGTTCCGCGTGATCTGTATGTCTACCTCCCCGGCTACACCGTCAGCCGCATCAACAGCGCCTGGATCTACGGCGAGACGCTCGGCTACCCGGGAGGCGGGCCGCAGCTCCTCTTCGATACCGTCCGCTACAACCTGGGCGTGCCCATCGACCGCTACGCGCTGGTGGAGATGGCCGGCTTCCAGCAAGCCATCGACATCCTGGGGGGAGTCGACGTGCGGGTGGCCTGCGATTTCACCGACTGGCGGCTGCGGCGTCCGGGCCTGCCCCAACAGTCGGTCAGCAGCTGGGCGTTGTTCACGATCCCGCGCGGGGTCGTTCACATGGATGGTGATGCGGCGCTGTGGTACGCCCGCTCGCGGTCGCGGTCGTCGGACTTCGATCGAGCGCGCCGCCAGCAGGAAGTGCTGCGATCCCTGTACCGCGCCGCTCTCCATCCCGAGGTGCTGACCCGCATCCCCGAGCTCTACCGCGCCCTGGAATCGACGGTGAAGACCGATGCCGACCTCGACGACGTCTTGTCCCTGGCTCCTTTCGTGACAAGCCTCGAGCCGGCCCACCTGCGCAGCCGCTTCCTCGGCCGCAGCCAGGTGCGCTCCTACCGGGTCCCCGTCAGCGGCGCCGCCGTCCAGCTGCCGCAGGCCGACGCCATCCGGACTCTCCTGATGGAGGCGTTCGCGCCCTACGAAGAGTCCGACAGCGTTCCCATTCGAGTCGAGGTCGTGCCGGGATCGAACATCGAACTGGCGCAGTTGGTCCAGGAGCGGTTGTTGTACGCCGGTTTCGACGCTGTCGTCGTGGAGGGAACCCCATCACCGGACGCGGCCTCCCATCTGTTGGCCCCGGCGGAGTCGCTGCCGGCCGTGCACGAAAGTCTGCTCCGCGCGCTCGGGTTGCCTTCCCGGGTGTTGACCCCGTGGCCGGCGGGCGAGCCCTCGTCCACCTACCGCCTGTTGCTCGGCGAGGATTACGACCCCTGCTTCGATCCCTCGACGCTGGCGGGGTCTGGGTAGCCCGCCGCCTCTCCGGCCACGATTCGGCACGGGAGGTTTGACAGGCGCGGGGTTTCCCCCTAGCATTTCCAGCCGACGACCCATGGCGCAAACACCCCTTGACGACCTGCCGCTGTTCTCCAGCGGCGAAGACTTCGCTCTCGACCCCAAGCCGCGCCGTCCCTTGCGGGGCGATACCGGCCTGAGCGCAGCTATCGTGGCCTGGGGCGAAGCGCTGGCGGCTGCCGGCCGTTCGGAGCACACCGTCAAGGCCTTCACCGCCGACCTACGCCTGCTGGCGGGGCGGCTGGGCGGCGGGATGTCGGTCCAGGCGATCGGCACGCACGACCTGAAGAATTTCCTCGACTGGATGCTGAACCGGCGCGGCGTGCCGTGTAGCCCCAAGACCTATTCCCGGCGAGTCACGTCGCTCAAGGCGTTCTTCCGTTGGTTGAACGAAGCCGGCGTCGTCGTCACCGACCCGGCGGCTCCTATCGCCCAGCAGACCGTCCTCAGCCCCCTGCCCGATGTCCTGACGGATGACGAAACCGAGGCCGTGCTCGAGAGGGCGCAGGCGATGCGGCGGGGCGATACCCCCGACGCGCGACCGTTCACGCTGACCCATCTGCTCTTGAACACGGGGGTCAAGAAGGGCGAATGCCTGGCGATCCACCTGAACCACGTCGAGCTGCGAGGGGTCGAGGGTCCCCATCTCTACATACGCTACCCCGATGCGCGCAAGCGCTACAAGGAACGCAAGCTGGCGCTCGAGCCCGTCTGGGTGACGGCCTTCGAGGACTACCGCCGCCAATACGCGCCCACGACGAAACTGTTCCCGTGGTCGCCGCGGCGCCTGGAGTATCTGCTGGAGGAGCTGGGGAACCTGGCCGGGCTGGACAAGCACCTGTCGTTCGACATGTGCCGCTGGAGCTTCGCCCTGCGCCGCTTCCGATCAGGCATGGAGCACGACCGGATCCGTCAGCTGCTCGGGCTGTCGAAGATCCAGTGGCGCGAAATCGGCGCCAAGCTCGAGGCGCTGGCGGCCCGAGCCCCGGCGTAGTCTGGTCTCCCCGTCTAGCGAAGTCGCGGCGCAGTCAACCCCCACCCCCGCCCTCCCCCGTCCAGCGAAGACGCGGCGCACTCAACCCCCACCCCCGCCCTCCCCCGTCCAGCGAAGACGCTGGACAAGGGAGGGAGTCCGTCCCCTCCCCTGTTCGCCCATGGGGCGAACGGGGGAGGGTTAGGGTAGGGGTTTCGAGACTTCCTCGGCGATCCGCTCCACAACCGCGTCAAGCTGATGGATCACTTCTCGGTTCGTCAACCGCAGCACGGTGTAGCCGCGACCCTCGAGCCATCGAGAGCGTGCGCGATCGTGGTCTACTGCCATCGCGTGCGTGTCCCCATCCACTTCGACGACCAGCCTCGCGCGGGCGCAGAAGAAGTCGACAATGAAGTTGCCTATGGCATGCTGTCGTCGAAAATGAGCGCCCGACACCTGCACGCCTCGGAGCCGGCGCCAGAGTAGGCGCTCCGGATCCGTCGAATCGGAGCGGAGTCTTCGCGCTCTGGCTTGGATCTTCTCGGGTGCCCGCCAGTGCGGGCGCGGCGCCTTGGCCATGTCCCCCTCCATCGGCCAACAATCCAACAACCACGCCCGGCTCCACCTCCGCCCTCCCTGAAGGCCGAAGGCGGACTACAGCCGCTTGACGACGATGTCGCCGATGACGTTGGCGGCGTTGTCGCCCCGGTCGGCGGCGTTCGACAGGTGCCGGTAGATCTCGCGCAACTTGAGCATCTCGACCACATGATCGACGTCGCGCGGGACGTTGAACAGATGGGCGATCGCCTCGCGGTAGACCGTCTCCATGCGGTTCTCGAGCGCCTTGGCGCGCACGGCGTGGTCGTTGGCGACGTTGGGGTGGTCCTGCAGCCGGGTGACGCCCATGTAGATCTCGCGCGCGGCGTCGGTCAACAGCGACACCATGCGCTCGATGTAGACGTTCGGCTCGACGTGCAGCATGGCCATCTCTTCGATGGTCGTGTTGGCGTAGTCGAGAATGTCGTCGATGCTGAGCGACAGGGCGAAGATGTCCTCGCGATCGATAGGCGTCACGAAGGTCCGGTTGAGCTCGTCGATCAGCACGCGGCGGACCTCGTCGGCCTCCTTCTCGACATCGCCCACACGCTTGGCCAGCGTGTCGTCCCGTTTCTTGACGAATTCCTGGAGGGCCTGCATCCCTTCCACGGCGAACTCCGCCTGCTGGATCAGCAGGTGGATGAAACGGTCGGGTTTGCTCTTGCGGCGAAAGAGCTTCATGGTGGTGAGGCTTCCTCGGTCAGCAAGTCTCCCCGCAGGTAGGCCGCCGTCAGGGCGTTGCGGGGGCGATCGAAGACGTCCCGGGTCTCCCCGATCTCGATCAGGCGGCCGCCGACCAGCACTCCAACGCGCTGCGCCAGCCGTCGCGCTTGTCCCAGGTTGTGAGTCGCCAGGACGATCGTCGTCCCATCCTCGCGGTGGGTATCGCGGATTATACCTTCGACGACGGCGGCGTGCCCCGGATCGAGGCTGGCGGCCGGCTCGTCCAGCAGCAGGACGTGCGGCCGGCTGGCCAGCGCGCGCGCCAGCGCCAGCCGCTGCATCTCACCGCCCGAGACCAGGCGCGCCTCGCGGCGCGCGAGGTGCATCAGGTCGAAGCGGGTCAGCAGGTCGTCGACCCGCCGCGGGTCGTGCTGGCCGCGCACCCTCAGACCGAAGGCGACGTTATCGCGCACCGATCCGCTCACCATGAGCGGCCGCTGGAAGATCATCCCGATCGATCGGCGGATCTCGAGCGGGGCCGGAAACGGGATCGGTTTTCCTTCATAGTCGACGCGGCCGGCTTCCGGGGCATCCAGGAAGTGGAGCAGGCGCAGCAGAGTGGACTTCCCGGCCCCGGTCGGCCCGAGAATCGCCAGGAACTCGGCTCGACCGACTTCCAGCTCCGGCAGGTCCAGGCGCCAGCCGCCGCCGTAACCGCGCCGGAGTCCGTCGATCTGAAAGGCCGGCGGTTGGCTCATGAAGGATGGCGCGGCGTGACCTGCAGCCGCAGCAGTCCGGCGTTGACGACGAAGGCCAGCACGAGCAGCACGCCGCCCAGGGCCAGCGCCGTAGCGAACTCGCCCCTCCGCGTTTCGAGCACGATGGCGGTGCTCAAGACGCGCGTCTTGCCTTCGATGTTGCCCCCCACCAGCATCGCCGCGCCGACCTCGGAGATGATCCCGCCGAACGCCGCCAGCAGCGCGGCGATGACTCCGCCGCGGGCCTGGCGCAGCATGGCCGCGGCCTCCTGCCGGGCATTGGCGCCCAGGGAGCGGACCTGCAAGGGGAACTCCGGATCGAGGCCTTCCAGCGCGGCCGAGGTCAGCCCGGCGACGATCGGGAAGGCGATGATCACCTGGGCCGCCACCATCCCGGCCGGGGTGAAGAGCCACTCCAGATCGCCCATCGGCCCCTGGCGCGAAAGCGTCAGGTAGACCGCCAGCCCGACAACGACGGGCGGCAGGCCCATGCCGGTGTAGATGAGGGTCCGCAGCAGACCGCGGCCGCGGAATCGCCGCAGCCCCATCCAGGAGCCCACCGGGATCCCGAGAACCGAACTGATGGCCAGCGCCACGACGCTGACCACGAAGGTCAGCCGGATGACTTCCAAGACGCCGCCGACGTCGGCTGTCAAGCGGGCGCCACTAGGACGAGCATCCCGGCGAGTCGGGCCCGCTGGCTTCGCACCAGGCCGTCGAGGACGGGTAGAAGAGCGGCTGACCGAACTCGGCCACGCCGTAGTCCCGGACCATTTCCTGCGTCTCCAACGACGTCAGCCACGCGACGAATTCGGCAGCCGCTTGCGCCTCAGACGACTGCAGATCGGGAGCCCTGACCTGGATCACGCCGTAAGGATTGCGCATCGCCTGGTCCGGGTTCTCGGCGATCGTCCCGCCGCCGAAGAGGATCATCAGGTCCGGCAGCGTGTCGGCCACGCTCAGGTACGTGCCGCGGTCGGCCAGAGTGTATCCCTGCTGCTCATGGGCGAACTGGAGGGTCTCGCCCATCCCCTGGCCGATCGACAGGTACCAGGCATCGGTCAGGGCCGGCGTCAGGCTGGCGGCCTGCCACAACGCCAATTCCTTGGCGTGAGTTCCGGAATCATCGCCGCGCGAGACGAAGGTCGATTGCGAGTCGTAGATGCGCTGCAGCGCCTCAGCTCCTGTGGCGGCCGAGGCGATCCCGGCCGGATCCGCATGAGGTCCGACCAGGACGAAGTCGTTGAACATCACGGGGAATCGCTCGACTCCGTAGCCGTCGGCGACAAAGGCGTCCTCGGCGTTGCGGCTGTGGACCAGGATCACGTCGGCGTCGCCGCTTCTGCCGATCTCGATCGCCTGGCCCGTCCCGACGGCGACGACGTCGACATCGGCATCGTAGGCCCCTTCGAAGACCGGCAGGATGGAGTCGAGCAGGCCCGAGTCATAGGTGCTGGTCGTCGTCGCCAGGCGCAGCAGCTGCGAAGCGTCGGGCGTCGCCGGGGCGCAACCCGCCGCGGCCACTGTTGCGGCGAACAAGAAAACAGGACCGATTCGCCGACCTGTTCGCATGAAGCCTCCGGATAGGCGTTATGTCCGCCAAGCATAACGATCCCCAGGAGCGTTGTCAAATCCTCCGCCGCCGCCGACCCGTCGTCCCGACTCTGCGCGCCTTGACAGTCCACCCCGTTGAACCCAGAATGGTCTCGGCACCAGCGTCATGGCCCACCGATCCGGTTACGTCGCGCTGGCCGGCCGCCCCAATGTGGGGAAGTCGGCCCTGCTGAATCGCTACCTGAACCAGCTCGTGGCGGCCGTCTCGCCGCGGCCGCAGACCACGCGCCGTGTCCAGTTGGGGATCCTGTCCACGCCGGAGGCGCAGGTGGTCTTCGTCGACACCCCGGGCCTGCATCTTCCGCGGCACCGCCTGGGTGAGGCGATGAACCTGGCCGCCCAGCAGGCGATCGCCGACGCCGACGTCATCCTGGCGCTCTTCGATTTTTCGGAGCCCCCGACCTCCGAAGATCGCCTCGTCGCCGAACGGCTGGCCTCGCTTCCGGCCGGGAAGGCCCACCTGGCGGCGATCAACAAGGTCGACCTCGTCACGGGCGCGGCACGGGAACGACGCTCGCTGGCCTTCCGCTCGCTGCTGCCGACGTGGGAGTTCTGGGAGATCTCGGCGACCCGCGGCGACGAGTGCCAGGCGCTGCTGGGACGATTGACCGCAGGACTGCCGGAGGGCGAGCCGTACTTTCCCGAGGACCAGGTGACCGATGCCTACGAGCGTGACATCGCCGCCGATCTGATCCGGGCCGCCGCCATGCGCCACCTGCACCAGGAGGTGCCGCACAGCCTGGCGGTGCGAGTCGACGAGTATCAGGAGCGCGGCCAGGATGGAGTGAGGATCACGGCCTCCATCTTCGTCGAACGCGACTCGCAGAAGGGGATCGTCATCGGTCGCGGCGGCGAAATGCTGAAGACGATCGGCAGCGACGCCCGACGCGAGATCGAGGCGATGAGCGGACGATCGTGCTACCTCGAGCTGCATGTGCGCGTCCAGCCCGATTGGCGCAGCGATCCGAAAGCGTTGGCCGAATTCGGATTCCGCCTGCCGCCGGATGCCCGCCGACCGGGCCCTGACGGATGAAGCGCCGCGCCACCCGCAGCAGCGCATTCGGTTCGCCCGGCCGGGTCAGCCACGACTCGAGCGCGTTCTACAAGGGCCGCCTGTACGGCGATCTGCAGCCGCCCGGCGCCCGGGCCGCTCCGGAGGCGCCCGTTCCGCCGGAAGTCCTCGACCGCATCGTGCCGCACACTTCGGAGGACATGGCGGAACTGCCGGCCGGCTGCGCCCACGTGATGATCACCTCGCCCCCCTACAACGCCGGCAAGGAGTACGACAAGGACCTGACGCTCGACGAATACCGCGCCCTGCTGCGCCGCGTCTTCGCCGAGACCTACCGCGTGCTCGTCAGCGGCGGAAGGGCCTGCGTCA
>Ga0209109_10000473_pt1 | contig 21254 bp, 17 predicted proteins | sample Rifsed10ft2_FD_184004 | JGI IMG/M metagenome (GOLD analysis project Ga0209109, IMG submission 184004) | Soil microbial communities from Rifle, Colorado, USA - sediment 10ft 2 (version 2) | ecosystem: Environmental > Terrestrial > Deep subsurface > Rock core/Sediment | place: Rifle, Colorado... | reverse complement strand
CGCGCCACCCGGCCGATGGGTGGGTCGTCGGCGACACCCCGGCCATGAAGCGGATTGAGAACATTCTCGCCCGCGTCGCGCCGCCCAATGTCACGGTGTTGCTCACGGGGGAAAGCGGCACGGGCAAGGAAGTGCTGGCCGCCGCCATTCACACAATGTCGCCGCGCGTTGGCCGCCTGTGGATTCCAGTCAATTGCGCGAACTTGAGCGACACGCTGCTCGAGTCCGAACTGTTCGGTTACGAGGCCGGGGCGTTCACCGGTGCGACCAAGAAGAAGGACGGCCTGTTCGTCACCGCCGACGGCGGCACGCTGTTCCTCGACGAAATCTCGACGATGAAGCCCGAGCTGCAGGCCAGACTCCTGCGCGTGCTCGAAGACCGCTCCATCCGCCGCCTCGGCGGCAACACGGAAACCAAAGTGGACGTGCGCATCATCACGGCCACCAATCGCGACCTGGCCGAGTTGGTCAAAGCCGGGACGTTCCGGGAAGACCTGTACCACCGGCTCAACGTCGTGGAGATCCACCTCCCGCCGCTGCGCGAGCGGCTGGGGGACATCCCGGCGCTCGTCGGGTACTTCATCCAGAAATACAACGGCGAAATGGGGCGCACCGTGACCGGCGTCGGGCCGTTTGTGATGGAGGCGCTCAAGGCCTATCACTGGCCGGGCAACATCCGCCAACTGCGCAACGCCATCGAGCGCGCCATGGTCTTCGCCGACGGCAACACGCTCGAAATCGGCCACTTCGCGCCGGACATCGCGGGCGTGTTCGCCTGAACCTGTAGAGACGCGCCCGGGCGCGTCTCTACGGCACACATCTTGCACATCTAAACCTCCAGACCGCATCCGCCTCTGGAGGTTTCCATGTCCGATTTCATCACCCCCGACAACTTGCGCCTCGCCATGGGGCTGACGTTCTTCCCCCTCGGCCTGCTGGCCATCCTCTCCGGCATGGTGATGCTCATCGCCGGGCCGTACCGCAAAGAATCGCAGGCGCTCGCCGCGCACTCGGCGCGCATCGGCCAGAAAGGCCTCACCGACGACATCGGCGCCGTCGCGCAGTCGGCCACCGCCCTGCTCGAAGCGGTCAACAAACTCATTCAGACCTCCTCCGGCAATGCCGTCGTCCTCATCGGCATCGGCGCGCTGCTGGAAGCCGCCACGTACTGGCTGCTCGTCGTCAGCGCTGTGAGTTAGGGCAGGTTGCCAGCCTGCCCTCCAGATTCCATATCCTCACGGGAGACATCGCATGCCTGAAGTCCAGCACTTCCTCCAAGAAACTTTGACTGAACTGAATCGATTACATCGGGCCTACCTGCTCGCGGACCCGGCGGAAGCGCCTCCTGAAGCGCAGGCGGCCTACCACCAGTTCTGGGCGGACCCGGATCGCCTGCGGGTTGCCCAGGAGCTCTACCAGTCGGGCGCGGCTACCGACCCCGAGACGGCGCGGCGGCTCTGGCTCATCTGCCAATCGGCGAAGGAATACGGGGCCGGCACATAGGCACCCCCCTGGCATTCCGGGTTGGCGACTCACAGGTAAAACGTCATGGCTCCACCAACCTCTTTCACCATCACGGCGAGACTGCTGAAGGCATTGCCGGAATCCACGTGGGCCGAGGCCAGCCGCCGCCTGCGGCTCGTCCCCGAACTTGGGGATCTCGCGCGGGACAACGTCGTTCTGGAAGCCTTCTGCGCCCTCGGCGGCGATCTGTCCAACTGGCGGCCCGGCGCTCTGGCCCTCGCTGGCTATGCCGCGAGACATCCCGAATGCGAAGGGAACGCCGAGGCATGGCTCGCAGGCGCAGGCCGCGAACGCGTGAACACAGCCTACACGCAACTCGTCAATCCGCCCGTTTCCCTTCACCCGCTCGACGACTGCCTCCCGGCGGCCCTTGCGCTCCGCCTGCGCGGCTATGCCACCACCGACTGGCCGGCCATCGCCGCCGACGCCAGCGCCTTCCCTGACCGCTGGCGCTTGCCCCTCCAATACCTGTGGGGCCTGCTCGAATCGCCCGACGATCTCTTCACCGCCTTGCTGGAGGCCAATCCGGCTGGCGCCGAGCTGGCCGGGCAATGCCTGGTCGTCAACTGCACACCACCTGCGGCCGTCGCCTTCGTCACGCGCCTGAGTCACACCACTTCCATCCGTCACCGGCTCACACTCGTCCGTGCCATCGAAGGCATGGGCGAAGTCACCCTGGCCCAGTCTATTGCAAAGTTAAGCCCCCGCACCCCTACCCTCCCACACACGCACGCCGTCTCCGCGCACCCTGTGGTGAGCATGCCTGATTTTGAAACAGCGCTCCTCCTCGCCGCCAGCGGTGACTTTTCCGTCGCTCGCCCGGCGCTGACGCAAGCGTGGGAGCAGGCCAAGAGGATCAGCGCAACGCTCTCGGCCCACCTCGGCCAACTCGCGCTGCGCGCCGGCGACCCCGTCGTCGCCCTCGCCGCTTTTCAGGATGCGCTGCCCGCCGATCCGACCAATCCCGAACTGCGCGCGGGACTGGCGCAGGCGCTCCTGAGGCTGAACCAGCCGGACGCCGCGCTGGCAACCGCCGGGGCGAGCACGACCGATGATCCCGCCCTGTTGCTGATCGCAGCGCGGGCGCATCTGGTGTTGGGCCATCAGGCAGAGGCGCAGGAGACCTTGACACGCATCCCCTTCGATGCGCAATTTTCCCCCTCGCGCCTCACTGAAGCCGCGCACCTCTATTCCGAGCTGGGGGATCAGTCGAGCGCCATCCGCCTGATGAGGCTGGCCGCCGAAACGGCGCGCACCGATCCGGAGAACTATCTGACGGCGGCGCGTTGGCTCGTCAACTCCGGCCAATGGGAAGAGGCGCGCGAGATGGCGACCGAGGCCGCCGCCCTCGCCCCGCAATCGGCGGAGGCGCGCGAGTTGCTGGGGCGCGCCACGCTGGCGTGTGGCGACCCCGCCGGGGCCATCCCGCATTTTCAGTCGGCGGTGGTGTTCGACCCCGCACGCTCGTCGGCGAGTCTCGGGCTGGCGCGCGCGGCGCTGGCCGCCGGGCAGCCCAGCCTCGCCCTTGACGCAGCGCAGCGGGTGCTCGCCTCATCGCCGGAAGCGCAGATCGAAGGGGAAGCTCACCTCCTCATGGGGCAGGCGCTCTCCGCATTGCAACAGGACGATCAAGCCTTCGAACATTTCCATCGCGCCTCCACCCTCATCCCGGCCGCGCCTGAACCGTGGAGCGCGATGGCGAAGCATCACCTCCAGCGCGGCGATACCGAGCGCGCCCTCGCCACGTTCGAAGCCGGGCGGCAGGCGCTCACTCTGATCTCATCACCTTACATCGCGCCGCTGCTCACCGACCTCGCACAAATCTACGCCTCTACCGGAAGAACAACGGACGCGATCACGGCGCTGCGGGAAGCGTGCGCCGTCCATCCGCCATCCCCACGCGAACATCGTCTGCTGGGAGCGCTGCTCCGCCAACAGGGCTACACGGCTGAGGCGGTTGACGTCCTGCGGCGAGCGCTGCAGATGCTTCCCGGCGATGCGGCGACCCTGCACGAGCTTGGGCTGGCGCTCGAAAAGCTGGGACGGATGGAGGAGGCCTGGGGGGCCTATCAACAATCCGTGCTCGCGGGGCCTCAAGCTCCCGAACCCTATTTCGATTTAGGACGGCTGACGCTCGCGCAGTGCCGCAAGGGCGTCGCCAGCGCCTCGCCCCTGCAAGCCGTGGCCGCATTGCGCGAGGCCGTTCGCCTCGCGCCCCAGGAGGCCGAAGCGCACGCACTCCTGGCACAGGCCCACCAGCTTGCGGGGCAGCCGGAGGGCGCATTGGAGAGTTATCAGCGCGCCCTCCACCTCGCCCCCACGCGCACCGAGTGGTCGCTTGGCCTGGGGCAAGTATGCCTGGCCCTCGGTCACCCCGAGGTCGCCATCACGGCCCTGCAAGAAGCCTTGAAACATGCGCCGGAGGCTCAACTGGCCACGGTTCATTACGCCCTCGCCCGCGCCTATGCGCTGAGCAACCTCTGGCCGGAAACGTTCCAAAACGTCGAGGCGGCGCTGCGCCTGGACCCCGAAAACTCCGCGCTCTTCCAACTGCAGGCCGAAGCGTATGAGCGTCTGGGCGTGCCGGATGAAGCCGTGCGGGCCTGGCAACGGGCTGTGGCGCTGAACCCGCGTGATACGCAGACGCAAATCCGGTATGCCCGCTGCCTGCTGGACCTGGGCCGCGCCGACGAGGCCAGAGCAGTTTACGCGCAGGCCCTCTCCATCGGGCCAGACTCGCCGGAGGTGCATCTGGCCGCGGGCCGCGCGCTCCTCGACATGGGTGAGATCGAGCAGGCTTATCAGGTCCTCGCGCAGGCCACCGACCTCGCGCCTCACTCGGCCGAAGCGCAGGCCGCTTTCGGGGAGGCCGCGCTCCGCGCGCAAAAGCACGAGGCCGCGCACGCCGCGTTCGTCCGCGCCGCCGACCTCGAGCCGGAGCCGGTCGCGCGCGCCGCGTATCTCCGCGAGGCCGGAGAGGCGCTGTGGAAGATGGGCCGCACGGCGACGGCGGTCGTCCTCTGGCAGCGCGCGATTAATCTCAATCCGAAGGATCACCTGACTCTCGCGCGCCTCGGCACGGCCCTCGCGCGCCTCGGCCAATTCGCCGAAGCGCTGGCCGCGCTCGAAAAAGTCGTCGAGCAGAATCCCAAAGACACGGCGGCCGCGCGCGAGGCCTCGCGCGCCGCCCTCGCCCTCGGCGAGAACGACCAGGCCATCCACTACCTGGAACGCGTCATCAACCTGACGCCCGGCGACGCCGAGGCGCGTTACCTTTTGGGGCAGGTGCACGAACAGCAAAACGACACGGACAAGGCGCTGGCGTCGTACCGGCAGGCCGCGCGCCTCAGCCCCGGCGAAGGCCGTTACCTCGCCGCCTCCGCCGACACGCTGGCGCGCGTCGGCGATTTGAACGAGGCGCTCAAGTTCGTCGAGTCGGCCATCGCAGCCAGCCCGGACAACCCGGAGGTGCAGCAACGCGCCGGAGAAATCTATTTGAAAGCGGGCCAGCACGACTCCGCCGCGCACGCTTTTGAGCGGCTCGTCACCGCCTGCCCGCGCGATCCTGGCGCGCATCTAGCGCTTGCGAAAGCATTGACTCTCCTGGCCGAAGAGCAGGAGCACGAAACCCGCGCCGGATTGGATACGGAAACCGCTCTCAGCAAATCCGCCCCATTCTCACGTGAAGCGGTTCCCTCCATTCCGTCCGTTGACCAACTCCTTCAACAGGCTGCCGCCCTCGGCGCCGACCCGCAGGAAGTGCGCCACTGGCTGGGCCGCGCCAAAGCCATCACGGGTGATGCGAAAGAAGCGCAACGACTTCTCGAATCCATCGCCTCGTCCCCCTCGTCAAAATCTGTTCCACGCGAAGCGGTTTCATCCGTTGACCTCTACCGCGCGCTCGGCGCGGCGCTGCGCAAATCCGGCCAGTACGAACGCGCGCGAGAGACCCTGCAAGCCGCGCTGGAGCTGCACCAGAAGCCCGCTCCGTCCGCAATAGAGACGCCGGCAGCGGGCAGCAGCGCCGAGGGGCGGCGAGCGACTGCAGCCGGGAGCAAACTGGCCCGGACCTATCTCGAACTCGGATTGACGCACGCGGCGATGGGCGACCGGCGCGGGGCCGTGGTCGCCTTCAAGCGCGCGGTCGCCGCCGATCCTGCGTGGCCCGTCGCGCATTACCATCTGGCCGAGGGACTGCTCGCACTCGGCGACCGCCGCGAGTCTGCGCAAGTGATGCAACGCGCGGTCGCGCTCAAGCCGGACGCGGCTGCGTGGCATCATCGCCTCGCCAGGATTTATCAGGCCGGACACGAAGCGAATGCGCTCGCGCACTTCCAGCGCGCCGCCGAGCTCGACCCCGGCAGAGCCGATTATGCCGCCGACCTCGCGCGCGTGCTCGCGAAAGATGGCGACCTCAGCACCGCCGTCGAGTTCTTTCGCCGCGCGACCGAGGCCAGCCCGGCCAACCCTCTGCTGTGGGCTGAGCGCGGCCAGGCGCATCTCGCGCTGGGTGATCTCAACGCTGCCGCGGCCTGCTTTGGCCGGGCGGCCAACCTCGATCCCGCCAGCGCCGCCGCGCACCTCGGCGGCGCGCGCGTGAGCCTCGCCCTCGGCGATCTCCACGATGCCGCCAACAAAGCCGAGGCCGCCGCCCGCCTCGCCCCCGGCGACCCTCATGTGCTTATCTGCCTCGCCGACGTGCAGGCCGCACAGGGGAACATCGCCGGCGCGGAGAACAATTATGCCGCCGTGGCCGCCAAGGCCACAGACCCCGCCCCGGCCCTGCTGGCGCTGGGCCGCCTCCACTTCGCGCAGGGGAAACTGGACAGGGCCGTTGACGCGCTCGAACGCGCCATCGCTGCCAGCCCGGAGGCCGACGAAACTTTCGCCGCGCTCGGCGACGTCCGGCACACCGCCGGGGATCACACCTCCGCGCTCGCCGCCTACCGCGAAGCCGTGCGCCTCTCGCCGCGCAACCCCAAGCATCTGCTGCGATTAGGACGCGCCTGCCACGCGCAGGGCCAGCTCGATCAGGCGCTCGCGCACCTGCTGCAGGCCCGCGACATCGCCCCCGGCGACGACGAAGTGCTGCGCGAGACCGGGCTGGTCTTCGAGCATCGCAAGCAGTACGACCACGCGCTGGAGATGTACCAGCTCGCCATCCAGGCCGCGCCGCGGGCCTCGATTAACCACACGCGCGCGGGCGCCGTGTTGAAGCAGTTGAAGGATTATGCCGGTTCCGTAGCCGCGCTGGAACGCGCCGTCGCACTCGACCCGAAGAATCTGGAAGCGACGAAGCAGCTCGCCGTGGTGAGCGCACTCAATCTAATGCACGGGGAGCAGAGGGTGAGAATGTAGAGGGGGCGGCGCGCAGGGAAAGTCCGGGCGAGAAGTCACTGTCAGGGACGCAAGACGAGAGGCAGATAGACCTCCGCTGTAAGTGGGGCGCCGGCTCCCGACGGCAGGCACTTGCCGCCGCTGCCCGCCTGATAAATCACCTGAATCTCGGAAGCCGCCAGGGCACGGTTGAAGATGTCCACCTCGTCCATCAAACCGTCCCACAAGCCATTCAGGTTGCCTTGCATGTTGACCAGCGTGCCGAAGTCCACGGGCGCAACGCTGTCGCTGATGGCAACTTCGGTTGAACCGGCCATCAGCGTGGCGGGCACCTCATCCCCATTGACGTACAGAACCATGACCTGCGATTGACTATCGAAAGTGGCGGCCACGTGCTGCCAGACACCCGGCGCGAGCACGGTCTTGTTGCTCTCGACCCCACGGTAGTCAGAAACCGATTGATAGGCCACGAACCCCAGCCCGCCGTTGCTGGCTCCCAGAAACGACCAGCTCACGCCAGTAGGGTCCGGCAGGCTGGCGTTGTATTTCGTGACAATGGGGTGAAGGCTTCCCGTAACCGAACTCGGCTTCACCCAGGCGTCCAGCGTGATTGAAGACAGCGTAAAACCTGGGCTGTCCGGCACTTCGACAAAATCGTCAACGCCGTCCAGGCTGAATGCCGCTCCGACCAGCCCAGGCGCAAAGGTCGCGCCATTCAGCGGCGTGCCATGATTGCCGCCGACGATATCTGCGGCGTCGCCGTTGCCGGGCCACCAGCTCACCAGCCCTCCCGGCGGCTGAATACAGGCTGGCGTGCTGGTCGGGGTAGGCGTGTCGGTTGGCGAGGCCGTCGGGCTTGGGGTTTCCGTCGCCGTCGGCGTGGCGGTTGGAGTTGGAGTATCCGTCGCCGTGGATGTATCAGTCGGTGTGGCCGTCAGGGTGGGGGTGGGCGTATTAGTCGGCGAGGCCGTCGGGGTTGGCGTATCACATTCGTCGTGGTCATCGTCACGGTCGTCGTCATCGTCGTCATCGTCGCGGTCGTCGTCATCGTCGCGATCATCACCGCAGTCGTCGCCATCGTCGTCGCCATCGTCGTCGCCATCGTCATCGCAAGGTTCGTCGCCTCTCGAGAAACGCTCCGAAATCCGGTTCTCTCCTGGTAGTTGATCATCAACAGACTGTGTTTGCAAAGCCATCTGGTCATGATCGCAGCCGTCTTTGTCTGATGACGCGCCCAATGATGATTCACCTCTGGCAAGTGCAGGTGCCAACGACAACACGGCCGTCACCGCGAGCAGGACAGCCACAAAAATGTGTATAGATTTGTGGAAAGCTTTCGCGGCTGGGTGGCGTGGCACCACGATCAACCTCCCCCAAGCATATTACAACAGAATCCCGGATTGGAGTCGCATGTATATGCTGTTGCAAGAAACATGCTACCCACCTGCGCATGGCACGCCGAACTTTTCAGAGTTTACCGACCCCGGCAGGAAGATTCGATCACAAACGACACGCGTGATCGAATGATGCGAACAGAAACAAACTCTTTCATTTTGTTTGTTTGTTCGCGTCATTCGTGATCGGCGCTGGCACGGCCCTTGCACTCTAACCCCGTGCCATCTGAAGATGGTCTTTAGACCATGAAACGCTCCAATCTCCTCCAGCTTATCGAAGCCTGTCTCGCCGCGCAGCAACCGGCCTACGCCCGGCAGGTGGCGCAACGGTATCTCGCGGATTGGCCGGGCGACCTCGGGATACAGTTCGCGCTCGCGCGCGCCTGCTCCGCCGAAGGAGATGCGCGGCAGGCCGCCACCGTGCTGGAAGCGCTCGTCGCCGCCGACCCGGAAGCCTTCGACGCGCAGCGCCTGCTCGGCGATCAATGCCGTGCGCTGAACACATCGGACCCGGCAACCCTCGCATACGCCGCCGCGCACGTCGGCGACGGACTGGGCGCACCTCGCGGCTTGTCCCTTACGACTTGGGCGACGCCCGTGCGAGCCGCTTACCTCGCCGATCGCATCGGGGACTGGGAGACAGCCCGGCGCGAATCGGAACCCGCTCTCGAAGCGGACACCCCATCCCCCCTCCCCTCGCTCGTGCACCTGTGCGCGCTGTGGCACGCCGGTCAGCTCGACCTGGCACTCCCGCTCGCGGAAGGCTTTCACGCCCGCTGGCCGCAAGTGGTCGCGTTCAAACTCTGCCTCGCCGAGTGTCTGCTCAACAACGGCGACCGCGCCCGCGCGCTGGAACTCCTACACGACGCCGCCGCGCAGGACGTGTCCGGACAAGTGGCTCAACGCCACTGGGGCGCAGCGCACCCGTACGCGCAGCTGTGGGAAGCAAACCTTTCCGCGCCGCTGCCCGGCCCTCTGCCCGCCGAATTGATCACGGCGCTGGGGTTGAACCGGTTGACCGGGGCACAATCCCCAACTCCCAACGTCCAATCTCCGACCTCAAGTTCCCACAACTCCCCCGTTTCCTCGAGCTCCCGCTCCTCCGAGGAAATCGCCGACATCCAGTCTCAACTCGACGCGCTGGCCGAGCGCCTCGTGCGCAAAAACGCCAAATCGCAATTACCCATTACCGATGATCACTATCTTATCCTTTCCAGCCGCACACGGCTCATCCAGGCCTTTGACCTGAACGGGTTTATGGCGATTGACGACCAGCTCAAGACGCTCGCCGCGAAAGCGGGCGCGCGCGCGAAGATGCACGCCAGCCTACTGTACGTGGACGACCCGGCCTCACTCAAAGCGTTCGGTCTGCGGCCAGTGAACCCGGCGAACGCATGGGACATCAAAACGCTGCTGAGTGACCTCGCGGCGCAGTTGAAGAAGAACTCTGAAGCCATCGGCGCGTTGCTGATCGTGGGCGGCGCGGACATCATTCCGTTCCATCATCTCCCCAACCCCACCGACGATCCCGACCCCGACATTCCCTCCGACAACCCCTACGCGACGCCGGACGAAAACTATTTTGTGCCCGAGTGGCCGGTGGGGCGCATTCCCTCAGGCGCGGGAAAGAACCCGGAGCCGCTCCTGCGCGCGCTGCGAAACGCGGCGCAGAATCACAGCGATCCGTCAAAGCGGATGCACCGCAACTGGTTCGTGCGTTTGTGGCTACGGCTCATCGGCCACCGCGAAGAGATCGGGGTCAGCCCAAGCTTTGGTTACTCCGCCAATGTTTGGAAGCACGCCTCGCTTGCCGTTTACACCACCATTGGCGATCCGCGCAACTTGCTGACGTGCCCGCCCGTGGACGCCGCCGCGCTCCCGGCGGACGGGCTGGCTCCCACCCGCCTCTCGTACTTCAACCTGCACGGCATCGAAGACGGGCCGGAGTGGTACGGCCAGCGCAGCGCGGAAGACTTGGGCAGTGTGCCGGAATATCCGGTGGCCCTGCGCCCGGCCGACGTGAGCAATCACGGGCGCGCACCCGCCATCGTGTTCGCGGAAGCCTGCTTTGGCGGGAACATCCTGGGCAAGACCGTCGAAGACGCGCTCTGCCTGCGGTTTCTCGATTCCGGCTCGCGCGCGATGGTCGCCTCCACGAAGATCGCCTACGGCTCGGTGACCACGCCGCTCATCGGCGCGGATTTGCTCGGTCTCTATTTCTGGCAGAACGTGACGGACGGGTTGCCCGCGGGCGAGGCGCTGCGCCGCGCCAAGTTGCAGATGGCGCAGGAGATGCACGCGCGGCAGGGCTTCCTCGACGGCGAAGATCAGAAGACGCTGATCGAGTTTGTGCTGTATGGCGACCCGCTCGCGACCGCGCCGGGCGCGCGCCCAGCGAAAGGCGCCAAACGCGGGCTGCCCAAGTTGGCCGAATCGCCCCCAACCGTCTGCGACAAATCCAATGGCGAGCCCGCGCTCACCCCCGAGGCGGTATCCCGGATCAAGTCGGTTGTCGCGCAATATCTGCCCGGCATGCGTGATGCTCAGTGGCGCGTGGGGCATTCACACGCAGAATGCACGGCCAGACACAACTGCCCCACGGCCCACCTCGCTAAATTCCAGAAGTCGCCCGTCAGGCATAAGCCGAACACGACCGTGGTGACGCTTTCCAAAACATTGCACGCCAATGCCCGCGCGCACTCGCACTACGCGCGCGTCACACTGGATGAGAACGGAGCGGTTGTGAAATTGGCGGTCTCTCGATGACAACCATCGGCTTTCACTACTTCCCCGACGAATCTCACTACCGTGCGGTGGACTTGCAGGCGTGGCTGCCCGAGTTGCGCGCGCTCGGAGCACAATGGCTGACTCTCGCGGGGTCGCTCACCCGCGCCGTGCCAGAGCCGTTCATCCGGGGGCTGATCGAAGCCGGGATCGCGCCCGTCGTCCACATCCCGGCCACACCCATCCGCCTGGTTGACCTCCCCACCCTCGAACCGCTCCTCAAGACGTACGCGCGCTGGGGCGTCCGGTACGTGGTGCTCTTCTCGGAACCGAATGCCCGCGCCGCATGGTCGCCGTCCGATTGGGGCAGGACCGCGCTCGTCGAACGGTTCCTCGACGCCCTCCTCCCGGCCCTGCAGGCGCAAGCCGAGGCCGGGCTGCAACCCGTCTTTCCGCCGCTCAAAGCGGGCGGCGAATACTGGGACACCGGCTTTCTCGAAGCGGCGCTCGCGGGGATGGCGCGGCGCGGGCAATCCGACCTCGCGCAACAACTCACATTTGCAGTAAACCTGTGGACGTTCAATCGGACGACCGACTGGGGCGCGGGCGGACTGAAACGTTGGCCCGAAGCGAAGCCGTATCTCACCCCTCCCGGCTCTCAGGACCAGCGCGGCTTCCGCCTGTTCGATTGGTATACCGAGATCATTCAGGATCGTCTAGGCGAGGCGCGCCCCCTCCTCTGCCTGGCAGGAGGGCCGCGCCTCGGCGACCAGGCCGATCCCGCTTTTCCTCCGGTGGACGAGGCCCGGCATACATCTTGCACACAAGAGATAGTGCGGGCCGCTCTCGGCGGCGCATTACCAACCCACCTGCTCAACGTAAATTTCTGGCTGCTCGGCGCGTCTGAGGGAAGCCCGTTCACCCAGGACGCGTGGTATCGCGGGAACGGCTCGACGCTCGCCGCCGTGGATGTGCTCAAGCGCCACGCCATCCTGAGCGACACGCCAGGCGCGGCGCAGCGCGCCAACGGGAAAGTCCCCGACCTCGAGCGGCTGGCCGGGCAGCCGAAGACCATCCAGCACTATTTACTCCTGCCTACATTCGAGTGGGGCGTTTCGGAGTGGCACTGGAACGCGGCGTTGGCCTTCGTCAAAATGCACCGCCCCGCCTGCGGCTTCTCGGTCGAAGAAGCCGGGTTGGCCCAGCGCGTGACGATCTTCGGAAACGAGCAGGGCGTGAGCCGAGAAGTGGAGATGGCGCTGCGGCAGGCGGGGTGCCGCGTCGAGCGACTACAGGTGACAGGCGGCAAGAAAGAGCGCGATCAAGCCGTCAACGGATGAAACGGATTTCAGGATCAGTGAAATCAATCAGCGACCTCCGCTCCCTCCGTTGACCAGGAGACAGACATGAGCGATCCACACAAGACGGTAATCAAAGTCATGGGCCTGGGCGGCGGCGGCTCCAACGCCGTCAATCGGATGATCGAGCTGGGCATCGAAGGGATTGAGTTCATCGCCGCGAACACGGACGCGCAGGCGCTGGCGCAGGGCCTCGCCCCGACCTGCCTGCAACTCGGCCCGCAGTTGACCAGGGGATTGGGCGCGGGGGGCAAGCCCGAGACCGGCGAGGCGGCCGCGGACGAGAGCCGCTCCGACATCAAAGCGGCGCTCGAAGGCGCGGATATGATCTTCCTCACCGCCGGGATGGGCGGCGGAACCGGGACCGGGGCCATCTCTATCGCCGCCGAGATCGCCCACTCATTGGGCGCGCTCACCATCGCCGTCGTCACCACGCCCTTCACATTCGAGGGCAGCCGGCGCTCGCAGAACGCGCAGGGCGGCCTCGCCAAACTCCGCCCGCACGTGGACACGCTGCTCAATGTCCCGAACGACAAGTTACTTCCGTTGGTGGGTCGCAGCGCGACGCTCGAATTGTCACTGCGCGTGGCCGACGAGGTGTTGCGGCAGGGCGTGCAGGGCATCGCCGAACTGATCAGCAAGCCCGGGCTGATCAACGTGGACTTCGCGCATATCCGCGCGCTGATGAAACAGACCGGCGGCTCGATGCTGGCGATTGGCCAGGGCAAAGGCGGCAACAAGGCCGCGGAGGCCGTGCAGCAAGCGCTCAAGATGCCGCTGCTCGACATCAGCGCCGTGGGCACGGCCGGCGGCATTCTCGTGCACTTCACGGGCGGCGATGATTTGTCGCTCCACGAAGTGAGCCACGCCGCCGCCGACATCGCCCGCGCCGCGCCGCAGGCCGACATCATTTTCGGCGCGACGATTGATCCCATGATGAACGGGCGTGCGCAGGTGATTCTGGTGGCGACCGGCCTCGGGAGCAAGCCGCGGCCGCAAGCCGCTGCGGCGACACCCGAGGTCGTCATCCCGCGCCCGGCCCCCGCGCCCGGCCCAGCCCCTATCGCCGAACCCATCGCACCCCACCTGGCCGAGGCGCTGTTCAGCCGCGCCACCGCGCCCGCGGATCCCCTGGGGCGCCCGTGGGTCGTCACGGACGCGCCCTCGCCGAAGTCGCACGATCTCGACGAACCGGCGTTCCTGCGCCGCCGCCGGAGCCTGCGCGACTTTCAAGGAGCAAAGTGACATGAGCCTCTCACCCACACAGATTGACGCCATCGCCCGGCAAGTCTATCGCCAGTTCCCGGAAATCAAGGATGCGCGCCCGCAGGTGCAAGACCAGGCCGGGGCCAAGGCCGTGGGTGCGGACGGCAGCCGCTTCGTGCTCACGTTCAAAGGCAAGGGCCAGGGCCCGGGCGGGCAAAGCATCCTCCGCATCGTGCGCGTCGTCGCCGACGAGCGCGGCAAAGTTCTTAAAATCAGCACATCCCGCTAATCTGTAGTTAAGGGCCGTGTGTCCACCAAGAGGAGGCATCATGTTCAACAGCCTGTTCGTCATCTCCCATCTGAACCGCCGCAGACGGAACAAAACATTGGACGAGGTCCAGCTCGTGCTTCTGCGCCAGGTCATCCGGCTCAACAAGCTTCTGAATCGAGCTCAGGGCTGGATCGTCCCCTTGCGGGAATACTACTGGGCGCCCGTCCTTGCCTTCTTGTCCGGCGTCATGATCGGGCTGGTGATCACCGCCGTCACCTAAACATGCTATGCCCGGACGCTGGCCGGGCAGCTCTCCCTGCAGAAAGTAGAACCGACGAGCGGATGTGGGCTGTCCCCCCGCTCGCTTCTCCATTTCCCTTCCCCAAAAGATTCATAGCAAGTTCGCGTTGCCATTTCGCACAAGAGGTTATATCATGAGGGCCAGGTTAAAGGGGCGTTTGAAGACTCCGCCACACGCCGCCGTCCTCACTGGACTGTATGAGAGTCATGTCGCGCGAAAGTGCTATGCTCGTCGGTCTCGTCACCGCCTTCTGTCTGCTGCTGGGCGTAGTCGCTGGTATTCTCTTCGGGACAGTGACCGAGGCCACCCCAACCCCGGCTGCCACTGCCACCCAGCCCATCGCCGGCGTCTCGACCACCACCCCCATTGCCTCGGGCGCTCAAGTTTCGGTTCTAGTGCTGGGCGTTGATTCGGCGGCCTCTCTCCGGCCCCGGCTTGACGGCTGCTGGGTCATCACCTTCCAGACTGGGCTGCCGCAATACTACCTGGTGGGCTTTTCACCGGCCACGCTGGTGGAAGTGCCGGGCGCTACCAACGCACACACCCTGGAGGAAGTCTACAATACAGATGTGCAGATCGGGCGCGGCATGGTGTTTACCCGCGATGCGCTCAAATTCATCTCGTCCGGACTGCCCTCGCCCCAATACGAAGTGACCTTTGACCGCCAAATGCTGGCCTGGACGGTGAACGCGCTCAACGGCATCCCTTTGCGCGGCGAGTGGGTTGACGGCGACATGCTCCTGATGCGCTACGATGGCATCCCACCCGATAACCCTGTGGACCGGCTCGCCTTTCAGGGCGAGGCCCTCGAAGCCATATTGAAAACCGCCCAGAAGAAGGACTGGTCGTCCAACTCGTGGCGGGCCTTTCTCAACTTGGGCCAACAGTGGCTGCCCGACGCCCAGGCATTCACGTCTCTGGCCGAGATGACACTGCCCACTGCCTCGCAGGCCGAGTTCTACATCAAGCTCGCCCCCCTCACGCCCAACGAGACACCCTCGCCATAGCTCAGCATGAACAAAGTCCCGCCGCCACACGCATTCCTCGATCTGAGTGACTACGCCCGCCCCGCGGCGCGCCTGCTCGTCCGCCTGCTATTGCCTACATCCATCACACCGATTCACCTCACGCTGGCTTTTACAGTCGTCGGCTTTCTGGCCGCGCTGCTGTTCGCGCTGGATCGCTGGCTGCCGGTGGCCGGCCTCCTGCTCTTGCTCAAAAGCGCCCTCGACGCCGCCGACGGCTCGCTCGCCCGCGCCCGCCGGCGCCCGTCGCGCGTGGGCCGCTTTCTGGATTCCGTATGCGACTTCGTAGTGATGGCGGCAGTCTTCAGCGGCATTGCGGTGGCCGCCTGGGTACGCAGCGGGCAAGCGGCGTACTTTGGATTGGCAGGCGCGGCGTTGCTTTGCGCCACGCTGCAAGGATCGGTCTTCAGCTACTACTATGTTCGCTACCGTGCGCAGACGGGCGGCGATCAGACCAGCCGCACAAATGAAAACGTGCCTGATGGATATGTCTGGGATAACCCTACCCTCCTGGAGCTACTTTACCGGTTGTACCGGCTCATCTACGGCTGGCAAGATGCGCTGATGGAGCGCCTCGACCGCCGGGTCGCGCCGCACGACGCGCCCGTGTCGCGCAACTTCCTCATCGCCACCACCGCGCTCGGACTGGGATCGCAGCTCTTGGTCATCGCCGCCTGCGCCGCCCTGCACCGGGCCGTGTGGGCGCTGTGGCTCTTCCCGACCGTCGGCAACCTCTACTGGCTGCTGCTCATCCGGCTGCGACACCGCACCCGCCCTCGGATGCATGCGCCTCACAACTCTCCAACGGTTTGAGTTCTCGGCGGCGCATCAATTGCGCGGCCAGGGCCTCGAGTCCCGACTGCACGGACACAACTTCGTCCTGTGGGTTGGCGTCTCCGGGCCGACGCGGCCCGCCACAGGCCGCGTTATCCCGCTGGCCGACCTCACCACCGCCGTCAATGGCACGCTCGCCCGGTACGATCATCGCCACCTCAACATGACCCTCGGCGACGTCGAACCAACGCCTGCCAATGTGGCGCGCGCCCTGTGGTCGGATATGCAACCCGCGCTCGCCGCGCCCCTTGCGCTCGATTCGATCACTCTGCTCGAAGAGGGCGGCCCCGGGTTCGCGGTGACCTCGGCCGGAGCCGCCGCTATCGTGATCGGCGAGTTTTCCGCCGCTCACCGCACCCACGCTCCCCGCCTGAGCGATGCGGAGAACCTTGCGCTCTACGGCATCTGCAACAACCCGGCCGGGCACGGGCACAACTATCGCGCCGAACTGCATCTGCCGCCAGGCGCCGCCGTGCCTCATGACCTGTGGGCTGAGTTCGATCACAAAAATCTCTCCGCCGACATCCCTGATCTGCGCGGGCGCAACGTCGTCACCGAAGCGATTGCCAAACTCGTCGCCCGGCGCGTGCCGCAGGCCCGCCGCGTGCGCGTCTGGGAGACGGCGGCCTTCTTCGCAGAATACGACGCGGCGGAGGCGCGCTACCGGCTTGGGCGGCGCTACCGGTTCAACGCCGCGCACCGTCTGCACGACCCACGCCTGACTCCGGAAGAGAATCGCCGTCTCTACGGGCCGTGCCACAGCCCTGATCCGCACGGTCACACCTATCTCGTCGAAATCAAGGTTGCCGGCGTGCTAGACCCACGCACCGAAACAGCGTATGATTTAGGGCAACTCGACCAACGAGCCGGTGACATTCTGAGCGCATTGGACTACACCGATCTCGACGACGAGGTGGCCGCTTTCCGCGACGATCCAAGCACGGGCGAAAACATCGCGGCTTACCTGTGGTCGCGCTTCGCCAACCGGGTGGGCCGTGCCCTCGAGGCCGTGAGCGTCTGGGAGACAGCGGGCCGCGCCTTCCGGGTCGAAGCCGCGCACGAAGCGGTCCGACTCGCATGACGTGGGTAGCACGGAGGTCAACATGGATCACAAAAAACTGGAAGAAGCCGTGCGGGACATTTTGGTGAGCGTGGGCGAAGACCCCGAGCGCGAGGGTCTGCGCGACACGCCGCCGCGCGTGGGGCGCATGTACGACGAACTGCTGGCGGGCTACCAAATAGACTCCAAAACGCTGGTCAACGGCGCGCTGTTCGAGGTGGATTACGACGAGATGGTGATGGTGCGCGACATCGAGTTCGCCAGCCTGTGCGAGCATCACCTGCTCCCTTTTCTGGGCCATGCCCACATCGCCTACATCCCCCGCGCCCGGATCCTCGGGCTGTCCAAAATTCCGCGCGTGGTGGATATGTTCGCGCGCCGCCTGCAGGTGCAGGAGCGCATGACCCGGCAAATTGCGGACTTCCTCATGGAAGTCCTGAACCCGCAGGGGGTGGCCGTGGTGCTGGAGGCGATCCACCTGTGCTCGATGATCCGTGGCGTCAAGAAAGCCAACGCCCGCATGGTCACCAGCGCCATGTGCGGCGTGTTCAAGCGGGACCCGCGCACCCGCGCGGAGTTTCTGGAGCACATCCACCGACCCGTCGCGCCGGAGTTCTGACATGCCTCTATTGACGAATGAAGAAATCGCGCAGCGCCTGATCACCCTGCCCGGCTGGGAGGTCAGAGAGGGCCTGTTAACAAAGACATTCACCCTCCGCTCCTTCGCGCACGGCGTGCTCTTCATCGGCGCCATCGCCCAACTCGCCGAGGCCGCCAACCACCATCCCGACCTCGGCCTGCGCGGCTACAACCGCGTCACCGTAAGCCTCTCAACCCACAGCGAGGGCGGATTGACCCAGAAGGACTTCGATCTCGCGGCGCAGATCGAGAGCCTGCCTCACAAGAAAGCCAAAGAGGCAGCTTAACGGAGAGAATTATGGCAAAAGAATCCTGGCGTTACGATCACCTGACCTGGCCCGAAATGAAAGCTGCCGTCGCACGCGCCCCTCAGCCGGTCGTCGCGATCCCCATCGGCGCGGTGGAAGACCACGGGCCGCACACTCCCCTCTCGACGGACAACGATATCCTCGAGGGCGTCCTCGCCGAATGCGGGCGGCGAGCGGAGGGCGACCTGTTGGTTCTGCCCACCATCCCCTTCGGATTGGACGAGCACCACATGGACTTCCCGGGCGTGATCGCGATTGACATCCCGACCGCGCTCGCCTACCTGTCGCAGACGGCCGTCTCCGTGGCGCGGCACGGCTTCACGCACATCCTCCTCGTCAACGGGCACGGTTCGAATCAGTCCATCTGCGATCTGGCCGCGCGGCAATGCGTCCTCGCCAGGGGCGTGATCTGCGCGGCGACGACGGTGAACGCCGCCGTCAACCCCGCCCTCGTCGCGGACGTGCTCGACGCCGAGCGCAAAGGCGGGTTCGGCTCCGTGGGCCACGCCTGCGAGTATGAAACCGCGATGATGCTGCATTTGCACCCCGAACGGGTCCAAATGGACAAAGCCCAGCGCGACATTGGCCAGCTCAAGCTCAAATACTTCAACTGGGATTATCCCGAGCCGTCGGCGTATGCGTGGCAGGACTGGTGGAGCCGGTTCTCGAAGGAGGGGATTTGCGGCGACGCCGCCGCCGCCACGCCCGAGTTCGGGAAGCGCATGTTCGAGGTGACCGTCGCCCGGTTCGTCGAGCTTGTCCGTGAATTTCGGACGATTCCTATCCGACCGCGTGTTGACCACCATGTGTGAGGGCAACCAGCCGGTCGCCCCCACTTGCCTGCGGTGCTATAATCGCTCATGACCACATTCTCTCAGGAGGAGAAAACATGAAAAGGTTATCCATCGCTCTACCTCTGCTCGTCGCCGTGACGCTGGTGCTGGCGGCCTGCACCCCTGCTGCGCCGGCCGCCACGCCCACGCCGACCGCCGCGCCCGACCTGCTCGACGAGATCATGACGCGCGGCAGCCTCCGCGTCTCGACCGACCCGAACTACGCCCCGCAGAGCTTCCTCAACGACCAAGGCGAGCTCGACGGCTTCGACGTGGATGTCGCCAAAGAGGTCGCCAAGCGCCTCGGGGTGAAAGTCGAATTTATCACTCCCGACTGGGATACCATCGTCTCCGGCAACTGGGGCAACCGCTGGGACATCTCCATTGGCTCGATGACGATCACGACCGACCGGCAGCAAGTGCTCTACTTCACGCCGCCCTACTATTACACCCCGGCCCAATTTGCCGTGCCTGAGGATTCGACCATTGCCTCGGTGGACGACCTCAACGGCAAGGCCAGCTGCGTGGGCGCGGGCACGACGTACGAGTCGTATCTGGTGAACGACGGCTCGCTCTCGCTCGTTGGCGAGCAGGTCATCCAGCAGGTGACCGGCGCGAAGATCACCACCTACCCGACCGACGCCGAGTGCGCGCAGGCCTGGCAGGCTGGGCGCAAGGATTTCGATGCCTGGCTCACCTCGTCCACCACCATTCAGGGTGCGATTGACCAGGGCATCAAGATCAAGTTCCTCGGCAGCCCGGTGTACTACGAAGACCTGGCGGTGGCGATTGACAAGCAGCACTCTAAAGACGCCACCCGCCTCGTGGACCAGCTGACCGAGATCGTCAACGCCATGCACGGCGACGGCACACTGGCAAGTCTCTCCAACAAGTGGTACAAGCTCGACCTGACCACCAAGAAGTAAGGCTGGTTCCGTCACTGCGCACGACCACAGGGAGCCGGGACGCCGCTGGGCCTCCCGGCTCCTTCCATATCAGCAGGAGATCACCTCATGACTGCTACCGCCGCTTCCGACCCTGGTTCCATCGTCCGTGCGCTCCGCGCCGAGCGGCGGCGCGCGACGCGATTCTCCGGCTGGGTGGGCCTCTCGTGGCTCGCCATCTTCCTCGCGCTCGGATTCCTGTTCAGCGGCGTGCGCTTAAATGCCGGCCCCCTGCACTTCAAAGCCATCAGCCTCGACCTCGCCTTCATGGTGAAGTGGCTCCCCTTCATCTCCGGCTACACCACCAGCGTGTCTGCCTTCGTTCCAACCGGGCTGGCGTTCGTCCTCGCCGGGGTGCTCATCGGGTTGAGAGCGCCGTCACGCGCCCGGCCTACCGCAGCGGCCGTGTTGGGTCTCGTCGGGGTTGCATTGGCGGCGAGTGGTGGCCTGCTCCTCACTCGTCCACAAATCGTCGGTTGGCTGCCGCAGGAAGGGGTAGCGACGATCGGGGCGGGCGCCTCCGGGTGGCGGCTCGGCCTCCTTGGCCTGCTCACCACGCTGCCGGCGCTGGCCCTGTTTTACACCGCGCAACAAACCTGGCATCGGCCTTTGGCGATGGGCGTGGCCCTCCTCGGCGGTGCGGTGCTCACGGTGGGCATCGTCCTGCAAGCCCTGCACGTGCAAGCAGAGACGGTCCAAACGTTTCCCGTCCCCCTGCCCTATCTCGACGCTCTCGGCATGACGATTGGCGTGTCCATCCTTTCGATTCTGTGCGCGGTGGTGCTGGCGCTGCTGGGCGCGCTTGGGCGCATTTCGAAGTTTCCGCTCTTCTACGCACTCTCGACCTTCTACATCTCGGTAATTCGCGGCACCCCGCTGGTGGTGCAGGTCTTCTTCGTCTTCCTCGCCCTGCCGCAGGTCGGCATCGTCCTCGACCCGATCCCGTCTGGCATCGTCGCGCTGAGCGTGAACTACGGGGCCTACATGACCGAAATCTTCCGGGCCGGCATCCAGGCGGTGGGCAGAGGCCAGACCGAAGCGGCGCTGGCGCTCGGCCTGACGCCGGGACAGACGATGCGCCATATCGTTTTGCCGCAGGCCTTTCGCATCATCATCCCGCCCACCGGCAACGAGTTTATCGCCATGATGAAAGATTCGGCGCTCGTCTCGTTCATGGGTGTGTGGGAATTGCTCTTCCGCTCGCAGAAGATCGGGCGGCAGTACTTTCACAGCTTCGAAACGCTCCTCATCGCCGCCGCCTTCTACTGGATGCTGACCATCATCTTCTCTGGCTTCCAGGATCGCCTCGAGAGGCATATGGCGCGGGGCGAGCGGAGAGACTAAAGGAGACAGATTACCAATGAACAGCCAACGCGCGACGCTTCGGATGCTGGGGGTGCTCGTCATTCTGGGACTGGCCCTCGCCGGTTGCGGCGCCAACAACACCACGCTGAGGGTCGAAATGAGCGACTTCAAATTCACCCCGAATCAGTTCA